>ERZ1673781.11-NODE-11-length-172604-cov-29.071632_pt1 | contig 172604 bp, 155 predicted proteins | sample MGYA00580135_ERZ1673781 | MGnify/ENA primary metagenome ERZ1673781 (study PRJEB41219, sample SAMN04549612) | soil metagenome | isolation source: soil | place: USA: New Mexico, Bitter Lake NWR | collected 2008-11-15 ...
ATGCACAATGTAATTGTGCAGTGCCCGTCCCAAAAACAAATACTTGATTGGCATTATATATCAATTCACAAACATCCGAAAAATCTTTGGTTTGAATATATTTGATTGTTTCATGAAGATCTTCCTGCAAAATTTCTACACCGCTTTTTTCTTCTACCGGATCCTCTCGACCTTGCCATTTTAAGAACACTCGGAATTCACTATATCCACTAAATTCCAATTTCTGTGCCAACCGCAATATTGAAGAGCGGGAAACATTGCATTTTTCAGCTAGATTATTAATCCCTAACGAATAACAAGTATTTTTATTATTCATAATGTACTTTAAGATGTGTAAATCTGTCTCATTTAATTTTTTATAATGTTTATTAATAAGTTCTTCTAATCTCAAGCCATATCCCCTCCTTCAATAAATAATTTATGTTTGCTCTTGTCATCTCCAATGGCCGTGCCGTTAACTGCGAATAAATTCGCTGGAAGAACTATATGGAACTGTACTGGATTATTATCCTTTACATTCCTTCGGAAGCAGCCAAATGTAATGCCAGAACACTACAATACTTAGTTTAAAGGAAAAAAAGGTGTAAGTCTGCTGCTTGGAAAAAAATAATTATTCATTAACAGAAGGAGGAGTGAAACAAAAAAGTACAAAAGATTGTTACCCTTTTGTACTTTTTGTTTGATAAAATCGATCATCTTAAAAAGATTCGCTCACTACCACATCATCTTTATGAAGTTCAGGCCAGAAATCTTTATTTGCTTCAATTAAATCATCCAATATTTCTTTAGCAACTTTTGCACTTGGTACTGTTTTGGATAATGTTATTGCTTGCCATAATTTTTGGTAAGAACGGGTAACCCACGCCTCAACAACCAATTTTTCAACTGATACTTGTTGTTCCATTAATCCTTTTTGGAATTGTGGAATTTCTCCTATCGATAATGGCTCTGGACCATTACTTCCAACAATACAAGGAATTTCCACCATTGCAGTTGGATCAAGATTAATAATTGATCCTTTATTTTCGACAATTAATAACATTCTTTCATGAGTGTTATATGCAATGGCACGTGCTAAATCTACAATATATGCTGCATGTTCATCTATATGAAGTTTACTGCCTTCTGTCGATTGATTTTCAATTATTTTTCTACATTCGCCGAAAACAAATTTTTCACGGCCTTCCATTACCTCATTGGCTCTTGTATATTCAGGATTAGAATGCTCCACAACATAATCTGGGAAGAAGTAGTATTTCAAATACGTATTCGGCAATGTATTTGGATCTAATGCATATACATCACGCGCCTTTAAGAATGTTTCATTCCAACTTTGATCTACATGCTGGTTATCTGCGCTATTTGGTACATTATATCCATGTTTAGCTACATGTTCTTTTAGTTTTGGCATTAAATCATTTCCATCTTTATCACGGATTTCTGTCCACCAGCCAAAATGGTTTAATCCAAAATAACGGACATTCATTTCTTTACGATCATTTAAACCTAAAATTTGTGCCATGCGCATTTCAATTCCAATAGGCATGTCGCAAATGTTTAATATTTTGGAATTTGGCCGCAAACGACGGGTAGCTTCAGCAACAATAGCTGCTGGATTGGAATAGTTTAACATCCATGCATCTGGAGAGTATTTTTCCATATAATCAATTAATTCTAATACTCCTCCAATAGAACGCATTCCATATGCAATTCCGCCTGGCCCGCATGTTTCTTGACCAACTACACCATGTTTCAAAGGTATTTTTTCATCTAATTCACGCATTGCATATTTTCCTACACGAATATGCGCCATGACAAAATCAACATCTGTAAAGGCTTCTTCAGGATTTGTTGTTGCCAAAAATTCTATTTCCGGAGCTCTTTCTTTGAGAATTATTTCGCAAGCTCCTGCAATTGTTGCTTGACGTTCCTCATCATTATCATAAAGTTTTAATTTTCTAATTGGAAACTTATATAAATTATCTAATAACATCAAAACAATCCCTGGAGTAAAAGTACTTCCCCCGCCTGCAATTAATACCGAGAATTTTTTCATTTTTAGGTTTCCTCCTTTAATGCAATATCCTCTTTCATCCAAGTTATAACAATTCATTTGTATGAAAACAATATTCCTTAACCATTCTGGTCGCTATCTCAAGTTCAGTTCTATTTCCCATAAGAAGGGAATTTTCCCGCTTGTCAAATAAACAACATTTTAGAATTTGCAAGTAAATGTGGAGCCTTTCAGTTTTCTTTATATTGTTTTTTGCTAGAATCACTCAATAAATTCTCAAATTGTTCCCTTACTTGTGGAACCGATAAACCGACTATCACTTGAATTGCTTTCCCATTCTTAACAATTCCGTGGGCTCCAGCTGATCTAAATCGGCTATCAGGTGCTATTTTTGATTCATCTACTACTGTTACGCGGAGTCTTGTAGCACAGTTTGTTACATCGGCAATATTAGAAGATCCGCCTAGAGCTTCTAAAAATTCACTAGCTTGAACAAAATAAGCATTTTCTTTATTTGCACTATTTTTATTTTCTGCTTGCTTTTTAGCTTTGTAGTCTGCTTTTGTATACAGTTTTACTTCTTTTTGGTCATCTGCTTCACGACCTGGGGTAGCTACATTTAGCTTTACAATTAAATAACGAAACATGAAAAAATAGATAACCGTAAATGCCAATCCAATTATCCACTGAGTGATATAAGTGGAAGTATGGTATTTGAATAACGGAATCCAGTTGGAGCTGGCAATTTCTAGCAATCCACCACCCATATTACCAACTGCACCAAACGCATACATCACCGCAGCCATAGAAGCTGCTAAAAATGCATGTACAGCAAATAGAAGAGGAGCAACAAATAAAAATGTGAACTCTATCGGTTCTGTGATCCCAGCTACAACAGATGTTAAAGTTGCTGCAATCAACATACCTGATACGATTTTCTTTTTCTCAGGTTTTGCTGTTACGTATATCGCTAATGCAATGCCAGGGATTCCAAAAATTTTGGACATACCATGCAAAGCAAAACCGCCTTCCGGGAACATTTCTTTTAATGAATGAGCACTTGTTGCATATTCTGATAAATGCTCCATCCAATATTTTGCAATTCCGCCATCAACAACTGCCGGGCCGTAGATAAAAGGACCGTATATAAAATGGTGCAGCCCCGTTGGAATTAAGATTCTTTCAAGGAATGTATACAACCAAACCCCTAATACATCAGAGGAAGCCAAAAACCCTTGTAAAGAAGCAATTCCGTTCTGAATTATCGGCCATCCCCACGAGGTAAGCAAGGCAAGAGGCAATATAGCAAAAAAACAAACAATGACAACAAAGGATGTTCCTTGGAAGATACCTAGGAAATCTGGTAGTTTTTTGTCAAAATAATGATTGTGGATTAAAACAACAATGGAAGAAATAACAATCGCACCGATAATATTTGTATCTAAAGTTTTAATACCGGCAATTTCCGTTAACCCGCTCACTCCTCCAACTTCTTCGCTAAAATCGACACCAAAATTTTCCCCCCAAATCGTTAAAATAGCGTTTACAAAATAATTGAAAGTTAAATAGGTTACGAGTGCTGCTAAAACAGCTCTCGCGTGTGCTTTTTTCGCTAATCCAATAGGGATGCCGGCAACAAAAAGCAACGGGATTTGATTAAATACTGTCCATCCACCTTCCTCTATTACCGTCCAGAATTTATACCATGCTCCATCTGGATCAGCCAAAGAACCCATAATATCCCCGTTTTTAAATAAAATTGTGAGACCTACAAGTATCCCCGCAAATGGGAATAATAATACTGGCACAAACATCGCCCCACCGAACCGTTGGAATTTTTGCATCATCCTTGATCCACTCCTTTACTAGCAATTAAATAACAATACTTAAGAAGTAATTTGTGGGATCTGTTATTTCATGCAAAAGATGATTGCCATAGCAAAAATGTCAAGGTGCTTATAGTTGCAACTATAAACTGTCAGCGCTTACAATTAAGTTATATTAAAATCTAATTTTTAACAATAACTTGGCAAGATGTCGGGACTTATCCTTTCCATTTGAACATTTTCCCACAGTTTGAAAAATTTCACGAACTTTTCAAACTGGAAAAACATATAAAATTTCTTTCTCACGGTTATTCACTATGTAGCTTTAGCTTCCCTAAACATCGAGTAGGAGGCTAATGAATTAGAAGTGCCGCAGCATTTGAAAACCGGCGCAGCAAACGGTGCGCCTAAAGTCGGCCGATTCGTAGACAACGCCATAACAAATCTGAAAAATACGAACCCTGACCGGCAAATGGGATTCCCATGGAAGGGGTTGGGGATGTTAAGGTTCCGGCGGAATTGAGGGGAATTTTGGTTACTCCATAATTAGTGGGGAAAGTAAAGAGCCTCAAGAAGTTATTAATACTGTATATGAAACGGTTTCTAGATTTAAAAGGGATCCGATAAAAAGAGATAATGCACAACGTGTAATAAATAAGGAAATTGGTTGCTTTTTAAGGTCTATTAATTCGCCTCAATTTATTGCAAATCAATTCACACGTTATCATTTCAATGGGACGAATTTATTTGACGTAATACAAATATTAGAAAAATTAACCGAAAAGGACCTAGAAGAAGTACTACACTTACATTTTTCTGATGAATCGAGTTCGACACTAATCATTAAGTAAATGATACTTGTTATTTTTCTATAAATTTTTTTTATTTAATGTAGTGTTAAGGTAGTATCCATCTATTAATTTAACATCAATCAATGGAAAAATACTATTTATTCTCTCCTATATTATTTTCATAACCTTGGATGTACAAACAAAAATAAGTAAAAACATAGGCTCTTAGACCTAATAAAAAAACAAAACGATTCAAAAGCCCCTTTTAAAATGTATTATTCTACATTATTATTCTGAATAGAAAGATAATTTTTGAAAAAATAAATGATTTAACGGGTGTAAGTAGAATACATATATATACTAAGATAATATGTTGGAGTGAGAAAATGTCGTACTTATTAGATGTTCAAAATATTACAAAGCGATATGGCAATAAAGTTGTTTTAAAAAATGTTACATTCAATGTTCCGTCAGGATCAATAGTTGGCTTTATTGGTGATAATGGTGCAGGTAAATCTACTACATTTAAAACAATACTAGGTCTAGTTTCTCAGGATTCAGGTAGAATTAAAATCTTTGGCAAAGAAAATATACATAAACAGCCTAAGATGAAGGAAAAAATTGGAGTTGTGTTCGATGCTATGAATTTACCGGCGCACCTAACAATCAAACAACTAAATAAAGTTTTTTTGAGAATATTTAATACTTGGAATCAAGATGATTTTTTCCGATTGGTTAATTCTTTTTCTCTCCCCGAAGATAAACAAATATATAAATTTTCTCGTGGGATGTCAATGAAACTTTCTATAGCTGTTGCACTGTCACATAATGCAAAACTACTATTACTAGATGAGGCAACAGGAGGGCTTGATCCCTCATCAAGAGAACAAGTCTTAGGTGAGTTAAAAAGCTTTGTGAGAGAGAGTAGTGGTGGGATATTACTTTCTTCTCATATTATGAGTGATATTGAGAAAATTGCTAGTCATATTGTTTTTATCAAAAATGGTGAAATTTTATTAAATGAGAGAAAGGACAAGATTCTTGAAAAATTTGCAATTGTTGATATCAAAAAGGAACGATTATCTTTACTAAATAGAAATATAGTTGTTGCAAAAAGGGACTATGGTTCTTATTCTAGAATACTTGTATCAAATAAAATGGAATTGCCAAAGGACCTTAGCTCTAAAAAGATTTCAATGGAAGAACTTAGTCTCTTACTAACTAACAGGGAGTGAAATTTAAGTGAAAGGTCTATTATTGACAAACTATTACCTAGTTTATCGAAGTATTTTTGCATATGTAGGTCTCGCATTATTGATTTCTGGTGTACTTTTATTTTTTTCAGGGCCTATGGTAAGTGGTGTGGCCGCTATGTTAATTATATTATTAATGACTTTGCCTTCACTTGAAGTTATAAAAATAGAGAGTAAGTCTGGTTATGATAAATATGTACTTACCTTACCGGTTAGTAGGTCTAATATTGTCCGAAGTCACTATATTTTTTACTTATCGGTTGTGATTATCGGAGCATTTCTTTCATATATTGTTATTTATACATATGATCTAATTTTTGAAACACAAATAAATGGCATAATTAATATTATTTCTTCTGGAATTTTCGTAGTTCTTTTAGCAGGTGCGCTTATATACCCGTTCCTCTATATCTTTGGTGCAGACAAATCTGATGCATTTGTACTTGGAGGAGGATTTGTAGGTCTATTTGTTTATTATGGAATCAAATTCTTAGTAGAAGATTTAATAGACAAATTACCGTTATCCATAGATTCGTCTTTATTAGTTCCGATTTTATTTATAGTACTTGGTATTACTGTATTTACTCTCTCATATTTAATTGCTGTAATTATTTATCGAAAGAAAGAATTTTAGACTATGTGATTAGTACATCAAGTAGGCGCAAAAAATCGTGCCCGTAGAGGCTCCATGTCAAGCCTTTTTTGCACACGCACCACATTCATAGCGAAAGGAGAGAATGGATAACTTAAATATTATCAATTTGTGTCTTGACAAAGGGGTGCATTACAAAGTTTCTGTCTATCAAAAAAATTATGATAAAGACAATGTGTATTTCGATATGTCTATAAAATGTAAAACTGATATTGTCAACAAAAAAATGAGATTATATGAAGTCCAAAGAAATAAAGAATTTTTGATTGGACAATATGCCGATTCGGAATTTGGCCAATTGGCATTTTATATAGTTGTGTATAGTTACTTTAATCAAGATAAACCAAGTAATAGCGTAAGAAAAATGCTGCGAAATATAGGAGAAGATGTAAATAAAGCAAATAAAATCCTTGAAGATCATATAGGGAAAAATTATTTTTCTTTGTATAGAAAAGAAATTGGAAAAATAAATATTGATAAAATAAATGACGATCGTTGTGATGTTTTTTACTTGTCTCTTGAGAATAATATAATCCCAATTGTCCGAAACAAAAGATTGACAAGTGCATTTGTGATAATTTATAATTATGGCTTTTATTTAAAGCAATTTGACTCCTTAATGAAAAAGATCATTTCACATTACAATTTAAAATTAAAGAAAGAAGAAACAGAAGAATTAAAGAGATTGTATTTAAAAAAATAATTACAGCGGTGATAGTTACGAAACTGATTTAATTTATCATAAACACTAAAATATGAAGTCTTAATTCATAGAACCTCAGCTTTTTCTTTATTATCGCGGTATCCCCCTATGCCACTCGTAACTGGTTTTTAATGGAATCAAAAAGATTAGTTTTTTAAACTAATCTCAGTTTGTCGACTTTGTCGATAAGCTGAAAGCACGTTTCTGGAAATCATGAAACGTGCTTTTCCTATATCTTTTATTCTTTTAAAACATCATTTTTGAAATGATAATAAATCTTTGGTGAAACATCTTCTTTTATTTCGATTCGATCAACCAAACGGTGAAGCATCTCAGAAGTTAGTTCATTGAAATGTCTATTAAATCATTTTGTAGTCTTTCCTCATATTTCTTTCGTTCACGTTTGGATTGATAGTAGATTTTTCCAGCTTAAGCTTCAGTTTATTCGAAAGCAGATTATTGATTTCTTCAGTTATTAAACGGTAATTTTCATTGCAAGCAATTTTCTGTTGGTTGAGCTTTTTCCATATTTTGCTCAACTTTTGTTAAAAAGTGCAAAAACTTCCCCCTATCTTTTAACACGGATCAAATGAACAATTTATTTTTCTTGCAATAACATACGCCAGTAATTCTCAATTCGATTGAATGTGTCATCGGCACGCTGTGCAACAAAATCTCTTGCCAATTGGTAATCTATATCCCTTGGTGAGATGCCTTTCGTAGCAAATGAAAGCAGTTGTTCTTTTGCTTTTGCAAGCACTCCAGACAAATCTTCTTCATTTTGAATGCTCTCAAACATTTCTTGATAATTTTTGATGACTGATTCAATTTCTGCTTGTGTATATACCGTTTTCCCAAGTTTATTCGTCATGGACAGCTCACGGCTTTGTTGGTATGTTAAAGGAGCATTTAGTGACCTGATTTTGGCTCGTGCTGCGATGAATCGCTCCTCTACCGATTGGTGATTTATGGCTATTTTCGTATTGTGGCGGACATAATCTTGAATCAGTTGATCAAATCCTTTTTTTACATCACCGCTTAAAAACGTATCACTGAAGTATTGAAGTGCAGCTGTTGAAGAAGCCAATTCAAGATGGGATTCATAAGAATGCTGTTGTTCTTTACTAATTCCAAAAAGGCTAATCCCTAGATATGGCGACAAACTATCTACTCCGTCCGTTATGTGTTGTAAGATGGATTCTACTTTTTTTACTTCTTCATTACTTAGCGAATCGAAGTATTTGGATTCATATAAATATTGGCTGAACACAAGCCATTGATCCTTTGGCCGATAAGAGAAAATATCAGAAGGGTCAACGTTTTCTACGTGAAAAAACTTTTCCATCGGTATGGCCATCAAGCCTTGAACTTGTTTGATTTCATCCGAAATCGTAAGTTTATAGGCTTGTCCGTTTCGGTTGACTTCCACTTGTTGTCCGGCCAATGGATTTTTGATTTCGTGTACGGATGGCATTTTGGCTCTATTTCGAGCGACTATTGCTCCGATATATCCAAGATCAATTTTCACGGTTATTCCCTCCTATCTAAATAATTAATGGAAGGCAATGGTTCCACTTTGCTTCCATAGTAAAAATTCAACGCACTAAAGAAATCGATTGATTTACCTGTTTTTAAATCGACGATTAAAATGTGATTGCCATAGTTAAAATCGCCAGTTTCCAGTCTGCGTTGTGTTGTTTTTTTAAAGTATCAACAAACGAACTATAGTAGTACGGGTTTGGACCAGATTAATATTGTGATTCGTGCTATGTAAAAAGCGTACCTACTTCCAGATATCCCGTAATTGCAAAAATCGGAACTTGCAGAGTTCATGTTTGGTTGGTCTTCCGCAAAGCTTTTCTGCACACAATAGTCATCAAAGTGATAATTAAATTGAAAACCAAACAATTTCATTATTTATAATCGGCTTTTTAAATAAATAGTTAAATGATTATAAGGAAAAATTTAAATAATCTACCTAAAACTTTCTATTTTAAGTAAAATATCCTAGGATTTGAGGCGCGTCAGCCAGAAATTGGATGGAATAAGTAGTCAATGAGGGATTGTTTGTTGCAAATGGTAAAAAAGTTAAAAATATCATAAGTATATCGCCTGATTTTAAACATGTATTATCAATTAGAGTGGGGATGCCGTTTACTTGAGGTCTTATTACGGAATTCTGTCTCGTCCAAAAGAAAGGCTTCCCTATAAAACAGATGGGGAATTTTAAAGTGGAATAGTTAGCGAATGTTATTGCCGCCGTTACATATAAAACCGTTGATCATACGATTCAACAATTTATCGGGACTTATGGTGATCGCGGAAACGGAAGGTTCTATTATTATGTCGGGGCTGAAATCCATGGTCGATGGCAAGGAAATAACGTTGAGGTTGTAAGCCATTCAGAAGGTATTTCAGTTACTCATAATGGTAAAAAGGAATTATTTTACTGGGATCATATTACTAAGTTTGGCACTCTTGCTGTTGTTTTAATGAGACATAACGAAGAGATTTGGACTATATCATTAAATGAAAATTTTGTGGCTGATTCCGCAGACTCCGAACATACAACTGGTGAAATTAGTTTATTAAAGCAACAATGAAAAAAATAAGCCTATCATCCTGCATTATAAAGCTTCGCAATAACGAGAAAGTAGCCGATTGCCTAGGCGAAAATGACCTGGCAACCACAACCTTATGATTGAGGATTTGGTCAATTAATCCTAGACTAGGCAAGTTAAAACATTCAACCTATACAGAGTTCGTTTTCCAACTAAAAACGCCATCCCAAAGTTGCAATCTTTCCTGTCTTTTTTCTGTCTACTATAAGGGGATCATATCATCATGTTTTTTCTTATCTTCTAAATCCCTTTTCTTTTTTATGCCCTATTAAAATAAACTCTAACCCCGATCTCGGAAAATAAACATTTCTGATTTCGGGGTATTTTTCTGTCAAAATACTTACCGCATCTTAATCCTATCCTAAAAAAACGAAATTGTTGATATCGGACCTGCAAAAGGAACGCGTGCTCAACGGAGTTTACGAAGGCAAAAGGTATTCGAAGGGGGAAAACTGCGATCAATTTTGTTGTTTCCATACAGTGATGCCTCATGTACTATCTTCCTATATTTGTAATGGTGGTCAGTACTTATCAGCTAAACGAAAGAAATAGAATCAGATATTCATTGGGGCCTATGAATTATTTTTCGGGAAAAGCTTTGACAAAGTTTTTTTTCTTTTTCATAATGAAAAATACGATGATAATGAAAATCATTATCATTTTCAACAGAACAAATTTCCATTTAAGATTTGTTTGCAATATTGGAAAGGGCGGGATCAGATGGATGAATGGAAGATAAAAGGGAAAATTTCTCTTGTTACTGGAGCTGCCCAAGGAATTGGAGAAGCGGTGATCAGCCTGCTGGCAGAACATGGTGCAAAGATAGCGGCAGTTGATCGGAATGCTGAGAAATTGGACAGAACCGTTTCGAAATTAACAAGGCGCGGATATGACGTCAAAGCATTTCCAGCGGATGTGACTGATCGTGATGAAGTGGATCGTATCGTCAACGAGATAGAAGAAAAGATGGGGCCCATCCACATCTTGGTGAATGTAGCTGGCATTTTTCGGATGGGGGCCGTGGAAACCTTTTCTGATAAAGATTGGGAAGAGGTGTTTAAAGTGAACACTTTAGGAGTGTTCCATGTTTCGTGTTCCGTCAGCCGCCGGATGACTCCCCGCAGGTCAGGTGTCATTGTGACGGTAAGTTCCAATGCGGGAACGGTGCCGAGAATGTACATGTCGGCTTATGCGGCTTCAAAAGCGGCGGCAACGATGTTTACCAAATGTTTAGGGCTTGAGTTGGCGCCGTATCAGATTCGATGTAATGTAGTTTCACCGGGATCAACGGAAACGGACATGCAGCGGTTCATGTGGGCCGATGAAAACGGTGCGGAAAAAGTAATCACCGGTTCCTTAACGGAGTTCCGTCTTGGCATTCCATTGAAAAGGCTCGCACAGCCGCAGGATATTGCCGATGCCGTGTTATTTCTTGTTTCGGAACGATCGCGCCATATTACGATGCATGATTTAAGGGTGGACGGCGGAGCGACACTGGGTTGTTAACCATTCTTGGGAGGGATGACAAATGAAAATGAATACCATGCATTTCGCATCAGCAGAACAGATTCTTTCGGAATATCAGGAAGGGATATCCTTTTTCATGGCCTCCCCGACTAGAACGCTGTTAACGAAAGGCATTGTTCAAACAGTGCCGACGACGGGGTATAGGCATCATCCAAAACAGCTGCTTGGACAAATTCAAACCTTGCTGCAGGATGTAAAAGAAAAAGGAGGTACCCATCCCATGGTGGCAGGGGCCATTCCCTTCGATGATATGTATCCGGCCAGGCTGATGGTGCCTTTAGAGGTTAAATGGTCAGGTCCTCTTTCCTTTGATCATATGCTGACAAAGGAGGAACAGCCGGCGGTCTGGCATTATCATGTGACCCCAGTTCCGACGTCCCATGGGTATAAAAAAGCTGTGGAACAAGGATTACAAAAAATAAAGGACGGTGAACTGCAGAAAATTGTGCTATCGAGATCGGTCCATTTGACATCAACGGAAAAGCCAGATGTGTCGAAGCTTCTCTACAAATTGGCCATCCGTAATCCAAATGGTTATACTTTTGCGGCACCGTTGCTAAAGGGAGACGGGTCCGATCGAACATTCCCCGCAACATTAGCTCAACAGGGGACGGGGACGCTGTTGGGGGCGAGCCCGGAACTGCTCGTGTCAACATCAGGCAGTCAAGTCATTGTCAATCCGTTGGCAGGATCAACGCCCCGAAGGGATGATCCGCAAGAGGACCGGAGGAGAGCAGATGCTTTACTTATTTCAGAGAAAAACCGCCATGAACATGCGATAGTGATTGAGGCAGTGACCAAAGCTCTGAAACCTTTCTGCAAAACTTTGCATGTACCAAAGGAACCATCCCTTCTCTGCACGGAAACGATGTGGCATCTTTCCACAGTCATCAGCGGGGAACTGTTATCACCGTCCATTTCGTCCCTTGAGCTTGCTTTAGCGTTGCATCCGACACCAGCGGTTTGCGGCACACCGACTTTATTGGCAAAACAGGCGATACAGGACATCGAGCCATTTGAACGGGGATTTTTTACTGGTACAGTAGGCTGGTGTGACATCGATGGAGATGGAGAATGGATTGTCACCATCCGCTGTGCAGAAGTGGAAGAACAAAACCTCCGCCTTTTTGCTGGAGCCGGCATTGTGGAAGGATCGGTGCCGGAGGAGGAATTGTCGGAAACATCGGCAAAACTGTGCACCATGATGAGAGCGCTGGGGCTTGACGATGACATTTTGGCATAAAAGCAGAGCACTCCATGGTAAGGAAGATGTCATGCTTGACGATGACATTTAGCATAAAGCAAAGTACTTCAATGGTAGGAAAGAGGTCGCCACTAGCATAAACCAGACCGCAGTTGACTAGTATCTGGTTGGACAAAACATGGCATCTTCTATCTTAGTTCCGTATTGAAAAGATGTCGAAAAGTGAAACAGACAGCTTCCTCAGTTCAGTCGGCATTAAAAAGATGTTGAAAAGCAAAATAGACAGCTTCATGGCATCTTCTGTCTTAGCTCCGTATTGAAAAGATGTCGAAAAGTAAAATAGACGGCTTTCTGAGTTCCGTTGGCATTGAAAAGATGCTGAAAAGTAAAACAGAAGAGCCTCATGGCGTCTTCAGCCGAATGGAATCGCAACAAAACGTTTGATGAAAAATTTGAATTCCTTTACATGGCTGGAAATTTATATGCACGGAATCATAAATAAAAGAAATTGGAGGATGACAGATGTTAGAAGGATATACAAAATGGCCGGAGGAGCTGGCTGCATTTTACCGGAAAGAGGGCTGCTGGGCAGGACAAACCTTTGGCGATTTGCTGCGGGAACGTGCTTTGAATTATGGAGACCGGATTGCGGTGTCCTTTGATGGGAGCGAATTGACCTATCGGGAACTTGATCAAAGGGCTACTGAGCTTGCTTCCGGGTTGCAGCGGATCGGCATTCAAAAGGAAGATCGTGTAGTGATCCAATTGCCAAATCGAATTGAGTTTTTTGAGACCATTTTTGCCCTGTTTTATTTAGGAGCATTGCCAGTTTTTACTTTACCTTCCCATCGCTACAACGAAATCCGGCATTTTTGCGAATTCAGCGAGGCGAAGGCCTATATCATTCCAGATGAATACAGAGGATTTGATTACCGCTCCCTTGCTAGACAAGTGAAGAATGAAGTCCCTACATTGAAACACGTGATTGTAATTGGAGAAGCTGAGGAATTTGAATCCTATGAAAACGTGTTTACCGAACCGGCAGAATTGCCAACTGTACAGTCAAGTGATGTGGCATTTCTCCAGCTGTCCGGAGGAAGCACAGGATTGCCGAAGTTGATTCCCCGCACCCATGATGAATATATTTATACCCTCCGGCTGAGTGCAGATATTTGCCGGCTTCATCCAGACAGCATTTATCTTGGGGTTCTGCCCATTGCCCATAACTATCCTTTAAGCTCGCCGGGGGTGTTGGGAACACTTTACGCCGGAGGAAAAGTGGTGCTGGCGGACAGTCCCAGCCCGGACGAGGCCTTTGCCTTGATTGAGAAAGAAAGAGTGACCATTACGTCATTGGTTCCCCCTCTTGTTTGGATTTGGCTGGATGCCTATTCAGATTGCCAATATGATTTATCGAGCTTGGAAGTCCTGCAAGTGGGTGGAGGAAATTTCAGCCCTGAAGTTGCCAAACAGGTACAGCCCGTGCTTGGCTGCAAACTGCAGCAAGTCTACGGGATGGCAGAGGGGTTGGTCAATTATACAAGACTGGATGATCCCGACGAAATTGTTATCAATACTCAAGGAAGACCGATGAGCCCATACGATGAAATTAAAATCGTGGACGAAGAGGAAAACGAAGTGGGGCCCGGCAAGGTCGGTGAACTGTTGACAAGGGGGCCTTACACGATTCGCGGCTATTATAAAGCGGAGGCACAAAATGCCAAATCTTTTACTGCGGATGGATTTTACCGAACCGGTGATTTGGTGAAACTGACACCGTCAGGCTACCTTGTGGTGGAAGGTCGGGTTAAAGATCAAATTAACCGGGGGGGTGAAAAAATTGCGGCGGAGGAAATGGAAAATCATCTTTTGGAGCATCCGTCCGTTCGAGATGCGGCCGTTGTGGCAATCCCTGACAAATTTCTGGGTGAACGGTCCTGTGCCTTCGTCATCCCTAGTGATTCCGCATTGGAAGCAGCTGAACTAAAGTTATTTTTGGAAAAACGAGGTGTGGCCTCCTTTAAGATTCCAGACCGGATTGAATTCGTGGATTCCTTTCCAAAAACCCCGGTAGGAAAAATTGATAAACGGGCATTAAGGAAAATTGTTGCAGAAAAGCTGTCACCACTGGTACAACCTAGTGAATTTGTTGAAAGGAAGTGATGAAATGGCAATCCCTCATATTCCGTCTTATTCGATACCTGAACTTTCGGAATTAATCGAAAACAGAGTATCCTGGACACTGGATCCGAAGCGTTCAGCCCTTTTGATTCATGATATGCAAAATTATTTTCTAGACAAATTTACCCCAAATGCTTCCCCGATCAAAGAATTAGTCGAGAATATTCAGCGGCTGAAAAAGGTGTGCCAAGAGCGGGGCATACCGGTGATTTACTCTGCCCAGCCCGGGGGCCAAACAATAGAACAGAGGGGTCTTCTCCAAGATTTTTGGGGAGACGGGATCGGACAAGATCTTGATCAAATGGCTATCCGTCAAGAAATTGCCCCAGGGGATCAAGATATTTTACTGACTAAATGGAGATACAGCGCATTTAAACGAACTAATTTGTTAGAAATTTTACAAAAGCATGAAAGGGATCAGCTCATCATTTGTGGTGTGTATGCCCATATTGGATGCTTATTAACCGCTGCGGATGCCTATATGCAGGACATACAGCCGTTTTTTGTAGCCGATGCGGTGGCCGATTTTTCCCTTGAGGAGCATAAAATGGCCGTACGATATGCGGCGAGCCGCTGCGCGTACACGCTGACTACCGAGCATGCATTGGACCTGCTTCAAAAAGAACAGTCAGCCCCTCGGCATTCGTTGCCAATGAGTTTAGGAGAGATGCGGAAACAAGTAGCGGAATTGATACAGGAAGAACCGGAAAATATCTCCATTGATGAAAACTTGTTCCACAGAGGATTGGATTCCGTCCGCATGATGGTGTTAGTAGAGAAATGGAGAAGAGCAGGGGCGGAGATCACCTTTGCGCGCCTTGCCGTCCGTCCGTTTCTGTCAGAATGGTGGGAATTATTGTCCAAAGCGAGTATGATCGAATCCCTTCAAGATTCGTAATAAAGGAGGCATATCCATGTCACATTGTCAAGATCAATACATGCCTTTATCCAAAGCTCAAGCAGGTATTTGGTTTGCCCAGCAGCTGGATCCTGGCAACCCTATCTTTAACACCGGTGAATATATCGAAATCAAAGGTCCGGTGGATCCTGTTCTGTTTGAAAAAGCACTGGAAAAGGTCCTTTCGGAAGTGGAATCTTTGCATGTCCGGTTTAGTGAAAATGAGAACGGACCGTTTCAAATAATTTCCCCGTCGAAGGAGATTCCTTTCCAATATGTTGATGTGAGCAATAGAGCAAATCCTCATGAAGAAGCAATAAAGTGGATGAAACAAGATTTATCGACGCCTGTTGATTTGACAAACGATCCTCTGTATACCGAAGCGTTATTCAAAATTTCCGAGGAGCACTATTATTGGTATCAGCGCATTCACCATATTGCCATTGACGCATTTGGTTTTTCGCTGATTGCCCAAAGAGTCGCTCAAGTTTACACGGCTTTTGTAAACGGACGATCCATTCGAGGGGAAGCATTCGGCTCCATCCAGAAGATATTGGAGGAAGAAAAAGAGTATGAAGCGTCCACGCAGTATGAAGCGGATCGATTCTATTGGATGGATCGGTTTCAAGATGAACCCGATGTGGTCAGCCTATGCCAGAAAACGGCACGGACTTCGGATACGTTTCTTCGGAGAACGTTCCATTTATCGTCGTCCGATACAGAGCGTTTCAAACAATCTGCTCAACGGCTGAACGCGGGATGGCATGAAATGTTCATTGCGGCGGCAGCCCTATACATTCATAAGTTTACGGGGACAACGGACGTGATCCTCGGGCTGCCTATGATGAACCGATTAGGATCTGTGGCCTTGAATGTGCCCGCCATGGTGATGAACATTGTGCCTCTCCGTTTGCAGCTCGATCCGGATGATTTACTGTCCGATCTTCTTCGTCAAGTCAGAAAGGAAATGGCTGAAGCGAAAAAACATGAAAAATACCGGCATGAACAACTGCGGCGGGATTTGAAGCTTTTAGGGGAACATCAGCGGCTGTTCGGCCCTCAAGTGAATCTCATGCCTTTTGACTATTACCTAAGCTTCGACGGCCATATCGGTATTCCCCGTAATTTAGCTGCAGGACCGGTGGATGATTTGGTCATTCAAGTATATGATCGAGCGGATGGAAACGGGCTGCGCATCGATTTTGATGCAAATCCGAAACTGTATCGGATCGATGAGCTGGAGGCCCATCAAACCCGTTTTGTGCATTTGCTGGAAACAGTGGCATCACTGAAAGAGGATATGTGCATCGGAAAGATTAACCTTCTTTCTGAAAAGGAACGGCATCAAGTACTGACTGCATGGAACGATACTTGGCGTTCCATGCCGGATGAGCATTTTCTGCAGCTTTTTGAAAAACAGGCAGCCGATCATCCGGATGCTACGGCCATTATTTGTGGAAATGAGGTGCTATCCTATCAAGAATTAAATCAAAGGGCGAACAAACTGGCCCGATTGCTCATGAAAGAAGGCGCCAAACCGGAATCATTCATTGCGCTGGCCCTCCCCCGATCCGCATCTTTGGTGGCGGCGATGCTGGCCGTATTGAAAACCGGAGCGGCTTATTTGCCGCTGGATCTTGATTTTCCAAAAGACCGTATCGAATATATGCTGGAACATACGAACCCTGTCCGCATTGTGGCAACCTCTGCTGCTAAAGAAAAACTTGGCCATGCTCCGGCTCATTCTATGATCCTGCTGGATGATCCGGAAACGGAAAAAACGTTGCGGGATCAGCCTGATCACAATGTAGACATAAGCCGTTCAGCCAATCATCCCGCTTATGTTTTATATACATCAGGCTCTACCGGAAAACCAAAAGGGGTGGTAGTGCCCTTTCAGAGCCTCAACAACTTTTTGTTTGCCATGCAGGAGACGGTGCGGATAGGGAAACAGGACCGGTTCCTTACTATTACGACGGTTTCCTTTGATATTTCGGCATTGGAATTGTATCTGCCATTGATTTGCGGCGCCGCATTAATCATGGCGGAGAAAGAAGCGGCAAAGGATCCGAAGGCCTTGGCGGAGATGATAATAAAGGAAAACATCACGATAATGCAGGCAACACCAATCCATTGGCATATGCTGGTATCACATAATCCGGAATGCATATCGAACCTTCGGGTTTTAACAGGAGGCGAGGCGCTCCCGAGCGGGCTGGCCAAGGAGCTAAAACATCTTTCTGCAGAGGTCATCAATTTATACGGTCCGACGGAAACGACGATCTGGTCCACCTATTCGTATCTTCATGCCGATGACAACGCAGTGCCTTCCATCGGCCGTCCTATCTGGAATACTCAAGTGTATGTACTGGATGACCGGCTTCAGCCGGTACCGACCGGAGCCGCTGGTGAATTATATATTGCCGGTGACGGGCTGGCAAGGGGATATTTAGGTCGTCCGGATTTAACCGCCGAGCGTTTCATAGCCAATCCCTACGGTCCGCCGGGAAGCCGCATGTACCGAACAGGGGATGTGGTCCGATGGAGGAAGGATGGGGCGTTGGAATATATCGGCAGGACCGACCATCAAATTAAGCTTCGGGGGTTCCGAATCGAAATCGGCGAAATCGAAACGGTGCTATCGGCATTTAAAGGTGTGGACCGCGCCGTTGTAACGGTTTATGAAGATTATCAAGGGAATCAGCGGCTAGCCGCCTACATTATTCCTCATGAAAGATGGAAAGACAGCTTTGATGTTACGGCACTCCGCCGATTTGTCAGTAAAAAACTGCCGGATTATATGGTGCCATCCGCTTTTATGGTACTAGATGAATTTCCGTTGACTCACAATGGAAAAATTGACCGAAAAAGGCTGCCGGCGCCCGAGACCGGCATCACAGCAAAAGGGCGCAAGCCAAGAACGCCCCAGGAGGAAATCTTATGTGAGTTATTTGGAGAAGTTTTGGAGCTGTCTTCCGTTGGGATTGATGATCATTTCTTTGAATTGGGCGGACATTCACTATTGGCCGCCCGTCTGTTAAGCCGTATTCGGGATGTGTTCGGTGCAGACATTCCGATCGGCAAATTGTTTGAATCACCGACGGTCGCAGAACTTGTGAAACATGTGGAAGAGGCAGAACAAACAAAGCCGCCTATTTTACCGCAAGTTCATGATGGGGAAATTCCCCTATCCTTTGCCCAGCGCAGGCAATGGTTTTTATATCATTTGGAAGGTCCAAGTCCTACATATAACATACCGGTGGTCGTCACTTTAACGGGTGATCTCAATGAAAATGCGCTGAAAAGAGCACTATATGATGTCATTGAGCGGCACGAACCGTTGCGGACGATTTTCCCAGACGATGCCGGAGCATCCAAACAAGTGATTTTACAACCCCATCAAGTTGAGCCTTTATGGATGAAGAAAGACATTAGTGAAAGTCAGCTTGCCGACGAATTGCAGGCAGCGGTCCGATACAGTTTTCATTTGGCCAATGAACCGGGAATCAGAGTCCAATTGTATCGACTCGGATCTCGCAAGCATGTACTTTTAATCTTGCTGCATCATATCATTGCTGACGGCTGGTCGCTGACCCCTTTAACCCGTGACTTGGCTAAAGCTTATCAGGCGCACTGCCGGAATGAAAAAATATCCTGGAACCCGTTGCCGGTCACCTATGCGGATTATGCCCTCTGGCAGCAACAGCTGCTGGGGGATGAAAGCAATCCAGAAAGTCTCATTGCCACACAGCTTGATTACTGGAAAAAAACATTAGCGAATTTACCGGAAGAACTAGAACTGCCGACGGATTATACACGTCCGCAAGAGTCCAGCTATAAAGGCGGTATCGTAAAATTTTCAATCGATTCAGATCTTCATCAGTGTCTGTTAGAACTGGCAAGGGAAAACAAAGCAAGCCTTTTTATGGTTCTTCAGGCAGCTTTTGCGGTTTTCCTTACACGGCTGGGGGCAGGAACGGATCTTCCGATTGGCAGCCCCATTGCCGGTAGAAATGACGATTCGCTTGAGGATCTTGTCGGATTGTTTATCAATACGCTCGTTCTCCGCATGGACACATCAGGAAATCCAAGCTTCCGGGAACTGTTGGAACGGGTGAGACAGGTTAATCTATCCGCCTATGAACATCAGGATCTGCCCTTTGAACGGCTGGTAGAAGTGTTGAATCCGGCAAGATCAAAATCGAAGCATCCGTTATTCCAGGTTATGTTCGTCTTCCAAAATACGCCGGAACCGAAGCTGGAATTGGAGGGTCTTGAAAGCAAATTGGAGATTCAAAATGTCGGTTCGGCGAAATTTGATTTAACGCTGGAGCTTCAGGAACACAGGACCAAAAACGGTTCTCCGGACGGGCTGACCGGTCTGTTTGAGTACAGCTGTGATTTATTTCGTCATACAAGCGTGGAAGGTTTTGCGAAACGATTTTTGCTGCTTCTTGCGGCCATTTCGGAAAATCCGGACCGGCCCATCAGTGATTTCAATTTGCTTCTGCCGGAAGAACGCACGCTCTTTTTGGAAAAAAGTCGTCAGTCTGTTGCAATGTCTTCAGACTGTCTTGCAGCATTGTTTGAAAACCAAGCGGAAAAAAATCCCGATTCCATTGCCGCAGTTTATGACGGTGCTGTACTGAGCTACAGGGAATTAAACGAACAGGCCAACCGGCTTGCCCATTACCTGATTGAAAAAGGTGTCGGTCCTGAAAAAACGGTGGCACTGGCATTACCCCGATCCTTCGACATGATCATCGGAATCCTTGCCGTGCTGAAAGCTGGGGGCACATATCTCCCGCTAGATCCGGATTATCCGAAAAAACGGCTGGAATATATGATGGAGGATGCTCGGCCGATGTATGTGATCACTAGAAGAGATGCCGCATCAAAACTGCCGGAAGGGAATGAAATTCCTCGGCTGATACTTGATGAAGAACGGACCAAACATCTTTTAGCCGTCTATCCGGATATTAATCCGGATGATTCGATGCGCACAGAACCATTGTCGCCGCTTCATACAGCCTATATCATCTACACGTCTGGTTCAACGGGAAAACCGAAAGGGGTGCTCATCCCGCATCAAAATGTCATTCGTCTGTTTCAATCAACGGACCATTGGTTCCATTTTACGGCAGCGGATGTTTGGACCTTATTTCACTCCTATGCCTTTGATTTTTCGATTTGGGAGATGTGGGGAGCGTTCTTATACGGAGGTCGTCTTGTCATCGTGCCCCATCAAATCAGCCGTTCGCCGAAGGAATTTTTGCAGCTGCTTGTGGAACAACAGGTAACAGTGCTGAATCAAACCCCTTCCGCCTTTTATCAGCTGATGCAGGCGGACAAGGAATATCCGAATCGATCCAAACAGCTGGCCTTGCGCTACGTCATTTTCGGCGGAGAAGCGCTGGAGCTCAGTCGGCTGGAAGATTGGTATGAACGGCACGGTGATCAACAGCCAACTCTGATTAATATGTACGGCATAACAGAAACAACTGTTCATGTCAGCTATCTTGCACTGAACCGAAGCCATCTCTCCATGGAAGGAAATAGCTTCATCGGCGCGGGTATTCCTGATTTAAACGTGTATGTGTTAGATGAATATCTCCAGCCGGTGCCGCCGGGCGTTGTCGGTGAAATGTATGTGGCCGGTGCGGGCTTGGCGCGAGGATATTTAGGAAAGCCCGGATTGACAGCAGAACGGTTTGTGGCAAATCCTTTCGGCCCGCCGGGAAGCCGCATGTATCGGACTGGGGATTTAGCGAAATGGAGTGAAGACGGCTCCTTGGATTATATTGGAAGATCCGACCATCAAGTGAAAATCCGCGGATACCGGATTGAATTGGGAGAAATTGAAGCAGCTTTAGTAAAACATCCGGATGTTGCCCAAGCGGCGGTGGTGGTACGGGAGCTGCAGGAGGGAGATCAGCGGCTTGTTGCATATGTGGTGCCTCAACATGACGTGGAACCGGACGAATTGAGAAGACATGCCGCAGCAAGCTTGCCGGATTATATGATTCCTTTCACTTATGTAAAAATGGATCGCCTCCCGTTAACGCCTAACGGCAAATTGGATCGGAAGGCATTACCGGAACCGGAAATCAGCATCGACCTGGTGAAGAGCGGACCGAGAACTCCCCAAGAAGAAATGCTCTGCGAATTGTTTATGGAGGTGCTTCGAGTTCCCCGCGTAGGGATTGATGACGGGTTCTTTGAACTGGGGGGACATTCCTTTTTAGCGGTTCAATTGATGAGCCGGATTCGGGAAACCTTTGGCTTGGAACTGAATATTGGAGTTTTATTTGAAGCACCGACGGTCCGCAGCCTTGCGGAAAAACTTGAGATGGGAGGCAGTCAGAAATCATTCGATGTGCTGCTGCCGCTCAGAACATCCGGAAGCCGTCCGCCGGTCTTTTGCGTGCATCCGGCGGGAGGACTCAGCTGGTGCTATGCCGGATTCATGAATACATTGGGGCCGGATTATCCGATCTATGGACTGCAAGCCCGTGGTATCGGGGAAAAAGCGAAGCTGCCGGAGACACTGGATGACATGGCCGCAGATTATATCCGGCAAATCAAAACTGTACAGCCAGAGGGTCCTTACTACTTGCTGGGATGGTCCCTCGGAGGGAATGTGGCCCATGCCATGGCGGCACAGCTGCAGGAACAAGGTGATGAAGTGGGACTCTTAGTGATGCTGGATGCCTATCCGAGCCATTTGCTGCCTATTTCCCAGGCGCCCGATGAGGAAGAAGCGATGATAGCCCTCCTCGCGTTAGGCGGTTATGATCCGGACAACATGGATGGCAAACCGCTCAATCTGAAGAATACCATTGCCATGCTGCGGCAGGAAGGCAGTGCATTGGCGAGTTTGGAAGAATCAACTATTTTAGATTTAAAAAATACGTACGTGAATTCCGTCAAAATTTTAAGCGAATATGTACCGCGCCGCTATCGGGGAGATGTGCTGTTCTTCCGGTCAACCATCATCCCGGACTGGTTTGACCCCATCGATCCAGAGACATGGCAGAACTACGTGGACGGGAAGCTGATTCAATATCCGATCAGCTGCCGTCATAAAGATATGTGTCAACCAGGCCCGCTGGCGGAAATCGGACGCATACTGGCTGATTTCTTGCAGGAAAACGGAAACATCCAGAAATGGAAGGAGGAAAAAAATGAAGAATCCGTTCGAAAATGAACAGTTGTCCTTTTTTGTGTTAGTAAATGAGGAAGAGCAGTTTTCGCTTTGGCCTGCTCCGATAGACGTTCCCGCCGGCTGGCGGATCGTCTTTGGAGAAGATACCCGCGCCAATTGCCTGGCGTATATTCAATCCCATTGGACAGACATGCGCCCGGCCAGTTTGAAACAGCAAACCCATGGCATTGTGAAGTAATTAGAAAGACAGAGGAAAGCAAAATGCCGGTATGAGGAACGATGGAGAATGGCAGTCGTGCTTACAGCCAATGGGTGTGGCAAAGAATGAAATGTCCATGAAGCGGTTGTAAAAATGAAAAAAACTTGCTGTGATCCGTTACCGTGCCGCTTTTTCCAACTGCTTTATGTTTGCTCATAGTGAGAGCAAAAGTAGGCTAAGATTTAAAAGCTCTCATGGACATTAATTTTTTTTATCAATAAAGGCGGCCGACTTTTATATGAGGAAAAAGAACGATGGTGATTGATGCATGGAGAAAAATGGCTGTATAGGGGAGGAGAAAAAAGACATGCAACAATGGGAAGTGATCCATTCTGTTCCCCATTTATGGAATGACACATGCCATGTTTATTTGGCCAAAACGACTGATTTTCAGCCATGGCATTTTCAGCTGCTTAGTAATGCAGAGCTGGAATATGCGCTATCCTTTCGAAAGGAGCAAGACCGGATCCAGTTCATTATCGGCTGTGCACTAAGCAGACTCGTTTTGGCGGAACAATTGAACATGCCGCCGCATCAAGTGCCCATAGACAGGACATGTCCCAAATGCCAGAAGCCCCATGGCAGGCCTCGGCTGCCTGATGACAAACTGCACTGGTCTGTGTCTCATTCAGGGGAGATCATTTTGGTTGCCTTTACAGTAAATGCTTTGGTGGGAGTGGATGTGGAATGGATCCGGCCGTTCATTTCTTATGACACCACACATATGATAGAAGGAATTCTTACCGAAAAGGAAGCCGTTCACCTCAGCAATTTGCCGAAAAAGGAAAGGCTGAAAGGCATCCTTTCCTATTGGACAAGAAAGGAAGCGGTGTTAAAAGCAACGGGAGAAGGACTGAACACCTCTCCCCAGAAGGTGGAAGTATCCGGTCCCTATCAGAAACCCGTTTTGAAAAAATTTGAAGGACACCAAGATTTGTTATCACAATGTGTGCTGATGGATTTTTTCCTCCATCCCGAATATCAGGCATCCTTGGCAATTTTCAGCCATCTCCCGATAAACCTTCTGCTCTACGACGCGGGAATGCTCATGAAAATGGATTTAGAGATACATGATCATCATCGTTAAACTTTATTTACAAAGTTCAGGTGAAAGCAGCAGTTGTGAGAAAGAGAAAGAAGGCAAGACACAATGGTTTGATTTCGAAATCATTTGGATTTCATTCACTTTGCCTTAACGGGAGATCCAGCCCCTGATCGCTTATGGAGGAATTATAAAAATTAGGACACACCAAACGTTCGTATTTATTGCCGATTATAGAATATTTGTCTGAAGATCATTTAATAAATAAATAGTTAAATGATTATAAGGAAAAATTTAAATAATCTACCTAAAACCTTCTATTTTAAGTCAAAATCGGCGTTTTGACAGAAGCAAACTATAAAAAGATTTATTACAACCCATGGTGCTAGTCGGGCGTCAACGCTCAACTAGCACCATGGGTTTCACATTATTTTAATTGTTTTTTATAAAAAGATTTTAATAGAAAAAGACAAGAGGTAGAAATCCTTCTTGTCTGCAATTAAAATCCTAATTTTGTTACTGTTTTCCACTTAAGCAATTAGTTTCAGACACATCTTGAGTTTTCAATCGTGGATCTGTTATTGTGTCATAAGCGTTTATTCATCGCATTTTCATCCGTATCTTTATCATTTTTATCCTTATCCGCATCTTTATTGACTTCTAGTTCTTTTCCGTTGACAAATTCAACTTCAATCTTTAGTTCTAAAAAAGTGTTAATACCAAGAACTCGCTTCACTTGATCAATTAACTCCTCTTCTGTTAGATCTGGAGTTAAGGTTAATCGATCAACAACCGTTTTAGGGTCCATAATTCCAATTTCATCTTTAAACTTGATTTCTAATTCTTCCTTTGAAAGTTCATATTCCAATTTGAACTTTTTACCATCTGAGTCAATTAACTTTATTTCAAGTTCTTTTACTTCATAAACTGTTTGGAACCCCATCTCTATCAAAATCTTCATCACCATCTTTTAAACCGTCCTGATCACTATCAGAATTTTTCGGGTTATATCCCAATTCAAATTCAAGATAATTAGCTATTTTATCGTTGTCTCTATCTTCATCACCATCAGTTATGCCATCTTTGTCAGAGTCAGCGTTAGTTGAGTTTGTCCCTACGATAAACTCTTCTTTTGTGTTCAATTTATCAGAGTCATTGTCTTCTTCCGCGTCTTTTATGCCATCTTTATCGGTATCCTTCGTTAAAGGATTTAATTTCGCTTGTATATCTTGAAGGTTCGTTATCATCTAATTCCAGTTTCAATTGGTCGAATTTTTGAAATATTTACCTTTAACAAATTCTGTTTTGATAATTTACCTTTAAAAATTTTAATGGTCCAATGGAATTTTTTGAGAACGCTCAAATACGAGAAGTATTATTTTTTACATAAGTATCAGACATTTGAAGAATTATCTCTTGCGATTGATGAGTACATCCGCTTTTATCATGATGAAAGGTATCCAAAAAGATTAAACGGCCTTAGCCCCATGGAATATAGAGCTAAAGCCGCTTAGGTATATTTTTATTATTTCTACTGACTACTTGACAGGGGGGCAGTTCACTCCTGCGGAGTATAGGAACAGGTAGCCTGCTTTTCAATCCGTTATAAGTTGAATCTTCCGGTTGCCTTTATATAAAAACGTTATTAAGATAACCGTTTCATGAGAGTTGCCTTTTCAACTTCAAAACCCGGCTTGCCAAGTAAGGCAAACATATTTTTCTTGTAAGCCTCCACTCCCGGCTGATCAAACGGATTCACGCCCAGTAAATGTCCGCTCATGCTGCAAGCTTTTTCGAAAAAGTATATCATTTCACCAAAGGTGTATTCATTCATTTCGTCCAGTTCAACAATTAAGTTAGGCACTCCGCCGTCTACGTGTGCTAATAGCGTACCTTGAAACGCTTTTTTGTTTACCTCATCCAGTGTCTTACCGGCCAAGAAATTCAATCCATCGATATTTTCTCGATCTTCTTGAATCGTCAGTTCGATTCGCGGTTTTTTAACTTGCAGCACTGTTTCGATCAGATTGCGGCGACCTTCCTGAACGTATTGCCCCATGGAATGTAAATCTGTTGTAAAATCAACGGATGCAGGAAATAGTCCTTTCTGATCTTTCCCTTCGCTTTCGCCAAACAGCTGTTTCCACCATTCGGATACGTAATGAAGGGACGGTTCATAGTTCACCAATAATTCGATCGCTTTCCCTTTACGGTAAAAAATATTTCGCACAGCGGCATACTGATAACTTCCATTGGTTAAAAGATCAGGATTGTTATATTTATAATATGCCGATGCTGCCCCTTCCATCATTCGATCAATATTCAATCCAGCTACGGCGATTGGCAACAGGCCAACTGCTGTCAGCACAGAATATCTTCCGCCTATGTCATCTGGAATAACAAACGTTTCATATCCTTCTTGATCGGCAAGCTTTTTTAATACTCCCTTTTCTTGATCAGTGGTAACATAAATACGTTTTCTTGCTTCCTCTTTTCCATATTTTTTCTCCATGTAGTCGCGGAAAATTCGGAAAGCAATGGCAGGCTCTGTCGTTGTTCCTGATTTAGAAATAACGTTGATAGACAGCTCTTTGCCTTCTAATACATCTAATAAATGAGAGATATAAGTAGAGCTGATATTCTGACCCGCAAAATAAATTTGCGTCGTATCGTTCGCCTGGTTATGAAAAGTATGGGACAATGCTTCAATAGCTGCCCTCGCCCCTAAATAAGATCCGCCAATGCCGATTACGACAAGAGCGTCTGAATGACTCCGGATTCTTTCAGCAGTTTGTTTGATTCGCACGAATTCGTCTTTATCGTAACGAATCGGCCAATCAACCCAACCAAGAAAATCCGATCCTGGTCCTTTCTTTTCATGAAGCATAGTATGAGCCACTTTTACAAATTCACTTAGATGATCTAGTTCACTCTCTTTCATAAATGGTAAAGCATTGGAGTAATCAAAAGAGATAGCCATATACCTTCTCCTTTCTTTTCGAAAATTCACCATCGTTCTTCCGTGTAGATCTTGGACCTGAAAATTACTCTTATGCGATTTCATTGAACCTTTCGTGAAGATGTTTCAAATGCTTGCAACTATTTATTTCTTTTCCACGGCATGTCCGCCAAATTCGTTGCGTAGCGCGGCTACCACTTTACCTGTAAATGTATCGTTTTCTAATGAACGATACCGCATCAATAAGGCCATGGCGATGACAGGTGTGGCAGTTTGCAGATCTAAAGCTGTTTCAATTGTCCATTTCCCTTCACCGGAAGAGTGCATAATCCCTTTGATTTCATCTAATTTTGCATCTTTTGAAAATGCGCGTTCGGTTAATTCCATGAGCCATGAACGAATAACCGAACCATTGTTCCACACTCTTGCTACTTTTTCGTAGTCATAATCGAATTCGCTTTTCTCTAATATTTCGAATCCTTCACCAATGGCAGCCATCATACCGTATTCAATTCCATTGTGAACCATTTTTAAAAAGTGGCCGCTGCCTGCTTTTCCCGCATATAAATACCCATTTTGTAGAGCTGTATCTCGGAAAAGAGGTTCGACAATGCTCCAAGCTTCACGATCCCCTCCAACCATGTAACATGCTCCGTTTCGAGCACCTTCGACTCCGCCAGAAGTTCCCGCATCCATAAAGTGAATTCCAATCTCCTTTAGCTCATTATAGTGACGAATCGATTCCTTATAGTGAGAATTGCCACCATCAATCACAATGTCGCCTTCGCTTAGAAATGGTATAATCTCACGAATCACCGAATCAACAACGTTGTGTGGAATCATCATCCAAACAATTTTTGGCTTTTCTAATGATAAAACGAGTTCCCTTAAACTGGATACACCTGTAGCCCCATATTTTTTTATTTCTTCAACCGCTTCTGAATTTACATCGAATGCCACTACTTCGTGCTTATGGTCAATGAGATTTTTACCTAAGTTTAATCCCATTTTTCCTAAACCGATTAATCCGACTTTCATGTTCATTGCCTCCTAGATTTACCTTTAGCCATTCACATTTTATACGTATATACGCACAGCTAACCTATAGTTCATTTGATGAGAATGAAGTTCGACACGAGCTACCACCAATGAAATCCGTCCTCTTCTAATAATTTATGAGAAGCCTCTGGTCCCATCGAACTTGAACGATATGTGTGAAGAGGAAGAAGATTTTCCTCAAACGCTTCTAAAACAGGCTGTATCCACTTCCAAGATAATTCAACTTCTTTCCAATGAGCAAAGAAAGTCGTGTCGCCATGTAAAGCATCAAAAATTAAGAGTTCATAGGCTTCGGGTACATTTTTTTGGTTAGTCGCAACGCGCATATGAACGGTCTCCATCTTTCCATCGTTTAATACATTTTTACTATTGAATTGCAACGAAATCCCTTCGTTCGGATTGATTTCAATCACTAAAAGATTAGGAGCCGTTTTCTCATTTTTTGGAAAGTACCATTCCTTTAATGGATTTTTGAATTCAATAACAATACGTGTGGACTTTTCCTTCATTCTTTTACCTGTACGAATATAGAATGGCACCCCGTTCCAAAACTCATCATCAATCCATAAACGAGCCGCAACGAATGTATCCGTTGTGGAAGAAGCATCAACCCCAGGTTCTTCTTTATATCCAACAACTCGTTTGCCATGGATTTCTCCCGGACCGTATTGACCGCGAACAACGTGTAAACCTACTTCTTCTTTTGGTAGTAGTCGAAGAGATTCCATGATGTTTATTTTTTCATTACGGATGTCTTGTGAGCTGATCCGTTTTGGCACGTGCATGGCTGTCATCATTAACAATTGCAGCATATGATTTTGAAACATATCGCGAATCGCCCCTGCCCGGTCATAATAACCCGCTCTTTCTTCTACCCCAACCGTTTCACTAGCTGTAATTTGTACATTGGCTATGTGCTGATTGTTCCATAATGCTTGAAACACAGGGTTGGCAAATTTTAAAGCTTCGAGGTTTTGGACCATTGGTTTTCCGAGATAATGATCTACCCGATAAATTTCATCTTCTTCGAAAGCTTGACTTAACTTTTCGTTTAAATCTTGGGCTGATTTCAAATCATGCCCAAATGGTTTTTCGATAACTAGACGTTTCCAACCTTTTGTAGAGCCTAATCCACTTTCCTTGATGTTCGACGTAATTACATCAAAAAACTCTGGCGCAACAGATAAATAAAACATGCGGTTTTCAGGAATATTCAACTCTTTTTCACGTTGCTGAACGATTTTCAGTAGCTTTTTATACCCGTCCATATTCGTTACATCTAAAGGACTATAACGAAATGCGCGAAGAAATTCTTCCAATTTCGAACGGTCATGGATGAAACGTGTAGAAAATGTTTTTACTGAATGTTCCACATGTGTTTGAAACTCATCATCCGACCATTCTCTTCTACCTAAACCAATAATGGAAAACGAATGAGGCATTTTTTGATCGAGAAATAAATGATATAATGCAGGAAAAATTTTTCTTTTAGCTAAATCCCCTGTTGCTCCAAACAAGACAAAGGTCATAGAATCCAATTTTCATTCCCCCATCTTTAAACCGAAAACATTTAAATACAGTGAGATAAAAAGATTCAGATTCAAATGGAATCCGATCTTTTTATCTTTGGTTAAGAAATTTTGATGATGCTTGTCAATTAGAAGTTAACATCTAGACCATAAAGCGCTGCGATGTATAATTTTTTCATTTCTTCTACAGATGTTTCACGCGGATTGGTGCTTGTACATGGATCTTTCACGGCATTGACTGCCATTTCATCTACGTGTGCGTGGAACATCTCCTCGGATACTCCGTACTCTTGGAGTGTATTTGGAATATTCATGTTTTGATTCAAGTCACGAATCCAAGAAATAAGAGAATCTACCAATTCTTTATTGTTTTCACCTTTCAAACCGAGTCGTTCTGCAATTGATGCATAACGGTCCTCGACTACCTTGCGATTAAATTGAATCACATATGGTAAATAAATCGCATTGGCACATCCATGCGCAATATTAAAGGTTGGACCACTTTTATGCGAAAGACTGTGCACGTTTCCTAGTACCGCATTAGCAAATGCCATGCCGGCCATCGCCTGAGCATAATGGACTTGCTCACGAGCTCTTAGATCTCCCAGATAAGAAGCGAGAAGATTCTCTTTAAGTACTTCAGCAGCTTCAATCGCCATCGAATCGGTGAAAACGGTACGAGGCTTAGCTACATATGCTTCAATGCTGTGTGTGATCGCGTCCATTCCACTGTAAGCTATCACATGCTTCGGCATGGATTGAACCATAACCGGATCGATAATTGCCATATCTGGTGTCAATTCGAAATCAGCCAATGGATATTTGACACCTGTTTCCGCGTCGGTAATCACTGATAAATTGGATATTTCAGATGCGCTTCCGCTTGTAGTTGGAATTCCCACGAATTTTGCTTTTGTACGCAATCGCGGCAAACTAAATGGACGAGTCGCTTCTTCGAATGTTAATTCTTGATGCTCATAGAACAGCCACATCGCTTTCGCCGCATCCATTACCGATCCACCGCCAATTCCAATTACCCAGTCAGGCTGAAAATCATTAAGAACACGTACACCTTTTTTGACCATTTGGGTCGTCGGTTCCGTCGTAATCCCCTCGATCACTGTTGTTTCTATATTGGCTTCTGAAAGAAGTTGTTGAATTTTATCAAGATTCCCATTTTTCTTGACGGAGCTACCACCAATGACGAGAACAGCTTTTGATCCTTCCAACGTTTTCAAAACATCGAGAGCATTTTCTCCGAAATAAATATCGCGTGGAATAGTAAAACGATTCATGTTGTTCCCTCCTGTGCTTATGATTTGTTATACAGACGCTAGTATAATAGGTATAATATATTTTTAAAAGTACGCACTTTATTATCATGTAGTGATAAAAATACAATATAGTATATAAAAGTATACCTAAATGTTATAATGGACAAAGAGATACGATGAATGGGACATATTCCCATGAGAAGGAAAAAACACTGACTATTATTTGTGGAAATGAAGTACTTAAATGTGTATAATGTTTGTTTGTAAGTATGTGCATTTTTAGCATATAGTGATAAAAAGTATACTATCTGTCATAATAGATACGGAGGTGCAAGAAATGGGACATGTTTGTGGTAAGGTATATAACTGTGAAAAAGAATTGACGCTTGCTGTCATCGGGGGGAAATGGAAAATGCTTATTTTATGGCATCTAGGAAAATGGGGGACGAAGCGATTTGGTGAACTGAAGGCTCTCATGCCAGGCATCACCCAAAGAATGCTTGTTAACCAATTGCGGGAGCTGGAAGAAGACCTCATTGTTCATCGCAAAGTCTATCCCGTTGTTCCGCCAAAAGTGGAATATTCACTGACCGAATATGGGAAAAGTCTAATGCCGATTCTCGATGCTATGTATGAATGGGGCAAAAACTACATGGAGACTGTTGTGAAAGACCAAGTAAAAATTCATGAGTCCGTCAAGTAAAAACTCTCTCTATTTAAAGGTTCAAAACAAACTTTCTTTTGTTATTATGCGCTTTTATTGACGCGCAATTTGTAGAGATCCCTTCCCTCCAAGATAGCGATTAACAAAAAAGCAACGAAAATGAATGATAAGTGAGTCAAACACTAAAAAACCAACGGGCAGATCGCTTCCCGTTGGTTTTTCTGCATGTACGTTGATCACTCATTAATTTGTACATTTTTACTTATAGTATACTTTTTCACACTATATTACGTAAAAGTATGTACTTGGTAAAGTTGATGATGTACTTTATAATAACATTATCACTTATCATCCATAACATGAATAGAGCAAAATTTTTTCACTTATAATAACCGTATCACTTATCATAACATGAATAGGTATAATTTTCTAATTCTATGAAAAGTGATCTCGAGCTACTGTTTTTTTGCAAGAAAAAAATACAGAGTGTTGCAGTATATCTTTGTCAAAATTTTGTATAAATATACATATATGTGATCTATCCATCAAGGGCTTGACATGGATCCTCTGTAGCCATGATTTCTTTAGCCAAGCGCCAGCTTCAACAGTTTTGGCAAAACCAAAAAAGGTTATCATGGCTCCGCCATATAAAGCCCCATTGCATATCACTGCATAAGGATTTTGCAATTCTCTGCACTTTATTTTGCAAAAAACAGCTACCTTTTGTAGGAAAATGAAGGGAAATGTGCGGTTGGCTTCGCCCTTGACCAACACTCGCCAAAGGAGAGAAGAGGTCAGTAAGGGCAAGAGCAGGAAAAAAGGGCATAGGAAAGCAGCCCTTGCCCATTCCTGATTAAACCTATGGCGAGGTTCGGATGGTCAAGGGTTCGCTCCGTTGAATCCGTTTCTGTTCGGCAGCCTTTTGCTGAAGGAAACCTTTAGCCATGGCAATGAGTTTGCCCCATCGCGCTGGCATATGTGGGAGGCTGTCTAACTCTGGAATGACGATTGGAACTCGGTTTTCGAGTGCACCATGAGGGCGCAAGAAGTTAAAATACGCCACAAATAAAGTGACGAAAGAAACAGATCCTTCTTCTGCGCCGAAGGCATGGGTCGGTCGATAGTTGCCTTTAAACGTTCGGTTGAATCGTTTGATGATCTGTTTGAGTGGGCGGAACTCTTCCGATACAGGATCGTCATTGGTGAGCCCAATCACTTGGTGGACATCGAAACGAATGCCGTGTTGCGCAAAAAAGTGTTGAGCCAATAAGTAAATCGGGTTCCCATCGACGACAAGTGTCAAATCACCTGAGATGGAAGACAGTTTCTGCAGGACGTCATCGATGGCGCGAATCGCCGATATCGTATCTCGGTTGGGGGAGACACGATAATACAACACGACTTTTTTTACGGCAACAAATCAAACATAAAGAACCAATAATGCCAACGTCCTTTCACCCGAATGTACGTCTCATCCCCACAGAAAGAGCCAGACAACTCGTATGGGAATCGATCAACAAAAGGTTTGATCATAAGCGCGACACTGATTGCATAGTTGATGACCGTCTGATGCGAAATCGACAGACCATATACATCCTTCATGATGCTCGCTGTTTTTCGGGAAGACATCCCATAATTGACGTAATACGTCAAAATCAGTCCAAGGAGGAGACTTTATGAAGCTAAGAGTCTCAGCTGTTCAATATCATCTCCATACTATAAATTCTTTTGAGGAATTTGCCAATCAAGTCGAGCATTATATTAAAACGGCTCAAGAATTTGATGCAGATTTTGTTTTATTCCCAGAATTTTTTACAACTCAGCTCATGTCGATTGGCAATGAACAAGGACAGCCTTTGACTATTCAAGATCTTCCAGATTTTACAGAACAGTATCGTTCTTTGTTTATAAATTTGGCTAAGCAAACAAAGATGCATATTATTGGGGGAACCCATGTTATTCGTAAAGGCGACCGATTGTACAACGTTGCTCATTTGTTCTGCCCAGACGGAAGAGTCGCAGAGCAGGCAAAGCTTCATATTACGCCTACGGAAGTAAAGGAATGGAACATGTCACCTGGCGATGGCTTACAAGTGTTCGAGACCGACAAAGGAACGATTGCGATGTTGACCTGCTATGACATCGAATTTCCAGAAATCGTTCGAATGGCAAAGGCGAAAGGTGCGGATGTTATTTTCTGTCCTTCTTGCACCGATGATCGACATGGATTCCATCGTGTCCGCTACACAAGCCATGCGAGAGCAGTCGAAAATCAAGTATATGTCGTTACCACTGGTACAGTTGGTTCTCTTCCTACGGTTGATTTTATGAGGGCGAATTTTGGGCAAGCGGCGATGATTACACCGAACGATATTCCATTTCCTCCGCGCGGCATCTTAGTCGAAGGGGAAATCAATCATGATATGGTTGTAACTGCTGATATTGATTTAGAATTATTATACCAAGTTCGTGAAAGAGGATCGGTGACTACATGGCGTGATCGCCGTACAGATCTCTATCCGGATTGGAAATAAGCTGCTCTAGGTAGTGTCAAAAGTGTTATGAAAAAGTGGTAAACAAACCAGCTTTATCCCGAGACTGATGGTTAACCGATGCCATTTGTCCTTTACAAACACCCCAATGGAATGGAAAAATCCTTTTTATACATCAAAATCTTCACAAGGAGAATGATGAAATGGAATATCGCAGAATTACGAGTATTGAAGCCCCTTTATTTAAAAAAATGCACCAATTGATGCAAGATGTATTTCCTCCTGAAGAAGTATTAGAATTCGATCTCTGGAAAGAGCCTCTTGAGGATCCAGGGATTCGTGTGTGTGTTGCAGTTCATGAAGGGAATGTCGTAGGTGCGACAGAGTATCGCTATTATGAAGATTTAAATGTCGCCATGACAGATTTCACGATCATCGGCCAAGCAGGACTTGGGATCGGGCGATTTTTAGCGCAAAAGAGATTAGAGGATTTGAACGCTTGGGCAGCAGCAAACGGAAAGCAGTTATTTGGCATGTTTGCTGAAATTTATGATCCTTATCGAGTAGAACATTATGAATTTGGCGGAATTAAGCCGATGGATCCATATGTTCGCCGTGAAGTATTATCCCATCTTGGCTATAAGCGACTTGACTTCCCTTATGTCCATCCATCTTGGAACAATGATGGCGAGGCCGTAACAGGGCTCGACCTTTGTTTCCTTCCGATGGACGATAACGTGAATGAACTTCCAGCGGATCTTGTTGTGAAGTTTTTGAAACGTTATTATTCCGTCTTATCAAACAAACCGAAGTCCTGGTTTGAAATGATTGAAAATCTCGAACATAAGGATACTGTGCTGCTTTTAAACATTTAATGAATTAAACAGAGAGACTTACCCATTTTTATAGCTTAAACTCTCACAAAGCCAATATAGAGCTAAGATAGATAAAAGATAGATCAAAAGTCGATTCTTCCTCAGCGTAGGAAAAATCGACTTTTTATTTCTCAGTATATGGACTATAGGTGGTATTCGCATCAATATCTTTCAAAAAACAAAGAAAAAAGACCGCAAAGTTTTCCTTAAAGGGAGCTCTTTGCGGTCTTTTTGTTCTTTAAAAATTAGTTTGATCAATGACTTGAATTAGTTTAAAATTTTGTTTAGGACTCCTTAAGGCTATTCAAGGTTGGCATGCCTTTTAAACATCGTATTGGAGTCCAATCCCTTTTTCTCCATACATCTCAATATGATCGCATCATAAAATAATAAGAGGGTTTGCTCAAATAGTGATCCCATTGGCTGTATAGTTTTGTATCCATTATCCGATTGATCTTTAGGTGAACCCGGTAATTTAACAGTGAAATCTGCTAGTTGTCCAATGGTCGATTCAGGGAAAATCGTAACAAGCGCTACTGCTGCTCCTAATCGTTTTGCTTTCTCAGCCATGGAAACCAACGTTTTCGTTTCTCCTGAACCGGATCCGATGATTAAAATATCATCTTTTTCCAAGTTAGGAGTGATGGTTTCACCTACAACGTAGGCATCTAGCTCCATGTGCATCATTCGCATCGCAAAAGATTTGGATATAAATCCAGATCTGCCTGCACCAGCTACAAAGATTTTCTTTGCCTCAAGAATCCCCTTTACCAATTTTTCAGCTTCTTCATCAGCGATTATATCTACTGTGCGATTCAATTCTTTTATGATTTCCGCTAAATATTGTGTAGTCTGCATGATTTTATTCACCTTGCTGGATCATTTTTTTCATTTCAGCAGCTACAGCTCGCTTATCTTCTTGTCCAGTAATACCGCCACCTACAATTACAAGATCCGGTTTTGCTTTAATGACTTCTGGCAACGTGTTTAATTTAATGCCGCCTGCAATGGCCGTTTTCGCATTTTTCACGACACGTTTAATAGTCAGAAGGTCTTCAAGAGAATTTTTTCCGACTGCTTGAAGATCGTATCCTGTGTGTACACAAATATAGTCTACGCCAAATTCATCCACTTCTTTAGCACGTTCTTCTAAATTTTTAACACCGATCATGTCAACCAAGATTTTTTTACCTTGTTTTCTCGCTTCTTCAACAGCCCCTTTGATTGACATATCTTCAGCAACTCCAAGTATCGTGATAATATCCGCGCCAGCTTCGGATGATTTCATCACTTCATACGCAGCTGCATCCATGATTTTTAAGTCAGCTAGAACGGTTAAATTAGGGAATGCCTCTTTGATTTCCTTAACAGCTCTAAGACCTTCATTAATAATAACAGGAGTACCGATTTCTACAATATCCACATACTCCTCAACTTCTTTCACAAGCTCTTTCGCTTCAGGAATATTTACAAGATCCAATGCTAATTGTAACTGCATGAATTCTTCCCCCCTAACAAAAATTTGTTATTTGTCGTACAAGCGAACGTATCTCCGTATCTGTTTACCGCTTATACAGCAACCAGTATACTATGTATGATTTTCTTTAGAAAGTACGCACTTTATTTTTACATAGTGACAAAAAATATACTATTGGTTTATAATAAACTTCTTTCAAACGGCTATATACTGCTACCATTTCGACTCGCACGATCAAACCCATTGGATATAAACCCTTTCCATAATAACGATTAAAACGATGTATAAAAGTTGGTATGTCAACACTAAACTAGACAATTTTTTGAGGTGTTTCTCTTTGTACTCCACCGGGTGTTTAGTGCAAAATGAAAGTACAGAGTTCTGCAACAAAAAAGTGCAGAGCTTCATGGCATAAAAAAAGGCTTGCCAGCTCCTAAAATACCCTCTACTGTTTAAGGTTGTGAAGAACAAACAGTAGAGGTAATGAAAGGATGCTAGCAAAGCCTGAAATTCATCATATCAAACATTTGCGTGAAAAGAAAGGGTTATCGCTTTCCGAAATTGTCCGCAGGACGGGATTTAACTGAAGAACAGTCAAGAAATATGCGGATGGAGACATTTCGGTCAGACAAAAAACGAAGCGAAAACGGGGGATGATGGAGGAAGAAGGATACGGTCAAAGCTTTGTAATAAGTTTCTTGTTCAAGGCATTTAAGCAAGTGTAGAGTTTAGTATTGTAATTTTACTTTTCTCTTCATCATTAATATTACATTAATTTTGAACAATACTAAAAATAATAAATTGAATGAATTTTATAAATATTATTCCTCCAGACTCAAAGATTTCTAAGCACTAAATAAGAAGTACTCCCGAAAATGTCGAAATAAGTAAGCGGCCAAACAATCTATCGACTTAAGGTTGACCCCCTATGCCTATTATAAGACAAGGAAGCTTTTTTGACATCAAGATTTATGCAGATTTACCAGTTGCAAAGTTAGATCGGAGTGGCTCAAAATTCAATTATCAAATACAATCGGATATTGGTTGATACAGGCTCTGATAGTAACGGTTATTTCAAGTGAATTGGCTGAGACAATATTGTTCTTGAGGAAAATGATACGATTTATAGAATAAGTGGCGTTGGCGACTCTGAATTTGTATTTTCGAAAAAAGTAGATTCTATTAAATAGGATTCGAAAGTGCAGCCGCATTCATATGGTTGGCTGTTCTTTTTTCTATATATTTGGAACGATTATAGATTGAAAGAGGCGTGAGGATAAAAAAATGAAGGATATTTCTTTCGTATCTCGAATTATTTAAAAGAGTTACTTTTTTGTTAAACGAAAAGAACTCTTCTCATCCTCGGTAATTTGTTTTCCATATAAGGATGTCATTCATTGTATAGGCTGCATTATTGAATATGAACCGGCCGATGCTCTCAGTAAACATTTAAAAAGATGACTTCAACAATAAAAGATAGCGGAGGAGTAGTCACTATATGTTACGTTTATTCATTATTTTTGTAGCTACAGCAAATGCGTTCATTGTTCTTTATGCACCACAGCCTCTACTCCCGTTGTGGACTCAAGAATTTAATATATCGATAGCAACGGCAAGCTCAGCTATTTCGATTACCATTATTTCATTAGCCGTGTCATCTTTTGTATTTGCTCAATTATTGGACCAATGGGATCGAAAAAAAGTTATTCTTTTTGCAAGTATATTATTAATTTTTCCGAGTATGATGATTTACATTAGTGAATCATTTTCATCAATTTTATTTTGGAGATGTATGTATGGTCTCATCATACCTGGCATCTTGGCTGTGATGATGGCATATGTATCTGAAGAATTTCCTCTAAATCAACGTGGAAGAGTGATGGGAGTATATGTAAGTGCTAATGTGGCGGGCGGATTGCTGGGACGGGTTATTTCTGGACCGATAGCCGACACATTTTCCTGGAGGACTGTTTTTTCAATAATCGCGGTGTATTCCATGGTCGTTGCTTTTTTAGTTTGGAAATATCTCCCTAAACCTAACTATCAAAGAGAAAGGAAGAAACAAAGTTTTGGCATACATTTTAAAAATCCTGCTCTGATAGGTACATTCACTATAGGTTTTTCGCAATTCTTCGCATTTATTAGCTTTTTCACATATATTCCTTTTTATGTTGCTCAACCTCCTTTTCAGTTAAGCAATACACAAATTTCGTTGCTTTATGCTACATATGCGTTCGGCATTTTCTCCGCTCCTATAGCCGGCATGATATCTGATAAGATTGGCCGGCGTTGGACAATGAGTATGGGGCATATTCTTGGCGGAATCGGTATTTTCATAACGCTTTGGCCAACGATTCCTGCGCTTGTTGTGGGATCATCATTGTTGACGCTCGGAAATTTTGCTTCTCAATCAGCAACAACAGCTTATGTGACAGATATGGCCGCCGATTCACGGGGAGCTGCTACGTCTTTATATTTGGTGTTTTTCTATTTAGGAGGAAGCCTTGGCGGTTGGATTCCCGGCCTTTTATGGGAAAATTACGGATGGCATGGTGTCGTTTTTTTAACAATTGGAACAATCATTTTGGCACTATTAAGTAATTTATTTCTCGCAGGAAGAACCCCAGGGAGATTGAAAGTTTCTGAATTATGATATGAACAAAACAGTATTATTTCCTTGCCGAATCATAGTGAATATTTATGACTAAAATAAGGATTCTTTTTCCACAATGGGATTGTCCCGAAAGTCATTGAAACTTGACTTGTATCGTCTCCTTAATGAATTAAGGTGAAGCAGACGGGAACATACTGCGATTTGATTTTGAGCCACTATGTATGCTTTTTTTGCCAGGAAGACAGTTAGCTAATTCAACCTTGTTAGCTTACCTACCACTCAACGTAAAGTTTTTCGTTTGATCGGTGGTGCATGAAAGATTTTTCCCCATGGTTTTCTTAACTTGATAAGAACTTCATTTTATTGTTCGATTAAGTGTAACTTTTCGAATAGGAACCACCTTTTCCAAGGGTTATGTACTTTATCATTTTTGAACATTGTTAGTGTGGTGGAATCATCGGATTTATTTGCAATGGTAGTGATTTAAAATATAAATCTAACGATGATTCCTCCCAAAATAAATAAACTAAATATGAGATACCATATACTTTCGCTTCGGTTTTCTTTCCATCCCTTAATTGCGTAATAAAAGGCAAATGCAAAAAGTATAAAGAGAAGTATATCCCCAATATATTTGAACACATTCCTCATCCTTCCTCAGTTGAAAATACATTTAAATAATATTCCTCAAGACTGCTAGCTGTCTCTTTGATCTCGGAAATAGATATATTATTTTTTAATATTTTCCCATTGGAAATTAAAATAATTGAATCACAATATCTTTCACAAACCTCTAGTTGGTGTGTAGACATAAAAATACTGCATCCATTTTGTGCGTATTGAATTAAGATGTTTTTAATATCTTTCATACTGACAGGGTCAATTCCTGATAAATACTCATCTAGCAAAAGCAGCTTCGGTTTTTTCATTAATAATGGAATAAGATTGAGTTTCTTTTTCATCCCAAGCGAATAATTGAAAATTTGCTTATTTAAGGAATTTAATAATCCCAATAACTGGAGCATTTCTTTAATTTCCGGACTGTCTATATCAAAATTTAATAACTCGCTCATGAATTTTAAATATTCTTTTCCGGTCAGCACGGAAAATAATAATGGGGCATCAGGAAGTAACATGATTTCTTTTCGATCCAGATCTGACAGTTTTACACCATTGACGTAAATTTCTCCATCATCGTAGCCGGTCAATTCAGATAAAATTCTAAAGGTTGTGGTTTTCCCCGCTCCATTTGGTCCGAGAAATCCGACAATTTTATTTTCAGCAATTTCAAACGTTGCTTGATCTAATATTTTTTTCCCATTTTCAATTTTGGTCAGATTATGGACTTTCAATAAATAATCAGAAGATGCTGCTCCCACTGGATTTTCACTCCTAATAAATAAATTGTTTTTTATTTAGCTTTCTTTTTACTAATAAAAGTGATATAAAGAGCATTCCGAATAGATAAATAGCAAGAAAAATAGGATTGATGAACAAATATTGTGATTTTGTTAAATAACCCATGATAAATAAAACCATGGGGATTGTCATACTAGGAAGTATGATAAATAAAGACATTGCATCTAAGATAGAATCGACCATTTTTTTATCGCCAAATTCATTCAATTCTTCAGCGTTTCGAAATTCAAAATGAGGATAGAAGGCGCTGGAAATATAATTTAAAGCGCCAAAAGCATTTAAAGCTAAAATTTGCATTGAGAGCAACCATATAATAGTAGTTAATGAAATGGGAGTGAGTATATAAACAATGAAATCACCTATTATGATTAAAGGAATTAACGTGATGATGTAAACAAAAAACTTTTGTTTAAATACATACCAAAGATTTTTTCCAGCATTTAAATAAATTAAGACATTGGTGCCATCACTTTCTAAGGCCATTCCCCCTATGAAATGCTGATAATGACGTTCCGCCAAAAAATAAATATGGTACAAAATAAAAAATGAAAGTACTAATTGCTGCACTTTGTACTCATCATCTAAATTGGCGAGCAATCCGCTAAATATGCCAACAGAAAACCAATAAACGAAATCGCCAAACATATACGGAAGCCTCTTTTGAAAAAAGCTCGATCTAATAAATAAAAGAATCGTAAAAGCTTTTTTCTTTAAAAACGGCACTTTTAATAACGGGGAAGGCAGCCGATCAAAATACTCCGCTGATCGCCTGTTGGGGTTTTCTTTAAAAAGAATGATAAATAACAAGTAAAATACCATAGTAAACATACACATCAATATCGTGCCAATATATGTATATAGAGAATTAGCAGTGAAAATATCAAAAAAGCTTAAATTGATTTTGAGCGTCGTTACACTGTCAAACAGAATTTCCCAACCTTTGTTAGACCATTTTTCAAATGACTCGGATGTGGGATTTTCTTTAATAAAGGGAATATCAATAAGCCATCCTGTAAACTTTGCAGCGAAAAAATAGCCTATTGAAAATATGATCATTCTTGATATGACAATTTTGGCTACTTTGTTTACGAAAGGTTTTTCTATTATAAACTTGTATACATAAAATGTGTGCGAAAAAGAGACAGCAATGCTGACAAACAAATATAAAGAAAAGCTGAGCAGTGTTAATCCAATTACCATAGATATGTTTAAACCGATTGCGTATGATAAGCTAAAAAGCAATGTTAAAATATGTATGATGAAACTTCTTATGTTCCAGCAGATTGTTTCGAAAATAACCATAGAGTTGGCTTTACTTAAACTCAATTTAAAATGTGACAGCAGCCACTCCTTGTCCATTGAGCTTAAATTCCACTTGGAAGCTTTTATGCCAGCAATAACAGAGAAAACTATTACATATACAAAATAAAACTGCCAGAGAATATAAACATTGTTGTTAATTTGGGAAATTTTTTGCAATAAAAAGTCCAAAAATGGCGCACCTGTCGTTGCTGTATGTAAAAATTCATTCATAATTACCAGTTTTAATACAGCATATGCAGAAAAAAAATAAAAAATAGCCTCTATGACATCAAGAAAAAAAGCTGTGATCGCAAATATATATCCTGAATACCCTCTTCTATTTAAAAATTTACCCCATTGATTTTTCCATCTTATATAAATCTTCCATTTAATCCATGCTGCTCTCATTTTGACTCCCGACTTTCATAAATTTAATGTAATCAATCCCTCTACAATGGAAGCTAGAAGGATTCCTATAATTACCATTACGACATGTTTTAATAAAAATTTCAACCCATATTTTCTATTAAAATAAAATGTAAATCCTAAAAAGCCGATAGCTCCTGCTAATAAAAAAAAGGGGATTTCAAATATTCCATGAGGTATAACCTTTAAAAATATATTTAATAAAGGTTGATCAGATAAAATAAGATGAGTTAGACCTGCTCCGATAGATATGCCATTAAAGAGTAAATAAATAAACGTAGGAATCCCAAATGTAAATAAACCCAGCATTAAAACTAGACAAACAAGTATATTATTTAAAAAAATAGAATACACTGAGTACCAGCCAGCTTTATAAGTTCTTTGGAGCTCAGCTGCCTCCTCCATTTGAGGCGAAGTCGAAAAAATTATCATGACCCCAATAATTAAACCTATGCCAAATACAATGGCAGAAAGGATAAAAGTGTTTCGTAGACGGGAAAAATAGTTCAACATCACTCACTCGCTAACTTTTTCTTAAATTAAATAGAAGGTAGGATAGAGAAAGACTAACGGCTCTCTATCCTATCCTAAAAACATTATGCTACTACAGCTTTTTTGCCTCCGGCTCTTAGAGCTATCTGCAAGGCTTTTAATGTGAGACCTGCTCCGGTTATCAATGTCAAGAATGAAGCTATTCCTAAACCGGCGTCCAAAAATGCAGCAATAGTATTTGCAGTAGTTTCATTAATGCCATAAGCAACTAAAAGATCAAGTTCCAACATTATAATTCACCTCCTTTCAAATAAGTTCAATTAGTGTGTTAAATATAATTGTTACTGGAAATAATATGGAAACTATCTTTGTTAAAGACTGCTTTGTAACAATTGTTAAGCTTAAACAAATTAGAAATAATGACCACAAATTAAATAATTCAATTTTCGATAAAAATATTTGCAGAAATTGATTCATGTTTAATCCTGAAAATAGGTAGGCCAAGCTGGTGACAGGAATATGATATTGAGACGGATCAGATAACACGTATTTTATACCGAGCCCCAAAACAACAGGGGATTGAGCGATGATGACAAATCTCAATAATTCCCTGAATTTTACTTTCAATTTTACGATGGAGAGAACTATTTTTATTAAGGCTGTAAGTAAAAGAATATTAACGAAAAATAAGAAGACTTGCATAATTGCAGCAAAAATAGTAAGAGCATTTTTAAACGATTGTGATGGATTGTTTCCTAAAAGATCTGCTATATATTCGGATTCTAATAAATTTTGACTTATAACAATACTTATTGCGGCAAACAATATAACTAATGTCAAAGTAGCTAGTATTCCTAGTTTTTTTTCATTATGTATGTTCAATAAAGTTTTTTGCGGCGAATAAATGATTTTAAATGGATAAAATATCCTTTTGATAAAAACATGACTAGGGTTTCTTACCAATTGCTCTTGCTCTTCAAGACGCATTATCAAATCACCTGCTTACATAATTTAATGAGTTTTCGATATTTATTTGCTAAAAAACAATGTCAATATTTCATATGATCACAATGCTCCGGCTTGTTGTTTAAAGTTTTAGAGAGAAGAGAAGAATTGATATATTTTTGGTAGAATTTACAATTTCTTCTTCTTAATTCAAAATATATTACAAATCTTCTAAAAAAACATCGGTATTTTCCACAAAAAATGATGTGGAAAATACCTATTTTTAGAAAAAACAATGAAAAAAACTGTCATTTAGTGTAAAATTTTTACTATAAATACTAGTTGAAGGAGGGATAAAAAGCGAGAATCGATAGGATGCACTGAACTTTGCATTCGCAAAAGAAAAGATTGGATTTGGATGTGTTCTCATCACTTGTGTATATATGAAAAACAGACGGACAGTTAACGGAAAAGTAAATGAGTTTTTGGAAAAACACTTGTTTAGCTCTAAGCTTGAAAAAAGGCATCTTTAAACTGTTGCGCCTTTAGAGGAAAATGATTTGGAAACGAAGATTATTTTTTTCGAGATGTGTATACGCTTTTAGTCTATAATCGCTAATTTTTTCATCTGATTTTAGTGAAGCTAGTCTAAATACATTCTGTTCTAATTGAAATTCTTTTAATGGAAATTTTGTGAATTATTCTCACATCTGTTCTCTTCAATGTTTTTTAGACTTATAAAATGCTTTAAAAATAAAAGGGTTTATATTGAGTTTTCCGAGAAATCAATTAGGGTGAGTGACGATCTAAAATCTTCGAAGAAGATGGCTACGCTTAAATGCAGTCAGAACTGGGCATGGTAACTTCCTGATAACTTTGCCGAGATTAGGATGATTGAAATGAAAATTAAAGTACTACTGGTAGATGATCACTTACTAGTCTTGTTAGGAATCAAACAATTATTAGAACACGAATCAGATCTTGAAGTTGTAAATACCATTTGCGACCCTGCCGGCATCAATGCAGCAATATCAAAAAATCATCCGGATGTTGTGGTAATGGACATAAGAATGAAAGGCTACAATGGAATTGAGTTGACAAAGAAATTAATCGAAAGCTATCCGAATCTGAAGATTGTCATATTATCAGCTTATAACGATGATGAATATATTGACGCATCTTATCATGCCGGTGCTTATGCGTTCATTACGAAGGAAAACTCTGCTACAGAACTTGCAAATGCGATCAGACAAAGTTTTTTGGGCAACAATATCATTCCTAGAAAAAAAATAGAATATCAGAATCACTATTTAACCAAAACTGAGTTAGAAATTTTAAAGCTGATTTCTGAAGATAAAACGAACGCAGAGATCAGTGATATTTTGATGGTAAGCAGAAGAACGGTCGAACACCATGTTTCATCAATTATTAAAAAGCTGAATGTGTACTCAAGAGTTGGTGCAGTGGTAAAAGGAATAAAACTAGGACTATTAAAAACTATTTAAAATCGATATATTTTGTCCAAATCGGAAGCCTACATTCCAGCATGTAGGTATTCAAGACATAGATATTGTGTCTGAACTCAATTGCGCTTTAAACAACAAAACCGCTGTACCGTGTGTGAGAGTGTCTATCAAACATAGTGATTCTCTTATTTTTTAAAGCCGAAATGTATAAACTTGACTTTTCCAGGTGGAGGATTTAGCAAAAAGACCTATTTGTTCTCTCAATTTCATTCTTAAGCACTATTCAGAATAGGACATTTTATCTATAGGAAGATAAAGGTAAATATGTTATTTTTAAACAGAAAATTTTTTTAATATTTTGAATAGGAGGAATCAAAAATGAAAAAGAAATTGTTTATTGAAGAATTGGAAGTAAGGCAATCTAGCTCTCCGTTATTTGTGAGCCCTATTGTGGATCCGGGATATGCCACAACGTTAGCTTTAGGCGAAGAAGGAGGATATACAACTCAAGCTATCGGGGAAGAAGGCGGACCAATTGTTACCACATATGCACTTGGCGAAGAAGGCGGTTTTATAAAATAGGTTTTGCAAAAGTTGGACAAGCGCCCCAGAGAATGTTTTCTGGGGCGCTAAAATTCGGAAAATTCTCATTTATTTCATCGGAGGTGCGAAATGGCGGAAGTATCTGTTGGTATTATCGGTTCACAATTTGAAAGGCATTGTCTTTATTTACAAAAGGAATTGGTTCGACAAGGCGCCCAAGCATTCATTTTAGATAATTCGCCGGATGTCCCCTACCCCTTAAGCTTTGGCGGTGAAGACAGCCATTATGAAAACCGTGATTTATCGGAAACGAACGTTTACTTTTTGAGAGCATTATTTGTTCCTACTCCTGCATTCGATACTTCTCAAATAAAGGAACAAATCAAGGAGAATGGATTTTTGGCATATGCGGCGGAGCGGGAGAGATATGCTGCTTGGCTGTCTTGGTTAAAATCTTCCTCTTACTTCGGCAGACTCATCGTCAATCCTGTTGATACACTGCTCATTCATTTTGCAAAGCCTTATCACCTTGAGTGTCTAAGAAGAGCAGGTATTCCCGTTCCTAAAACGTTAGTAACCAGCAATCCGGAAAAAGTTTTGGAATTCAGCCATAACTGCGATGTCATCTATAAACCCGTTGCTGGAGGAGCATTGTGCCGTCTATTGACAGAGGAAGATAAAAAACCTGAAAGATTAGAAGCATTGAGCACAGCACCGGTGCAATTCCAAGAATACATACAAGGCCAGGATGTACGTGTATTTGTCCTGGACGGAAAAGTCATCGCATCATTTATCATTGAGGGAGAAGGAATTGATTATCGTGAAGGCGCCCATCAAGTCAAACCCTTTGAGATAACGCCAGAGATCGCTCAGTTATGTATAGAGGCATGCGAAACATTAGGGCTTATTTTCAGCGGAATTGATTTAAAACTACGTCCAGACGGTTCTGTTATATGCATTGAATGTAATCCAAGCCCAATGTTCGAAGGATTCGATCGGGTTGCCCCTGTTTCAATTGTTTCCCAGCTGGCTTCATACTTGATCAAACAAGCCATTCTTAAAGAGGAAAATAAACTGAAAGTGAGAAACTGACGTTTGGAGAGGGAGTATTTGTGAATTACTCACAGTCATTTCAAAAACCGTTAGTATACAAAATAGGAAAGATAAAAGAAGATCGGTACTGGATTGAACGACCGGATGGACTTTTATTGCAAATAGATAACTATTCAAAAAAATTGTTGGAGCAGTTGGCAAACAAAGAGCCTATATCTTCTATTGCAGATAAAATGGAAGTATCGGAGAAGGAAATTTTACTATTTCTTGAAAAGTTAGGCATCGATAAGGATGCAGCCTTTTCCCTTATTGAAGAAAAACAATCTGATTTTGAGCCGGATCAAAAGCCGCTCATAACCTATTACAATCCTTGGCTGGAGCGTAAATGGTTTAACTGGATTACCGCAGGTGCTGTTTTGATTTCGATCATCAGCACCGTTTTGTTCATGATCAACACTCCATTTTTTCTCGTCACTGATCTAAAAGGTCAATGGATCATCGCCGGAGTTTTAACATTTTCAGTCCTCATCCATGAGCTTGGGCACTTATTAACAATGCCGCGTACAGGGAACATTTCCATTTCTGTTCAATGGTCCGGGCCTGTCCCGTTATTTAGCATTGTTTGCAATGAAGCTTGGAAGCTATCAAAATGGCAGCGCATGCGGATCAACATCGCGGGCTTTACGGCAGATTTGATTGTATGCGGATTAACATCAGTGATCGGCTTATGCTTTGCACAGCTTTCACCATGGATTTGGTCCTTTCTTATTGTTCATATGTTTAGAATGCTGTTTGCGATTTTCCCGCTGCTTCCTGGAGACGGCTACTGGATGATCGTTGATCTATTGAATCAGCCGAATTTGTGGAAAAATGCAATAGATCAACTAAAGAAATTGAAAATTAATTGGCTTTCCTTCTATGCTTTTGTGCGGATTGCCTTTCATATCTTTATTTGGATTTTATATACGTATTTCATTTTTTTGTGGTCAGCTATCATATTCACAAGGCCGTTTGAAGACGTTCTTTTATTCTTTTTACAGCCTGCTCCGTTGTTGTTATTCCTGAACCTTTTCTATCAGTTGATTTTCATTACTTCCATCGGAATCAAGCATATAAGGCGGCTGGGCAAGGCGGAACGGGCTCTGGAACGGTAACGATTTTTCGCCATTTTATGAAAATCATAACTTAATGATTCGCCATAAATGGCTCTCGAGTTGTTGAAAAGATTGCAAGAGTGGAATTTTTGAATGATTATTCCCGGAACGAAGCCAATCTTGAACATAATTTAATTGATTTTTTTTGAAAAAATATTGACAAAAAATTCAATCCATGGTAATATTTAAAACGCAGTAAATCAATAGGAATAATTTAGGTTCGATCAGACGACTGAAGGGCCTTGCAATGCTTGGAAATAATATATTTTCAGGCATGCAAGGCCTGTTTTTATTTAATTTAAAGAAATTGGTTGGACCATTGAATGTCTGAACCAAATGCGTTGTAAAAAAGGAAATGGAGGGGTGGTTCATAGTGTCACACAAGTTTTTAGTACATAATGTCGGCGATTCTGTGGGAGTCGCAATAGAAGACATTGAAGCAGGCGAGCAAATCCAAGGGGTCATCTTGGAAGACGATTCAGTTGTTTCAGTAGAGTCTAGAGATTTTATTCCTCTTGGTCATAAGATTGCTTTAGTGGATTTGGATGAAAACAGCAAAGTAATTGAATATCGCGTACCGATTGGTGTAGCTACAAAAAAAATCTATAAAGGGAGCTATGTTCATACTCATAATTTAAAAACGGCGAGGTGGAAATATGGAGAATAAAATTTGGGGTTATCGCAGAGAGAACGGAAGAGTTGGTATTCGGAATCATGTAGTGATCATGCCTGTCGATGACATTTCTAATGCGGCAGCAGAAGCGGTTGCTAAAATTGTTCCTTGGTACTTTAGCGATCCCGCATGCATACGGGCGATTACAATATGGGCCGGATTTAGACTTGTTTTTTAAAACGATTATCGGCAACTGTTCTAATCCAAATGTAGCAGCTGTTGTTGTGATTGGTATTGAGCCTAACTGGACAAATCGAATTGTTGAGGAGGTACAAAAAACAGGCAAGCCGGTAGCTGGATTTTCAATTGAACGTTATGGCGATTTGTCTACGATTGAAAAAGCAGCTCGAACAGCACAAAAATTTTTGCAGAATGCTTCTGAAATTCGCAGAGAGCCTGTGGAATTATCAGAAATTTTAGTGAGTATTAAATGCGGAGAGTCGGATACGACAACCGGGTTAGGATCATGCCCTACGGTAGGAAATGTAGTTGATCGTTTAATTGACGAAGGCGGAACTGTTTTGTTCGGTGAAACCTCCGAATTAACTGGCGGCGAACATATAATTGCAGAGCGTTGTGCCACTCCAGAAGTAAAACAAAAATTTTTAAGCCTTTATCAAAACTATGTTGAAGAAATCGCATCAAAAGGTGTTGATCTGCTTGGCAGCCAGCCGACGGAAGGAAATATAAGAGGCGGCCTCACAACAATTGAGGAAAAGGCGCTCGGCAATATCGAAAAAACGGGCACAAAACCGGTGGTTGATGCTTTAGGACCTGCGGAGGCTCCAGTAAAAGCGGGATTGAATTTTATGGATACCTCCTCTGCAGCAGCTGAATGCATTACTTTAATGGCAGCTGGAGGGGCAGTCGTACATTTCTTTCCTACCGGTCAAGGCAATATAATTGGTCATCCAATAGTACCCGTTATTAAGCTTTCGGCAAATCCAATTACAGTTTCTACTATGTCAGAGCATATCGATGTAGACGTTACAGGATTATTGAAACGGGAATATAATCTCCAGCAGGCTGGCGATTTGCTGCTCGACATTTTGATCCGAACAATAAACGGACGTTTAACTGCAGCGGAAACATTAGGGCATAGAGAATTTGTTTTGACGAAACTTTATCGCAGTGCATGAGCGGAGGAAAGTAATGAAAATACTAATCTCTGAATATATGCCTGAATCCGGGATTAACAGGATGAGGAAAATAGCGGAGGTCGAATACAATCCGGATTTATGGAGAAATAAACAGGAATTAATAAACAAAATAATAGATGCAGACGCATTAGTCGTTCGAAACCAGACAATTGTTGATCAGGAAATACTGGATGCAGGGAAAAAATTAAAGGTAATCGGCAGATTAGGAGTCGGGCTTGATAATATAAATTTACTTGCAGCAAAACAACGTAATGTAAAAATCGTCTCCGCCAAAAATGCCAATTCGGTTTCAGTAGCAGAATATGTTATGGCCGTTATTTTAACGGCATCGAGGCCTATCATACAAGCCGGAGAAGACGTTAAAAAAGGAAATTGGAATAGGAAATTATTTACGGGAAATGAGATATACGGGAAAACATTGGGATTAATCGGAACGGGAGAGATTGGCCACAGGCTTGCTAAAAGAGCCATTGCATTTGGAATGAAAGTGATCGGCTATGATCCTTATATAAGAGAATTCGATTATCCTTTTTCTGAAACGGGGATTACAAAGGTTGAATTAGCAGAGGTCTTAAAAGAGTCCGACTTTGTAAGCATTCATGTTCCGCTAACGAATGAAACAAGAAATTTACTTAGTACGAAAGAATTTAACTTAATGAAAAAAAATGCAATTATTATCAACACTTCTCGCGGGGGAATTGTTGATGAATCCGCCTTATTCAAGGCGGTGGAATCCGGGCAAATAGCTGGTGCTTACTTAGATGTACTTGAGAATGAGCCGGTCGAAAAAGACTATTTTCTATTAAACAGCAGCAAGATTACTGTAACTCCGCATATTGCTGGATTAACAGAAGAGTCCCAAGAACGAATCACTAACATTATTTCAGATGAAATTATGAAAGTACTTGAGGGAAAAGAATCACTATTTTTAGTTTCATCTGATTTTTAAAGGGTGAGTGAAGTTTGACTGTTTATGATGCGAAAGCTCTAAAAAAATTTGTTGAAGATGTTTTGGTGAAGCAAAACGTTAAAAAAGAGAATGCTGAAGTTGTAGCAGATTCATTAATAAGGGCAGATCTTGAAGGTATCACAAGCCACGGAATCAGCAGATTGCCGATCTATTCAAAACGTTTAAAAGAGGGGCGGATTAATCCGACCCCGTCCATAAAAATACAAAAAAAAGGGTTATCCATTTTAACTGTCGATGGAGATAACGGATTGGGCCAGATTGCATCATATTATGGCATTAAAGAGGGAATCAAAACAGCAAGAGAAACGGGAGTTGCTGCCATCGCCATTCGAAAAAGCAACCATTTTGGATGTGCATCATATTATTGCAAGGCAGCTTGCGATGAAAATCTTGCAGCAATTGTGATGACAAATTCTCCGCCTGGGATTCCGCCTTGGGGAGGCAAAAAAGCTTTCTTTGGAACGAATCCGATAGCATTTGGCTTTCCAGTCAAAAACGGACCGGATGTTATTATCGATATGTCTGCAAGCGTCGTTGCAAGAGGCAAAATTATAGAAGCGGCAAAGGAAGGAAAAGCCATTCCAAAAGGCTGGGCAATCGATCAAAGAGGCAATGATACGGAAGATCCTGCAGCAGCATTAAACGGAGCCGTTCTTCCTTCGGGAGGAGTAAAGGGGTATGGCTGGGCTTTGGCAGTGGAAATATTAACAGGGATATTAACAGGTGCTGCTTACGGCCCATATGTCGAAAATATATATGACGATAACGGCCAAATAGCAAATGTAGGGCATTTTTTTATTTTAATCGATATAGAAAAATTTATGCCTGTCGATCAATTTACCTCTCTTCTGCAAAAAATGCTTTTGGAAATGAAAGCTGTTCCTAAAAAAGAAGAAGTCCATACAATTTTGTACCCTGGGGAACGAAGAGAACAATCTTATATTCATAAATTACATTGTGGTATTCATTTATCTCAGGAAGTTGAAAAGGATTTAGTGCAGCTGGCTAATCAGTTGCATTTGGAATTTCCTACCACAGGTGATCATTATGTTTGAAAATATTCGTTTTGATCGTTCCACTGTTCCGAATAAGATTGTTGAAGAATTGAAATCACTTATTCAAGAAAATAAGTTGAAACCCGGGGAAAAGCTGCCGTCAGAAAGAGAGCTTTCTCTTAAATTAAATGTGAGTCGAAATACAATAAGGGAAGCTTACAAAGTTCTCTCTACGCTCGGATTTATTGAAATTAAACAGGGGAATGGCGTTTTTGTAGCGGATGGAACGAATAATTTAGCTCAATTAGCCAATCATTACTTTGTCAAAAGCGACCAATTTGCAGATTTATTTGAAATAAGAATGCTCATTGAAACGCAAGCGGTAGTATGGACTGTTGAACGGGCATCCGATTCGGAAATTGACGTTTTGTATCAGTTTGTGAAAGAGACTGTACAATTAATCAGCGAAAATAAAGTGAATGAAAAGATATTGTCTGAACGAGATCACAAATTTCATATTAGAATTGCGGAGCTTTCCAAGAACGCAATTGCTTATCGGATAATGAACAGTCTCACTAGCCTTTTTAACAATATCAGGGTGGAGACATCTAAAATACCTGATCGGATGCACCATTCGTGGCTGGAGCACTTAGAAATTGTCGAAATGATCAAAAAGCGCGACATAATTAGGTCAAGGAAAAGCATGGAGAAGCATTTACAAAGTGTCGAGCAGACTTTAGAAAACGCAAAGAGGGATAACGGCTAACATATGACATTTAAGTTTATTTCCGAGAAAAAATCGACGGGTTCACCACTGTATTGTTCGGCCTCTTATCGGTAAATGAAAGCAAAACTCTATCACCCTTATATATGAGCTGATGTGCCTTAGCGCCGACGCTTGCCATTTCCCTGATTTTTATAGCAAAAATATATTGTCAGGCGCCATTTTTTCCGAGATTCATTGAGATATTTCTTGTGCTATTTGGAATTGGCTGTGTTTTGAAAGGAAAAAGGCAGAGCTGCCAGCAGGAAAAATTCGCCTCACCTTCTTTATTAAGCTTCTTAATTATGAGCATAGGCTGTGCAGCCAGTCCGTCAGCGGTATCCGTTCGCTGGATTTTTTTATGATGATGAGGAACTTATCCTAGAACCAGGCTATTTAAATTCTGAAGATTTTACGAAAGATGTACAAAATGAAACGGAAGCATAAACAAAATTAGCCGAAAAGACTAGAATTCGCAAATGACATGAAGGCCATTTTCTATTAAAATGATTTTAAGATTTAAAATAGATAGAAAATGGTAAGCAAAAACAACAGAGAAAGTTTTCTGTGCTGGCAACACCAAATCGAATAGTTTAATGGGGAGTGTTTTCGAACAGACGGGAGTCAGGATGCACTCCCCAGCTATTTACTATAGGGGGAAATTTTTGTGGCAGAAACAATTGCACCAATGACGGCAAAACATTTGGAACAATGTATTGAACTATATATGAAAGTTTTTAATCGTGACCCTTGGAATGAAAGCTGGACATATGAAACGGCTAAAGAAAGGCTTACAGATTTGCTGCATACTCCGAAATTTACAGGATTTTTTTGGGAAATCGATGGAACTCCCATTGGTTTTATAGCAGGGAACAGCAAGAAAACATATCAAGGAATAACTTTTTATTTAGCGGAATTATGCATCAATCATGAAATTCAAGGTAAAGGCTATGGCTCTAAGCTTCTCCAATATTTAGAGAAAGATTTACAAAAGAAACAAGTTAAAAGCATTTACCTCTTAACATCCACTGGAGGACTCGCAGAAAGCTTCTACAGAAAAAATGGTTATGCTGTGAATAGCAATCGAATTGTGATGAAAAAAAATTTGTTTTAGACAGTTTTTTCCTAGCTGAAATTTTATCCAGCCAATTTTCGGTCTCCGCCAAAGAATCATGCAATCACTGTGCGCATATGAAACCGAATGAGATAATGTTTTAAAACGAGAAACGAATTCAAATTTTGTCAAGTGCTATTCCCCACGCTTATGTTTGGGGAAATTTTTTTTGTGATTGACAAAAAATAATGGTAAATAGTTAAATATATTTAATTAAATATATTTAACTATTTATTGGGGGATTTTATGGTTAAAGACAGCATTGCGTTTATTGCAAATTATTTGTGGAGGGAATCGATTAAAAATTTACATATGCATTTGACGGAGGCAGAGATTAAAAAATTCAGCAGCAATGACTACTATTATTTAACGACTATTTACTATATGGGGAAACCCAATTTTTCTCAGGTGGCAGAAGCTTTGAACCTCACGAAGCCGGCTGTTTCAGCGATGATTAGAAAGCTGTCAAAAATGGGCCTTATAGAAAAAATACAATCGCAGGAGGACAAACGAGTTTATTATGTAAGTGTTACAGAAAAAGGAAAGAACATTGTCGAAGGTGATGAAAAGCTCTACAAGAAAATTGACTTGCAAATAAAAGAGTGTTTAGGAAGCGATCATAAATATGAATTTCTGGAAACTTTATTGGCAGAAATCGTTCGTTATTTGCAAAAAACAGATCGCTAATGCATCATATACATTCTTACATGGAGGAGCTGTTCATGAAAAGGAGTTTTGAGGGTAAATCCGTTATTGTCATAGGCGCTTCAGGGGGATTAGGTTCAAGCTTTGCAAAAGCTTTTGCCGATAAAGGTGCAAGGCTTCTTTTAGTTGGAAGGAATGAAGAAAAGGTTAAAAAGACAGCAGAGCAAATAACTGGAGATATAACAACAGCCGTTTTTGACATTACTGATTTACAATCGATTGAAGAACTGAAAGATATTGTAAAAAGGTGGTCGGCCCATATTGATATTGTCGTCAATGCTTCGGGTTATGACGTGAGAAAGTCTTTAGCTGAGCATAGTTATGAAGAAGCGAAGAACACGCTTGATATCAATCTTTTAGGAGCGATTCTTATAACGAAGGCATTCCTGCCGCATATGAGAGAACAAAAAGGCAGCACGATTGTGCATATCGGGGGATTTGCAGATGGCCGCTTGGCTTTTCCTTATTATAGTGTCGATGCTGCATCACGTGCAGGGCTGTTCACATTTATTGAAGCTGTAAACCGTGAATTGGAATTGGAAGGCAGTCAAGCAAGGGTTGCCTATTTTTCGCCAAGTCCTGCAGATACTGAAGCTGAAAGACCATTTCATCCGCTTTGGAGGAAAATGGGTGTTTCCATTATGCCTGTTGAAAAAGTGGCAGAGGATTTGCTTAAAACAATTGAAAAAAAGAAGACAGTACGAATTATGGGAGGGATGTCCACGATCCTTTTTGCCAAGCTTAACTCCATATCACCGAAGCTGGCTGATGCTATCATGATGAGAAAATATGGAAAAATGCTTCAACAATTTTTTTACAGGACAGAGGATGGCGGACAGCAAAAGCCGAGTAGGCATAAAAGAGGCTATCTCCGCAAGATTGCTGTCATTCTTATTATCGCCTCGTTTATTTTGTATGGACTAGCCGCCGTTGTCCCATTGCTTCCGCTCACTCTTACTCAAAAAGCGGCGGCTGTTCCGGCGCTGATTGCAATTGGCGAAATCGTTTGGTGGGCCGGGCTGGCAATCGCAGGTCGGGAAGTCGCTGCCAAGTACAAAAAATATCTTAATCCGTGCACTTGGTTTTCCTGTAAAAGAAAAACAATTTAAAGATTAGAAAAGTGCCATCAGCTGGAATTCTAAACTTTATGCGAGAAGTGAGGAGCTTGGAATTTTTTTTTGCCAGATTGGCATATTCTTATTGTTAGTTGTTGGAATAGGATTCATTTCAAAATTATTGGGTAAATATAGTTTGTATTTTTTGCTGGCTCTCACTTTTACAGTTTTAATTTTTGATGTTCTAAATACGAATGATTTTAGTAATCGGCCTTCTTATATGTTGTTTTATTTGGAACAGTTTGTCTAGCTTCAATGATAAAATTGATGATCAAAACGTATAAGTTAAAATAAAAGGTTCTTCGGAGTTTTATCAGGTAGACGGCAGCTTATAAATAGCGTAAAAGGACATTTTGAAATTCTTTTTAATGAGAAAGACGTCCTCAACATCTATCTTGCTTTCTTCTAAATGTTGATTCGGTTATTAGGCAGGCGGCAGCATGGATTACTTAAATAAGGAAAAGAAAAGACTCACGTTTTGATAAGGTGAAATCCCTTTAAATTCGAACAGTCATACAATGCCCTAAAGGGGCTGTCTTAGAAAGTCAAATCGTCATTGATAACCACGATATATCAACATTTCTAAAACATTAATGGGGGCGTCAATAAGCCGTAAAAACGACTTATTAGACACCCACATTTTGTGATTGCATTTTAATTCATTCGGTTTTAAGCTTCTTTTTCATTAATTCATTTATTATGGCAGGTATTAATAAATACAATGCGTAGGCAAAAGACATCCATGCTGCAAAAGCGATAACCTGCGGCTCATCAAGCTTAGGAAAAATCAGCTGGTGGTTGGATAAAGAAAAAGTATCTAAAATTAAACCAACGATCGTGCCGATGAATCCAAATTTCAGCGGTGCATTTTCGGCTTTGTCAAACAATACATATAAATACGTGGCTCCTGCCAATAACACCCCTGTTCCAGCTATTAGCAAAGAGAGGCTGACAGCAAACTCCGCTGTACCCGGTCTGAAAAGAACGCTGTCCCCAAACATAACAAAAAACATTGTGGCAAAAAACCAAACAAAAACGCTCCAGCATGCTGTGTACAAATATCCTTTCATTTGTTCTCCACCTCTTGTAAGCCGCTCAATGCTATAAATAATTTCTCAAGTTCTGCGTATGTTTTCTCTACCGGAAAATTTTTTGACAATAGAGCCTGTAAGGCGATTCCGTCTACAACAGCGTTTAAAATGATCGCCCATGTGTCAAGCGAAATTCCTTTAATTGGTGATGAAGGCCATATTTTTAATAAATTTTCCGCTAGAGCTTTATTTTCTTGTAAAATAATCCCCTCAAGCTGTTCCCTGATTTTATCATTATGAAAACCTGAAACGACGAGCGTTAAGAACAATTTATGAAAAAAAGAATCATGAGAACAACGGCTTTTCGCTGTCTCAATCGCTTGTTTAATGATGTTGCCGTCACTTTTCGATAATTCGTCCCAAGAACTGTCGCAAATATCTTTTACAATATCCAATAATAATTGTTCTTTTGTTCGAAAATGATAATAAACAGTCCCCTGCGTAACCCCTGCCGTTTCGGCGACTGCCCTCAATGTGAACTTTTCAATTCCGTTTTTGACTAAACACTTCTTCGCGGAACGAATTAATTCATTTTTACTAATAACATTCGGCTTTGCCATATGATCACTCCTTATTAGTTATTCATATAACTAACTTAACTCAAAAAAATTTACCGTTTATTCACTGATTCATTTTAGATTATACAAAATTCTTGACAGTACCACAATATAAAATGGTCATAATTACCATCTTTTCAAAAGTCATTTGAATTCTCTAATTTGAATATTGACAAGAAAAGAGTTTTCATGTGACTCTTTTTAAGAGAGAAAGGGCAGGTGAACAAAATGGATATCAATGAGTTTCAACAATGGGTGAAGGAGTATTATGACAGCAGGGGCTGGGCTGAATTAGATATTTTTGTCCGCATTGGATTTTTAGCCGAAGAAACAGGGGAAGTTGCCCGAGCTATAAGAGCGCTTGAAATTGGCAGAGACAGACCAGACGAATCAACAGGTTCAGTTGAGGAAAATAAACAGGCATTAATCGAAGAGCTGGGAGATGTGTTAGGAAACATCATAGTGATTGCAAACAAATACAATATTCCTTTGGAAGAAGTATTTCATTCACATAAAAAGAAGCTGTTAGATCGTTATTCTACTGTTTAAGTTTTATGTCTTAAAAATTCCATAATAAGGTAAAATTGCGGCATCGCTGTTTCACGTGGTGAACGGATTCTTCCGTATTCTTTGATGCCGCAAACGATTGTTGAATAGATTGTGAAATCCATTTCTTTTTATGGTCGACCAATTGCAAATAAACTTTCTTTTCCGGGCAATAGGGGGGATGCCCAATTTTCAAAAGTCATTAGCGATAAAAACGATTCCAAGGTTATTAGATAAAAGGCAGTGTTCGCATCAGAGGATGACGATTCTGCGTAAAACGGTTCCGATCTTATATAGCTTGATATTCACATAAGGGAGATGCCGCTTTTATTTGGTTATAAAAATTTTTGAAGTTTAACTTTTTAACTGAAAGGCTTTTATAAATTATTGGTTAGAAAAATCCTGATGGGACTATTTTTCTATTTTTCGTGTAATGCTGCGGCGGCCGTCTATACTAACAGGAACATCTCCTGCAATTGTAATTCTTCTCACAACTCTTTGTTCGTCGCCATAGTCATTTATTGCATAATGCTGGGTTGCACGGTTATCCCAAATCACAACATCTCCTGCACTCCATTTCCAGCGAACTGTATTTTCTAATTGTATAATATGCTGCTGCAGGACAGTGAACAATTGGGCTGAATCGAAGGTGGAAAGTCCGACAAATTTTTTGACAAAATGACCAAGTAAAAGATTGCGTTCACCGGTTTCAGGATGTATATGGACAACGGGGTGCTCGGTTTCATATAAAGTGGAAGTGAATACTTCGTCATAGTGCTTTTTTGCTTCAGGAGATATATTATATCGCAGTGCTGCATAATCATAGGCATTTGTATGGATTGCCCACAATTGATCAGCAAGATTCCGCAGTTCTGTTGGCAGAGTTTCATAGGCAGCAGCTGTGTTCGCCCAAACAGTATCCCCTCCTGCTTCAGGGATCACAACCCCCCGTAAAATGGAGAATTTCGGAAATGCATCTACAAATGTAACATCTGTATGCCATGAATTGGCCCGGTCGCCACGATCAGAGTCTAGCTCAAAAATATAATTGGAGCCGTCTTTTGCTGGAACAGTTGGATGAACAACAGGATTGCCAAGCAGCTGTGCAAAGGCTTCCTGCCCCGCATCATCTAGATGATGCTGATTTCGGAAGAAAACTACCTTGTACTTTAAGATCGCTTCGCGAATAAATTGAATTGTTTCAGCATCTAGTTTATCGGAAAGTTTGATGCCTGATATTTCAGCGCCAATTCGTCCGGCAACTGGTTTGACAATAATCTCTGATTCATTTTGTACTTGTTTGACATCAGTCATAGAGATCGCCTCCTCAAGAAAGTTTATGATTCTACGGAATATTCATCTTTCTCAAAATTTCATCGGCACTTAATAGAAGCCCCACCTCCTTGCTCGTTGAGTGAGCCATTTTAATAAACCGATAATAAGCAAGAAAGCCAGAGCAGATGAGCTCCGGCTTCCAGATGGCTGGTCAGCTTTTTATTCCAGGTTGTAAATCCGATGAATTCATATCGGTTTAGTAAAAATATTAGATTCACAAGAAAAAAATGTCAATATTAAATTTTAAAAATTTTTTATTTATAAAAAATTAATATTTTACAGTAAATTTTAGCTTGACTATTTTTCATTTGCTCAGTAACATTAAGGATAACTAATGTATACTAATTCAATAGGAAATATCGGTTAATTGATTGTTCCCACCGGTCAACCGGAGACATTGCTGCAAAATGTCTCCGGTATTTTTTTAATAGATGAATATGCCGACCAGTACACTGGAGGTCTTTACAGAAAATGTAAAGACCTTTTTTATGCGGGCTGGCATGGACTTAATTGAACTGCCGTATACCGAACGGTACGTACGGTTGTGTGAGAGGTCGGGGGTTAGTCACCTCTTCCTATTCAATTGAAATCAAAAGGGAGGAGTAAGATGAAGTTGTTGAAGAATTGCAGAGTGATAGGAATTTTATTGTTAGTAGGGACAGTTGTTTTATCTGCTGGCTGTCAGAACAAAACAGTTGCTGAAAAAGAAGGCAAAGCCGGAGGTGATGGCAAATATGAGACGCTGACACTGCGCTATCAAGGATCTCCTGGACAAGTCACTTTCCCGGAATTGGCGGAAGATTTAGGTTATTTAGATCCAATCAAACTTGAATGGGTTGGAAATACAACGAGTGGACCACAGGATATCCAAACAGCTGCAACAGGGGAAATTCATTTTGGCGGTGCATTTAATGGAGCAATTATTAAATTAAAAGCCAGCGGCGCCCCGATTAAAGCCGTGATCAGTTATTACGGCAGCGATGAAGATACGTTCAGTGGGTTTTATACATTAGAGGATAGCCCGATTAAAGAGGCGCGAGATTTAATTGGCAAAAAAGTCGGGATGAATACTCTCGGTGCACACCATGAATTCGTGTTAAAAGAATACTTGCGTCAAAATGGATTAACAGAGGAAGAAATTAAAAAAGTAACGATAGTGGTGATTCCGCCAGTCAATGCAGAACAAGCATTGCGTAATAAACAAATTGATGTAGCTGTGTTAGGCGGAATGCTGCGAGACCGGGCATTAGAAAGGGGCGGGATTCGGAAGCTCTTTAGTGATTATGATTTGTTTGGTGCTTTTAATGCGGGCAGTTATGTTTTTACTGAGAAATTCATTAAAGAAAATCCGAATACTGTGAGAAAATTCGTTGAAGCAACAGCGAAAGCAATTGAATGGGCGCGTTCAACCCCTAGAGAAGAAGTCATTGCACGTTATGAAGCAATTATTGAAAAAAGAAAACGAAAAGAAGATGGTGAAACAGTTAAATTTTGGAAAAGTACAGGAATCGGCTCGAAAGGAGGTTATATACAGGAGAAAGATTTTCAAGTGTGGATCGATTGGCTAATAAAAAGCGGTGAGTTGAAAAAAGGCGAAATTGGGCTGGATGACTTATACACAAATGAATTCAACCCTTACTAAAGGAAGCTTGAACAAAAATGTTTAGGAGGTGTTCAACAGGTGACAGATAAAATTCAATTTGACCATGTCACAAAAATTTTTAAAATTCGGGATGTTGAAAAGGGAAAAGGAAGCTTTAAAGAGTTTACCGCATTGAGGAACGTTCATTTTTCCGTTAAAAATGGAGAATTTCTAACGTTAGTCGGGCCGTCAGGATGCGGAAAATCAACTTTGCTTGATCTTCTCGGCGGATTGTCTCAACCAACATCTGGGAAAATTTTGATAGATGGGAAGCAAATCGACGGCCCCGGTTTAGATCGAGCAATTGTCTTTCAACAGTACGCCTTGTTTCCTTGGAAAACAGCTAAGGGAAATATTGAGTTTGGTTTAAAAGCGAAAGGTGTGCTAAAAAAGGAACGTTCGGAAATCGCCCGTCATTTTTTGGAGCTAGTCGGCTTGTCCGGCTTTGAAGAACGTTATCCCCACGAACTATCAGGCGGGATGAAGCAGCGTGTAGCTATTGCTAGAAGTTTGGCTTTTGACCCTGACGTTTTATTAATGGATGAACCGTTTGCGGCCTTGGATGCTCAAACACGCGAAACATTGCAAAACGAATTGCTTCGTATCTGGGAAAAAACAAAGAAGACGATCGTGTTCATTACTCATGGAATTGATGAAGCCGTGTACTTAGGACAGCGTATCGCTGTAATGACTTCACGTCCGGGGACGATAAAACAAATTATTACAAACTCAGCTCATTCCCAAGCAAAGGAAGACGATGCGCGTTCGACGCCGGAATTTGTAAAGACTCGCCATCAAATTTGGGATTTACTTCGGGATGAGGTCAGTAAATCGCAAAATGATCATAAAAAAGAGCATTCAGCTTAGGAAATTTAATAAAAGGAGTGATGACATTGGCTAGTGTTAGCAAATCCATTCAAACTACATATGAAACGAGAAAACATATCCGTTTTTCTTTTCACTGGATTCAAAAACTTGTGAAGCAAACAGCCGTTATTATTCTGCTGCTTTTATTTTGGGAAGTGGCGCCTCGCATTGGAGTGACCGATCCGACGTTCTTTCCGCCTTTTTCAAAAGTAGTTGAAGGCTGGTGGGGATTAGTTGTCTCAGGTGAATTATTGGCTCACTTTCAAGCGAGTATTGTACGTTCATTTATTGGATTTGGAATTGCGCTGCTTATTGCTATTCCTCTCGGATTATTGATTGGCTGGTACCCGATCGTTAGCGATTTGTTAAACCCGGTGCTGGAATTATTCCGAAACACAGCTGCATTAGCGTTATTGCCTGTATTTATATTAGTGTTTGGCATTGGTGAAACATCGAAAGTAGCGATTGTCTTATTCGCTTGTACATTTCCTGTTCTGCTAAATACTATTAGTGCCGTTCGAAATGTCGATCCGTTACTTATTAAATCGGCAAGATCAATGGGATTACCGCCATATAAATTGTTTTATCAAGTTATTTTGCCTGCATCTATTCCGACTATTTTTACCGGAATACGTATGGCGGGAACAGCTTCCATTCTCGTATTAATTGCTGCTGAAATGGTAGGGGCTAAAGAAGGATTAGGATACTTAATTAATTATACTCAAATGAATTTTCAAATTCCCGAAATGTATGCCGGTATTATTACCATTGCCATACTTGGCTTTGTATTAAATTATATTTTAGTATCTTTGGAAAAACGGTTCTCTGCTTGGAAGACAAATCAATAATAAAGGAAAGAGGGGAAAATTAAATGACGGCAAATAAGCGCGAAATGAAATTAGGTGCATTTTTCATGATCCCGGGGCATCATGTCGCAGCTTGGCGGCATCCTGATGCAGAAGCTCATAATGTCATGAACTTTGATTTTATCAAAAGGCTTGCGCAAACGGCTGAACGAGGAAAGTTCGATATGATCTTTCTGGCGGACACATATGCAGTAAGAACAGGGAATCACAAGGCATTTGAGCAGACAGTGAATACACTTTTTGAACCATTTACTCTGTTATCAGCCCTTTCATCTGTGACCGAACGCATTGGGCTTGCAGCTACCGTGTCGACCACATTTAATGAACCCTTTAATGTAGCGCGAAGATTTGCCTCGCTTGATCATTTGAGCAAAGGCCGGGCAGCATGGAATGTCGTCACATCCAATACGGAAGCAGAAGCTCATAACTTTAGCTTAGAGCAACATCTTCCGCATGAACAGCGTTATGATCGTGCTGAAGAATTTGTAGATATAGTGAAAAAGCTATGGGATAGTTGGGAAGATGACGCTTTAGTGATTAATAAGGAATCGGCTCAATTTGTGGACGGCTCAAAAATACAGGCCATTCATCATAAAGGAAAGTGGTTTTCTGTAGAAGGACCTTTAAACGTTTCCCGTCCTGTTCAAGGCCATCCGGTTGTGATCCAAGCAGGTTCGTCTGAAGCTGGAAAAGAGCTGGCCGCACGTACCGCGGAGGTTATTTTTACAGCGTGGCAGACGCTTGAAGAGGCTCAAGCTTTTTATGCCGATGTGAAAGGAAGAATGAAAAAATATGGGCGTTCACCAGATGAATTGAAGATTATGCCAGGTGTTTTTCCTGTTATCGGAAGTACTGAAGAAGAAGCTGAGAAGAATAAGAAGCTGCTGGAAGAACTTATTCCTGAAGAAGCAGGAGTTGCTCTTTTATCTGGAATGTTAAGTGTTGATTTATCAGGGTATCCTGTCGACGGTCCCTTGCCTGATTTGCCTCATTTGGAACAAATAAATGGAGGGAAAAGCCGTTTTAAGCTGTTAAAAGACCTTGCTGAGCGTGAAGGATTAACGATTCGTAAGCTATATCAACGGATAGCAGGAGCACGAGGGCATAGAGAAATTAAGGGAACACCTGAACAAATTGCCGATCAACTGCAAGAATGGTTTGAAAATGGGGCAGCTGATGGCTTCAATATTATGCCGCCATATTTGCCCGGAGGACTTGAAGACTTCGTTGACTTAGTGATACCTGAACTGCAAAAACGGGGATTGTTCCGCACGGAATATGAGGGCAATACTTTACGAGAACATTTAGGGCTAAAACGTCCTGAAAATACTTTAATTGCTAAAATAGGAGAGACACTGTAGATGAAGGGAAATATTGCATCTAAAAAATAGTCATGCGAAAATGACAGTTTAATGGTCGAGTCAATTAGTTAGGGGTGTCCCAAAAAGTAAAACTTTAGGGCATCCTTTTTATTTTAGAAGTAAGAGCTGGCCGCTTCATTATTGGAATTAGACTAAGATTCATTTACATAAATTATCTTTTTTATATAATTTAGAAATTAATAAATGTTTTAAATTGAAAAGTTCATACTATATTTTTGTTGCATGCAATTGTAAATACAGACAGCATTGCACCCAAACGTTCAAGGCAAATGGTTTTATTTAAGTTTCAATGTAAAAACTTTTTTGAAGAAGGCGGATTAATTTGAACCTCTTTAAGAATATTGGATTAGAAGGGAATATGGTTTTGAAAGCATTGTTAAAAAGAAAAATGTTAGCTAGTATGATCGTAAGCATTAATATGGCTTTTATATTTTGTACATTTGTCCTTTCTGATACAGATTCTCACCATTTTATCTTTATCGTTGCAACAACTAGTTTTTTTATTGGAGTTCTTATTGTAACTGTTATTGCGGCATTTATTATAATACCAATTGCTTTAATCTTTTCTAGTGTTATCGAAGTAAAAACCAATTCCTTAAAATACGGAAAAATTTATTCCTTTTTCCTTCACATATCTACAGGTGTTCTTAAAACATTTATCATACAGGATACTTCTTACTCAAACACATTGCAATTATCATATGGGGGTGTCTAATAAGTCGTTTTTACGGCTTATAGACGCCCCCATTAATGTTTTAGAAACGTTGATATATCGGTGTTGTTTATGATTTTTTGTTATCAATGGCGATTTGACTTTCTAAGACAGCCCCGCAGTAGGTTTATCTAATTGACACGCTTTTACAAAGGAATCAACAAAATGATCTATTAGAAAAAGACCCGTTTCTTTTTTGCAATAGAAAAAATTCCACTAGCAATCTATTGAAACGATGTTGTGAATTAGCGCTGGTTAGACTGCTGAATAATCGGTTCATACTGCGAAGGCAGGCTTTTTTTAAATCGCCCGATTCGTTTTGCTGACAAATGAATATTAGTTAATAGAGCAAGAGCTGACATCTTCAGAAACCACTGCATTGGTTCTCTAAACGCACGACATCTGTGAGCGAATAAAAAAGGAGAGCATTTACTACGTAAAAGCAGTATACTCTCCTTTGTTCGTTTTATTGAAAGGATAATTCAGACGATATTTTTGATTTTATCCGGTCCTGCACTCTTTTGATTAAATTGCTTTTATCATACTCCAAATACTGAGAGGCAAAAGCTCGAACTGAATCGCCTGCATAAAACCTCTCGTACAATTCATGTCTTGAACCCAATGGACTGCCTACGAGATCCCATGCTAATTTTAACAATTTAACCCGCTCCTCAGCATTTCTGTCGGCTCCTCGATAATATTTATTCACAAACTCTCCTATTTCGCTATGGAACTCGGCTGTACTTGAAGGAGTTTGAAGCATTCCGGCAGCGGATAATTGCTGTAAAATTTCAATTGCTCGTGGATAATAGTGCATCCCTAAGTTTTTGGCGGTTACCATTGGATCAATGGAAGGTGCCCAGACATCATCGTATTTGTTTGAATGATGCTCTGCACTTAACAGCAATGCATTAATTGTTTCAACCTGCATGAATAATTCCGCTAGTTTTGCTTGCACATGCTGATATTTCGTGATACCAATCGACTCTGCTAAATCATTGCCAATCGCTGCAACGAATTCAAGTTTGCTCACGAGACGAACGATTGTTTCATGTATACTAATTGCTGTCACAAATGGATCATTTCTTATTTTCCACATGGCCTCAATATCATCCTTGATAAACACTCTCTCCCACGGAATGAGTGCATCATCAAAAACGATGACCGCATCCATTTCATCAAATCGAGAGCTGAGCGGATGATCCTCTTTATTATCTGAAGAAAATGACTCTCGGCATATAAGATGCACGTTCGGTGTATTGACATTAATGGCAAACATAGAACCGAAGCCTTTTTCTTTTTTCTCTCTTTTTTTATGAGATGAAATCATAATTTCATCCATATAAGGAGCTCCAGTCGCGATCATTTTCGCACCGCGGACAATAATTCCATCCTCCGTTTCTTTTACTATTCGTGCTGCTGTATATAAATCACCTAACTCATCGGCGGTTTTCGAACGGTCAATCTGTGGATCATGTCCAGCAGCTGTTAAAAGTAAATCATTTTCTCTCACCCATTCAAAATAACGCTTCATTTTATCTGAAAACCCCGGTGCTTCATTTTCAAAAATGTTTCTATGGACATACCATCCTACAAGCTGTGAACGATAATAGCCGGCTACTCGACTCATGACTCCAAATGTTGCACCGCTCCATAACCTAAATGCTCGGCTGCGGCGAAAGATATCTTCTTTTGTTTCAGGTATTAAAAATGCCATGTTAGCCCGATTTCCATTTGATATTTCAAAGGTCAGCTCATCCCGTACATCCGGATGATCCTGTAAATCAAGTAAACTTGCAATCGATTCAATTGTTCCGGAAAACGCAGGGTGACTAACTAGATCTCGAACTCGTTCACCATTTATCCATACATTTCGACCATCACGCAGTCTTTTTTTAAATCTTTCACCTGCACCCATTCCTATTCACTCCTATTCATCCAGCTTTACAACATAATCTGCAACGTTATAATGATGTTCAATGACTTTCTGTTCATAAAGGAAATCTACCTTTTTCTGTTGTTCTGCAATCATTCCTTCAAAGAATGGGGAAATTCCATATGCTTCATTTTCAAAAACAGCCATCCATACTGCATGAAGGATATTTGTGCTTTGATAGAGAAATTCAGCCGCAAGATGAATATCATTAGTCAAAAAATCATCGTATTCATAGATGACTTGCAAAACTGTATTTAAAGTTTCTTTTCTCTCTTTTACGTTTTCTTTTGTCGTCAGATAAATATCTGCATTCGCCGGAAGCTCACCATCGAAAATAAGAGGATATTGCGAGCTTTTAAGCTGACTCACATAAGGTTCAGATACAACTGCGGCATCTACTTCACCTTTTTGTAATAACTCCATTCCTTCAGAAGATGTGGCTTCAATAGATTCAAAATCTTCAATGGCATCCGTGCCTAAGCCGTTCTTCACTAACAGTTGCAATAAAAAATAATGTTCATTCGAGAATTTTGTATACGCCACTTTTTTTCCTATTAGGTCCTTTACTCCCTTTATTTTTGAACCTTTTGAAACGGCAATGGCCCTTGCGTTTGGGTTTGGAGGTTCAGCTGCGAAATAAATAGGTGAGTTCTTTCCTTTATGAAGAAAGGCGGGTACAGCATCCCCGACCTTTCCAAAATCAAGATTCCCCTGTTCTAAAGCCTGATAGAGCCTCACTTCATCTTGAAATTCAATCCATTCTACTGAGATTCCTTCTTTTTTTAATTGATTCTCTAAAAGCTGTTGGTCTTTTAAAGCAGTTAAAGTGTCTCGATTTATATAACCTATCCGAAACTTTTTCAAATCAAGACTTCCTTCGCTTTTGAAAAGGGTAGTAAATCCCAATAAAGAAGAAAGCAAAACAATAAAAACGATGGAACCCCAAAAGATTTTCTTTTTCATTCCTTTACTAATCCCTTTTTCCATTTAGTAAATCTTGACTCAATCAGGGCTAAAATGTAGTTCAACCCTAATCCTAAAAAGGCAAGTATGATAATACCCGCATACATATGCGGAATTTGAAAAATCTCCTGCGAGTTTAAAATATAAAACCCTAGTCCAGAAGCCGCTCCAATCATTTCCGCTGCGACTAATGCTGTAATACAGTAAGCTCCTCCTAAGCGAATTCCCGTAAAGATACCAGGTGCCGCAGCTGGGATCACTACTTTTTGGAAAATAAATGTCTGAGAAGCCCCCATCGAGCGGGCTGAATCAATGAGAAGCTTATCGACATTTTTTACTCCACTTACCGTGTTTAAAAGAATCGGCCAAAAGGAAGCCCAAAAGATAATGGCTGATTTGGATACTTCTCCAATTCCCAAAAATAAAATAAATACAGGGAAAAGTGCGAAAGCTGAAATTTGTCGAAAAAGCTGTAATAAAGGATCGATGAAAGCTTCAAATTTTTTAAACCATCCTAAAAATAAACCTAGAAGAATTCCAGATATAATTGCTGTAATCAGCCCTGATAAAGAACGCTGTAAACTGCTTTCTATATGCGTCCAAAGCTCCCCGGTTGTAATGAGCTCTTTAATCGCTACGATAACTTCGGACGGCGGACTTAAAAAGGCAGAGTTTACAATTCCTAACCGCGGCAAAAGCTCCCATAGAATCAAAAAAATGATAATCGCAGCACTGCGATACCAAGCATTGTATAGAAATTTAAACAGCTTTCTCATTTCTTACATTCCCTTTCTTTTGTTTCTTATTGACATGTATTGTTTGAGGATTATGTTGGTTTTGAGCTTGTTTCACTTCATCTTTTAATATCTCCCATGCTTGATGGCGGAGTTTCACAAACTCTTCAGAGTTGCGAATCTCAAACTGTCTTGGTCTTTCAAGTGGAATATCAATGATTTTTTTGACCTTTCCAGGGCGAGAAGTCATAATCGCCACCCGATCTGATAAGTAAATAGCTTCATCTAAACTATGAGTAATAAAAACAATTGTTTTTTTACTCGCTTCCCATATTTTCAACAATTCGGTTTGCAGTATTTCCCGCGTTTGAGCATCTAACGCTCCAAATGGTTCATCCATCAACAAAACATCTGGATCGTATGCCAGTGCCCTAGCAATGGCAACTCGTTGTTTCATACCGCCGGATAATTCATGAGGATATCTATTTGCAAAGGGTGTAAGACCGACCATATTAATATAATTTAAAGCAATTTCCTTTCGCTCTTTTTTTCCTACACCGCGAATTTCAAGACCCGTCTCGACATTTTCCAATACCGTCCGCCAAGGGAAGAGGGCATACCCTTGGAAGACAACACCATGTTTCTTATTAATTCCGTTCACTTCTTCACCGTCGACGGTTAAAACACCGCTTGTTTTGGGAGTGAGCCCGGCTAGAATATTTAGAAATGTGGATTTGCCGCAGCCGCTTGGGCCCAGCAGTGATAAAAATTCGCCTTCCCTCACTTGCAGATTGAAATCATCTAATACGGTGATCTGTTCCTTTTTTCCTAAATCATTAGTGACCGGAAATGATTTATTTACATTCAAGGCGTTTATTTTAATTGTCATCGTGATCCTCTCCCGTTTATTTACTAGCCGTTTTTTCTTGGGCAAACGGATTAAACTCATTTGTATAGACATCTTTTACATCAACTGCACCTTTTTTAATCTTTCCTTCTGCTTCAAGGATGTCAATATAGTATTGAATAGGTTCTTCTGTCACTACTTGGTTTTTGACATAAGCAAATCTTTCCACTAGCTCTACATCTATCCCGATTCTTTTTGCAATGTATTCACGTGCTTTATCAGGGTTTTCATTTACCCAATTTGCTGCCTTTGTAATGGCTGTTACAACATCTTTTACTGCTTCTGGATGTTTTCTAGCAAATTCCCCGTTGACACTGTATGGTGCCATGCCGCCTAGTCCTCTATCTAAATCATAGTCACTCCATAATCGGACAAGCTTATCGTTTTTTTCTGCGCTGCCGGATAATGGAGGGTGAATGATCGCCAAATCGGTACCTCCGCTCAATAAAGTTTGCTCCGCTTTATCATCTGGTACCACTATCCATTTAATTTTATCCACATCGACTCCTTGCTCTCGTAACCATTTTTTAGTCACAAATTCAGCGCATGCGCCAAAACTATTAAATCCAATGGTTTTTCCTTCTAAATCTTTTGGTTTTCTAATTCCGGAATCAGCCCGGACAAAATACTTCATATGAGGAGCTTCTTTTAACGTCTCACCACCCGCCGCAACAACCTTAATATCTGCACCGCTGGCAATCGCTGAAATAACTAATGGCACCATCCTTGAGCCAAAATCAAGATCGCCAGTTCCAACTAGCGGAATAATCTGCGGAGCAGCAACCTTTCCGACATATTTTGGACGCGCGCTCGTCCCTTCAAAATATCCTAATTCATCAGCAAGATAAACTAAATCAAATGTAGGGTTATCAGGATATTTGAACTCAACGACCCCGTCTTTCTTACTAGATTGATCCGAGCTGGATTCTTTAGATGAACAAGCTGATAATAGCATCGCCACGGACAAAGCAAGAAACAATCCAACTTTTTTCATTTTTGCAGCACCCATAATAAATACACTCTCTCCTTTTTATGTAATTTTCGGTAAAGCGGCATATAAATCTCCTGTTTCATGAAAATCCCAAAAATCTTGCAATCTATTTTTTAAGAAGTTTGTGGAATATTCTTTATAGTATTCCGCCCAAACTTGTTCTGGATCACCGGAGTAATATGTCAGATATTGCAGCCGGCGCAGAGTGGAGGATGAGGCCCCGTATTTTGAAATAAATGAATATAGTTGATCTGCTTCACCATTTTCAACTTCGTATAAATGCTGTAAAAGCCGATTTCCTCCTACGCGCTGAATAATGTCGACCGCACGCTTATAAAAGGCGATGCCTTGACTTTTTGCTGTTTGAAGTGGAAACAGATTCGGAACAACGCCTTCTGCCGCGTTCTCTGCTTTAATTTCTGAAACATGTAAATACGCTTTAATAATGTCTAATTGTTGGAGCAGCTCTCCAAAAGATTCTTGGATATGAAGTTTTTCGTTTTCTCCTGTTTCTTGTGCTGCGTAAAAAGCTAAGCCCGTAATCCATTCCAATTGATGCAGTAAACTAGCTACTCGCTGATAATCAGGATAAGCAGTAGCCAAATTAGAGTGGAAAAGCTGTGAAATATTTTCTGGCTTATCTTGAGCAAGTATTCTGTCCCACTGAATGAATACATCCTCAAAACGAGCGGTTACTGTATGGTCAAAATTTCCTTCTTGAATGTGTAAGGAAAGTCCCTCACTATTTAATGGCGCTATCAAAAGCACTTCTGTTTCTTGATAGGAAGCTGTGGTCAATAATTCATGAACCACAAGTGAATCACTTGGCAGCTTCTGTGTTCCTTGAATGAATATCCCCTTATCTGTTAGATTTGTCACTTTAAGTGAAGAATGATGAACACTTTGAGGCAATCCAAGCACATAAGGGATCGTAACCAATAGCTTCTCTTGTTTAAATGCTTCAACTAATCGAGCAATAAGTTTAGAAAATTCAGTAAAATTAGCATCTAAATTCTTTCGATTGATCAACCAGCCTTGTAAAAAAGCATGAGCAAGATCTGTCCAGCCTTCTGAAAAGAATGGATCTTCTGCAAACCAATACGATAAATGATACTTTTGTTTTTCTAATTCCTTCGCAGTTTTTGGAATTTGCAATGGCGCATAATGAAAAAATTTCTGTCCGGTCCTAGGCAAAGATTCCGATTCTAAACGACCATCCAAAAGTTCAGATATCCGATTGAGTTCTTCTCCAAACAATGCCAAATAGGAAGAGCTATCTATTTTCTGCCCTCCCACCCAAACTTCGCGTCCATCTAGAATCTTCAATATATAAGATGAGTTTTGAATGTTACTCATAAAAATTCCTCCTTATAAATAAAAACGGCACTTAGTCCTAATAAAAGAAACTAAGTGCCTCCAGCCAACTGGTCGGTATTCCCTTCTTATTAAAATCTATATATGTGATTCCTAAATTAATATCTTATTATCCTCATAGGATTTATGGAATTAAAGTAACATACCTGATTTTAATTGTCAATAAAATTTTCAAATTTAAATAATCCGTTACGTATTGATAGATTTTATAAATATTATGACAAAATAATTGAACGAACGATTTTCGTTTGGTTTTTCAGCTGGAACGTGGCCCGTTACTTCTTCGAACGCCCCTTTCCCAAACCGGTCAACGACAACGATCGCGGCGTTCTCTAACTGCATGTTGTGTTGTTGAACAAGGGTTTGGAAGTGTCTTAGTTTGCCAGGTCGCTTTCAATAAATAATCGCTGTACTCGGTCATTTTTGATGAAGGTATAACCGTTCTTTTCCAATAGCTAGGCACCATTTTCGTAATGTACTATCGCCAATTCCTAAGGTATGGCTCACTTCTTTGGTACTGTAAGCTCGTTCTTGCGATTTCATTCGTTCAACCTCCTAGTGGGATGGGACGGGATATAGAGCGTTCTCCTATCCGTTTTAGAAGCATTCGACAGATATAATTCATTTACCTGTTCTGTAAGGAGGAAAAGGGAGAGAAGGACTGCATAAAATCCGCCTTTTTTATGCAAGATTTAGAGCTTCATAAAAGGGGAAAACCTTGATCCATCAACGATGTATAAAATCCTGCATAAACGAGTCAAAACAGAAAACCGCCAATTCCTTGCGTATCAAGGGGTTGGCGGTTTTCATTACTTCCCATAGTTGGCTTTATGTTACCTAGATTTGTATAAAGCATTCACATATGTTTAATGATTTATTTTTTGGGTTTAAATTTATTATCTATTTCTTTAAATTCCTCACTATCAATATCTGGTGGTTCATCCTCATCTTTTCTTAATTTCCAACCAATAAATCCAGTAACCATCGCAAATATGAGTGAACCTTGCCATTCGATTTCAATATTTGCCATAAAATTATCTATTACTTCAATCAATAAAAAGGTAAGAGTTGTATTCAAAATAAATGGTAGCCATCCTTTACTCGTTTGAAGTATGCCAACAGATTTTAAAGCTTTTGGTATTGCATCTGTAATAAAAGCAAGAGGTATTTCAAGGAATAAATACAAAATAAAGAACAATACTAAATCCAATAATGAATTATATTGGAAACCTATTATTCTTAAAATGATGTATTCAAAAAAAGCAATAAAGAGTAATATTATCAGTACGATAGAAATAGAGATACCTACAGTTTTAAATTTATTGATATGAACTGCCTCCTTCAAATTATTTTTCTCAATATTTTAAATTAGAACAGGTAATTATCATTACCGATTATTAGTAAAAAATGATTTATATATATTTTTTATATGCCTTAATCAGTAACTTATCTTCTTTTTCAGACTTAATAAAATAAGTACCGACGCTTAAGTTGATCACATCATTATCATTATTAGCTGCATCAATAATAGCTTCTATCACCCATACTGATTTCCCTACCTCATTTCCAATAACTTTGTAAGGAACAATTGTTGTATCTGGAGCAATACTTGACATTATCCCAGCAATAGTTGTGCCATGACCTAATTCATCAGTAATATCCATGTCATTTGTGACATAATTTTTTGCTAATGTTAAATCAATATTTTCTTTTATCAATGGGTGTTCTATATCTACTCCACTATCTATTAAAGCAATTGTGGAATGTTCCCCTGTATCAATAGATAAATTCTTATAATCACTTGTAACATCTTTTAAATACCAATTAAAAGGCGTAAATGTTTCAGAATTTAGTGATGGAAACTCGATATTAGTGTCAAATTGATTAAATTCTTTAAACTCATCGAGTGTTAATTGCTTCACTTCGTTTAGAATTCTATTTGATGTAACGATATCTTCGTAAGGGGAAATGAGATTTGGTAATTCCCCTTGTACATCTATATAGGTACTGTCAAGAATTTTGTGTAATGTAAGATAGATAGGGTATCTCTGAAATGGATTTAGAATAGAGGGGGGATATTTCCTCCGCGCAGAAGGCTGAATATTCAGTCTTCTGCGCGGAAAGGGAGAATCCCCTTATTTTGTTTATTTACAATATTTAGTTAACAATAACGTTCTTCAAACATTCGCTGGAGGGCTTCATGAGCTTCGGCAAATCCTTGCAACTTTCGCCCTGCCCATTTCTCATTAAAATCTTGAACAGTCAAATACACGACTTTTTCCGCGGCTTCTAAACTGTTCAAACTGTTCATCGGCTTTAGGCGTTTCCGAATCTCCTTGATCGTTCGTTCGATGGCATTGGTCGTGTAAATCACACTTCGAATACTGCTTGAATCATTCATAAAGGTAAGAAGGACATCCAACTCATTTTCCCAAGATTGAACTTCTCTCGGATACTTGCTTGACCATTTTGACTCAAACTGTTGAAACATCTCCAGTGCAATTTTTTTATTCGGAGATCGATAAATGAGTTTCAAATCTTCCGCCATTTCGAATTGGTCTTTTTTCCGAACACGACTAAGTGTGTTACGGACTTTGTGAACGACACAACGCTGTACATCGGCTTTCGGATAAACAGCTTTAAAGGCTTCTTCCAGCCCCGGTAGTCCATCGAATACGCCCAAAAGCACTTCTTGTACGCCTCTTTTGTAGAGCTGTTGAAGAATCCCCTGCCATCCATAGGCGCTTTCCTTTCCTCCTACGAAAAAATCAAGAATTTCCCGATATCCTTCTTCGTTTACACCTAACACGACATAAATAACTTCTTTTTCTACCGTATCTCGACGAAGTTTCACGTACAACCCATCCAAATATAAGACCGAATATCGCTTTTGTAGAGGACGCGTATGCCATTTCTCGATGTCCTCCTTCACGACATCGGTCATACGACTGATCGTTGCAGGAGAATAAGCATTTCCTAAAATTCGTTCAATAAACTTGCCAATCTCACGTGTACTCATGCCACTTTGATACATCTTGATGACAGCTTCCTCGAGCCAGCCGGTATGGCGTTGGTAAGGGGGAAACAACTGCGTTTGAAATTCCCCGTTTCGGTCTCTTGGGACTAAAAGCCCTTCAATCCGGCCATATTGCGTATCTAGGTTTCGCTGATAGTAGCCGTTTCTCATATTTGACGTTCCAGTCTGTTCCATTTCGAGGAAATGTTTTATTTCTCTTCTCGCATGATGAGTTCTAATTTTTCCTTTACAAACTGGCGAATCGCAATTTCGAGTTGATTGACCCAGTCTACATTCGGTATACTTTTAGACATAGGTAGGGTTCTCCTTTCTCTGGAATGTGTTTTTGTCCAAATTAGAGATACCCTACCTTTTTTCTTTTGGTCTAGCAACATGCTTTACACAAACTTTTATACAACATCCAATAATCTGTTACGTATTGATAGATTTTATAAATATTATGACAAAATAATTTTACTTGACAAATAGGATTACTTATATTTACTATACATTTGTATTATTCAGAAAAATATAAATAGGCTGACTAGAACACTAGAGGCTCCCTTATCAACATGAAGGGAGCCTCTAATACTTATACATTGGAAATTTATAAAGGAGTGAGAGGCTATGGAAATATTTCTAGTTTAAAAGGAAACTAGCCATTTTTAGGGAGCGAGGATATGAAAGTAATGAAAACACTAAATTACATCATATTTCTTCTTTTATTGTTTTGCGTGCCGGCTGCTGCCGAAGCGGCTAGTTCATTACAAGCAAAAATTGATGCAGCTCCTAATGGGAGCAAGATTGAAATAGAAGAAGGGAAGTATGAGGAAAAGATCGTCATCTCCAAACCATTATTCTTAGTAGGAACTGGTAAAGTCACTCTTTACTCTTGTGACGGCGGTCCAGTTATTACTATTAGCGGTAAAACTGTTCGTCTTAAAAATATCGAAGTAGAACATTGCGGTAATGAAAAAGAAGATGCAGCAATTTATGTAACAGGCTCCAATCATACGTTGGAGGAGCTTGAAATCAAGACAAATCGTTTTGGCATAAGGCTTAATCAGGCAGATGGTGTGACTATACGAAACAGCAAAATTGTTGGCAGCAATACTGGCAATGGAATTGATTTGTGGCAATCTAATCGTAGTCATATTGAAAAACTTATGATTTCCAATATGACTGATGGTATTTATTTAGAACAAAGTAATAGGAACTCTTTAAAAAGAAACAATATCCAGCATTCCCGTTACGGTATCCATTTAATGTTTTCAAACGGAAATGTGCTTGAAAAAAATGTATCCAGAGACAATACGACAGGCGCGATGGTAATGGGATCAAAACAGAATGTTGTGAGCAATAATAAATTTTTATTTAATCATAATAATGTGAATGCTCAAGGACTATTAATTTATACAGCTTCTTACAATGAGATAAAAGGAAATGATATTATTTCCAATCGAGTTGGTGTATATGCTGAAAGATCTGAAAATAATCGTATAGAATCCAATAAAATTATGAATAATTTTATCGGGATTCAGTTCAAAAAGGCGAATAAAAATGAAGCCACACAAAATACGTTCATTGGAAATGTCAACGATGCTCATGCGATAGAAAGCCCGCATAATCAAATAAATGAAAACTATTGGGATGCTTCGAGTAAAGTGGATATGAATGGAGATGGCAAAAGTGAAATCAGTTTTGCCGCTGACCCGTATTTCCAAACGTTGACGAACGATGTCCCCGAATATCAATTATTTTTCCATGCACCGGGACTTATAGTAATACAAAATCTGCTCAAAAGCCCTGTAGACCAGCTTTTAACAGATACAGCCCCATTGATGGACATGACGAGCGAAATGGAAAAAGAAGTATCATCTAATTCAAGCTTTTGGATCATGAGCGCCTGTATGATTGCATCCAGTTTTATTTTATATCTACTCGGGAGGAGAAGAGGATGAAGAAAAAGCTATTTAGTTTTTATGTAATCGCAGTAATAGCAATGATCATCGCTGCATGCGGCAACAATAAAGTTCAGCCGGTTAGCATCAATGAATCAACTGATACTTGTGAAACATGTAATATGGCTGTTGCAGATAACCAATATGCGACCCAAATCCTTCTGAAAAATGGCAAATCACTGATTTTTGATGATATAGGCTGTATGTATGAATGGATTAATACGCATAAGGATGAAGAAATTGAAGCGAAGTTTGTTCGAGATTACAATAACAAAAAATGGATTTTATCTGATGATGCCACTTATGTTTATAATCAATCAATTAATACGCCGATGGCTTACAATATAATCTCTTTTCAAGAAAAAGCTTCTGCGGAAAAATTCGTTGCTAAAAATGAAGGAAGCAAACTATTGACAGCAAGCGATTTAGCCGACCATTCTTGGAAGCAAAACCATGACATGTTAAAGAAGCATGGAGAGGAAGGTCATTCAAATTCAGAGGGTACTGAAAAAGATGGTCACTCTCATTCAGAACAGGATCACAATAGTTCACATTAATTGGTTCGTGCGCGGCCGAATCCATTTTTAGATGGTTTCTTTTTCTTTATCAAAACACTTTCGACATTGACTGGATGATGATCACGTAAAATATAGCTTTGTGTTTTCAGTCATGCGTATTATTCGGATGGCAGCTGTGCATATACTTAAAGTTTGACAATTGTTTATAAAAGCCTTTCAGTTAACAAGTAAAAAAACGGCTGTTCGAAAAATAAGATATACACGAATTTTTGAAAAGAGGAATCACAATGTGGAATATCTTTCGCTTTGAACTGCGAATGGCATTACGACAGTGGTCTTACTATTCTTTTTTACTATTATGGGTAGCTGTTATCACTCTATTATTTTTATTGCAAAACAGCTCCCCTTCCTTAGCTGGATATACAAATATGACAGGAACAGTAGTGAATATTGCGTTGTATCTCATTCCGCTTTTGATGCTGATCACAGGCTCTTTTTCTATTGCGAATGAAAAGGAAAATGGACAGTGGCAGCTGTTGAATACCTATCCGTTATTAACGATATCTTACGTTTTAGGGAAAATAGGCGGACAATTCATTGCTCAGGCGATTGTGTTTACGTTTAGCTACGGGATTAGCTTGGCAATAGGCTTGGTGTTTGGCAGTGAATTTTCTGGTAAATGGCTTCTATCTATTTATTTGTTCTCTATTATTCTTATCTTTTTCTTTCTTGTTCTTGGTATTACCGTTGGCAGCATTGTTTCAACAAGATGGCAGGCCTTATCGATCTCAATCATTATCTGGTTTTTTCTCATTATGATTTGGCCGACTGCTTTGATTGGTATTTTAGGCATGGTTCCATATAGATGGATCGCTCCATTAATGAAAATTGCCCTATTTATTAATCCTGCTGAATTTATTCGAGTAGCATTCATCATTTCACTCGATGGAGGAGCGGTATTTGGACAAGCATATGATTCGCTTGTGACCTTATTGGAGTCTCCTCAGGCAATCTTAATCTATATTATTTATTTCATCGGATTCTTGATTTTGACATTATTGTTTTCCATATTCATGCTGGAGTGGAGGAAAAGGCAATGACAGGCTTGAAAGTTGACGGTGTTTCAAAAGTTTATAAGAAAAAAAAAGCGTTGGCTCCATGCTCTTTTCAGGCAATGCAAGGAACCTGCGTGGTATTATGCGGCGGGAACGGTGCTGGGAAAAGTACATTACTTCAAATCATTGCGGGAATCCTTTCCCCTTCAAGCGGAACAATAACAATTAACGACAAAGAAATTAGCTTAGACCGAAAAAAATACTTGACTGAAATTGGCTTCATGCCAGATGATTTTCATGCCCAGAAAACGATGACAGTAAAAGAGTTCCTTCATTTTTACGGCTCCATCCGGAAAGTGAAAAAAGAAAGAGTAGACGACATCATTGATTTAATCGGGCTTAGCGACAAAAGAAACGAATTAGTAAAAAGTTTGTCTAAAGGAATGAGACAGCGCTTGTTATTCGGGCAATCAATTATAGCCAAGCCAAACGTTCTTCTGCTTGATGAGCCAACAAATGGATTGGATCCATACTGGATTAATTGGTTTGTTGAAATGATCAATGAAATTAAAAAGGCTGGCGCGATCATTGTTTTTTCTACTCATATGATGGATGTAGCAGCGGAAACTGGCGATGTCATTCTGTTTATGAAAGAGGGAGAGGTCATTCAAACGATCAATAACAATAAAAACATAGAAGAAACTACGATAAAGTTAATGAAGCTTTATCGCCAGTAGTTTCTTTTTTTATAAACTGAGCTTTCGCTACGTTCTTGGAAGAAAAAATTTTTAATAAGGATATAAAAACGAAAAAGGCTTTTCTCTATGTTTCTCTTATCTTCCTCTCTTCTACCAAATCACTTGTGCTTCTTTTAAGCTCCAAGGCTCCGAATGGATGAGTTGTTTTTCCAGCATTACTGAGCTTTCTTTTAAGGCAAAATGTATATTTTTAATAAGCAGAATCCTTCAATAAATATTTGTCCTTCAGTTGATAGCCTATTGAACCATTTCAGCAAAAATGTCCGAGCATTCAACGAGTATGTAATGATTAGCACCTTATCTGTCAGACAAAACGATAAGCGATATTTGAATTCTTTTTCAAATTGTTTTGAGGGTGCCCAAAAGGATCGGGCGCTTTTTTTGCATTGTTTGTATTTCTTGTAATAAACGATGGATTCAAGCAGCAGGGATTTATCAAACATATCATCAATGATTTCGTTCTTACCATATAAGTATATGTTTTTCAGTATTTCTCGAAGCTCCACATGAAAATTTAGTACATTATTGCGAAAATGGCAAAGAATTTAAAGGTAAAACAGCACAATTGTTTGTATAATCAGAAAATAAAAATTGTTAAAATTATTCCATAAATTAAATCAAATATAAGGAGTGGTTGAAATGGCTATTATGCGGGTTGGCAAGGCTGAAATAAGAGTCATGGATCTTGAAGAATCAGTCAAGTATTACACAAATGTAATTGGTCTTGAAGAGATGAGAAGAAGTGAAGGGAGAGTTTATTTAAAGGCGTGGGATGAATTCGATCATCATAGCCTTATTCTTCAGGAGGCTGACTCTCCTGGCCTTGATCACATTGCTTTTAAAGTAGAAAACGAAGAAGATTTAGCCAAGTACGAAAAGAAGATTGAACAATTCGGGTGTACATTAAAACGGGTTTCAAAAGGAACAAGAATTGCGGAAGGAGAAGCAATTCGTTTTGAACTTCCAACAGGCCACCAAGTTGAATTGTATCATAAAATCGAGCGTGTCGGTACGAAAACAGGAGATTGGAATCCTCACCCATGGCCGGATGGACTGCGGGGAATTGCGCCGCATCGTCTCGATCACCTAGCATTAACAGGAGATGATATAGACACTGTAACGAGATTTTTCACTGAAGTCCTGGATATGTTCGTTAGTGAAAAAATTACAACAGTAGATGGAGAACAAATGGTGGGGAGCTTTATTTATGCTAGAAATGGAAAACCGCATGATGTTGCCTTTATTAAAGGACCGGACAAGAAGATGCACCATGTCGCGTTCTATGTTGACAATTGGTATGATGTGCTAAAGGCAGCAGATATTTTATCAAAAAATAATGTCCAATTCGATGTTACACCGACACGCCATGGCATTACGCGAGGACAAACAACTTATTTCTTTGATCCTTCAGGCAATCGCAATGAAGCTTTTGCGAGCGGTTACATTACTTATCCTGATTTTCCAACTATAACATGGACTGAAGACAAAATCGGTCAAGGAATTTTTTATCACAGAAGAGAGTTGACGGAGTCATTCGCCAAGGCATTGACGTAAGAAAAAGCACAACTGATCATAAGCGAGGATAAAAACATGCCGATTATTCAAATTCAATTGTTTGGAAGTCTTACAGTAGAACAAAAAGAGACGTTAATAAAAGAAACATCGGACGCAGCAGCCCATGCCTTAAATGTGCCATTAAGCACCATTCGTGTACTGATTCAAGAGCTTCCTGCGGAAAACTGGGGAATTTCCGGAGAATCAGCACAAAAGAAACTCAGTCAAACTAAAGGAAAATAATCGAAATTCTTGTATTTTTAAAGAATTTTCACGATTCTTTCATATCTGTGTGGAACAGATTTCGCAGTGTTTAAACTAAAAAGTGTATTTTGTAAGCGTTATCAAGAAATTTTTAATCTTTTATGGAAATAGGCAGACCGAATAGCGGTTTGCCTTACCTTAAATGATATGTAGGGAGACGCTGAATCTCCTTAAATGACAGGTCGGGGGAGGAAAATTAGAATGGAAAAAAATAGAATTTTATTAGAGAATAAACCGGATATCGCTACTCTTCTTGCCAAAGCAGAAGAGGTAGGGCGTCTTGCTGAGGAAGAAGCTAGCGAAGCTGATCGAAATGCCCGTTTTTCTGATCGGGTGGCTAAGGCCATTAAAGATGCAGAGTTTCACAAGCTTTTGCGTCCCAAGCGGTACGGAGGGCTTTTAGTAGACTTAAGGACTTATAGAGAGATTATCCGCACAGTGGCTCGCCATAGTGTGGCCGGTGCTTGGCTGACATACTTTTACTCCATGCATGAAGTTTGGGCTGCATATCTGGATCCAAAAGGCAGAGAAGAAATCTTTGGGCAAGGAGGATTGCTGGCTGACGTGGTTGCTCCTGTAGGCCGAGTAGAGAAAGATGGTGAAGGCTACCGTCTCTATGGGCAATGGAACTTCTGCAGCGGTGTCCTCCATAGTGATTGGATCGCTCTCGGTGCCATGATGGAACTGCCTGACAGCAATGGTCCAGAGTACTGTCTGTTGGCGTTGCCCAAGTCTGATGTCAAAATCGTAGAAAATTGGAATACGATTGGTCTCCGTGCTTCTGGAAGCAATGGAGTACTTGTTGAAGGCGCCTATGTGCCATTGCATAGAATCCTTCCAGCTGGTCGAGTGATGGCTGATGGAAAACCGGTCGGGGGCGATTATGATGAGAATGATCCGGTATATCGTATACCGTTTATGCCGCTTTTCTTGCTGGGATTCCCTTTAGTATCTTTGGGCGGGGCAGAACGGCTGGTGTCACTATTTCAAGAGCGCACCGAGAAACGTATTCGTGTCTTCAAGGCCGGTGCGAAGGAAAAGGACTCTGCGGCCAGTCAGCGGTTACTGGCTGAAATGAAAACAGAGTTAAATGCAATGGAGGGCATTGTTGAACAATATATTCGCCAGCTAGAGGCTTGTCAAAAAGAAGGAAAGACCGTGATGAACGATATGGAAAGAGAACAACTGTTTGCATGGCGAGGATACGTGGCAAAGACGTCAGCTAATATCGCTGTGAGAACAATGCTGACACTTGGAGGCAATTCGATCTTTAAAGGGGATCCGGTCGAACTGTTCACGCGAGATTTGTTAGCTGTGGCGGCTCATCCAAACTCCCTGTGGGAGGACGCTATGGCTGCATACGGAAGGACATTATTTGGTTTACCGGGTGATCCAGTCTGGTAAAGCCGCGGCAGAGTGTGTAATTGGAGTTAAAATCACTCTTTAAGAGTGTGAAATGTTTTAGGTAGAGGGAGTTCAACTTCGCATAAAGCTCGGACCAATAAAACCAGCTGGAGGGTTGTTATTCAATTCTTAACAGTTGTGAGGGTCCAGCACAATATTTATGGTTCAATTATGGGGAATTTTAACAAAAAACTACCGAAAAAGGAAAGGATACTGATACCGATGGATGATCGTTTGTTTCGCAACGTAATGGGGAAATTTGCAACAGGGGTGACAGTTATAACGACGGAGATCGATGGGAGTATACACGGTATGACTGCAAATGCGTTTATGTCCGTATCGTTAAATCCAAAATTAGTGCTTATTTCGATTGGTGAAAAAGCTAAGATGCTTGACCGCATTAAAAAATCTAAAACATATGCCGTGAGCTTTTTGGCTGAAAATCAAAAGGAAATATCTATGCAATTTGCCGGACAAATCAAGGAAAATCGTGAAGCTAAATTTGATTGGTTGAACGGTATGCCTGTGATTAAAGGAGCGATCGCTTCCTTGACATGCAATGTGGTTGCAGAATATGAAGCAGGAGATCATACATTGTTTATTGGAGAAGTTACAGATGTTCATTTTCAGGAAGATGCTGAACCGTTAATATTTTTCCAAGGAAAATACCGCGAATTAAAATCTCTAAAAGAAAGCGTCCATAGTTAACGATTCCGTTGAAAAGAGGGGAGCTCAATTTCTTTATCATAGTGCTAACAACGGGCGATCGAGTAGCTCTCTTTTTCACGAACCGAACCATCGTATAGTCATAGAAACGACGGAAATTTAATGGTTATGAAACAGAATTTAAGCGTAAGAAGCAGGAGGGGAGGGAAAATCGTGTTTAAGGTGCAGGTGATCGATGATGGTGAAGGAAACCGCGAATTGCTATGCCATGATCGGGAAAGCTTGCTTGATGCGGCTAATAGAAAGGGCATTAAAATTCCTTATGCTTGTAAAGGCGGTGGGTGTGGAATGTGCAAAATTAAAGTGGAGGAAGGAGAATTTGAAAGAGGTACCAGTTCCAAAGCAGTGTTGCCTGACACGGAAAGAGCGGTGAATTATACATTAGCATGCAAGACGTATCCAAAAACCGATATGAAGATTCTTATTGATCTATCTAAAGTCACTCACTCTTCTTAGGTGGTGAAAACATGAAAGCTGATGAACTGGACTTAACGAAAATTTATAAAATCTCTACTCTTACCAATCAAGACGATCCACAAGAGCGAATAGTTACGATTCCAACAGCCGCCATGGGGATGCTGCGCCATGAGCTGATAGAAACGTTGGGAATCGAGCGAACGAAAGGGTTCCTCCTGCGTCATGGATGGCATTGCGGGGTTAAAGATGCGCAAAAAGCGTTAGAAATGGACTGGGATAGCAAAAAGGAGCTTTTATTCGTAGGTCCGAGAATGCATACGCTGCATGGCTATCTAGAAGAGGTAGATGTATTAGTGGCAGAAGTGGACTTTTCCAATGGAACGATGCACCATGAAGCAATTTGGAAAAATTCTTATGAAGCTGAAGAACATCTTCAAAGATTTGGGCTTGCTCACGAGCCTGTTTGTCATACACTTGTTGGCTATGCAAGCGGATATTTATCAACTATTCTTGGCAAAAAAGTCATAACGAAAGAGGTTAAATGCAAAGCAATGGGCCATGAATATTGCCACGCTGTCTGTCGAACTGTTGAAGAATGGGATGGCGAAATAGATGGCGAGCTCAAATATTATAAGGCAGATAATATTATCGGCGAGCTTGATGAGACGTTTAAGAAGCTAAAAATAGAAAGAGACAATCTTAGTAAAGCGTACGAGGTTCATCGAAAGCTGATGGAAGAGGTTCTAAAGGAAAATGACTTATCTTCGATTGCATACGCTCTTCATCAAATCACAAAGATACCTGTGCTCATAGAAGATATCAATTTCAATCTAATTGCTTTCGCGGGGTTTCCAGAACAAAATGCTTCTTTTGCTTCCGATAACTTTAAAAAATGGATTCATCAAAAAAGTAAATACTTAAGAGATTTGAAAACTTTAAAGCAAACGTTATTTTTAGAATCTTTCTCTAAACAAAAAAGACTGATTACTCCGATCTATCTGGATCGAAAAATTGTCGGGTATTGCTCTTTTCTTTATGAAGAAAAAGCTCCGCAGGAAGTGGATAAGTTGATAATACAACATGGAGCGCTTGCTTGTTCGCTTTATTTGTTGAATGAGCGAACTCGCTTTAATACGGAGCAACGGATTAAGGGAAAATTTTTGGACGATATTTTATCTAAACAAATTTCTTTTGAAGAAATGACCAAGCGGGCCTATTATATAGGCTTTCAATTGAATGATCCGTACTTTATGATTGCAATCGATACTTTGCTTCAAATACCATCAGTTGAAGAAGAGATGGGCTTTAACGATGATTTAATAAATGATATTTCCATATTTATGAAAAATCAAGGGTTAAATGCTTTATTTGGTCAAAAATCTGGAAAGGTCATCATTCTTTTATCCGAATGTCTGTTGTTAAAAAACAAGATGAATAAGGAAAACTTTTGTAAATCATTAATTGATTACTGTTCCAATAAATATCCTCAATATTTATTTAAAGTAGGAATCAGCTCAAACACCAGTTCAATAGAAGAGGCATCTCAACTGTATGAAGAGTGCCTGTCAGCGTTGAGGGTCGCCAACCGTCATCAGAAGATTATTTTCTTTGATTCCTTAGGGATTGAAGGAATCATCTTCCAAATGAAAAATATAAACCCGATTCAAAAGTTCATTTATAAAAAATTAGGAAAGTTAATTGAAGAAGATAAAAACAGAAATATGGAATTCACTAAAACACTTTATTATTATTTGAGCAACGGCAGCAATGTTCATAAAACAGCGCGTGCTATGAATTTTTCTATAAGCGGTTTGCGGTATCGGCTGCAAAAGATAAATGAAATTTTGCAAATCGATATCAATTCTCCCAGCGTAGGCTATCAGATGTTTTTGTCTCTTCGATTCCTCATCTACTGGGGGGAACTAAATATCGACCTAGATTTGCATTTAGATAAAGAGGAGATTGTTGGAGACTGAAAGATGAACAGCTTTTCTTTTTAAATAAATGGTAAAGGAGACTGGGACGGCACGTGAAATTGCAGCAGCTGCCTATATTGGAGAAATTCCGGATATAAATGGATCATTAAATATTAAGCTTGCTAAAAACATGATTCTTTCAAGCATCTGCTTTTGGTTCTCTAGGAATCAGCCGGTATTTTCTAAATCAAGACGATTATATTTTTGTCGAATGGATGCCTGTACATTTCTTCAACCCATTAACAGCAAGATTTGCCGAGTCAAGAGGAATGTAAAGAGAAGCTGTCATATGATATGTCTTCATGAATAGAAAAATCAGATATCCGAATCGTTAGCAAAAGTAGAAGAAACCTAAACGAGGTGCATACCATTATGCAGGTTATTGATGAAAAAGTGATTCAATTCGCTGACTGCCTTATGGAAGCGGAAAAAAATAGGAAAGCTGTTGAGCCGCTAACTTCTCTCGATCAAGAAATCACGGTAGAGACTGCATATCAAGTTCAATTAGTAAATATTCAACGGAAAGCTAACACTGGACAACGAATCGTAGGGAAAAAAATAGGATTAACATCCTTGGCGATGCAAAAGCTGTTAGGAGTCAATGAACCGGACTACGGTCATTTATTGGATGAAATGAAGGTGGAAAATAGAGGAGCTCTTCCTTATGAAAAGGTTCTCCAGCCAAAAGTAGAAGCAGAGATCGCCTTTGTTTTAAAGAAAGATTTAAACGGCCCAGGAGTAACAGAGCTGGATGTACTTCAAGCAACAGATTATATCGCTTCAGCCTTAGAAATTGTCGATAGCCGCATCGCCGATTGGAATATAAAATTGCAGGATACGATTGCTGACAATGCTTCTTCAGGTTTTTTTGTATTAGGTGACAAGCAAGTGGCTGTTGATTCTTTAGATTTATCAAGGATAGGAATGGTGTTATATAAAAACGGAGAGGTCATGAACACAGGAGCAGGGGCGGCAGCTTTGGGGAATCCAGCTACCTGTGTAGCCTGGCTAGCCAATAAGCTGTTTGAATACGGAATAACACTTAATGCAGGAGAGATTATTCTTTCAGGTGCTCTTTCCGCCGCCATCGATGCGGAGCCGGACGATTTTTTTCAAGCCCGTTTTGCTCATTTAGGCGAAGTAAGCGTTCGCTTTTGCTAGCAACAGTTAAAAAAGAGTGATAGAAACGGAGTGATATTCATGACTAAAGTAAACGTCGCTATTCTTGGATCAGGAAATATCGGCACAGATTTAATGTTGAAGCTGGAACGTTCCAATATTTTGCAATTAACAGCTATGATTGGGATTGATCCTGAATCAGATGGTTTGCGCCGTGCGAAAGAAAAAGGGTATACGGTTATCAGCACAGGAATCAAAGGGTTCCTCGAGCAACCGGAACTTGCTGATATCGTCTTTGATGCAACATCAGCTAAAGCGCATATCCGTCATGCAAAGCTGTTAAAGGAAGCGGGTAAGATGGTTCTTGACTTGACTCCTGCAGCTGTCGGAGCACTCGTCATCCCGTCTGTAAATCTCCATGAACAACTCGAAGAAAGGAACGTGAATCTCATTACATGCGGCGGCCAGGCGACCATTCCGATTGTCCACGCAATTAATCGGGTGAGTCGAGTTGATTATGCTGAAATTGTCGCAACCATTGCAAGTAAAAGTGCGGGACCGGGAACAAGGGCAAACATTGATGAGTTTACACAAACGACGGCACGCGGCATTGAAAAAATTGGCGGAGCCAAAAAGGGAAAAGCCATCATTATTTTAAATCCGGCGGAGCCGCCTATTATTATGAGAAATACTGTTTATACTCTAGTAGAAGAAACAAGTATGAATGAAAAAGCCATTGTTCAATCGATTTTAGAGATGGTGGAAACGGTCCAATCGTATGTACCGGGATACCGGATACGTACCGATCCAATCATTGATGGGAATAAAATCACTGTCTTCCTTGAAGTAGAAGGAGCAGGCGATTATTTGCCAAAATATTCTGGAAATCTTGATATTATGACGGCTGCTGCGGTAAAGGTTGCGGAAGAATTCGCAAAACATCAATTAGCAGCACAAACGGCGTAGAGGAGGAAAACCGCATGGCAAAAAAACGTGATGTATTAATTACGGAAGTAGCTTTGCGAGACGGGAGTCATGCCATTGCCCATCAATACACAGTCGATCAAGTCGCAAAAATCACCAAAGCTTTAGATGAAGCGAACGTTCCATACATCGAAGTCGCACACGGAGACGGATTGGCCGGTTCTTCTTTGCAGTATGGATTATCTCGCACAAATGAGCTCGAGCTGATTGAGGCCGCCGTGTCGGTTTGCAAGCAATCAAAGATCGCCGTCTTGCTTCTGCCGGGAATCGGCACGATGAAAGATTTAAAACATGCTGCCGAGCTTGGGGCGAAGATGGCGCGGGTTGCAACTCATGTAACAGAAGCAGACGTTTCTGCCCAGCACATTGGGCTGGCAAAAGAGCTTGGAATGGAAACAGTCGGATTTTTGATGATGGCCCACATGGCGCCAGTTGAAAAACTGGTAGAACAAGCAAAGCTGATGGAAAGCTACGGAGCGGATGTCGTTTATGTCGTTGACTCAGCAGGAGCGCTTCTTCCGCATGAAGTCAGGGATAGAATTCGTGCCCTTAAGCAGCATGTAGGAGTGGAAATTGGCTTTCATGGCCATAACAACCTGTCTCTGGCCATGGCGAACAGCTTGGTTGCCATCGAAGAAGGTGCGACCCGCATTGATGGAAGTGTTCGATGTTTGGGAGCAGGGGCAGGAAATACACAGACGGAAGTGTTGGTAGCTGTGTTGGATCGATTAGGAAAGGAAACCGGTATTGATCTTTATAAAATGATGGATCTTGCAGAAGAAATTGTGGCGCCAATGCTTCCAGCTCCCCAAGAAATTACAAGAGACAGCCTTGTGCTGGGATATGCCGGTGTTTATTCAAGCTTTCTGCTCCACACCAAGCGGATAGCCCAAAAATTAGGGATTGACTCGCGCGATATTTTAGTTGAACTCGGCAAACGCAAAGTAGTTGGCGGTCAAGAAGACATGATTGTAGACGTAGCAACAGAAATTGCGAAGAAGAGAGAAAAATCGCCAGTTTCATAAGGAGGTGTTGGGGCAATGGCAGTAAAAGTTCGTCACTATCGAAAATTTGCTGAGTTGTTAAATGAAGCGGAATATGAAAAAAGGGAGATTACTCGTATCACAGAAGATATTTTGGACCTTTCTGTGGAGGAATCATACAAGATACAAAAGGAGCTCATCAAAATCAAAATAAACAGCGGTCATCGCATCATTGGTTCGAAAATGGGGCTGACAAGTCAAGCGAAAATGACGCAAATGAATGTGAAAGAACCGATTTACGGATATCTTTTTGATTATATGTTCGTTCCAAACGGCGGAGTCGTCCATTTGAGCGAATTTATACATCCGAAGGTAGAAGTGGAGATTGCTTTTATTTTAGGTGAGGACTTAGAGGGCCCAAATGTAACGAGAACACAAGTGCTGTCGGCAACAAAATATGTCGCACCGGCCTTAGAAATTATTGATAGCCGCTATAAAGATTTTAAGTTTACTTTGCCGGATGTTGTTGCAGATAACGCTTCTTCGTCAAGAGTTGTAATCGGGAGCACATTGACTCCAATCCACACGTTAAAAATTGATTTAGATTTGATAGGTGCAGCGCTTTATATAAATGGGGAATTAAAAGCTTGCGGAGCTGGTGCAGCGGTATTAAATCATCCGGCAAATTCTGCTGCTGTTTTGGCTAATATGCTGGCGCGCAAAGGAGAGAGATTAAAAGCGGGCGACATGATTTTAACTGGGGGCATCACTGAGGCGATCAATCTAACAGCTGGAGATACAGTAATCGGGCAATTAGATCAACTCGGAGATGTTTCGTTTAGTGTAAAAGAATAAGAATGCGGATGCCTTGCTGGCGGTATATGAGATTTCATCTATAAAATAACATTCCATTTTTAAGGAGGAATTTTGATGAATAATGTCTTGTCATATGAATATGAAATTCACCTCCCTTCAACCGCAGAAGAGGGAAAGAAGTATCCTGTTGTTTTCGCATTGCACGGCATAGGGTATGACGAACAATACATGCTTTCATTAGTGGAAGATTTAAAAGAGGAATTTATTTTAATAGGCATTAGAGGTGATCTTCCATATGAAGATGGATACGCATATTATTATTTGAAAGAATATGGAAAGCCAGAACGAAAATTGTTCGATATTAGTGTAAATAAATTAAAGAACTTTATTGAAGCTGCACTAAAAAAATACCCGATTGATTCTGACAAAGTATATTTGATTGGCTTTAGCCAAGGAGCAATCTTAAGTATGACACTCGCTTTAATATTGGGCGAAAAAATAAAAGGGATTGTTGCAATGAATGGATATATACCATCGTTTGTGAAGGAAGAATATCCATTGAAGTCTATCGAGCGGTTGTCTGTGTTTTTAACTCAAGGAGAATCAGATCATATTTTTCCTTTAAACATTGGACAGGAAAACTATGATTATTTGCGCAAACATGCAGCTTCTGTGAAGTATACCATTTATCCGGCTGGACATGAAATATCACAAGACAATCAACGAGACATCGTTTCATGGCTGCGTCAGGATGCTTACAACTACGGTCAAAATAAGACGACAAATCTCGCATGATAAAAGGCGTCGATTTAATAATATTGGGGGAGGTTGATTATGATAGAAACGGGAAAGTATGCTGATGTGAAAGGAATCAAAACACATTATCACGAGGACGGGCAAGGAGAACCCCTTCTTCTTATTCATGGCTCTGGTCCCGGGGTTTCTGCATGGGCTAATTGGCGTTTAGTATTTCCGCTCCTTTCCCAGCATTTTCATCTTTATGCCCCAGATGTCGTAGGATTTGGTTATACGGAAAGGCCGAAAGATATTCAATATTCCGTGAATGTATGGGTCGAACACATGATTAACTTTGTCGAGACGATGAATCTTGAGAAGGTTTCAATCATTGGAAATTCCATGGGTGGAGCTTTAGCTCTGCATATTGCAAATCGTCGCCCTGATCTTGTTAAGAAGTTAATTTTGATGGGAAGCGCAGGGATTGAATTTCCAATTACAGAGGAACTTGATGCCGTTTGGGGATATACGCCGAGCATTGAAAATATGAAAAAAATCATTGGCATTATGTCAAATGATCCAAGCATGGGGGAAAATGACAACCTGGTCAAAATGCGCTATGAAGCTAGCATTCAGGAAGGTTTTCAAGAATCGTATTCCGCAATGTTTCCGCCGCCTAGACAAAAACATGTGAATGCTTTGGCGCTTACAGAGGAACAATTGCGGGCAATAGAAATTCCGGTTTTACTCATTCACGGAAGAGAAGACCGGGTGATCCCATTGGACAAAACAAGCTGGAAATTATCTCAAATTGTTCCTGACGCCCAACTTCATGTCTTTCCAAATTGCGGCCATTGGGTGCAAATCGAAAAAACAGAATTTTTTGCAGGTCAAGTAATAGAATTTTTGAATAAATAAGCGGATTTTTTACGTACTGCTTCCTGCTTTCAATATGTGCAAAAACCATTTTTTCTTTTCTTAACGTAATCAGAATTCGTTTAATTTAGCGAGGGTATGCTGATGATCACCGTTTGTAAAAAACATATTAAGAACGGAATAAACTTACTCAACACACCGCACGTACAAAAATTATCGCAGAAATATTGGGAGCATGAATGTATTTTTTGTGATGAACCAGCTCATTTTAAACTTTTTTATAGTACGCCTTACAGTACGTCCTATCGAAAATTCCTTTCCTTAAACAAAAATCATTCGTCGCTTACTGGTTAATTCTGAATTTAAAATAGAATCTTTTTGTTTTTAAGCCCGCGCCGGGTTTCGTTTGCTGACCGCCCTCTGCCTATGGCAGTTTGGCTAGAGCATCCGAAGTCCGGCGTTTTAATTTATCTAAAAAACTCAATACAGGCTGAGCAGTTAATTTAAGTAAGAGAGAAGTTTTTATTTTTTAATAAAATTTTAATCTCCGTTCGATATATGAATTTGGAGATTAGCGAAATTCCCTTTTGCAGTGTCTCTGCAATATAACCCCAAATATACGCAGAGCGATTAGTCTCATCTATTTCCATTTCCATATGCGTTTACGTCAGTTGAGATTAAGAAAATATGATGTCAAAAACGGTACAGTGCGCTTTTAGCATTAGGAAAGAAAATAAATTAAAAACTCTGAATTAACTAGTGTTACTCTAATGGTTTCAAGCAACAACAGAGTTTTTAATAAATTCATAGTTTTCAATTGATTAGGTTTTCTTAACAACAAGATAGGCTGTAATCTTATTTTCCATAATGATTTTAAAAATCTATTTCTCAATTTGAGCCTGTCGGCTTTAAAATATTTCTAAAATAATTATTATAATTTCTATTGATTTTATGGGTATTTGCTGTTATATTATTAAAAAATGAAAATTAATTATCAATTATTGATAATTATCGAGTTTCAAATGAAGTAAGGGGGGATGAAAATGGAAGCCATACGAGCTGCAAGGGGTCCCCAGCTTCGTTGTAAAGGATGGCGGCAGGAAGCCCTATTGCGATTATTAGAAAATGTGCTAGAGAATGGGGAAAATCCTAAAGAGCTTGTCGTATATGCCGCATTAGGAAAAGCTGCTCGAAATAGGGGATCATATCAAGCGATTGTCGAGGCATTAAAAAATTTAGAGGAAGATGAAACTTTAGTAATTCAGTCTGGTAAACCGATTGGTATTTTCAAGACACATGCTTATGCTCCGCTAGTCGTTATGGCGAACTGTAATTTAGTAGGGAAATGGGCAAATAGCGAAAATTTCTATGAACTTCAAGAGAAAGGATTGATTGCTTGGGGAGGTTTAACGGCTGGAGCCTGGCAGTATATCGGTTCTCAAGGGGTTATTCAAGGAACTTATGAAATATTCGCCACTATTGCTCGCAAGTATTTTCACGGCAGTTTGGCTGGACGCTTTATTTTAACGGCTGGTTTAGGAGGAATGGGAGGTGCACAGCCGCTCGCAGGTGTAATGGCCAACGCAGCCATCTTGTGTGTAGAAGTGGATGAAGATCGAATTGATAGACGAATAGAAACAGGATATTTGCAAAAGAAAACACACAGTTTGGATGAAGCGCTGCAATGGATTGACCAAGCGAAAAGAGATAAAAAGAGTTTATCTGTTGGATTGGTTGGCAATGCCGCCCAAGTGTATCCGGAAATTTTAAAACGGGGAATCATCCCTGATATTGTGACTGATCAAACTTCCGCTCACGATCTTGTTTATGGCTATATCCCGGAAAACTATACGATCGAGGAAGTACATGAAGCAAGAAAGCTAAACCCGAAAAAGCTGGCTGCTGATGCTCGCAAATCTATAGCAAAAGAAGTTCGGGCTATGCTGGAATTTAAGCGGCGCGGCGCCATTGTTTTTGATAACGGGAATAACATCCGGACACAGGCATCACAAGAAGGTGTACATGATGCGTTCGAAATTGACATTTTCACCGAAGCATTTTTACGTCCATTATTTAGTCGAGCAATTGGACCATTTCGTTGGATTGCTTTGTCGGGGGATCCAGAAGACATTTACAAAATAGATGACTATATTCTTGAACACTTTCCTGACAATGAAATTGCGACCAATTGGATTAGGCTGGCCAAAGAGTATGTTCCATTTCAAGGATTGCCGGCGCGTATCGGTTGGTTTGGCCACGGAGATCGTACAAAACTGGCAACATCAGTCAATGAAATGGTGCAAAAAGGCCAATTGAGCGGTCCGATTGCATTTACTCGTGACCATCTCGATGCTGCATCGATGGCTCACCCGAATATTATGACGGAACGAATGAAAGATGGAAGTGATGCAATTGCTGATTGGCCGCTTCTGAACGCTATGCTGAATTGCTCTTCAATGGCGGATTTAGTCGCTATTCATTCAGGCGGAGGTGGCTATACCGGTTATATGACAAGCGCCGGTGTAACGATAGTAGCCGACGGTACTGAGCAAGCAAGCATGAGATTAAATCTTACGCTTGATAATGATACAGGACTCGGTGTTTTACGTTATGCTGATGCAGGATATGAAGAAGCATTGGATGAGGTTGAGAAAAAAGGATTGCGGAGAATTGACATAAAGTAGTGATCAGCAACAGATAAATAGATTAGGAGGAATGATGGTTGTGCGTCAATTAACGAAAGACGACGTATTGGCCGCTGTAAAAGGAGGATCAGTCTTTGCTTCCGGCGGCGGCGGTTGGGTTGATCATGGTCTGGAAATTGGCATGGCGGCCATTGCAGTAGGAAAGCCGAAGCTAGTTTCTGTCGATGAATTGCAGGATGATGACATTATTGTCACTGCAACTGCCATCGGTGCTCCAGCGGGAACAACTGATTGGCAAATGCTTGGAAAAGATTATATAAAAGCAGTGCAGCTTGTACAAGAAAACTATAATGGAAAAGTTGTCGGTTTGATGACCCCGCAAAACGGAATGTCCAGCAGCATTAATGGTTGGCTTCCAGCCGCAGCACTTGATTTGGTTGTGGTTGATGCTACTGGGGATATGCGTGCTCATCCGACTGGTAAGATGGGGGCAATGGGGCTTGCTGGACGTTTGGATTTTGAAACGGTGCAGGCCGTTGCCGGAGGAAAACCAGAAACTGGATCGTACATTGAGTTAGTAGTCAAAGGGACGCCTGCGAAAACATCAAATATTTTGCGGACAGCATCAGATATGTCTGGAGGATTTATCGCTTGCGCGCGGCATCCTATACCTGCTAGTTATGTGAAGCAGCATGCGGCTATCGGCGGCATAAGCCGAGCGTTAGAGCTTGGGTACGCGATTATGAATGCGGAACCGAAGGGGGCTGAAGCGGTAATAGAAACGATTTGTCAGACGACAAAAGGATATATTGTAGGAAGCGGAAAAGTGGTCAAAAAAGATGTCCATTACAAAGGCGCCTTTGATATCGGTACAATTTTGGTTGAAGGAGAGGGGAAAAAACTCACCCTTCATGTCATGAATGAGTATATGGCTGTAGATGACGAAAGAGGCAACAGGTTGACAACATATCCAGACGTCATTACAACACTCAATCCAAATACAGGGGAACCTGTCAGCGTTGGACATGTAGAAGAAGGAATGGACATCATTGTATTTAGCATTAACAAATCAAATATTCCATTGAGTTCTAGCGTGAAGGATCCTTTAGTTTACCCAGAGGTAGAACAAGCATTAGGTATCAGCATTGCTGATTATGCTTTGGCAACTGATGAGAGTTAAGACAAAGCCAACTGGAAGGTGTAGTGAATGTCGCTAAATGGTTCGCAAACGTTAAAAAAAGCGTTAGACATTTTATTTGTCCTAGGAGAAGCAGAAACACCATTATCTGTCAGTGAAATTGCTCAACGAGCCTCAATTCCGGAGAGCACTGTCTATCGTTTATTGCAAACGTTAGAGAATAACGGAATTATTGAGAGGAAATCTAAAGGACAAATAACTCTTGGTTTACGCATTCTAGAATTAGCCCGCAGTCTAACGCAACAAATGGATCGTTATTTAAACGTAATTGCACGTCCGATAATGGAGAAAATTACTGAGAAAACGAATGAAACATCGATTCTAGCAGTTCGTTCAGGGATTGAAGTAATTTGTATAGAAAGTATCGCAAGTTCGCGCTTAATTCGATTTGCCATTGAGAATGGAAGATTGCTGCCTCTTCATCGGGGGGCATCTGGAAAAATTATTCTCGCATATGAAAATGAAAAAATAGTAGAACAAGTATTGCAAAAACTTTCGAGTGAACAGGAGAAGAAGCAGCTCATTTCTGAATTAGAAAAAATTAGGAAGCAAGGATACTGTATAACGATAGGAGAAGTAGATTCGGACATTTGCGGAATTTCAGCGCCTATCTTCAATTACCAGGGACGAGTTGTAGCGAGTTTGACTGTCGCAGGGCCTGCTGAACGGATTGACTTAGAAGCAAGAGAGAACATCGTTAGTGTAATAACGGATGCTGCTCATCAAGTATCGCAAAAATTTATCGAAACAGCTACTTTTTGATCATGGTCAGGAAGAGGGAGTGCAAATGGAGCAGAAAGTGTATGATCTCGTAATTGAGGGAAATATCGTGCTCCCTGATCGGGTGCTATATAATGGTTCAGTTGCTATCAAAGATGGAAAGATCGCATCTGTTTCTAAAATCAGCCATGAACGGAGATCACATAAAGTTTTGAAAGCTCATGGAAAATATGTTCTTCCAGGAGCGATTGACGCTCATGTTCATAGCTACAGCGCTTTGACAGAAGGCTTTACAGCCGCCACCCGCTCTGCTGCTGCAGGGGGAGTAACCACGATTATCGAAATGCCATATGATGCTGATCAACTTATATGCACAAAAGAAAGATATGCCGCAAAAAAACAAAAGCTGTCCCAAGAGGCAGTAGTGGATGTAGCGATGCTGGCAACGATTAAACCGAAAAACGGGCTTGATCAAATTCCTCTTCTTGCTGAAGAAGGAGCATGCGGCTTCAAAGTTTCTATGTTTAATACGGATTCCGTCCGTTTTCCACGCATTGATGACGGTGAGCTGTTGGAAGCTTTTTCTCTCATAGCGAAAACCGGTTGTCCAGTCGGTGTTCATGCAGAAACGGACGAAATTGTTAGAAAATATATAGAAAAATACAAACAAAAAGGAGAGACAGACCCACGCGCTCATTGCTGGAGTCGTCCGAAAGTCGCAGAGTCTACCGCGGTTTTAACGGCGTTAGAACTAGCTTACTGGACTGGAGTTCACTTACACATATATCACTGTACGTTTCCGCGCATTTTTGAGCTGGTTCAATGGTTCCGCCAACAAGGCACTAAAGTGACCGCAGAGACGTGCACTCACTATTTGATTTTATCCGAAGAAGACATGCCTTCCTTGCACGCAAGGGGAAAAATAAATCCGCCGTTGCGGACAAAGGAAGATGTGGAACAATTATGGATTCAGCTTTCACAAGGAATGATCGATTTGGTCACTTCAGATCACGCTCCTTGGACGATTGACCGAAAAAATCATGCGGATATTTTCCAAAACTCATCAGGGGCCCCGGGAGTTGAAACGCTGTTGCCGCTGCTTTACAGCGAAGGGGTTGCAAAAGGAAGAATATCTATGCTTACACTTGTCCATCTACTTAGTGAGAATCCAGCCAAGACGTTTGGTTTATCGCACTGTAAAGGAAGGATAGAGGAAGGGATGGATGCTGATTTAGTGGTATTAGATCCCAACCAAAGCTGGGTATTAAATGAGTCTGAGCTGCACTCTCATGCCGGATGGAGTCCTTATCATGGTTTTACTGTTCAAGGGAAAATTATTAACACATTTGTAAGAGGAAAGCTTGTATATGATGGAAAAGTCATCGGAAATCCAGGTGATGGCAAGTTCATCCACGCAGAGCACGATGCGGTTAAAAAATCATTGCAAAGTGATACAGTGAGGTGCTCTGTTCAATGAGAGTCAATACTGAGCGTTTGAAAGAAGATATTGAAGCTTTGGCTAATTTTGTCGACAAAAGTCAGATTGGTTGGACAAGAAGGGCCTTTACACCGTTTTATGAAGAGGCAAGGGGCTGGCTCAAGGATAAAATGAAATCATTAAATTTAGAGGTTAATATTGATGCCGCAGCCAATGTGATTGGAACTCTTCCCGGAAAAGAAAAGCATCTTCCTGTCATCATGATCGGTTCTCATATTGATACCGTCAAAGGCGGCGGAAGATTTGACGGCATCATCGGGGTTGTCGCCGGTCTAGAGATTGTTCGTTTGCTTAAAGAAAATGGAATACAGCTGCGTCATCCGTTGCAAGTGGTTGATTTTACAGCGGAAGAACCAAGTGAGTTTGGCATTTCAACGATCGGCAGCCGAGGAATGGTGAATAATTTGCCGGAAACAATGCTGTTTAGGAAAGATTTGCAAGGAATTACGCTGCGGGAAGCATTAAAGCGATCTGGAGGAGATCCAGAGCGATTGACGCTTGAAGCGCGTAAACCGGGAGATGTAGCTCTATATTTAGAATTGCACATTGAACAAGGTCCGGTGCTTGAGCAGACAAACCATCAGCTTGGTGTTGTTCGAGGCATTGCAGGTATTCAGCGTTATCGCCTCACTGTTGAAGGAGAACCGAATCATGCTGGAACAACACCTATGAACCTAAGAAAAGATGCGCTTACTGCAGCTGCTGAGATCATTCTTTGTTTCGAACAGCTTTGCCAGGAAACCTACACGGAAGAAGTTGTAGGAACCGTTGGAAAACTCATGAATGAACCGAATGCAGCGAATGTCATACCAGGAAAGGTGACTTGCGAACTGGAGATTCGCTCGCTGGATAAAGATATTCAAGACATGATCATATCTCAGCTCCATCATGCTGCCTTGCAAATTTCAAAGCGACGCGGGGTTTCTGTTCAATTTGACTGCTTGTCACAATCAGAACCGATTCTTGTACAAAATAATGTCCGCAGTGTAATTGAGCAGGCATGCAAAGAGGTGGCACCCACAATGTTTTTATCGAGCGGTGCCGGCCATGATGCCAATCAAATAGCTCGTATTGCTCCAATCGGTATGATCTTTGTGCCGAGTAAAAACGGCAGAAGCCACTGTCCTGAAGAATGGACTGATTATGAAGATGTCGCTTTAGGTGTACAAGCATTGTTGAAGGCGTTGTTGCTGTTTGACCAGCAGCTGGACTGAAATGCCGGTAAAAAAATGAAAAAACGAAAGTGTGGATAGGGATGGAGTACTTAAAAGACACCGTGACCTATATTTTTGAAAATTCAGATCGTTTTTTGGAGGCTTTGCAGGTTCATTTGGGGCTTAGTTTTATCGCGTTATTGATATCAATGTTAATTTGTATTCCATTGGGGATCGTATGTGCCAAAAAGCCAAAGCTTTCAGGATTGATCATGAATGTATTCAATTCTTTACGAGTTATTCCTAGCTTGGCTATTATTGTGATCATATTGCCAATCATGGGAATGGGATTTTATCCTGCATTAATCGCTTTGATCATTCTGGCATGTCCGCCGATTACGATCAATACCTTTTTAGGATTTCGAGGAATTGATTCTTCCATTATTGAAGCTGCGTCTGGTATGGGAATGGACAGCAAACAAATTTTGACCAAAATAGAAATTCCTCTAGCTCTTCCAGTCATCATTGCTGGCTGTCGAACAGCTGCAGTAGAGATTATTGCTAGCGCAACCTTAGCTGCCTTTATTGGCGGCGGAGGATTAGGAACATTCATTGTTAACGGAATGGGAATGTATAACATTCCTCTGTTGCTAGTCGGAGCATTGCCAGTTGCTTTTTTGGCTATCTGTTCCGAAGTTTGCTTCGCAGCTGTAGAGCGTTTGGTCACGCGCTATCAAAGGGATTAGAGGAAAACAGGTTAATTGATCTGAATATTATTTATTTTACTTTCTGTTATGAAAATAGGAGGAGTTATCATGAAAAAAAGACTTATTCTTTTATTTACTTTAGTCGTTTTACTAATATCCACGGCTGCTTGCGGCGGTCAAAAAGAATCAGAAAACACAAGTGATAAAAATGAGACGACTATCAAAGTTGGATCGAAAAACTTTACAGAATCGCTTATTTTAGGAGAGATTTATTCTCTAGCTTTGGAGGAAGCTGGTTATAAAGTTGAAAGAAAATTAAATTTAGGCGGTACAATGGTTGCTCATACAGCATTGAAAGAGGGAGAAATTGATATGTATCCGGAATATACGGGTACAGGGCTAATCAATATTTTACAAGAAAAACCTATGTCTGATCCGCAAAAAGTATATGATCTTGTATCCCAAAAATATAAAGAGAAGTTTAATCTTGTTTGGCTAGAACCAACAGATGTAAACAACTCCCAAGCTTTAGTCACGACAAAAAAAGTAGCAGAAAAGTACGGAGTAACGACTTTGTCGAAATTGGCGGAAGTCGCTCCAAAATTAAGACTGGCGGCAGTTCCAGAATTTGAAGAACGCGATGACGGTTTAAAAGGTTTGCAAAAATTTTACGGCGGGTTTCAGTTTAAATCGGTGCAATTATTTGACTACGGAATTAAATATCGCGTAATCCTTAATGATGAAGCGGATGTGACAGTCGGATTTACGACTGACGGCGATTTGACTAATGAGGAATTGGTACTGCTTGAGGACGACAAAAAGTTTTGGCCTCCATATTATGTAGCACCTGTCATTCGTGAAGAAACTTTGGAAAAAGATCCGAAAATTGAGGAAGTGCTGAATAAAGTTTCCAAACACTTGAATAATAAGGTTGTGCAAAATTTGAATGCTGAGGTTGATATTCAAAAACGTGAATACACTGAAGTAGCAAAAGAGTTCCTTGAAGAAAAAGGCATTATTAAAAAGTAATTATGCCTAAATCCGAGTGAAACCAGGAACTTTCAAAGGCGGTGGTTTCGTGTCAAACATAATCATTCAGTTTGATAAGGTGAGCAAGACGTTCCCTAAAGCCAGCAAGCCTTCTGTCTATGAAACTAGCTTATCAATAGAAGAAGGAAGCTTCATCACCATTTTGGGAACATCGGGATCAGGAAAGACGACATTATTAAAAATGATAAACAGAATTCATGAGCCTTCATCAGGAAAAATTTTTGTTCAAGGAGAAGATATTACAAAAGTTCCAGTGACACAACTTAGGCGTAAAATAGGATATGTCATTCAGCAAATCGGTCTGTTTCCTCATATGACTGTCAAAGAAAATATAGCAACAGTGCCGAGAATTTTGAAATGGGATGGAGAAAAGATCAACGAGCGCGTAGACTTTCTTTTAAGGCTTGTTCATCTGCCGCCTGAGGATTTTCGTGATCGATATCCAAGACAATTGTCTGGAGGGCAGCAACAGCGAGTGGGGATTGCCAGAGCGATGGCTAGTGATCCAGATATTTTATTAATGGATGAACCTTTTGGTGCAATTGACGCCATTACCCGTTCCAGTTTACAGGATGAACTGCTGGCAATTCAAAAAAAGATGCGCAAAACGATTCTTTTTGTGACACATGATATTGAGGAGGCGCTTAAGCTAGGGGACAAAATTATTGTGATGAATGAAGGAAAAGTCCAGCAATTTGATACGCCGATTAACATCCTTATGAACCCAGCTAATGAATTTGTCAGCCAACTCGTTAAATCAGACGATGTTTTCCAATTACTTTCTTTTTTGAAGGCAGAAAAAGCAATGGTTCCGTTGCAAGGGGAAATGCATGAAAAAAGTGTGGAAGTTTCAACGGAAACAAATCTTAAAACGGTTCTTTCTCTGTTGCTGAAAAAGGATATAAACAATGTGGTTGTCGTCGACAATCAAAACAAACCTGTAGGACAAATTGGTCTGGAGCAATTGAAAATAAAGGATCAGGATTCCTTATATTCGGTAAGCAGGTGAAGCCTATGGTAAATTATATTACTAATTATTATGACACTATTTTGGCGCTGTTTCTTGATCACCTTCGCTTGACGTTTGGTGCGCTGGCAATTGCCCTATTATTTGCTCTTCCAGTAGGTTATCTTTTGACTCGCTGGAAGAGTCTTTCTGTACTGGTATTGTCAATATTGGGAATTATTTATGTTATTCCCAGCATGGCATTTTTTGCTTTGCTCATTCCTTTTTTAGGATTGGGCATGAAGCCGGCTATCTTTGCGCTTGTCGCTTACAGTCAGCTGATTTTAGTGCGTAATGTAATGGTTGGTTTTCAATCAATTGATCAAGCGATTATTGAGGCGGGTAAGGGAATGGGGCTTAATTGGTTTCATTTATTTTGGAAAATAGAGTTGCCTCTAGCGTTGCCAATTATTCTTGGCGGCGTACGGATTGCAGCTGTTGCGATTATTGGCATTGGAACGATTGCAGCATGGATAAACGCCGGCGGCTTAGGAGTTCTTTTATTTGAAGGTCTTTACCAAAATTCAACTCATAAGATTATCATTGGGACTATACTCGTTTCCACCTTAGCGCTCATAACGAACTATATTTTGTTAAGACTTGAGAACCGTTTGGCATTAAAAGCGAAAGGGCAGCTATAAAACATTCATAAAAGAGAGGGTTTTTCATGGGGCAACAAACAATTATCCTCGATGGCAAGTCACTCACGATTCAACAAGTTGCTCAAGTTGCTGAACAAAAGGCTGAAGTAGAAATCAGCCAGGAGGCTATGGAACGGCTTCGTGCTGCCAGAGAGTTAGTGTTGAATTGGGATTCGGTCCATGCCCCTGTCTATGGATTTAATACAGGGGTTGGGATTAATAAAGATCGTCAGGTGCATGAAAAACAATATGAGCAATTCAATAGAAGTTTAATTTTTTCCCACTGTATTGGTGTAAAGCCGGAAGCAGATGAGAAGACGGTTAGAGCCGCGATGCTCATTCGTTTAAATACATTGTTATTAGGTTATACCGGCGTACAGCCGGAAATAGCACAAATGTACAAACGCTTTTTAAATGAGGGAATTCATCCGGTCATACCAGAAAGAGCCTCTGTTGGGGCAGCGGATTTGGGAAATCTAGCTCATATCGGATTAGCTATGATCGGCGAGGGAGAAGTCATTTATCGGGGAAAAAGAATGAATGCAAGCGAGGCGCTGAAGAAGGCGGGTATAAAATCAATTGTTCTCGGTCCGAAAGATGGCTTAGCCATTGCCAGCTCTAATGCTTTTGCTGCAGCCAAGGCATCGCTGCTGCTGAATGAAGTTAAACAATTAATCGACTTGTCCGACATTGTATTTGCTCTTTCTCTCGAAGGGTTGAACGGCAATATTTCCCCTTTAGATGAGTCTGTTTTAAGAATACGGCCTTTCCCTGGAAATTTAGCAAGTGCCGGATTAATAAAGGCTTGTCTTGAGGGAAGCTATTTGTCGTTGCAGCACTTAAATCGGCCGCTTCAGGATCCGCTAAGCTTCAGAGGAGCTTTTGCCGTGCACGGCGCTGTTAGGGATGCGATCGATTATACTGAAAAAAATCTGCTCATACAATTAAATTCAAGCGATGATAATCCATGTGTTCTGGTGGATGAACAGCGGATATTGTCATGTTCCAATTACGAAGTAACGACTTGGGTGCTGGCAATTGAAATGCTTGGACAGGCTCTTGCACATTTGTCCAAAATATCTTGTTTCCGTACGATCAAATTGTCATCACCCAATTTTTCAGGACTGCCGCGCTTTTTATCTCCTGATAATGGCCAAAACGTATTGGCTTTTAGTACAATTCAAAAAACCTTTGCGGCGCTTGACGCAGAAATTCGCCATCTGTCTAATCCAATAAATGCTGATTTTATAGCGTTATCAGGGGAAATTGAAGATCATGCCAACAATTCTGTTCAAGTGGTTGACAAAACAGCAAAAATAGTTGATAACTTGTATTACATTTTGGGAATAGAAGCGATGCATGCTGCTCAGGCGATTGATTTGAGAAAAGATATAAGTCTTGGTCATGGAACGGAATTGGCATATAAGATGATCAGGCAGGAAGTCCCTTTTTTAGATGCTGACAGAAACCTGTCAGTTGATATTGAGAAAATGTACAAGTTGTTGAAGTCAGGAGAAATTTGCCGTGCAGTAAGAGACAAATTAGGGGGAAATTTGTTGGGGCGTTATGAGGTGTCATAATGATCAAGATTAATGTACAGCGATTGATGAAACATATAAAAGATTTGAGTAAATTTGGTCACGACCCTAATGGAGGCGTGACCAGATTTCCTTTTACAGCCGAGGAACGCGAAGCTAAACAATACATAGTACACTTGATGAAACAAATAGGCTTAGAGATTTACGAAGATGAAATAGGAAATTTATTCGGAAAACGTGTAGGCACTGATTCTGCTTTGCCGTCAATTTTAATCGGCTCCCACTTGGATACAGTGAAAAATGGCGGGATGTTTGATGGTGCCCTAGGGGTATTAGCCGGTATAGAAATATTACAGACGATGATGGAGCAAGGCATTCAAACGAGGCATTCCATTTCAGTTGCGGCATTTACTGATGAAGAAGGAGTGCGATTCTCAACCGGAATGCTTGGCAGCCGGGCATTGACGGGGGAATTGCAAGAAGAAGAGCTGTTTCAGTATAAGGATGAAAATGGCATAAGCATTGCTGATGCGATGGTGCAATGTGGATATAATCCGAAATTAGTGCACTGTGCGCGACGTTGCTCTGAAGAATTCAAAGCTTTTCTCGAGCTGCATATTGAACAAGGAAAAGTGCTTGAAAGTGAACAAGCACCTGTAGGAATCGTTACTGGCATTGTAGGCGTCAAATGGTTAAAGGTAACCATTAGAGGAGAAGAGGGACATGCAGGAACGACACCAATGGCGATGCGAAAAGATCCAGTTACAGTAGCCGCCCGCTTAATTGATTTTGTGGAACAAAAAGCACAGCAGAGCGACGGATTGCGAGCAACCGTTGGAAGTATCCGCGTGTTCCCCGGGAGTATAAACGTTATTCCGCGTGAAGTGGAATTATTTTTCGATATTCGTCATCTATCTTGGGAGCTTATTTGTCAAATGGAAGATGATATCCAAATGTTTTTATCTGCATGCTGCAATACAAAAGGCATGACTTTTACAGTAGAAGCGACTCATGAGCTAAAACCGGTTAGCTGCTCTCCTGTATTAATCGAAGCGATACAAACAGCAGCGAAACGAACAGGGACAAAATTTCTGATGCTGCCAAGCGGAGCGGCTCATGATGCTATGATATTAGCTTCTTTAACAAAAATCGGAATGGTATTTGTCCGGTCAAAAGACGGCATCAGCCATAGTCCATTAGAGTGGTCGGATGCTGATGATATTGAAGCAGCCGCCAATATACTGCTGCACGCTCTTTTAGATATCGCAGAAGCTGAAAAAATATGAAAAGATAACATGATCTAGAGAGATTTTTTAACAATTTAGGTTTTTGCCGACGAGTAAATAGTTAGAATATCATTTTGGTTAAAGTTGCAAAAAATCGTATATAGATTTTCTTCTCGGCTGACGGCTTCTTCGCCTTTGGCAGTCCGCTTAAAGCCTCTGAACCCCAACGCTTAGTTCATGGAAAGAGGCCGCTCAGCAAGGAGAACAAATCATGCAGCCATGCGAAGCGGCCTGAAGAAGCTGCTCATTGCATCGCTTTATGGTGAACAGAAAAAACACATTTCTATGGAAGCGGATCTATCATTATTTTTCAATAAGATTGTCAATACAACACTTGCGCTCTTGGCGATCTTCGCTTCGGTGTGCCTCGGACTCATTTAGCTTCTTTTGAGAGTCCTTAAAAAATAATTTGTTTTTTCCTCTTGTCATCATCATTCGAAACTATCTTCTTTACCACAATTGATTTATTCTAGGTGCAAAAACCTTTAAAGGGGCTGTCCAGAAAGTCAAAATCCACTGAAAACGAAACATCATAAGCATTGATATATCAACGTTTCTAAAACATCAAAGGGGCGTCTATAAGCCGGAAAAATCGACTTATTAGACAGCCCCCATGTTGTTTTTTGATCTTACTCTGCGTATGAATACGTAATTTAACATGCCAAATTTCTGCTGCAATCCAGTTCCGGCAGGTTGGTCACAACGCTTTCAACGAGAATAACGGTCAGCTTGCTGGAAACGTAAAACTTGAAAGCTAATACACAAACTGCTTAGCGCAGGTACGGCTGTCATTGTGACGGATCACTTGCATCCGGGGGAATGCTTTCCCGGATCAGACCCGGTAAATATCGTCACAACTTGTCTGTTCTTATAAAAGTTTATGACTGCTCGGTCTTGACATTGCGGAACCGATTCAAGCCGACGCGGCGGCAAAAGCTGCCGAAATCCTCACCAGGCTCACGCTCGCGAACGAACGTCTCGAGTACAGGTCGGACGGTGTCGACCAGTTGATCGAACGGTACAGTTTCCGTGAATCGTTCGTTTAGTGCTGTGCCGAGTGAATTTCCGCCTAAAAAAATATCATACTTGCCAGGTGCACGGCCGATAAAAGCGATGTTGGCGTTGTACGGGCGCGCACAGCCGTTTGAGCATCCAGTCATGCGGACGGTGATGGTCTCGTCCGAGAGGCCAAGCTCATGAAACAGCTGCTCAAACTGTGGCAACAGATCGGGCAGAGCCCGCTCCGACTCGGCCAGCGCAAGTCCGCAGGTCGGCAGGGCTACACATGCCATTGTATTTTTTCGGACTGTTGATAGCTCATGTGGAAGCGGCACTCCCACAGAGCGCAATCGCTCTTCAATCGCCGGTCGAAATTCGTCTGGAATGCCGCTCAGGATCACATTTTGCTGCGTGGTGAGGCGAACGGTCGGACGAAATTCGCGCACAATGTTTTGAAGTGCCGATTTCAATTTCATGGTTTCAGTATCTTTAATACGACCATATGGAACGAACAGGCCAAGGTAGCTTATCCCGTCACGCTCACGGTGCCAGCCGAGATGGTCGTGCCCGTTGTGCCATTCCAGCTTTCTCGGTGGCTCTAAAGTACGCCCAAGCCTTGTCTCAACCTCTTGCCGGAACCAATCCAGTCCTCGCCGGTCGATTAAATATTTCATGCGGGCAAAACGGCGGTTTGAGCGATCTCCGAAGTCCCGTTCGATGGTCACAATGGCTACGCAAGTATCAAGGATTGTGTCTACGACATCCTTCCTGGGCACATAGCAAAGCGGACTCGCCAGCCTCGGATAAGTTGCCTGAACGACCGCCGTTCGTCCCATACCGCCGCCTACCAGCACAGTATAGCCAGCAACGTGTCCGTTCTCGATATGTGCCACAAGTCCGATGTCATTGTCGTACACATCGATGCAGTTATCTCCTTCCGGTACCATCGCAACCTTGAACTTACGCGGGAGGTATACATCACCGTACAGCGGCTCCTCAGTCTCTCCATCAGAAAGCTGAACCGGTTCGCCGTCAAGCCAGATTTCGTGATACGCATTTGTCTTAGGACTCAGCCGATCAGTCAGTGCAAGCAGATCTTCCCGCATCTCGGCGCGGAACGGCTCATCGCCTGGCTTTGCGCAACAGATGATGTTCCGCCCCGAATCGCCGCAGGCGCCAAGTGTTGTGATTAGTGATTCGTTCAGCCTTTTTATGGTAGCCTTCAAGTTCCCTTTCAGTATGCCGTGAAGCTGGATGGTTTGACGCGTCGTAATGCGCAGCGTCCCGTATTCCGAATATTCATCGGCTAAGCGATCGAACACCAAATATTGATCCGGATTCAACACCCCGCCTGGTATTCGGGCACGCACCATCATCGAGTAATGCTTCTCTTTGCCTTCTTTCAAAAGCTTGTGCCGCAAATCCCGGTCGTCCTGCTGGTAAACACCGTGAAACTTCAATACCTGTACATTTTCTTCCGAAAACATCGGTTTGCCATCTTGAAGAGCTTCCTTGATTGTCCCTCGTAAATAGCGGCTTTGTCGCTTAATCACTTCGATTTTTGATTCTTTTTTGTTTTGAGTAGACAAATACAATCACTCCTCCCTGAATTCTGATTTGTTTACTATGATATAAAGAAAAAGACGAAAACACACCATCCAAAAGGACGTCAATTTGACCCATCCACTACAAAACTTGTTATATTTTTCAGCCGATCTATATGGTAAGCTGTTAGGAGCAGTCATCAAGAAAGGAGGCGTCTCCATGCTGGGAAATGTGTGCGGATCAGATTCAGGATTTGTGAAATCTGCGTTTGCAGGATCAGGGAAAAAATCGTTCTAGAGGATACAGATTTAATTAACACGCAAAAAAAATAAACGAATGGAATTTCTTTTTTTGCTGTAAAAGTCAGCAGGATAAACATGGTTCCTACGTTCGATAACGCAGAGCTAAAAATACATATTTGTACACTCATTTTCCCCATTAACCCCCTTCCCATCACCAAGATTGAGTAAGAACCATAAACATGTACATTTTTGACTGTTTAAGAGTGTACATGTTTTTTTCTCTTTAAGTGATTTTGATATGTACAATATTAATCAAGGTCGCGCATTATCCAATCTCTTTTATGCATTCTTAAACTAGCATTTCATTTCTGCCGATTCACCCCGCACCTTTAAATGTAATGAAGGGGGGAGAAATCAGGTTTTTTTATCATGGTATTCTTGAAATACCTTCCTGTATTGTAATAAAATGAAAATAGATTCATAGAACTTTAGTTCTATCAGGAGGTGGTATTTGGAAAAACTTAGGGCTTTTGATATGTGGTCAGGGAAATGAGGATTTCCTTTTTCAATCGGCATGATCCGGTAAGGAAGGGAATTTGCAAACCCTAAAACCTGTGAAAAATGTGCTTGCCCTCATAACAGTGTGTGCATGCTGCAGACAGCTGGCAGAAAACTATATGATTGATCAAATAGTCACTAAATTCAGGTAAAGAGGCATTTGGCAAATAGAACATTTGAAAGAAGAGGGCTGATTTTTATAATGAGATATTTTTGTAATTTAAGGCTTAAGCTGACCTCATGATCATGGTAATTGCCGCATGACAAATATGCTCCTGTTCCATGAAGCTTGTACATATCATGGTTTGAAAAAGAGCCAATCACAAAATAAGCAATTTCTTTTATAAAATAATTTCGAATTTTTTCGATATGATAAAAATAGGACTAAAAAATGATACAATGAAAGCGATTATAAAATTGGGAGGGGAAATGAAATGAAAGCAGCAAGATGGCACAACGCTAGAGACATTCGAGTAGAGGAAGTAGAAGAACCGAAAGCAGGGAAAGGAAAAGTAAAAATTAAAGTAGAATGGGCAGGAATTTGCGGAAGCGATTTACACGAATATGCGGCAGGTCCAATTTTTGTTCCTGTTCAAGAGCCTCATCCTGTCAGTAAAGATGTGGCGCCAATTATCATGGGCCACGAATTTTCTGGTCAAGTAGTTGAAGTTGGAGAAGGCGTTACGAAAGTAAAGGTTGGGGATCCTGTCGTTGTAGAACCTATTCTTCGCTGTGGAGAATGCCCAGCTTGTAAAAAAGGTAAGTACAATCTTTGCGAATCTTTAGGATTCCACGGTTTATCCGGTGGCGGCGGCGGATTCTCTGAGTATACTGTCGTTGATGAGCATATGGTGCATAAAATGCCTGAAGGTCTTTCTTATGAACAAGGAGCATTGGTGGAGCCTGCGGCTGTAGCCTTGCATGCTGTTAGATTAAGCAAAATCAAACCTGGTGATAAAGCCGCTGTGTTTGGAACAGGTCCTATAGGTCTTCTTGTGATTGAAGCATTAAAAGCAGCTGGCGCTTCAGAAATTTATGCAGTAGAAGTTTCCAAAGAACGTTTGCAAAAAGCGAAAGAACTCGGTGCTACATCTGTCATCAATCCAATAGAGGAAGATCCGGTTCAAAAGCTTCATGAATTAACCGATGGCGGAGTCGACGTTGCATTTGAAGTAACGGGAATACCGGCTGTTTTACAACAAGCTATTGACAGCACTGCATTTGAAGGAGAAACAGTCATCGTTAGCATATGGGAAAAAGAAGCGGGCATTCAGCCAAATAATATCGTATTAAAAGAAAGAAACGTAAAAGGAATTATTGCATACCGCGATATCTTCCCTGCTGTAATGGAATTAATGAAACGAGGCTACTTCCAAGCAGAAAAACTCGTTACGAAACGAATTAAGCTAGATGATATTGTAGCAGAAGGATTTGAAACGCTGATAAAAGAAAAAGACCAAGTGAAAATTTTGGTAAAACCAGAATAAACATTTAAACAGAGTAGGGAGAAAACGGTGCGGACAAGCTGAAGCTTCAATAGATGGATGCAATGCGAAAAACGCGTGCACCGTTTGGCAAGCAGGGAGAAAGTTGCAGGGGATTTGCCGATGCTTGAAAATACATACAAACAAATAAGTAAGGTTAAATCCCCTCTCTCTATCCAAATTTTTTCATGAGCCTTTATCATTCCATAAAAATTCCGTTGGTTCAAAAACATGTAAATACGTTAAGACATCGGTACTTGGGGGATAATTTTGCCTTCGATACGTTCAAAGATGTCATCTAAATCAGCGCCAGTTATGGTTAGTCCATGGTTTTTAAGACCAATAATAGCTTTAGAAGGCTCTTTTGAAGCTCGGACAAGTTCAGCCACTGTTTTTGCAAGTTCAATTGTTCCACAAGGATAGTTAATCTCTGTAGCCTTTATGCCGTCCATCCAAGCATGAACATGTACAATTGCTCCTACCTCCGGGTGCTCTTTATAAATCATCCAGTGCTCAATAGCGTCGACAGATGCCCTTTTTGGTGTTATATTCGGAGGAACGCTTACTTTCATGGCATTTTTATCAGGATCGTATCCACTTATTAAGAGAAAATCTTCACCAACTGTTTTCATATCTGCTTTGTTAATTCCGCTTGCACTCATCCAAAAGCTTTCACTGTCCCGTCTGGCACTGAGGTTTCCATAGCTTAGACCTCCTAATCCGTAAAGTTTTTTTAGATGACGGAGATCACGAGGTGTAAGATATTCCTCCAATGGAAATGGGGCGGGAAGTAAATTCATGCGGTCAAGCTTTTTTCCAGATTCGCTTAATGATCTCGTAATCTCATCTCCGTTCCACATCTCTTCCGGAAGATCATCATAAAAATTATTGTCAATGACTAACTGCGAAGCTGCGAGCGGTTCCAATCTTTCAAAAATTTGTTTAAAAAATGTTGCTTCTTCTCCTTTTCTATACTCCAATTTATAAAAACCTTGTTCAGGTGTAAGAAAATAAATATCTGTTGTTTCATTATCGTTATGTAAGATATACATTAAATGATTTGCTAAAGACCTGATTAAATACGGATAGGCTGATTTGTGTATGTTTTCGGATTTTTCCGATGTTTCCATAACAGAAACGACAAACGTTGCTTGGGCCTTTCTTCGGTAGGGCCGTGGTTTTTCAGGATCAATAAAATGAAACACAAGTTTTATATTTTCTTCAGGAATGTGATAAAACATATAGCCTCTTGATATAAACTCCTTTTTTATTCCTTCCGCAAGCCAATTTAAAAAGGGAGTTTGCTTGTTTCCATTCATTGTAAAAGTTTTCACGCTGTTTCCCTCCAAACTAGTGTTTTTGTATGAAAAATAGAATTTAAGGTTCTAAAACTACCTTAATGATGGAACCTTTCCTTTTGTTAATAACAGTGCTCAAGGCATCACGGTAATTTTCCAGAGGAAATCGGTGTGTGACTAATGGGGCTAAATCCACCTTTCCATTGCGCATTAATTCAATGGCAATTTGTAACGTTCGCATCTTCTTTTCTTGATATTCATCGGTACTGTATGCAAAGCTTCCTTTAATATCCAGCTCATTAAGCCAAACGGTTGTGCAATCGACACCGTCAATGATTCCTGCTAAACCTAATAGAACGATTTTTCCTCCATGTCTAGCAAAACGGAGCGCATCATTTATGCTTTGCTTATTGCCGACGCATTCAAAAATAAGGTCGGCTCCACCTTGTACAACGGGATCGCCAAAGATCGGCTCTAACACGCTTGCATAAAGAGATTTGGCCGTTTCGTAAATATAATTTTTATTTTTTGTAAGATAAATGATTTCATCTGCACCATAGCGGGAAGCAAGCTGTGCTTGAAAGGCGTGTTTTGCCAAAATGACAATTCGGCAGGGAATTTCAAGCGCTCTCATCGCGGCGACAACGCAAATCCCTATTGTACCGGCTCCAATGACAAGTACCGTATCATCCTTTTTCGGAAGATTTCGCAAAACCGCATGCAGGGAACAGCTAAAAGGCTCTACCAACACACCGTTTAAATCATCTACATTATCAGGAAGCTTCAAAACTTGACTTTTATGGGCAACAAGATAAGATCCCCAGCTTCCACCGCTGTCACGGCAAGTGCCTATTAACATCCCTGGTGAAATTTCTCCTTCGGTCATAAAATTGCAAAGATTATAATCACCCCGCCGGCAATTAGGGCAAGGGTCTGCAATTCCTCTTGTTATACATGATAATATTGGGTCAATGACTACCCGGTCACCCACTTGAATGTTTTCCACTTTTGAACCAACTTCTTCAATCGTTCCTACCACTTCATGTCCAATCGTAAATGGAAAGGACGCAAACGGAGAAGTAGTTGGACTGTCCTTTAAAAGAACAAGATTTAAGTCGCTTCCACAGATTCCTCCGTATTTTACCTTTACTTTTACCCATTCATCGTTTGGAAGTTTCGGGACTTCTACACGGCGAAATCGAAGGCAGGATAATCTGGAGTTCCAATAAAAAGATTTTGAAACTTTACCCATCATTTTGCTTAAGACATACCGAGGCATGCTGTATTCAAATTGAATGGAGTTCATTTTTGCATCACCTCCCTTATATGGAATATTTTTATTAATTAGAGTGAAAAATATACATAAAACAACGTTTTTCATATAAGGTATGAGAAGTATATTCTATACAAGTATGAAATGGCTTTCCAAAATAATCTTATGTTTCATTTTTCGAATTGAAGTCATTGGTATAGAAAATTTTCCCAAAACTGGCCCAGTCATTGTGGCAGCAAGCCATACAAGCAATTATGATCCTGTTATTCTTTTCAGTATCTTTAATCGAAAAATTCATTTTTTAGCGAAAAAGGAACTGTTTCAGAGACGTATGGCCAATTGGCTTTTTCAAAAACTTCATGCTATTCCTGTTGATCGCCAAAGTGGAATGGTCATTCGTTCAGTCCGACGTTCCTTAAAGGTGATTGAAAATGGGAAGTGTTTGGAATTTTCCCTGAAGGTAAAAGATGTAAAAACGGGGAAAGTGTCAATCCGAAAAAAAGGGGTAGCTTTTTCGGGTTAAAAACAGGAGCGCCTGTTCTTCCGGTTGCGATTATTTGTCTAGATGCGAAAAAGTGGATTCGAAAGCCAGTAAAAGTTGTTATTGGGCCAATGATATATTTAAATGAATTTAAAAGTTCAGATTATACCGTACTTGCAGAGGCTGTTATGAAACTTATGATGGTGCTGCAGCAATCAAAAAAGGTTAGTCTCCCATAGCTAGAACTGATTATGCAGGAAGAAATCAAAAATTTCCTCGAAATCTAACAGGAGGAACGGCATAGAAGCTACCATCGAAACTCAGCGAATATGTTTGTAAATGGCTACATTTAACCATATTATTATATTAAAAAAAGGGGAAAAGGGATTCTTCCTTTCCAAACAGGAGACTGCCCTATCTATCTTGCATTACACACAAAATTCTTGACGGTACCGTAAAGGACGTAAACGACATTTAGTTAGCAAATATTGATGATAACGATAACATCAAAATTTTTTTGTACTAATAAAAATAGAATGCCAAGCCAATATTAGTGCAAAAACCACTCTCCGATCAGTACTTGAAGCAAATCCGTACTCTATTTCCACCGCTTAATTCTGTTAAGCGTAAATCCAAACAAAAGGCGGCAGATCAGAATAAAAATTGTTTTTGGAACAAGCCGCAAAACACTTAACGGATGGATAAATGGAAATTATATGTGGTAGCAGGAAATTAAATCAAGGGGTGTACAATAGTATAGCTTCAATATAAGCGGAGCAAATTTTCAAGCAAAAAACGGGCAACTCCATAAGGAAGCTGCCGACCACATAAATGTATTAACTTAAGAAAACGGAAATGAAAAACGACGAATCCTTGAAAACGGGAATCGGAATCTCCTAAATCTCCGAAAACGAAATGGGAAATGCCCAAACCCTCCAAATCCACCGAAAGGACCTCCGAATCCACCGAAAGGAGATCCGAATCCTCCGAAAGGACCTCCGAATCCACCAAAAGGACCTCCGAATCCACCAAAGCCAAATTGTCTTTCTTCTTCGTTATCTTCTTCTCGTTGGTCGCCAATAGGTACTAATAAATAGGCATGATCATTATCGGCTTTATCAATAATGCCATCATACATTTTTCCATCGTCCATTTCCAGCAAGACGTAATAATGCTTATGTCTTTTGCAAAAATCATGCTTGCTCACATGGTGATCATAATGATCCCGATAATGCATATTTTCTTCATACGGCTCCTGAGGATTCGCATATGGAACTTGTTGATCTAGGTTATAAGCATAGTTCAAGTTATAATCATATTGCATATTGATTTCTCCTTTCCTGAAATTCGATTATATTGTATTCACCTAATTTTTCTTTGTTACAAAAAATAACATTTTATTGGATATGTCAAGCAATCATCCCTTTTGCAACATAAGACAACTCCTTCAATCTATGTCTCATTCATTTTTTCTGCAAAGATAGTAAAGAAGTTTTTTCTTTTGTCTTTTGTTACTCATCAAAAAATTTTTTAAAGGATTGCCAGTAAACTTAGGAAAAAACAAAGATCAATTCCTTGTATTTCAAGTGATAGCCGACGGTCATTGGGGATTTTTCACATTGACAGCATAAATGGAGTTGTGTGAATAGATTCCTGTAAATAGGAGAAAATTGTAATAAAATAGATAGAGAATTTACAAAAAACTTGGCAAGACAGTGCATGGGAACATCTTCCATTTGAATGTGCAAACGAGATGAATGTATCAACGGATTGGGTAACCAAGCAGGAAAGTGGTTGGACCGCTTAATCGGCAAACAAGCAGTTGTTGCTTTCTAATCCATCTAGAAAACTTCTGACAACCTTCTTCTGTACAGAAGCTTCATCGAGAAACGCCCACCTCTAAACGAAGTGAATGTGGAGATGATAAAACCATGCCAAATAAAACGGTTTTGGCATAATATATAAAACTTTCATATCTTTAATAAAGGAAAGATCTTTAGTATGTATTATTTTATCGTCAATAAAATCTCAGGAAACGGAAAAGGATTAAAAGTTTGGAAAAAGACTGAAAAGTTGCTTCAAGAAAAACAGATAAATTATCAAGTGCGCTTTACCAATCGTCCAAAACATGCAGCAGAAATTGCTAAGGAGTTGTCTTCTGAAAAATGTTATGCTGTTGTAGCCGTAGGAGGAGATGGTACAATCCATGATGTTGCTAACGGGTTAATCAATTCGAATATACCTTTGGGTGTTATTCCTGCAGGATCGGGAAACGATTTTGCAAGGGCTCTTGATATACCAAAGGACTATAAAAAGGCTTTAAAACGTATTTTAATGGGAAAACAAAGAAAAATTGATATTGGAAGAATTGGCAACGAATACTTCATTACTGTAATGGGGATCGGTTTTGACGGTAAAGTCGCCGAGATAAACAATGGCTCGAAATATAAAAATTGGCTGAATTTTATTAGATTAGGTAATCTTTCATATGGACTTAGCTTCTTGCATGTTTTATTAAAATATCGTCCTGTCAGCATTCAATTAATGGTTGATGGGGAGAAACTAGTTTTTTGTAATGTATGGTTAATTGCAATTGCCAATATCTCAAACTATGGCGGAGGTATTAAAATATGTCCAAATGCTTGTTATAATGATGGACTATTTGACATTTGTATAGTACACGGCATGAATAAATGGGAGCTGTTGCGCACTTTTCCAAAGGCGTTTAAAGGCAAACATATACTACATCCTGGTGTAACCATGATAACAGGAAAACAAGTGGAAGTTATCTCCGAATTACCTGTTATTGTGCAAGGAGATGGTGAGATTCTCACTAAAACTCCGATGAGTGTGACGATTCAAAGAGGTGGGTTGCTTATCATTTAAATAGTGGCCGGTCATTGTAAAGATTAATGATCTTAGTGAGAACACGAATTAGGTATTTCTGTTTAGGAAGTCATTCATCATAATTAGTATAAAATGGAAAAATAATTTAATACACATGCATTCCAAGTCTTTTCTTGTTAACTTATAAGGGATGTAAATGTCTCTCAATAAAAAGATTTTCTTAAGATAGCTTTATTATCAATTTGAAAATTTAGGAATTATAAAATCGTTATTAGACTTTAAATGCAAAAGTTATTTACTGAATGTTTGTAAATATAATAAATTTTAATCTTTTCAACATTGCAGATATATTAGTTTTACGCCAAAAAAGTCAGAAAATAAAAATTTTTGGAAGATGTGGCGAGTTTCTGATATTTTTCGTACAAGTTTGTATTTTTTCTCAGAGTTCATGAGCGTTTGTACATTTGATTTCGCTAACGAACTGTTTGATGATTACAGCTTACTCATAACGCATTTTTTATGGATTTTAGTCTATTACTATATTAATCTGTGTCTCTTTTTTAATCTAACTTTATTTAGAACGAGAATATGTTCGTGGATCCAAAATAATGTTTTGCTCACTTCTCTTAAATTATTTGCCAATAAATAGTTTGAAGAGAAGGCTCTTGATCGTTCAATCAAAAAATAGGCGAAAGTAAAAAAATGATAAAACATTTTCATGGAAAAGGGCAATGAATCAATTCAGAATTTTAACCCATTTTTTATTAAAAAATAAAGTACCTTAGTCAATTTTTAAGCACTGCGATTCAGGTTGTGTCCTAGATGTTGGCAATGGAAAATTAGGATTGTTCGGTGCGAAAAGCACATAAAGTTTCTCCGTTAAATATCAAGGAATACAGCATCTAGTGAAACAAAACAAGAGCTGAGACGTATGAAAATGGTGCTATACCGTATTTACATCCTTAACGATTAATCAGCCATCCGAGACGAAGGAACTAGGTGATGCACTTGAGGGGAAAATTGGAGAAGAGATTTTTCTATTTATATACCGGGGAGGCAATGGCAGCAGTAATTTTTTTTATCATTAGTTTCATTTGGAATAAAGTCTTTGCCCATTTGCATTTATATTCGCTGTACTCTTTTTGGATTTCGTTTTTTCTGTTAGAGTTTCTCTTATTTCAGGGTAGTGTGTATTGGTTTGCAAAATGGAAGCGATTAAAAAAAGAAAATACTGCCATAACTCCTGCTTATATCGTCCAGCGATTAAAAAATATAAAGAAATGGAATACACTGTTTATCATCATTTCGCCTTTCATGTTTTTTGTCGATCTAGTCAGATGGTATCCGTCGGTACCTGCAACAGGATTGTACATAGCGGGATTTATTTATGTTTTTGCCATACTTGAGTATATAAACTATTTTCATATTCAGCTTTCATATGACAATTTTTCTGATATGAAATACCTCTTAAAGTCGAAAAAGCTGAAAAAATCGTGTTTACGTAAAGACTTTGAAAGATTAGGATAAAGTAATAAGATAGCGGAAGGAAGATTATAAATGATACATATTCTGCTTGGCGCTTCACCTTCGGGGAGTTTAAAAATGGTCTTAAGGGATTTAGATGTGGAGAAAAAAGAGCGCGTCATTTCTTTTTGGGAAACATTCTCGGTAGGTCCGATCTGGAGACTGCATGAAGACATTGGAAAAGAAGCGAGATTTAATTGGAAAAAAAATAATTTGACGGATGCATACAATGAGTTTCATGAGTATGAACAAAACTTTCAAAAAACAGTCAATGAAATAACAGCGATTCCAGAAGGATCACCTATTATGATATGGATTTCTGACAACGCTCATGAACAGACCGGATTGCGATTTGTTTTATATCTATTGAAGAATAAAAATAATGACATCTTCCTCATCAACACGACAAAGGTATATGGCGAGCTTTTTAAGAAACGAAAAGAAAAATATACTGTTTTGGATACAGGTGAAATTCCTCCTGAAAAGCTCCGATTCATATATGAACAAAGTAAAAATGAACCGCCTCTTTCCCAGCATGAAAGAGAGAATTTTGAAAAGGAATGGCTCGCTCTTGCAAATACTCGCGAAGTATTGCGAATTTGGCAAAACGGAACGATACACAGCGTTTCGGAAGATTATTATGATCTTTTCATAATAAACAGAGCGAAAAAGCTGCATAACGAAATGAAGACGAAGGATTTTATAAAATCAGTTAGACTAATCGGTGAAGTACTGGGGCATCTAGACCAATATGTAGGAGATGAATTCTTGGAATATCGGCTAAGAAAGCTGATTGAAAAGAGAGCTTTTGAAATGGAAGGCAGTCTGGAAGCTATGGCCTTCTATAGTGTTAAATTGCGATAGGAAAGTGATGAAATATGATTAACGCCATTATTTTATTTATTCTTGCTGGTTTAGCTGAAATTGGCGGAGGGTACTTAGTCTGGCTATGGATTGTGAAGGAAAACACTACTTGTACGGAGTTATTGGTAGTATGATCTTGGTTCTATATGGGCTGATCCCTACTTTGCAAAACTTTCCTACATTCGGTAGAGTATATGCCGCTTATGGCGGCGTGTTTATTATTCTTTCTGTTTTGTGGGGATGGTGGGTCGATAAAAAAACTCCTGATATTTACGATTGGATCGGAGCAGGCATTTGTTTAATTGGAGTTTCCATCATGCTTTGGGGTCCAAGACATTAGACTGTCCATTCTGATAGGGATTTTTAATAGAATAGCTGCAATTAAATAATGTGCGAGTGAGTAAGCTTTCTCGGAACATATCGAGCATGAGCAAGACAAATTCCGTATAGGGAGTATGGCATCCTAATTAATTGACAGTTTTAGCGTTATGCTGAATGACTTTTTTCCGGTGATGCCGATAATGTGCGATTTTTTAATAAAGGCTTCGGCTTGCCGTTACACTTCAGAGATATTACAGGCTCTGAATAATGGCAACAAGCGTGGCAGGAAGGTGCAATCAAAATGATTTTTTTGTTTTATTTGAATAACAGATCGCTCTCATTCCCGGCCAATCCAACGAGTCTTTAAAAAATGGACGAAAATCTCCTTAATATCAAGCGATTGCATTTTTTTTAGTATATAAAAAGATTGCTCGCGTTCTTAGGAATCCCCTGCTGTTGAATTGGTGAAGCGAGGAATTCAATTTTTTAGAAACTTTTATAGGAAAAAAACGTTAATACATATGTAAGGAATATAAAAAAACGGGGTGTGCTCATGATCTGGGCGTTGGTATTGATTATGCTTGGAGGAGTGTTAGCTGGTTTTTTGCATGTTTGGTTGAAAAAGCGGATATCCTTTTTTCCGTTATTGGTGATAGAAATCGTACTGTTATCTGTTCTTGCAGTCTATTTATTTATAGCATATGAATTAGGTTTTACAATTAGAGCGATGTCTAGCTTTGGATACTCTTTTCTTATGTGTTTAATCACGTTTTCCCATGAATCGGGTTACGAAAAAATAAAAAATGAAGCAAACAGAGTGGAAATTGAAAAGATTGAACTCAATAAACATTCGAGTCGGGTTTGGGTTGATGCGGCATTTGCGATGACATTCATTGGTCTATCTGTCTTATATTTTGTTTTCAATTCATACGATTCTGTTTGGTCTCTCATTTTGTTATATACGAATGTTGTAATGATTTGTCAATTGTTAAAAAAAGCTGTTCTTTATCGAAACCTTGAAGTGTATTTCAGCAAAGAAACAAATTGTATTTACATATTATCGAACATCACAGCGAAACGATATCCGCTTTCAGAACTTTCGGAAGCAAAGCTCGAGTCAAATGTTGATGTACTTAAATTATTCCCATTATTTACGATGTTTTCAACAAATGAAGATTTCACGACAAGTATGGGAAAAACATTAAAGCTAGTATTTTCAGGCGAAACTGTCTATTTTAATGCTAAAAACACTTCTTGGCTTACGACCATTGAAAGCCGGGAAGAAAAGGAACTACCGTCGGAAATTGCACAAGTTGAAGTGCTTCCATTTTATCATAAAAAAAATATAAAAAGACTTCTCGGCAAAATGTACTTTGCCATTTCCGTCAAAGGAGTCGGCGCCTACACGACATTGACTGTTATCTTATCACTGCTAAAGGTTCCTATTTGGGCGATCACGATTGCGGTCATTGTTTTGTGGATATTTAATCTTTACATTTCTGATCGATTATTAAAAATTGCATTAGACGTGAAAGAGATAGATGATCCAAATGTTTTAGCTGTTGCAGACAAAGTGCTAAGTCGGGCTGGAATTTCTGATGTGAAAGTTTTTCAAACAGAGGCGAATGAATTAAACGGTTTTGCAGCTGGGGCAAACATCGGTCGATCAATGATCGTATTAACGTCGGAAACGTTAAAGCTTCCGTTGGAAGCAATCGAAGCGGTTTTTGCTCATGAAGCTGTGCATGTAAAAAAACGGGATGTCATGATCGGTCAAATTATACGTATACTTGCGCTTTTAGTAATTGTTTTATTTATTTACTGGTTATACCATTCTTTTCTACTAAGAAATGAGTCTCTTCTTTTTTACATTGTTTTTGTTCTTATTTTATTCCTTCCTCTTATCCAGTCTCTTCTTTTGCAATGGATGGAAGTGCGGGCAGATCATTTAGGGGCTATATGGCTTGACAACGGAAATGATCAAATGGCAGACGGTTTAACTGCTTTAGCTGTAAAACAAGATGAGTTGACATACAAAGCAGAACGCTACAATTTAAGTAATGAAGAAAAAAATTCATCGATTGAGCGGGATTCATGGTTTTTCAGATTTCTAGAATTTCAATTTATGATCCACCCGCCAATGTATTGGCGTATTCAATCTTTAAAGGAAACTGGAACGGAATGGAACATGAAAAAAATACGAAAGTGGTGGAAAGAGCGTTTTTACGAATCGCTTCCTGATAAAAAGAATAAAATGGAAAGCATGTGAATCATTTTTATCGTTTGAAATGCTTATTAAAAATTAAACGATACAAACATAACCCCCATACGAGAAAATGTGACGAATTTTCATATTGAGTCGGCATTTTGAGTGCCGGCTTTTTGTATTTTATGGGTATCCGCTGATCATAATCTTTTTGTCTTCACCTTTTCCCAATGCCGGGAAAATCGTAATGGAAGACGAAAACCAATTTGGTCCGCTAGCAGTCAGAGTGAGAAATAGAAGAGTATTTGTCAATCTTCTTTTCTGCAGATTTGACCACATAATTTAGGAAAATGAATGTGTTTTTTTCTACAATAAGTAGATAACAATTATGATAATGAGATGCTACAATCAACTTAAAGATAATTCAAAATATTAAGTAAAAGAGAGGTGTTTCAGATAAATTGCAAACGCTTACTTAAAATGTGAAATACAAAAAATTTTTGATGAGGAGGTCTATCATAATATGAAACGGATTAACCCAATGAACGTAATTGACAACAGCCGCATTCATTCATTCCATATTTGGCTGATTTTCTGGTTATTTATCGTTATTATGTTTGACGGATTTGATGTTGTCATTTACGGTGCTTCTGTCCCGCTGCTTATTAAGGAATGGGGAATTTCGGATGTCACTGCCGGGGCTATTGGCAGCTATACAGTTGTCGGAACAGCAATCGGTGCTGTTTTGTTTGGATTGCTATCGGATAAAATAGGGCGAAAAAATATTATTTTGTTGACTACGTTCTTGTTTAGCTTTTTCACGCTGCTCGCAGGTTTTGCAGCAAATCCTGTCTTATTTACGATCTTTCGCGTCATTGCAGGTGTTGGTCTAGGCGGAGTTATGCCTAATGTCGTTGCAATAGCAACTGAATATTCACCGCGACGGGTTCGCACAGCAATTGTTTCATTCATTTTTTGCGGTTATTCTGCAGGAGCTATTCTAGCAGCGCTTACAAGCAGGCAGCTCCTTCCTACAGTTGGATGGGAGTCAGTATATTGGGTAGGCGGAATTCCCTTATTGTTCATTCCTTTCTTGTTGAAAAGTGTTCCAGAATCCATCGACTTTCTTTTGGAAAAAGGAAAGGAAGAAGAAGCTAAAAAAATTCTTGCCAAAATTGAGCCGGGAATTAGCAGCGATGGGGAATTTGAAAAAAAGGAAAAAGTGAAAGAAGCGGGATCGCCTATTGTCAGTTTGTTTGAGGAAAAACGTGCATTCAGCACCGTTATGTTCTGGATTTCCTGCTTTAGCGCATTTGTATTGATTTATTCCATGAATACATGGCTGCCGCGCCTTATGATGGAAGTTGGCTATGATTTAAGCTCAAGCCTTGCATTTACTGCTGTCATGCAAATTGGAGCGATTGTCGGAACAGTTGTTTTCGGCCCTATAGTTGACCGGCTAGGCTTTAAAAAAGTGCTTGTTCCATTGTTTTTCTGTGGAGCCATTGCACTATCTTTAATCGGTTTTGCCAACAGTACATTCATCGCTTTTGCCCTGATTTCTGTTATTGGTGCAGCATCCGTCGGGGTTCAAAATATGGCGAACGCATTCGTTTCTCAATATTATCCTACTAATATGCGTTCAACAGCTGTAGGAAGTACAATGGCATTTGGCCGTTTAGGCGGAATAGTTGCCCCTACATTTGTTGGGATTTTACTTTCATTAAATTTACAGCCGCAATATAATTTTGCAGCTATTGCCAGTGCAGCAGTGCTTGGCGGTTTAGCAGTATTGTTCATTCAAGAGCAGCATTCAGTCTATTATAAAGAGAAAAAACAATCTGAGTTAATAAATGAAGATGTAGCCGTCGAAAAATAATTTTTGTAAAATCCCGAGGAGATGGTCTCTTCGGGATTCTTATATAAAGGGATACCTATGATTCGTACGAATCGGTTTGTTCAGTACTTTTTGGCTCATCGAAATGTGACATAGAACGGATGATAAAATGAAACAAGAGCATTATAACTATAAGCCTGCGCCGACATCGATGCCTGTGAAAGATCTTGTGTTTCAAATGTTATCGATTTGCAAAAACAGTGAAATCCGGATGCATTTGTCAAAAAATTGAAAGAGATGGAAAAAGACTTAAAAAAACTGGCAGAAATATATATCGAAAGTACAAAAAGTCTGTTAGAATCCGTGATGAATGAGGATCTTTAGCGCCAAGTCGATCTTTCCAAAATTTTTAATTCGAAAATGTCTGGATTGCAATGATTTCAAACTGCGATGGCTCATGAAATCCACCATAAAGGGCAGCTTTTCGTCTATGTACGGGAAATACGGATCTTCCACGTTATGTGATGCGCAGCTGATGAAAGGAACCAGATGATTATCGAACAGAGTCACCTCGTTTCTTTCAGGACTTTGTTTGTGCGGAAAGCAAAATAAATCGATGTCCCTAATATGACAATTAAGAAAATATAAAGCGGATAGACTCCAAGACCATCTGCTTTTCCGAGTGCAACTTGAGCAGTTCGCCAGACCCCGAATAAAAAGAAATAAACTATTTCTGCTTGCAATAAACGGATGTAAATCCTTCCTTGATTATAAAGAAGCTTTTTTTGTTCTTTTGTAGCATTGTACTGATAATAAAATGCGTCGGGAATGCGGGACAATAATGTTGTCAAGATAAATATTCCTAGTCCTGTAAAAGGCAGAACAAGAATGAAGCCTTTTCCGCCGAATCCATCCGGTTCGCCTTTGAAATTGAAATGCCGTGGTATAGTATCCGGCAAATGCTCCCAAATGAAAATGACGTAAATGAACATTGCTGAAAGCCCAATAATTGAAAGTGTCAAAAGAACATTTTCAATTTTCTTTTTTTTCTCCACAGAGAAAACCTCCGTTTTCCATTATCGATGTTTTCATACGTATTCACCGTTTGTTTTGTTTCATTTAATCGCAGCTGCAGGATTCTATTATTCATTTACATCCCAAGTAACTGTAAAGCTTCCTTTCAGCTTGTCGCCTGTGACGATGATATGGTAGATGCTTTTTTCTGCCGCTTTGATTTGATATGTGCTTTCGTCGACTTCTTTCATGGCGACAACGTCGCCGTCTTTGTTCAATACATGAAAACCATGTCCGCCTCCGTTATTGTTTTGAATTTTAACGGAAAACGTAATCGTTTGACCTTTTTCCGCATAAATCGGAATGGCGTGTTCTCCGTGGAAATAGTCGAAAAGTGCGATATAGCTTGAATTCCTTTTCCATTCGCGCCAATCTTTTTTTACAGTAAAATCCGTGTTTAAAATAATACACAAAATAAACGGAGCACAGATTGCAAAAATATATTTAAAAAATACGTTTTTTCGCGCCATGTATGTTCCAAAATAAAAAACTAATGAACAAAGAGCTCCGACTGTTCCGCCAACAATCACCATCATCCATCCGAAAGGCAAAAAAATGAGATATCCTGCCAAAACGTAAAAGGCAATTTTAATGGTTCCAGTGATTTTAGGAATTTTCACAGCCAGCAGGTCAATAAAAATAGAACAAATTATTCCGTATCCGTAAAAAATGCTCCAAAGAAAAGGGTTATTCAAATCTTTTGAAACTCCATACAAGTCAAAATCAGCTGCAATGAAAAAAACAGTAAAAAAAATAAACAGCGAGAATCCGGCGCCCGTTAATTTGGGTTTAACATAAGAAATAGCATTGAGGATATTTTTTTGTAAAAACACTAAGTGATCACAGCCTTATATTATTTTCTCAATATTATGTTTATTATAACATTAATTTTTCTCTGTACATTGACGTTGCGTAAAGGTTTATGATGATCTTGTCAGGAGGTGAAAGGATGGAATATACGGTAAAACAATTAGCAGAATTGACCGGAGTTACAACACGGACATTGCGATATTACAATGAAATTGGGCTTCTTATGCCAGCGAAAATCAATTCATCCGGATATCGCATATATGGGGAAAAAGAGGTTGATAAACTGCAGCAAATTCTTTTTTATCGAGAGCTTGGAGTTGATTTAGATACAATTAAAAAAATCATCAATTCACCATCCTTCGACAGCATGAAAGCTTTAAAGGAACACCGCGAAAAGCTTCTTGCAAAACGCAGGCAGCTAGATTCATTAATCGCAAATGTGGAGAAAACAATAGCGGCAAAGGAAGGAAGGATCACGATGAACGATAAAGAGAAATTTGAAGCTTTTAAACAAAAATTAATTGAAGAAAATGAAAGAAAATATGGGTATGAAGTTAGAGAAAAATATGGAGACGAAGTCGTCGATCGATCTAATCAAAAACTGAAAAACATGACAAAAGAGCAGTTCGAACAGCTGAAACAGCTTGAGGAAGAGGTCTTGAATACACTGAATAAAGCATTTGTAACTGGAGATCCAGCGAGCGAGCTGGCACAGAAGGCAGCTGATTTGCATCGTCAATGGCTCTGCTATTTTTGGGATCATTATACGAAGGAAGCTCATAGAGGAGTAACAGAGATGTATGTAGCAGATAAAAGATTTAAAGCGTATTATGATAAAAAACATCTTGGAGCAGCGGAATTTTTAAGGGATGCAGTTCGAATTTATACCATGAATTGAAAAGAATTTTTTACAATTCGGTCTTTGGAATGCTTTCTTTGATGAACCATATTTTAATTCTGTGACATCAGCTACCCATTTTTCATTTGGCTTTTCCGCTGTGAATTCACGATTCAATATATTTTCTGCAACATGTTGAGGAGTAGATCGTTTATAAGATTTCTTCTTTTTTCGAATAACAGATTGTATACCGGCAACTTTCATCAGTCTATAAATTCGTTTATGATTGAAGTTCTGACCAAGCTTTCGATTTATATTCAACGTCATTCGACGGTAACCATAGATGCCGTCAACTTTCTCATGGAGAACTTTCATCTCGTTTACGATTTCTTCATTCTGAAGTTCTCGGGAGGAAGGCGAACGTTTTAACCACTTATAGTAAGCAGCTCGTGAAATACCGGCGATTTCACATAATAAGATTATGCTTAGGTTTTCTTTCTCATGAAGTTCCCGGATTGCGATATACTTGTCTTCAAAACGGGTTTGGTTTACTTTCGCCTCCTTTCGATTTCCTCTAACTTTTTTAAAAATAGATTCTCCGCACGTAAGCGCTCATTTTCTCTTTCTAACTTTTTCATCTCCAGTTTCATTTTCTCTTCTGGAGATAACTCTGCTTCTTCTTTTTTTCTTCCTCGTTTGTCTTTAAGCGCTTCTTCTCCACCATTTTCATACTTCTTCACCCATTGATATACTTGTTGATAAGAAACTTCATAAGTCTCTGCTGTTTTTTTATAATCTTTTCCGTTCCCTAAACAATCAAGCACAATTTGTATCCGTTCATTCCAAGTCGTTTTTCTTCCTTTAGTCATAGAGCTTGTCTTTCCTTTCGACGTATCCTTTAAATCTCTATGGCTATTATACTTCTTCATCCATCGTTGAAGTACCGATCTACTTGAAATACCATATGTCCTGACAATCTCGTACTGTGAGAACTCACCAGATAAATAATCTTTTACAGCTGCTTCCTTAAGTTCTTTGGTATAACCTTTCCAAGAATTTGAACGTTCTAAACCCTCTATTCCAAATTCCTCAAATTCATTTATCCATTGCCTTAAAGAATATTTAGTAATTTGATACCTTTTACAAAGCTCTTGAATAGTACATTCTCGGTTTTCATATGCAAGTAAAACTTCAAGTTTGAACTCTGTAGTATATTGCTTATACATAGAAAACTCCCCCTAAGGTAAAACAGATGTTTTATATTTTAATCTGTCTACCTTAAGGGGAGCATATCATGAAAGATCAGCCTCTTTATTTTTTACTTAAAACGTATGCGCTAAATCTTTTGCTCTCACAATTGCGTTTTGTTTAATTTCCTCTGCCTTTTCAGGTTGAGCAGCGTGTCCTTCTACAAACAAGCCTTCAAATGAAGGAACACCGAAAAATTGCATCACAACAGCCAAATAGCGGTGACCCATTTCCATTTGAGCTGCTGGACCTTCTGAATAAATGCCTCCACGCGCTTGAATATGCAGGGCTTTTTTATCAGTCAATAACCCAACAGATCCTTGTTCAGTGTATTTAAACGTTTTGCCTGCAACTGCAACTGCATCAATATATGCTTTCAAGACAGGCGGAAATGAAAAATTCCATAAAGGTGTAACAAAAACGTATTTATCCGCTTCAATAAATTGTTCACAAAGCTCTGAAAGACGTCCAACTTTCGCTTTTTCCTCGGAAGTAAGCTCATCTAAGCTTTTTCCGGATCTCAGTTTCCCCCAGCCATTTAATACATCAGCATCGATTTGGGGAATATATTCTTTATATAAATCAAGGTGAATTACTTCATGGTCAGGATTCGCTTCTTTATAGGTTTCGATAAAAGCCTTTCCTGCTGCCAAACTGTAAGATTGGGTGTCATCAAGTGGATGTGCTGTAATGTACAATACTTTTGTCAACGTAAACCTTCCTCTCTTGGTGCAATTTTAGTTTTTAGTGAAAAAATAAAATTTATAAATTTTTATTTTGAAAATATTTATTTCGAGATAATTTTATAGGAATTTGTTTTAGATTTCAAATGATTTGTTTGCAAAAAATTTATCCAAATTTAGTCAAATAATTTGTTTTCAGCTGTCTAATTTGTTTTTCACGTCTTATCGGTCAATAAACATGGCTGATCTACGAATGAGCCTTGATCAGTTATTGTTGATTTTGAACGCTTTCGTCGTGAAAACCGTTTTTCATCCATTTGTTTGGAATATAATTTATTATTCCCTGTAATGTGAAGCTTAGCTATTGCCATTTTCTCCTCAAATGATAAGGCAGCATTTTCTTTACGGAAAGGCTGAGTAAATGCCCGTTTCTTAAATTCTTTTCCAATAATCCCATCGTCCTTCATTTATTTCTTTTTCGATTGTTTTAATATATTTCTTTAGTTCAACGGGCATCTCGTCATTTTCCAGCTCATCCATTGTAAAAGTAATCATTTGCGCACCGCTGAAATCCATGACCTGTACAACTCTTTGCCGACCTTTAAAATATGTTAGCATAATGTGATATCTACCCATTTCGTTTCACCCTATTTTTCGTTTTTTTATGGGACCAATTGAAAGAATGTTGGATCGTTTAAACGTTCGGAAAGTTTTTCGAAAGTGGCAGTAAGCGCGAATGTATTTATCGTTAAAGTCTTTTACCGTAATCAATCTTTCAGTTATTACCCCTTGATCGGTCATGTAGATCATCTTTAAAGCAAAACCGTACTTTTTGGCATTCAGCAGCAAACCGTTCATGATTTTCACCTCACAAAAAAGAACATTTGTTCTATTTTTATTATATACGAATATATGTTCTGATATGAAGAAGAAAATTTTGGAACGATTCATTTTTTTGGGCATCTTTCTTTAGAATGGAATGGCAGAGATTGAAATCACATGGAGAAGGGAATGCTGTTTTTTTCGAGAAGCGTGCAAGTGGGGAAGTTAAAATCATTTTAAATAAAAAATAGCTGTCAAGCGGGCCTCTATATCGATGATTTATTGACAACACATGCTGTCTTGGAGTGCGTATGTAAAACAAATCAGCTTAACTTTAAGAAGCGAGGCGGAGTGCTGTGTTGACATAACTCATCTGCTCCAAGGATGGGGAGAAACTAATCTTATTTACTATTAATACGGCAAAATTTACATCCCATTAAATAGAACTGATGAAGCAGTTATTTTTTATCATAAGCTGCCAAAGCTTGTTCAGGTAGTGTGTTCAATAGTGATATTTAGAAATGATAGATTTCGAGTGTTTCAAATTGCAAGATGTATGTTTAATAAAATCAAGATTTTTCTGCAAGCACTAGCTCCTAAAATGAAATGCATTTTTAATTGAGGCTGTACAGAAAGTCAAATCTCCATTGAAAACAAAAAATCATAAACTTTCAAAAAGATGAAAGGGGGCGTCAATAAGCCGATAAAACGGCTTATTAGACAGCCCCCGCCATTGTCCGCACATTCCTTCATTAAATTTTTTGCAGAGCTTGTCTGACATCTTCTTTTAAATCTTCGATATGTTCTATGCCGACAGAGAAGCGCACGAAGTTTGCCGGGATTCCTGCGAGCTGCATTTGTTCTTCGTTCATTGTTCCTTCCCACATCGCTGCTGTATGTACAACGAGAGACTCGACTCCGCCAAGGCTTACAGCGTTAGGAGGAAGCTTTAATGCGGAAACAAAGCGCTGTGTTTCAGCATAACCGCCCTTAATGGAAAAGGCAATAACGGCACCAAAGCCTTTCATTTGCCGCTTAGCAAGCTCGTGCTGCGGATGGCTTGGCAGCCCCGGATAATATACCCGTTCAACTTGAGGCTGATTCTCAAGAAATTCGGCTAACGCCAAAGCGTTCGCGTTAATCCGTTCGATTCGCATAGGAAGCGTGCGCAAGCCTCTCAGCAACAGCCAACCATCCATTGGCGAAAGCACTGAACCGATGGAAATATGCGTATTCCAAATACGTTCAGCTAATTCCTCGTTTGTGCAAATTACGCCAGCTGTCAAATCATGATGGCCGCCCATGTATTTTGTTGCACTATGGACAACAACATCAACCCCAAAGTCATGTGGACGCTGATTGATAGGGGAAGCAAACGTATTATCTGCGACAACGATAATTCCATGCTGGCGGGCAAGATCACACACTGCAGCTAAATCTGTCAATACCAATGTAGGATTGGCAGGCGTCTCAACCATAATAAGTTTTGTATTCGGACGAATTGCCTTTTCAAACGCAGAAGTGTCGGATTGGTCAACGAACGTCACGTCAACACCAAATTTCGGCAGCAGCTCATCCATAATTTTCGTTGTGCTCATATAATGATTTTTTTGGGCAATCACATGATCGCCTGCTGCTACAAGCGATAAAATAGTTGTCGCTATCGCTCCCATACCAGAGCCGGTTACTAAGGCTGTTTCAGTTCCTTCAAGATCTGCTACAATTTTTTGAACCCGTTCATGCACTGGGTTTCCGTAACGTGTGTAATATCGCGGATGACGAGGTGTTCCAGCAATTTCAGAAAATTCGCTTGCACTATGTGCCTGGAATGTTGCGGAATAGTAAATAGCAGGATTGACTCCTTTTTCGTCCGTTATAGAATCGTCGCCATGGATGACAATTGTTTCATCTCTGAGTGCTTGAGGATTCCGTTGTTCTTGTTCATTTCTTTTCATTATTTATTTCTCCCTTAAATCAAAGTAATTTTATAGATATTATATATCTATTATTAAAAAAAATAAAACTAGTTTGAGAATTCATTTTTGTTCATTATATGATAAAACAGTATGAAACTTTTCGTTTTGATAAGAAAGGGGGTTTGAAAAATGAATTATACAAAACGTTTAAACGAGTATTACGCCGTGATTTTCACATCGGAAAGAACAGAAGGGGACAATGGTTATGAGGAAATGGCAAAGGAAATGGATCAATTGGTGTCCAAACAGCCCGGTTTTTTAGGAGCAGAGAGTGCAAGAAATGAGAATGGGTACGGAATTACAGTTTCATATTGGGAATCATTGGATGATATCAAACGCTGGAAAGAAAATGCTTTGCATAAAGCGGCGCAGGATAAAGGCAGGAAGGAATGGTATAAACGTTATACAATCAGAATTTGCAAAGTAGAAGAGGAAAGGGTTTTCCATATTTGATAGATACTATAGCCCAGAAGAATGGCCGCTTCCCTAAAAAACCAAGGGAAAAGCATGAGACTAGGTTCATAGTAACTTCGCAAAATGTTTTGGCATAGCGCTGGATTGGTGAGGAAAAATTGCATATTATATAATGAAGTAAAGATTGTTCACTATTTGTGAACATTAGGATTGCGCAACTTTTCATTTTAGCTTAACACTGGAGAGAGAAAAATGTTAAAAAACATAAACAGCATAATGGAAAAGATGCTTCCTTTTTTAACCCCGTCAAGTGTTGTGATCGGGATTGTATTTTCAACTATATTTGACGATTTTTCTCAGCTTGTTCCGTGGATTTTTGCTTTTATTACGTTTGCGGGCAGTTTAAATCTTAGTTTTCATGCGTTTAAGCAGGCTCTTTTGCATCCGCTGCCGATTTTCGTCGTTCTTTTGCTGCTTCATCTTTTCATCCCGCTTTGGGCGTTTGCTGTCGGCCATCTTGCTTTTCAAGAAGACAGCTTCACAATCATTGGTTTAGTTTTGGCCGTGATCATTCCAACTGGTGTTACAAGCTTTATTTGGGTATCAATCCATAAAGGAAATTTGGCTTTAGCTCTTGCAGTTATATTAATAGATACGTTTATTTCTCCTTTTGTCGTTCCTGCCAGTTTATTAGTATTGGTGGGGAGAACGGTAGAAATTGACGTATGGAATATGATGTCTGGCTTATTTTTCATGATTATCCTGCCTTCCATTTTGGGAATGCTCGTAAATGAGTGGACGAAAAAAGAATTGAAACAGCGTATTGCAGCCGTTTTAAGTCCGTTTTCGAAAATAGCCTTATCGCTTGTAGTGATCATCAACAGTGCGATAGTGGCTCCTTATTTGGCGAACCCGAATAAAAAATTAATTTTGATTGGTTTTTTCGTTTTTTTGATTGCTACAAGCGGCTACTTTTTTTCATGGATGACCGGGCGTCTATTAAAATTTCAACAGGATGATATCATCACTTTAACGTTTACGGGTGGAATGAGGAATATTAGCGCTGGTGCAGTGCTTGCGATCACTTATTTTCCGCCGCAAGTGGCGGTACCGGTTGTCTTAGGCATGCTTTTTCAGCAGGTTTTAGCTTCTTTTTATGGACGCATGCTTGAAAAAGTTTATCACCATGCGCTTACTGAAAAAAAGTATGCGGCAAATGCAAAATGAACGCTTTTATGCAAAAAAGCATTTATAAAACGTTATGTGAGCATCCCCTTCAATTAAGGCATTTCTGCCTATATTGAAGGGGTTTTTTAAGGGCAATTTCAGGCATTGATGTGTTAATTATTTTATTCGCCAATTGGACGCAGAACTGGTAAGGAGCATCAATAATGACGTTACATGAATCAGCATTTTTTAATAGTATTTTAGTAATATTTACAACTTTAACTATAAATTAACAAAAATTAACTTTTTTTTACAAGGAAAATAAAAGCAAATATAGAATTGCTTTGTAAGCGTGCGCTAATAGATCCTAAAAATAAATTACAGGAGGTATTTAAACAATGTTTCGGCTACTAGTCTCTGACAAAGTGAACAATGAAGGACTGAAACCGTTGATAGAATCAGAAGCGGTTGAAGTTGTCCAAAAAAGTGTATCGGAAGCAGAAGATGAACTAAATCTTTTTGATGCTCTTTTGGTGAGGAGCAGCACAAAAGTAACGAAAGAGCTTTTAGGAAAGATGACCTCTTTAAAAATTATCGGAAGAGTCGGAGTCGGTGTAGATAACATTGATATTGATGAGGCAACAAAGCAAGGAGTAATTGTCATTAATGCTCCCAATGGAAATACCATTTCGGTAGCCGAGCATACACTTGCGATGATTTCTTCTTTGATGAGGCACATTCCGCAAGCGAATATTTCAGTTAAAGCAAAAAAGTGGAATCGGTCAGCATTTGTTGGATCTGAACTTTACGGGAAGATCTTAGGCATTATCGGTTTTGGGCGCATTGGTATTGAAGTTGCCAAGCGGGCTAAAGCCTTTGGAATGAAAGTGCATGTATTTGATCCAATCCTAACTCCAGAGAGAGCAAATAATTTCGGTGTCGAAATGCTTTCTTTTGATGAAGTTCTTTCAAGTGCGGACATAATTACAGTTCATGCACCCCTGAACGAAAAAACGAGAGGATTGTTAAATAAAGATACATTGGCAAAAACAAGAAAAGGGGTAAGGATTATCAATTGTGCAAGAGGCGGAATTATTGAAGAAGAAGCTCTTTTAGAAGCTCTAGAAAATGGCCATGTCGCAGGTGCAGCGCTTGATGTTTTTGAAGTCGAACCGCCTATTCATTCAAAATTGGCTGATCATCCGTCAGTAATTGCGACGCCGCATATAGGAGCCTCGACAAAAGAAGCGCAGTTTAAGGTCGCTGCACAAATTGCCGAGGAAGTTTTGCGATTTATAAAAGGCATGCCTGTTAGGTTTTCTGTCAATTTTCCGCCCGTTGCACAGGAGGAGAATATTAACAAACAATTGATTTTACATTAAGAGTGCGGCTGAAAAACAAAAATTACAATTCCTTCTTGAATGGAATTTATATTTATTGGAGGATGATAGAGTTATGTATACAGAAATTCTCAGCGACAAGCTAAATTCGTTGAAGGAAAGAGGGCAATACCGTGAATTTATTACGATTAACCGCATATGCGGCCAGTATCCTTTGGCGAAGTTGAATGGCAAGGAAGATGAGCAGCCTGTTGTTGTTTGGTGCAGCAATGATTATCTGGGAATGTCCCAGCATCCTTTAGTAATTGAAGCGATGCAAGAAGCAATCCGGTTAAATGGAGCCGGTTCAGGCGGATCGCGGAACATAGGCGGCACACACTACCAATACACTTTGCTTGAATCATCATTGGCTGACTGGCACGGTAAAGAGGCAGCACTCGTTTTTCCGACCGGATACAGTTCAAATGATGCAACATTACAATGCTTATTGCGCCTGTTCCCTAATTGCATAGTGTTTTCCGACGAGCTTAATCATGCCTCCATTATCAATGGGATACGAAGTGCAAAAGCTGACCGCGCCATATTTAGGCATAATGATGTCGAACATTTGGAGGAATTACTAGCTTCCCAGCCGCATAATCGAGCCAAAATCATCGTATTCGAGTCAATATATTCGATGGACGGCGATATCGCACCGATTAAGGAAATTGTGAATCTTGCTAAAAAATATAACGCACTAACATTTCTCGATGAAGTTCATGCTATCGGTATGTACGGTCCTCGAGGAGCAGGAATAGCTGCAGAGCTTGGAGTTGCCAATCTCATTGACATTATACAAGGAACAATGGCGAAGGCGATAGGAGTGATAGGCGGGTATATTACTGCATCGGAATTGCTGATTGATGCTGTCCGCTCCTTTGCATCCGGCTTTATTTTTACTACCTCCCTGCCGCCGGCAATTGTTGCTGCATGCTATACAAGCATCGGGTATTTGAAATCTTCTGATAAAGAGAGAAATGAACTGCATAGAAAGACTAATCAGCTAAGAAAGATGCTCGTTCAGGCAGGTATACCGGTAATGCCATCGAGTGTAACACACATTCTTCCTGTAATGATTAGGGATGCAAAAAAATGTAAGGCAGCTGCTCAAAGAATGCTTGAAAAACATAAAATCTATCTGCAGCCTATTAACCCGCCGACAGTTCCTGTTGGTACAGAACGGTTTCGAGTCAATGTTACACCGAACCACACTGAAGAGCAGATGTTGCAGCTAACCGATGCATTAAATGAAGTTTTTTGCCACTTTAATATTCCATTTGCACAATCGGCCGATGTGTTCGCATAATTGGTTAGAGATAACCTATTACAATTCTGAGATAAGAGTAGTCCATAGTTTTTTGCCACCCTTAACGTATACAACAGAATAGGAGAGGATATTTATTCATGGATCATAATTTAAAAATTGTTGCTAGAAAGGCAACCATCAATGATGTTGACATGCTGATTGATTTAAGGAAGCTGTTGCTCAATGAAGGGGCAGGCCACTATGTTTCGAAATCACCCGAAGAACAAATGGCATGGCAGAAAAGCTATCGGAAATGGCTTATTCACAATATACCTGCAAATGAAAAAATGGTAATTGCTGTAGCCCACTATGATGGCGAAACCGAAATATCGGCCTGTGCTATAGGAATCATTGATGAACGTGCGCCGATGAAAGGATGTTTAAACGGACTTGTTGGGTGGGTGCAATCGGTTGTTGTTCACCCTGAACGGCGCCGTAGAGGGTTTGCAGAATGTTTAATGAACTATATTTTGGACTGGTTTCAGGCCAATAATGTTGAAAAAGTTATCTTACAAACAACACCGATTGCAAAAAATTTATATAAAAAGCTCGGATTTATTGATTCAGGCGAAGAGCTTTTAATAAAAGAAATTTAAATGTTAAAGGGAGGCAACTGATGAACGTCTTAATTTGTGGTTTGGGATATGCAGGGACAAGATTTCTTAAAGCTTTTTCCAATATGAATAAAGATATTGTTGGAGCTAGAAAAATCAATTTTGCATATGTTAATAGAAATCCTAAACGCAGGGATATTCAATACTTTAAAGAGGTGGATGCTGCTATTGAACAATTTGAGCCTCACATTATTGTAATTAGTGTAAATGATGAGTTCCACATGGATATAATTAAAAAGTTGGAAGGATACAAAGGCTTTGTTATTTGCGAGAAGCCCTTGGCGAATACGAACGATGATTTAGAGCTGCTGGAAGCGAAACTTAAAAGTGTATCTGGATTCTGTCTTAACCTTATAGAACGTTACTCTGATGCAACCATCGTCTTGAAAAAGTTTGTTGAAGAGCATAATTTGCAGCTTATTCGGGCCAATTTTTACTGGGGAAAGAACAGAATGAATGATTATAGGCCAACTGTAGGTGTGATCAGCGAAATAATCCATCCGCTAGATCTTATCCAATGGATTTGTGCATCCAATACTGATCTGGAGTTAAAGTCTATTCAAGGCACTCGATCAGACTTCTCCGTATCAGGTTCTGACGTACTTGACAGTGCAGCCGTAACTGCATGTTTAGGAAAAGCGGCAATAACCGGGTATAGCAGCTTCGTAAATATTGTCCGAAAGAGAGAAGTCGATCTTGTATTCGCTTCTCCACAAAACCGTCTAATCTTTGCCAATATGGTGTTTGATACACCTGTATGGGATGTTGACCATCTTCGTATATGGGAAAGAACTCCTTTCGGAGAACAGGTCATAATGGACATGAAAACGAATATTGATGACTCGAAGCCTGAACTAAAAACAATACGCAAATTGGTAAGATTGGTTAATGATGTTGGCGGGTATGTAGTAAACGGAGCAGCTCCTTCACAACCGTTTGCTAGCCTTCAAACAGCTTTGAAGCTCCAAAAATTATTAAATACAATAGAACGTGATGCTCAGACAATTGGACCGATAAATTATGTTGTTGGTTCACAACGGGAAATTTACAACGATGAAAATGATTGGGAGCGTCTAGGCTAAATGAATGCAAAATTTCAATTGATAATAATTGTAAATTTATCGGTTTTTTGAACCAATTTTTTAACGGCAAAATGATGTTAAAGACAAAAAAAGAGGAGATAGATACAAGAGTTCTTTCCCCAATCATCAAATCGGCTGCTAAAATGCATTGAAATTTACTTTGGCAGAGAGGGAAATGATTATTTTCATTGTACTCCTGCTTCTTTTTTTATTGCGGTTATTTCAATTATTCTCCTTGTTTAATTAAGGATTTGATAGAGAATTTTAATTGCCAGTATCATTTCATGAGATTATTTCTATTAAACTTGGTGAAAAAACGGAATGACAGATTTTCTCATTAAGTTAAGAAATGCATGAACAGTTGGAGACAAATTTCCACTTTTCCACGCAAAGGCAGTTGAAGTAGTAATTGGGTTGTTGTAAATGTCGCGATAGACAACTTTATTTTTTAATACATGCTGGATAGAGGATGGTACAATCGCTACGCCCATTCCTGATGAAACAAGGGATAGGACTGTAGGCAATTCTTGTGTTTCTTGAACTACTTTAGGATGGAATCCCGCTTGATAGCAACTGTTTATCACAGTATCATAGTGGCTTTGATTTGCCTTCCTTCCCGTCAAAATAAATGAATCGCCCGCCAATTCTTCAAGATGAATCGGGGAAGTGCCGGAAGCTAGCCGATGATCCTCTGGCAGAGCAATCATCATTCGTTCTTGCCGAATAACCTCGAAATGAATTCCGTCATTTTTTATGTTGGCGGGTTGGCAAAGGATTCCTATATCAATTGCGCCCTCATGCAAAGCTTTTAATTGCTCTCTAGTTGTCAATTGTTGCAAATCTATATGAATATTAGGATATGCTTTACGATAGTGCTCTATAATTGTTGGAAGAATATCATAGGCTGATGAGGAAATGAATCCTATCGCTATTTCTCCGACCTCTCCACGGTTCACCCTTTTTACTGATTCGACAGCTTCCTCCAGATCTTTGAAAATTTGATTAACTTTTTCCAAAAACAATTGGCCTTCTTTCGTCAGTTCTACTTTTCTTTTCGTTCGATGGAAAAGAGGCACGCCTATTTCTTCTTCTAATTGTCGGATTTGAAGGCTTAAAGGCGGCTGTGCCATATTTAAACGGGCTGCAGCTTTCCCAAAATGCAAATCTTCAGCAACTGTTAAGAAATATTTCAAGTGGCGCAGTTCCAATTAATCTCCTCCTTTATTAATATTTATAAGATATTAGTAGTTTTATAAATATATATTAGACATATTACATTCCGTCTTGTAAAGTGAAAAATAGATAAATCTTCCGTAAAGATAATTCCGTAAAAATGGAGGCTAAGTTATCATGCAAAAAGTTTTTCTCTTGACGATCGGTATGTTCGCTCTTGGGTTTGATGCTTATGTGATAGCTGGTTTGCTTCCGGATATCGGTGCAACTTTTCATATAACTCCTTCACAAACAGGGCAAGCCGTGAGCGTCTTTACGCTTTGTTATGCACTGGCCGCTCCGGTATTTGCAACACTGCTTGCTGGAAAACCGATGCGCAATATTTTATTGTTGGCGCTCGCAGTATTCTCGATAGGCAACGGGATAAGTGCACTAGCTTCAAATTTTTCCATGCTGCTGATTGCACGGGCAATTGCAGGCATCGGCGCCGGACTTTACTCTCCGCTAGCATCAGCAGCTGCAGCATCACTAGTGCCCGAACAGAAACGCGGCAGAGCACTTGGTATGACTCTTGGCGGCATGAGCACTGGAACAGTCATGGGAGTCCCTCTTGGACTGGTGATTGCGGAACATCTGAAGTGGAATGGAACTCTTTGGGTGATCACTGCACTAGGCTTAATTGCCATGATGGGAATTGCCATCTGGTTTCCACATTTTGCAGCTTCAGCTCCACCTTCACTCCGCCAGCGCGTCGCAATGATGACAAATGGACGGGTTGCAGCAATTGTTGGCATCACTTTTATGACCAGTGTTGCCAGCTTGGGTCTTTACACATATATTGCTGTTATTTTGAATAACTTGGCGGACATTTCCAACAACACGCCATATCTTTGGGCATGGGGAATTGGCGGCGTAGTTGGCAGTTTTTCCATCGGCGCTTTGATTGACCGGACAGGCAAACCGGGTTTGCTCATGGCAGGAATTTTGGCCATAATGGCTTTGTCCATGTTCAGTGTGCCATTCGCCCTTTCATTTCCGATCCTGTCATTTCTGCCTTTTATTCTATGGGGGGCGATGGGCTGGGCATCGCAAGCCCCGCAGCAGCATGAATTGCTTCGCATACAGCCTAATCAAGGTGCAGCGGCCGTTGCTTTGAACAGTTCCGCAAATTATTTGGGCAGTGCAATAGGTTCTCTTCTTGGAGGGATAGTGATGCTGGCTGGATTGGCTCCTTCCCAACTTCCGTTTGCCGCCGGCGGCCTTGCATTAGTAACATTACTGGGACAATGGGGGATTTTATCAAGCAAAAGAAAGCATGGAAGTGAGAGAAAACAATCTATGCAACAATGACTATCTCCAGATTGAATAAACATATCATACTCATTTGTCAAATATCAAAGGGGTTGTTTATAAAATTTTATACAACGTGCCATACTAAATAATGGTGATGGTTGAATGTACGAAAAAGAAGAATTGATCCGCTTTGTCCAAGAAGCGAAAAAGTATGGGCATCAGGGGAAAGTTGCCAGTTACATACCGGCTCTTGGCAAAGCGAATCCAAATGATTTATCTATTGCAATATATATGCCTGATGGGAGAATCATTGACGCTGGGGATGTAACGGTAAAAGTGACGCTTCAAAGCATTTCAAAAATTATCGCTTTAGCTCTTGTCATTATGGATCACGGTGAAAAGGAGGTATTCAAAAAAGTTGGGATGGAGCCGACGGGCGATCCGTTTCATTCCATTGCCAAGCTTGAGGAAACACAGCCTACAAAGCCGCTGAATCCGATGATCAATGCCGGTGCACTTGCCGTAACGCATATGATTTCGGGAAGAACGGTGAAAGAACGGCTGCAGAGACTCATTCGTTTTGTCCGCAAGCTAACAGGAAATCCAACCATTTCTTATTCGCAAGAAGTCGCTCAATCCGAATTTGAAACCGCGTTTTTAAACCGCTCCTTATGTTATTTTCTTCGACAGCATAATATTATAAACGAAGATGTCGAAGATCTGATGGAGCTTTACACGAAGCAATGCGCCATTGAAATGACATGCATCGATTTGGCGCGCATCGGCCTCGTTTTTGCGATGGATGGGCGCGATCCGTTTACAGAAGAGGAAATCATGCCCCTTGATGTAGCGCGTATTTGCAAAACGTTTATGGTCACCTGCGGCATGTATAATGCTTCGGGAGAATTTGCGATTAAAATCGGGATTCCGGCAAAAAGCGGCGTCTCAGGAGGCATACTCGCATCTGTTCCAAAAAGATGCGGCATCGGCATATTCGGTCCAGCATTGGATGACAAAGGCAATAGTCTGACCGGCATCAAACTGCTTGAATTTTTATCTAAAACATATTCATTAAGTATTTTCTAATATTTGAGGAGGAGACATACGATGCGTGAATTCACTGTTAAATTTCACCTTGAAGATGATATGGAAGAAATGAAAGTGCAAAAGCTGAGCCCGGATGATTTTGAAAGGGTGACAGAAGGAGGGACAAGATATTTGTTTGATCTCGATACAAACATTGGTTTTTTCGTCTTTTTTGACGCTGAGGACAGCGATGGCAATATGTCTTATCTTTCCCTTCGCTACGAGGAGGACGAGGAAGATCCGAGCGAATGCTACCGGTTTGAACTAAAAGACTTTTATGAATTTATAGCTCTTTATCTAAATGACTTAGAATTCGGTGATGAAGTGATGGCGGAGCAGGAGGAAGAGGAAATATACAGCCCCATTCAGCATCTTGCTCATCTTCTTTTCCATGTTGCTGAAGAAGGGAAAACAGTTGAAGTTTGAATACGTTGAATGAAATCCAGGGCATGCATACGAATTCAAATGCCAATTTTTCAGAAAGGCTTATTTTCAATCAACAACATCTATGTGTTTCAGAATTGCATTTTTTGTAATAAATGAAAGTACCGCGGGCGATCCAGATTGATGTTCACCGTTTCGTTAGGGCTTGGCAGGAGAAACGATTTTTGAAAAGTGCTTTTGAACTATGGATTTGGCGAAAAGGTAAGAGGCGCATAATATCGAGCGGCGTCCGATCTTTTTTATATTTCAATGTTTTTTTACCTTTTGTTCATCGTTTCGTCATATTTTTTGCCTAGTATGTGAATAAGACAAACGATGAAGAAGAGGAGGGCTTTTGCTATGGGATATTATGATGAAATAGATCAAAACAATCGTGTGGAAAGAAAAAAGAACAGTTTGTTGAAGCCGGTTCTTTCTTCTTTAATCAGCGGTGTTTTGGGCGGAGCTGTTGTATACGGTGCGTTGACCTACTTGCCATTCCAAGATCATAACAAAGCTTCAAATGAAACAGAGCATGCAGCGGTCAGTCAAAATACAAACGATCAGGAAGCATCTGTTAATGTTGCGAAGATTTCCAATCAAGGCGATATTGCAGAAATTGCTGAAAAACTTTCACCAGCGATTGTCGGCATTTCTAATTTGCAGCAGCAAAGGACAGATTGGTTTGGATCGCGCCAAGGTTCTTCCAGCGAAGAAGTGGAAAGCGGAAGCGGAACAGGAATTATCTTTAAAAAGTCCGGCAATGATGTTTTTATTGTTACAAATAACCATGTTATTGAAGGGGCTTCTTCATTGGAGGTAGCGCTTTCCAATGGCGATAAGGAAAAAGCAGAGGTAGTCGGTGCTGACTCATTGACAGACTTGGCCGTCATAAAAATTAATAACAATAGTGTTAACACAGTAGCTGAGTTTGGTGATTCCGATAATATACGAGTCGGCGATCAGGTCATTGCAATCGGGAATCCGCTTGGCAGCGATCTTTCTAGAACTGTAACAGAAGGGATTATCAGCGGAGTCAATCGCACAGTGACGATTACAACTTCTGAAGGAGACTGGGCGCTTGATGTCATTCAAACTGATGCAGCGATCAATCCAGGAAACAGCGGAGGCCCTTTAATTAACATGGATGGGAAAGTCATCGGCGTCAGCAGTATGAAAATCAGCCAGGAAGGTGTGGAAGGGCTCGGATTTGCTATTCCAAGCAATGATGTTGTGAAGGCGATCAATCAATTAATGGAAAAAGGAAAAATTGACCGTCCGTTTCTTGGAGTTGCATTATTAAATGTAAGCGAGCTTCCTGAGTATTTCCTTAGAGACACACTCAATTTGCCATCTGACGTTAAAGAAGGTGCGGTAGTTGGAAGAGTTCAGGCAAATTCTCCCGCCGATCAGGCCGGATTGCAGGAAAAGGATGTGATCGTCGCATTGGATGGGCAAAGTATTCACAACACGAGTGAGTTAAGAAAATATTTGTACAGTGAAAAGAAATCAGGAGACTCAGTCAAAGTCAAATTATATCGGGACGGAAAAGAAAAGACCGTCACAGTTACCCTTTCAAGTCAAGACTTATCGCAAACCTGATCGGGAATAGTATTAAAAAGAAAGGGCCCGCAAAAAGTCAGTTCAATTAACTTTTTGCAAAGCCCTTTTTTCAATGGGAATCTTTTTCATCAATGTGAAAATGATCTATCTCTGATAAATGAATGATACTCGCCAATTAACAACAGCATCATTTGCTTAGAAAAATTTCATCGCTATACATAACTTGTTTACATATTTGCTTCGCTAGACGAGATATTTTTTGGTTGAGCAGATTGTACAGCTTTGCTTGAGATTGCTAAAACAAATAAACAACTAATACTAATTAAAACTCCGTCCAATATTAGCGGAGCTCCCCAGCTGCCTGTGCTGTCTCTTAAATATCCTGATACGACTGGCGACAATACGGCGCCAATTTCTGCTATCAGATTCAGCATGCCAAATGCCCCGCCTTGTTTGCCTTCCGGCGCCAATTCTGCATTTAATGCATGTGAAACCGGCTGCAATGCAAAAAAGAATAATCCTGATATAAATAAAATGATTGATGTAATAATCGGGCTGCTATTTTCCGTTTGAATATACCAAGCAAAAACAAATATTGAAACAGCTAAAAGAAAAGTTAAAAGCGCTAATACATTTCTGCGGCCGTTCGGTCTATCAGCTAACAGGTCAGAAATTTTTCCGCCAAGCGGGAACCCGATAACCCCTGCTACTGCGTTAAATGAAGCTACTGCTGCTGCGGCAACTAGTGCTCCGCCGCCAAATTCTTGGACAATTGCCGTAGACCAGAATCCATACAACCATAAATGCCATAAAATCGGCAGGAAAGATAGATAAAGGAAAAACAGGTTTTTATTCATAATCAAAGGGTGCACTTCTGATTTTTTTGTTACATAAAGATATATGATCAATATGGGGGCTAAACTAGCCAAAATAAAAGCTATGACAATCGATGAGAGCCCTAATTTTGTTGATGTGAAGTATATCGCCATGATGATAACCAAAAACACAAGTGAATAAATACTTAAGTGATATAACGATTTTCCGTAAAATTCCTTCACACCAGGTGAATTTGGATCTGCTGATTGTATCAATTTTTTATCAGGCTTCATAAATTTAAACATAAGAACAGCAACGATTAAAGTAATGAATCCCATGAATAGAAAAGGAACTCTCCAAGCCTCATTTCCCATTAGAGGAACAAAAGCTTCCAGAAGAAGAGGTGTACCGATTGTTGCCAACGTTAAGCCGATAGACAGGCCAGTAATAACAACTCCCATTCCTAAGCCCATTTTTTCCGGAGGAGTGTTGAAAGCAATATAGGATCTGTCATTTGAATAAAGGATTCCTTCACCTAATCCAAGTAATACACGGAATAAAACAAACATGACGAGTCCGCCTGATAAGCCTGTGAAAAAAGTGGCGACGGCTGCCCACAAAATACTTAATATAATAATAGGGCGGTATCCAAATTTATCTCCCAAGTTTCCTCCAGGAAATTGGTTTAACATAAATCCGGCAAAAAACAAACTGCCTATTAAGCCCCCAAATTCATGAGGATTCGGGACATCTGAAAAAAATGATATTTTATGTTCTATCATCCAAGTAACAATTGGGCCTGTCGCAGTTCTGTCGATATAAGAAACAACCCATCCTAGGAACAGCATTCCCCATATTGTATGGTACCTTTCCCATTTTTTCATTATCATTTTCACTCCTATCTAGATTTAAAATTTAACATAACCTTTAGATAGCGCTTACATAAAAGGGCAAAAAGAAATAGAAAATGCTGCTGGTTGAATATAAGATCATTGGCTGCTGGTTTTCTATATTTCGGACGATGTGCGATGAAAGGAATATAAAACTTTTTTAGCCTACATTCTTGATGATTCCATCTTGTTTTTGAACTTTCTCCGCAGCTTTAAAATTTTTGTACTTTCAACTATTCCAAATGAATTCAAATTTTAAATGCTTTTTGCTCCCGCTTTTTAAACTGTGGAATGGTTTTTTTCCTCTCTCATTTGGTTTTCTTGACTAATAGCGGGCAAATATACATCTAAAACAGCGGAACGGCCAGACTTGACAGTTTTTATTGCTTCATTCAGAGCCTCTTTCAGCTCATGAGGGTTTTCTACTTTTCTTGCATAGGCGCCACCTGCAGCTTCTGCAATTTTCGAAAGATCAGCATGAGGAGTGAAATCTACGAAAAATTGATTCGTTTCATTTGCGATACCATTCGGATGAACAGCTAAGGTTGACAGTTTCGGAGATTTCCAACCGCGATTATTATAAATTACGGTTAAAAATGGCGCGTCATATTTTTGCGATATCCAATGAACGCTCGAAGGGACGCTAAACAGATAAGATCCATCTCCAGTAAGGCTGATCACTGTTTTAGACGGGTCTGCCAGTTTTGCTCCTATCGCTGCTCCGCCGTTCCATCCAAGTCCGCCTCCGCCGCTGCCAAAAATAGAACCTGGTTTGGTCATTTGCAAATGGGTATATAATGTTTGGAAATTTGAAATGCCTTCATTGACAATAATCGTGTTTTCATCGCACACTTCCCGTATGCAGGCAGTTAAATACTCAGGCGTGATAATGTCGTCAAAAAATTGTTCAGCTTTTTTCCATTCTTCACGCTGAGCTTTATGATATTTTTCTATTTGTTTTCTCCTTTCATTTACTTGCAAGCTGTCAATGTCAGCGTTTTTAATCACTTCGTTCAACTGCCGCAAGGCCGTTTCGGCATCAGCTGCGAAAAAACGTTTTGATGGGATATACCATAATGTCATCCCTTCCTTCAGCGGATCTTCATCAATATAGTAAATCGTACAATTTGGCGATGGTTTATTATTCACTGGAATCCAAGGAACATCACTGTCAATGACCATTATAAAATCTGCTTTTTCGATTAAATCGTTTTGTGTTGAAGTATTCCACTGATATCCGCAATGAAGCGGGTGATCAGATGGAAAGTTCATATAGTTTGGCACTGACTCTAAAACAGGTATCGCAAGTTTTTCACAAAATTGAACGAGTTCTTTCACCGCTTGTTTGTTTTTGCCAATATATGACGTGACAATGAGCGGATTATTTGCTGCCAGTAAATCTTTCACTAAAGGATCTATTTCTTGCGGTGCCAGTGCACGCGCTGCAATTGGTCTCCATTGCTCAGGATGAATTTCTACTTTTTCTACTTCCTCCTCCAAAACTTCTCTAGCGCTCGTCAAATATACGGGTCCTTTCGGGCTGCTTTGAGCAATTTGCAGTGCACGATGGACAATTTGTTTTACATTTTTCCCGGTGCGAATCTCATGAGTATACTTCATGTAACCCCTTACAATTCCGGGCTGATCGGGAACATCCTGAATCCAGTGAATAAATTCGTTCCTGCTTCCCCGAAGCTCCCCTTCTTGAGTATATGGAGAAGTTCCGGCAAAAATGAGGACAGGCACCCGACCTTTCCAAGCATTGTGAATGGCAGCGCCAAGGTTTTGCGTGCCGCATTCAACATGCACTAAAACAGCTTGAGGTTTCCCGCTTACTTGAGCATATCCATGTGCAGCGCTTAAGGCAACCATTTCATGTGGACAAGTAATGATTTTCGGAAAATCAATTCCCTCTTTTTCAGCTTCGGCAAGGGCTTCAATAATGGCAGGGTGATCGCTTCCTAGATTTGAAAAAATAAAGGAAACATCAGCTTCTTGTAACGCTTCTAAAAGTGCCTTGCTTGTCGTATATCGGCTGGTCAAACAACACACACCCTTTCAACATAATTTAGATAATTAATACTAGTCAGATAATTCCGTAATCAGAATTGTACTTGAAAAGAAAAGATAGTACAATACTATAATAACTATCATAATAATAGAAAATATCTATAGAAAGGAGCTATAAAATGGAGTTCCGTCTTTTGCAATATTTTGCAATATTGAGTCAAGAGCTGCATTTTACGAAAGCTGCAGAAAAGCTGGGGATTACGCAACCAACATTAAGCCAGCAAATTCGCCTTCTTGAAAACAGTCTTGATACAGTTCTTTTTCGAAGAATGGGGAAAAAAATTGAATTAACGGAAAGCGGAGAGATTTTACTTGAACATGTGAAAAAAATTTTTTCTGAAATTGATCAAGCAAAAATTAAAATACATGAATTAAAAGGATTGAATCGCGGCCATTTAAAAATCGGATGTGTTGGCAATCATCTTCTTTATTCTTCCTTGCTTACGTTTCACTCACAGTTTCCAAATATAAAACTCTCTGTTTACGATCTAAAAACGGAAGAAACGTTAGAAAAAATAGTCAAGTCTGAGCTCGATATAGGGATTGTCTATTTACCAGTTCATCATCCGCAAGTAGAGGTTATTAAATGGTTTTCATTAGAGTTTTTTGCCATTGTATCCCTTGATCATCCTTTAGCTGAAAAAAATTTAATATATTTGGAAGAGCTTCAATCGTACCCGATCTTTTTATTGCCCGAGCAATATGTTCTTAGACAGACGATCGATTCATTTTGTAATAAAGAAGGCATTAAGTTAAACCCAATTGTGGAATTGTCGGATACGTATTCGTTGTTAAAGATGACGCTTTTACATAACGGAATTACGATCCTGCCAAAGCTTTATGTTGAAAACAGCCCGGAGTTTTCTGTCAAGCTTTTGAAAATTGCAGACGAACTTCCACGTAAAGAGGTTGCAATTATTTATCGAAAAGGTCTTCTTTCTTCCACTGCCATTCGAACATTTATCCAGCAGCTGACAAGGAGATGACTCATTTTAATTTTTAAATAGGTAAAATATTGGATTTGCTTTCAAAGGAAGGTAGGGATAGAATCTATACGTATACATTTTTTAATAGAGGAGCGAATAACAATTGGATTTATTTTCAGTTGGTATATCTATTTCATCTGACGCCATCATTGCCTTATTAAAAATTATTGCAATCGATATTATTTTATCCGGCGATAATGCAGTTGTAATTGCAATGGCAACGAGAAATCTGCCGAAAGAACAGCAAAACAGAGCTATATTCTGGGGGACTGGAGGTGCGGTCGCATTACGGATTTTGTTTGCATCCGTTATTGTTGTCCTGTTGAAAATCCCATTTGTCAACATTGTCGGCGGATTTTTGCTGCTTTGGATTGCTTATAAAGTTTTGGTAGATGACGGAGAAGCTGCGCATGTCCAATCTCAAAGCAGTCTGCTTAAAGCTATTCAAACGATCATTCTTGCAGATGCCGTCATGAGTTTGGATAATGTGGTTGCAGTAGCAGGTGCGGCACACGGCCATATCGGCATGATTGCGGTTGGAGTTTTGATCAGTATTCCAATTATGATTTTTGGATCAAAAGCGATCGTAAAATTAATGAACAAATTTCAATGGATTGTATATGTTGGATCTGGAATTTTAGCTTGGACCGCCGGTGAGATGATCTTTAAGGATAAACATATTGAACAATGGTTTCACATCCAAAACTTGTGGATCGAATATTTACTTATCGGAATTATGACATTGATTGTGTTAGCGATCGGTTATGAGAAAAATAAGCGTGCAGAGAAAGAAAATAAATTGCAGCATAGTGCTTAGCAGGCGGCTGTTGAAACGGCGCCTGTTTTTTTATGAAAAGAAATTCCACGTTTTAATAGATTTAGTTATGTCTAAAATTTTTGTTATCGGCAAATATGCACACTTCTGTAAAATGACGGTTTCTTTTGCAACAGCTCTAATTTGCATGTAAATTCGAGGGATCGTTCTTGTGTATAAGCATTCATCGTCCAGAGAAGGTGAGTGCTTTTTTATTTTATCCACAGATATTTCAGACAATTCACAACTTATACACATTATCCATACTGTTTTTGTGGATATTATGTAACTGTTGGAGCTTAAGAAGCTGGATTTTTTCCATAAAATCCTACTATGAATGTGGATAACTATAGTAATTGTTAACAATTTGTGAAATATTTCACAAATATATTGAAGTTAAATTCAGAAAATTATATATTGAAATTGAAGAATTTAGTGAAATATTTCACAAACTTCTTCGAAAAATAAAAGTGAAAAAACAAACAAAGGAGATGGTTGAAGATGGAATGGCTGAAAGGTCCAAAAATGGCGGTTGTCTGGGCGGCTCTTAGAATTTGGCTCGGTTATCAATGGTTTGTCGCGGGAGTCGAAAAGCTGGGTGGATTTGATGCGACAGGATTTTTAAAAGGGGCGATTGCTAAAGCAACCGGAGAACATCCGGCCGTTCAAGGATGGTATGCAGCGTTCCTTGAAAACTTTGCTCTTCCGAATGTAGAACTTTTTAATTTTATTATTCCAATTGGAGAAGTGTTAGTTGGCATCGGACTGATTTTGGGATTGTTTACAACTCCTGCATTAATTGCTGGTGCGTTTATGAACTTGAATTTTATGTTAGCTGGAACAACAAGCACGAATCCGATTATGTACACTGAAGCAATCATTTTAATGGCAGTAGGCGCAGCTGCGTATTATTGGGGAGCTGACCGGTTTATCCTGCCGTATTTGAGAGATAAATTTACAAACAAAAAATTCAATCAACAAGCAAATGTTTAAATGCAGCAATCATCTTGACTTTTAAAAATTTTTGAAACATAATTTTAAAAAAAGTATATTTTCGGCGTTGAAAGGGGCCAGTAAATAGACTTTAGGCGAAAAAGAGAGTGAAACCCTATGGCTGAAAGGTTTCATCGCTGATAAGCTATTGAACCTACCCCTGGAGCTGTCAGGCTCATAACCTGACCGTATCCTTCGTTACAGGCTAAAGGGAGCACTAAACTAGTGCTAAAAAAGGTGGTACCGCGGATATAGACTCATATTCGTCCTTTTTCGAAAGGATGATATGAGTCTTTTTTATGACTGTCAAGCAATGAAGAGGTGTTTTTTAGTGAGGAAAAAGCGAGTGGTCGTAAAAATAGGAAGCAGTTCTTTAACAGATGACAACGGGGGACTCAGCAAAGAAAAGCTGCACGAGCATGTTGAAGCGATTGCTAAATTGAAGGAAGCAGGGTATGAAGTAATTTTAATTTCGTCAGGAGCGGTATCAGCAGGGTATGGAGATCTTGGATATCCTTCCAGGCCTGTGACAATTAGAGGAAAACAGGCGGCTGCGGCAGTGGGCCAAGGGCTGCTTATCCAGGCTTATACAGAAGCATTTAAAAAATACGGCATTGTATGTGCCCAGCTTTTGATGACAAGGAGCAATTTTCAGCATAAAGAGCAATATCAAAACGCATACGCCACCTTATCGGAGCTTCTAAAGCGGCAAGTGCTCCCGATCATCAATGAAAATGATTCGGTTTCGATTGAGGAATTGACGTTTGGAGACAACGATATGCTGTCAGCTCTTGTGAGCGGATTATTGCATGCCGATTTTCTTATTATTTTGACGGATATTAACGGTTTATATGAAGAAGATCCTACCAAAAAGCCGAATGCGAAACGATTTGATTTTTTGCCGGAAGTAACAGATGAATTAATTGAACAAACAGAGGCAACATCCGGTTCGAAAGTTGGAACAGGTGGCATGAAATCAAAGCTCATGGCGGCAAAAACGGCACTTGCCCTCGGTGTATCCGTATTTATCGGGAAAGGTAAAGGAAAAGAGAAATTAATCGAAATTTTAAATGGGAACGGTGACGGAACATATATTGGCAAAAACGATTTAAGTGCTGTTCGTAATTCAAAAGCATGGATTGCTCTTCATTCGATCATATCTGGTGATGTGGAAGTCGATGATGGAGCAGTAGCGGCTATTTTGAAGGAAGGGAAATCGCTCCTTCCTGCTGGCGTTAAGCGTGTCAGCGGCAACTTTCAATCCGGAGACGTGGTGCAAATTTTAAACAAGGAACAAAAGCTGATCGGAAAAGGCATAGTCAATTATTCATCTGAAGAATTAAAAGAAATTATGGGCATGCCGAGTCAAAAAGCGATGGAAATGACAAAGCGCATACATCCTGAAGTGGTTCACCGTGATCAATTTGTAGCGATAACGAGTAAGGAGATGATGATATGAGTGAAGTGTTGACAAAAGGGAAGCTGGCAAAAGAAGCTGCTGCCAAACTGGTTGCAAAGACTACTGAAGAAAAAAACAACGCATTATCAATCATCGCTGAACAATTGCAAAAAGAAACGCCTTATATTTTAAAAGAAAATGAAAAAGACATTGAAAATGGGAAAGCGAATGGTTTATCCGACGCTCTAATTGACCGTCTTCTTTTAAACGAAGAACGAATTAACGGAATGATTGAATCGTTAAGACAATTGATTTATTTGCAAGATCCAGTTGGGGAAGTGCTGGAAAGCTGGACTCGTCCGAACGGTTTACAAATCGAAAAAGTTCGGGTGCCGCTCGGAGTTGTTGGGATGATTTACGAAGCCAGACCAAATGTGACAATTGATGCCTCAAGCCTTTGCTTAAAAACAGGGAACGCTGTTCTTCTTCGCGGCAGCTCATCCGCATTGCATTCAAATATGGCGATCGTAAAGGTGATACGAGAGGCGTTAGAAAAAGCGAATTTTCCTGCCGACAGTGTACAGCTTCTGGAAGATACCAGCAGGGAAACGGCAGCGGAAATGTTCAAATTAAATGATTATTTAGATGTGCTAATTCCTCGCGGAGGGAAAAATCTGATTAAAACAGTTGTTAAAAATTCATCTGTCCCTGTGTTAGAAACGGGCGCAGGCAATTGTCATGTGTTTATTGATGAATCAGCAGACAAAAAGATGGCGATTGATATAACTGTAAACGCAAAAACACAAAGACCTTCCGTCTGCAATGCAGCCGAAACTCTTCTCATCCATGAAAATTGGAATAAGGAGTATATTCGCGAGCTCATTGAAAAGCTCGAGGAGAAAAATGTGGAGTTGCGAGTCGATCAAGCATTGTACAATGAATTCCCGCATTTGAAATTAGCGACAGAAGAAGATTGGGAAACGGAATATTTAGATTATACAATGGCAGTGAAACTTGTTTCGAATGTAGATGAAGCAATCGAGCATATTAATCGTTACGGAACAAACCATTCTGAGGCAATTATCACAGAAAATGCCGCTAATGTAGAAAAGTTTTTCAAATTAGTTGATTCCGCAGCTCTTTACCACAACGCATCGACGCGCTTTACAGACGGATTTGAATTTGGGTTTGGCGCAGAAATCGGGATCAGCACGCAAAAGCTCCATGCCAGAGGACCGATGGGACTCCCTGCACTGACTTCTACAAAATACATTATTAAAGGAAGCGGACAGATTAGAGAATAAGAAATGATAAAAAAATGGAAGCAGACATCTTGATTCGTTCGGATGTCTTCTTCCAATTTTTTTATGCTTCCTTCAATCTGCTTTCTTCGTCTGTCATGAAACCGTTTCGTTTTGTATACAGTGTGTACATATCCTTTGAAATTTCAAAGATGTTGTATAAGTTTTTGTTTTCAATATGGGGAAGCTGACGAGATTCATCGGCAAGGGAGACATATGGAAGCTTCTGCGCGGCTTTCATGGAACGTTCATTGTCTTTCCGTATTTTCATAAAGATCGTTTGAATTCCAAATTCATAAAAAATCTCTTGAAAAAAAGCGTCCTTAGCAAGCTGATTATATCCTTTACCATGGTACGGCTTGCCGAGCCAAGTTCCGAGAAATCCCGTTTGATCAAAAATATCATACAAGCTGATTGTTCCAATAGGAGAGCCCCATTCATCCAAAATGGTGCGGGAAATTAATTCCCCTCGTTCCTCTGCTTCAATCAACTGTTTTGTTATAAACATGTATTCTTCAATCGACGTTGCTTTATGACGAACATAAGGGAAGACTTCTGGATGAACCATAAGTTCGAACAACTCTTGACAATCCGCTAGATCACGTTTTTTTAACATGCTCATCCTCCTCTATCAACGAGGGCGGTTACCACGAAATCTAACGGATCCCACCCTCGAAATTTTTATTTATCAAGTAAAAATTTCGGGGTGGGAATCGAACCCACTAGAACCGGTCAAAAGACCGGTGGCGCACCATTTGCCTTCCCTTAAAAACAAGTAAATTTAATTGTCAGCATTTCTTCTAGTATCATACTTGATTTCTATGGAAAAGAAAACAAAAAATTTGTAAAAAGATTATTAAGAAAATTTTACTTTTTTCTTACTACTTTAAGAGTTTCTATAAGCAGTGAATAGGGCAAAATTACAATATTTTCTTTGACGATATTTTTTTCCTATTGCTTTGATGCAATAACAATGAGGACCGCATTTCCTGACTGAAGCAGATTTGCCTGCTGCCAGCAAAATATTTAGAAATCATAATAAGAACGGTTGAATTTTACTTCATAGTTTTATAGCATCAACGGCTAGAAAAGTCAGCAAAACGTTCCTTCCAAGCTGAAAAATCTATTGTTACAGTATTCATACACTTTCATGCTTAAAACTTCCATTTATTTATTTTTTCTATGGTACTATAAATATGAGGTGTCTGTACATGTTTATTGTAAAAATAGAAGTTCAACCTAAAAAGAAAAATCGTTTTAATATTTACGTCGATAGAGGAAACGGTGAAATATTTGCTTTTAGCGTCGGGGAAGATGTTTTAATTAAGCACGGGCTAAGAAAAGGGATGGAGCTTGATGAGCTGGATATAGATGCGATTTTGCACGAGGATCAAATAAAAGCAGCATTCAACAAAGCTTTAACTTTTCTTGGCTATCGGATGAGATCGGAAAAAGAGGTCCGTGACTATCTTGTAAGTCAAGGTATAGATGAGAGGGTTATTGAACGTGTAATGGTTGAGCTTCAATTAAAAAATTATGTAAATGACAAGGAGTTTGCGGAAGCCTTTGTAAGAACGCAAATGAAAACCACTTTGAAAGGGCCCGGCATAATAAAAGCAGAACTGGGACAAAAAGGGATTGAGAGCGATTTGATAGAAGCAGCTCTTCATCATTTCACGAAAGAAAGACAAATAGAAGCAGCGTATAAATTAGCTGAAAAGCAATTGGGAAAAAAAGCGAACATATCTTTGTCGCAGCTAAAGCAAAAAATAGAGCAGGCAATGTTTAGGAAAGGTTTTTCATCCGAAGTGATTCAAGCTGTTTTGGAGATGCTGCCTTTACATGAACGTCATGACCAAGAATGGGAAGCATTATTAATACAAGGCGAAAAAGGGAAAAAAAAGTATTCCCATCTAGATATGTACACATATCGTCAAAAGCTTGCGCAATTTTTATATCGAAAAGGTTTTTCGCAAGAACTTATTCAGCAATATTTGCAAAAACACTTAGAGAAAAGCGAGGAATAGGAAATGGAAAAACGGTACAGTGAAATGACGGAATACGAGCTAAAAAATGAAATTGCCCGATTAAAAGAAAAAGCGCGCAAAGCGGAACAGCACGGAATGATCAACGAATATGCTGTTCTGGAAAGGAAAATTGCTATGGCAAAAGCATATATGTTGAATCCTGACGATTTTCCGCCAGGTGAGACGTATGAAATCGATGGAGCTCCTGGTGAATATTTCAAAGTTGAATATTTAAAAGGAGTTTTCGCTTGGGGGTATCGATTATCATCGCCTTTAAAGGAGGAAGCACTGCCGATATCGATGTTGATTAAAAAAAGTAATATAAATGAGAAATAAGTTGAGAACGAAAAATGAAGGAAGTTGGGGAAAAGAGTGGCCGCTGATTTCTTTCAATCGTTTTTTTTCTTCCTGTTCGTGGCTATGCTTCCTCGCGCCTAACTTTGCATTATGGTTATCAAACTGAATACTCTCTCAATTGACCTTGAAAGGATACGGATTTCGTTTTTAGCTTGAAATCTTTTGTAAACAAATAGTATCGAAAAAATAAGTAAAATAATGGAAAATCGTTTACTCAAGCAATGTTGAAACTAAATATTTTCTTTATTAAATTTAATCGAGGAAATCATAGTTGAGTTTTGAATCTAGGCGATTATTTTTAAAAATTAAAAAAGGTCTGTATAAACAAGATCATGCCAAATAATGGCATGATCTCGTATTATTTATTTATGAACGTTTTCGCATTTCGTTTTCCAAAATGATTAAGCTTTGGGTTTGCTGGGTTTCCCCGTTTACTTGACGGAATGAATGTTTCGGTTTTCCCCAAGCTCCTAAAAATTCGTTTTTCTGCTTTTTTGATAAGGATGATCGGTTTGTGTCCATTTGTAAACACCTCTTGAAAGGTCAATGGTTATGAAAAATTTTTATCCCGTTCTCCTGAAGCTTTCATCCTCTCTTGAGGGTGTGTGTTAATGGTTCCGTTCGCACGACGTGACGCGAATTCCGCTTTAGCACGTGGCTCACCGTCAAATTTTTCATGCTGCGGAAATCCTTTTGCTTTATTGCGCATCGCAGATCCTCCAAGGAGAAAAAAATTTGCGCTATTGGACGCGCATAAATAGTATTTGCTTATTAGAAGCCAATATAAAAGAAAATTAAGGAAATGTCATAATCAATCAATTAGCGGTTTAAGTTTTTTCTTCATTCTTTTTTTACTGAAAATCCAACCTGTGTACGAACGAACAATGTTGAGGTCTTTATCGAGCTGTGCAACTGCTACAAAGGGATAATGACCTTTGCTGAAATAACGCAAGTCAATCAAACGGATTTCGGTATAATCAAGCTGCTCTTTTATTTGCCAATGGAAAACAGGGGAAAAATGCAAAAATGCTGAAATATTCCGGTCTTTTTTTGCGGCTTCCATTGCAGGGTGATTCGGCAGCTCTTTGCGCTCAAATTGGTCGACGATTTGAATTTCGGTAAAATTTGAATATGCAACGTAATAATGTTCTTTTGTCACAATGACGAGCTGCCACTTGCGGAATTTCATTGTTGGGTTAAATATGACGTTTTCAACATTTTTCCATCTGTTTAAGATTTTTTTCTTAATCGATCTTTGCATTAGAAGTCTAACGACATAATATAAAGCGATTATGCAATAAATAATTAAAAAGGTATAGCCCCCATGGGCGCCGGAAAGCCAAATGCCAATGCCGACAATATGAGCGATGAAGATAAACGAATCAAACGTATTAATTGTGCCCAGCGCAATCCACTTTTCAGAAAAAGGTCTGAGAGCTTGAGTGCCGTAGCCGTTGAAAATGTCGACAACAACATGAAGAACAACAGCTAATAACGTCCAAATCCATACATGGATGAGGCTGCTGCTTGGCATAATAAAATGAATTGCGCCAGTGATCAACAGCGACCATAATAAAACTGCGGGAATTGAATGAGTTATTCCGCGATGATTTTTTAAATAAGCTGCATTATTTTTAAATTTAAGAACCGTATCAAGATCTGGTGCTTGTGAACCGATAATCGTGCCAACAAGAACTGCCTCGCTTGTCAGAAAGGAACCGCCGACAGCCGGATCCAAAGTTGCTAAGCCTCCCAATGCGATTCCCATGACGAAATGTGTACCTGTATCCAAAGCCATCCTCCTTAGCTGAAAAAACAATCGTTATGATGATATTTGAATTTTTTCCATTGAACGCAAAAAACATAAATTCATTTTTTCTTTCATGCCAAAAAAAAATAATGTACGATAAATTCATAAGTTCTTTTTAGTGTAACATATTTTGAAGTGCATAATGGAGGAAATATTGAAAAATGGGTCAATCACTGCAAAAAATTGAGAATTTCGATATTAAAACATTTCAGGAGGACCTGATCGGCTGGTATATACGGGAAAAAAGAGATTTGCCCTGGAGAAAGGACCAAGATCCATACAAAGTATGGGTATCTGAAATAATGCTTCAGCAAACACGGGTGGAAACGGTTATACCGTACTTTAACAATTTTATTAAAAAATTCCCGAATGTTGAGGCGCTGGCAAATGCGGATGAAGAAGAGGTTTTAAAGGCATGGGAAGGCCTAGGCTATTATTCGCGCGCCCGAAATTTGCACAGTGCAGTGAAAGAGGTGGCAGCAAAATACGGAGGAAAACTTCCGGATGACCCGAAGCAGCTTGGAAAATTAAAAGGAATTGGGCCTTATACAAAAGGAGCAATATTAAGCATTGCTTATAACAAGCCTGAGCCTGCTGTTGACGGCAATGTGATGAGAGTGCTGTCAAGAATTTTACTGATTGAAGAAGATATAGCAAAGCCAAAAACAAGAAGAATATTTGAAGAAGCGGCTGCAAATCTTATTTCAAAAGAACGTCCTTCCGATTTTAATCAAGCATTAATGGAATTGGGAGCAATGGTTTGTACGCCGACTTCTCCGTCCTGTTTGCTTTGTCCTGTACAGGAGCATTGTCTTGCCTTTTCAGAAGGATTACAGGAAAAGCTGCCAGTAAAAACACGAAGCAAATCAACAAAGCAAGTTTCGATTGCTTGCGCGGTTTTAGTGCAAAACAACGATTTATATATTCATAAAAGACCTGACACAGGACTGCTTGCGAATTTGTGGGAATTTCCAAATTGCGAAGTTCGCACAAACAGAATTCCTAAAAGGATATATCTAGAAAATTTTTTGCGGGAAGAATACGGTGTTGAAGCGGAATTAAGCGAGCTAAAAGGAACGATTCAGCATGTTTTTTCCCATTTGACATGGAATATTAATGTTTATTTCGGCAAAGTTTGTAGCGATGAATCAATGAAAGAGCTTGAAAAAGTTTTCATCAAGGATATTGATCGATATGCTTTTCCTGTACCTCATCAAAAAATATTTGCTCTTTATAAGGAAAAAGCTGGCATACAAGTGGAACCGTAATTCCATTGGGAAGTGAATGAAAATGCAATCGGCATGTACCGATTGCATCCATTATGCCTCTAAAAATTGGTTTAATCAGTCTTTGTTAATACCGCCGCGCGCTTCAATTTCTTCTATAATTTCACGGTGAATAGTATGACCTTCTATATTCAGGTAAGGCATAATTTGTTGAAAGGCGCGGTGATAATGCTGAAGCTCTTCACTGCTCCAAGCTTGCTTCGAGATCATGGAGAGCTCTGTCATATCACGTATAGGCAATTTACAAAAACTCCTTTTTATATGTTTTTCTATATCTATTCTTTGTTACGATAGAAATAACTATTCAATACATAAGGAGATGTAAAATATGAATGAAAAAGTAGCGCTTGTCACAGGATCTTCAAGAGGAATCGGCAAAGCTATTGCCTTGAGGCTTGCTGAAAAAGGGTATCACATCGTCATTAATTATGCTCGCAGCAAATCGAAGGCGATCGAAACCGCGGAAGAAATTGAACGTCTTGGTGTGAAAACGCTTGTGGTGAAGGCAAACGTCGGAAAACCTGAAAAAATAAAGGAAATGTTTGCAGAAATTGACAAAACGTTTGGACGGCTTGATATTTTAGTAAACAATGCAGCATCTGGAGTTTTACGCCCTCTAATGGAAATTGAAGAATCCCATTGGGATTGGACGATGGATATTAATGCAAAAGCACTTCTTTTTTGTGCGCAGGAAGCAGCAAAATTGATGGAAAAACACGGCGGCGGACACATCGTGAGCATCAGCTCTTTAGGGTCTATTCGCTATTTAAAAAATTACACGACAGTAGGGGTTTCTAAAGCAGCTCTTGAAGCTTTAACTAGATATTTAGCAGTTGAATTAGCACCGAAAAATATTGTAGTAAATGCGGTTTCCGGCGCAGCTGTCGATACGGATGCATTGACACATTTTCCGAACAGGGAGGAAATTTTAAACGAAGCAAAAGAAAAGACTCCTGCTGGAAGAATGATTGAAAAAGAGGATATCGTAAATGCAGTTGAATTTTTGCTCTCTGAAAAAGCTTTCATGATAAGAGGGCAAACTTTGATCGTAGATGGAGGCATTTCCTTATTGCTGTAACTGCAAATTTTTTTGGATAAGTTTTTTCCCTCCTGGACATGATATATGACGTGGAGGTGAAAAATGATGGCAAAACAACAGCAAAACAAAACAAATGCTCAACAAGTGAGAAAGCAAAACCAACAATCAGCTCAAGGATTTGGAACAGAATTTGCTGCTGAAACAGATGCACAACAAGTAAGACAACAAAATCAACAATCTGAACAAAATAAACAACAAAATTCTTAACTATTAATTTTGAATGTTTCTTTTAAAAGAGCCAGGCAAAAAGCGGAGAACGTTTCAGCTCTCCGCTTTCTTTCATTAAAGGAAAAAAACATAGATGATGATCGCCAAAATGATCCGATAAATAGCAAATGGTGTAAGTTTAATGCGGTTGATCAGCTGCAAAAAGAATCTTATGGCCAAAAGCGCGAAAATAAACGCACTGATGAATCCGGCGATAAAAAACGGCAGGACGTCGATCGTGAAATGCTCCCAATTTTTAATAAGAGAAAGACCGCTCGCCCCCGCCATTATCGGCACAGCCATAATAAACGTAAAATCGGAAGCTGCACGATGGCTTAAACCGGCTAAAACCCCGCCGGAAATCGTTGAACCGGAACGCGAAAAACCAGGCCAAAGGGAAATGCATTGGATGAGGCCGATGGTTAGCGCTTGTTTGTATGTAATTTGATCAACCGTTTCTGCTTTCGGTTTTCTTGGACCAAATAGGTCTGCTGCAATCATTAATAATGCCCCTAACACAAGGCCGACTAATACTCTATGAGCGGAAAACAAGTACGTATCAATATAGTCTTCAAATAAAAAACCTAAGACGGCAGCAGGAAGAAGTCCTGTGATGACAAGGCCAAGCGTTAATCTTTGACCGTTTGGATGCTGCATTTTCTTAATCTGTAATAAATCGAAAAAGCGATCTTTAAATACGATCACCGCTGCTAATATTGATCCAAGCTGAATGACGACTTTAAAAGAGTTGGCGACAGGCTCTGAATATAATTCTTTAGATTTTAGAAGAATGTCATCAACAAGAATCATATGTCCAGTAGAAGAAACAGGGGCAAATTCCGTTAACCCTTCAACAATGCCTAAAATGACAGCTGTGATGATTTCCCACACGATATAGTAACTTCCTTTCTCTCTTAAAAAATCAAAGTTTGTAATGATTCAATCTTGTCAGATTGTACATAATGAATGAATGGAGAGTCAATAATAATTTTGACCTAAGCGTTCATACGACAAAACTTCTTAATTGTCTACATAACTTGTCAAAGGAATCAAGTGAAATAGTTAGAATATGTATCCATAAACATTTTATTAGGGAGGGATTCATTTGAATACATATAACCGCTTTGATCTGCTAGTTGGCGAACAGCTTGAAACGATGGATAAGCTTGTATCGCTTCAATCTAAAATAGAGCATTATCAACAAATGGAATTGGAATTTTTGAGACAAAATGATGATAAGAAATTGCGTTCTGTGCAAAAAGAAATTGAAAAAATGAAAAATGAGTTGATAGACATTCAAAAAACGTTTGAAAAGCAAACGGAAGAAGTTATTAAAATGTACCAAATCGAAATGTATGACTCGAGTCAGCCATTTTAGCGGCATGGCTCTTTTATTTTCTTTTTGAATATCAAACGTTATAATAAAGAAAAATGATTTTTTCGGATTTGAAGTGAACTGTTCATTAGAAAGTAGGGAACAAAATGGCGCTGCCAAAGGAAGGAGATATCATTCAAATACACAGTTATAAACATAATGGATGCATTCATCGTGTTTGGGAGGAAACGACCGTTTTAAAAGGATCGCAAAACTGTATTATTGGCGGCAACGATCGAACAACGGTTACCGAAGCTGACGGAAGAACTTGGATTACAAGGGAGCCGGCGATTTGTTATTTTCATGCACGTCATTGGTTTAATGTAATTGGAATGATTCGTGGTGACGGCATTTATTATTATTGCAACATCAGTTCTCCTTTTGTTTGGGATAATGAGGCATTAAAGTATATTGATTATGATTTGGATATTAAAGTGTTCCCGGATATGACCTATACACTGTTAGATGAAGATGAATATGAACGGCATAAGAAATCAATGAAATATCCGCAAGTCATTGACCGTATCTTAAAGAATAATGTGAACAAATTAATTTATTGGATACGCGGTAGAAAAGGTCCGTTTTCCCCTGAATTTATCGATCAGTGGTATGAAAGATATTTAACATATTTATGATGGAAAAGTCTGTTGGAATATCAACAGACTTTTCGCTTTGCATTGATCTGAAAGGAGAGAAATGGTTGGGTTCGATTAAACGCTATTTTCAATTTGTAAAACCATATAAAAAACAAATTTTTTTAACGATTTTCATCGGGATTATAAAGTTTGGCATTCCTTTGTTAATTCCGCTCATATTGAAATATATCGTCGACAATATTTTAAACGGATCATTATCAAATGACTTAAAGATAGAGATGCTTCTTTTTTTAATGGGCATCATGTTGTTTATATTCCTCGTCATACGGCCGCCGATCGAGTATTATCGGCAATATTTTGCGCAATGGACGGGAAGCAAAATTTTATATGATATTCGCGATCAACTGTTTACTCATCTTCAGCGGCTGAGCTTAAGATATTATTCAAACAATCGTGCGGGAGAAATTATTTCGCGGGTGATTAATGATGTTGAACAGACAAAGACGTTTGTTATTACGGGCCTTATGAATCTATGGCTTGACCTTTTTACTATTATATTTGCCATTGGGATTATGTTTACGATGGATGTTACGTTGACCATTGTATCGATTATGTTGCTTCCTATATACGGATTGTCAGTTAAATATTTTTACGGCAGGCTTCGTCATTTGACAAGAGTTAGGTCGCAGGCGCTGGCAGAGGTGCAGGGGCATTTGCATGAGAGGGTCAGCGGAATGGCTGTCATTCAAAGCTTTGCGAATGAAGAGCATGAACAAAAAGAATTTGATCGTGAAAATCGCAATTTTCTTGAAAGGGCGATTGATCATACAAAATGGAACGCCAAAACGTTTGCTGTTGTTAACACCGTTACTGACCTAGCGCCTCTTTTCGTCATTTTTTACGGGGCTTATGAAGTGATACAAGGGAATTTAACGATCGGGACGATGGTTGCCTTTACAGCCTATATTGATCGGTTGTACAATCCTCTTCGCCGTTTGATCAATTCATCAACTACTTTAACACAGGCTTTCGCTTCAATGGACAGAGTATTTGAGTTTCTTGACGAACCTTACGATATTGTTGATAAACAGGATGCAATAGCAGCAGACAAACTTTCGGGGGAAATTATTTTTGACAAAGTATCCTTTCGCTATCATGACAACGAAGAATTTGTACTAAAGGATATTCATTTAACGATTCAAAAAGGGGAGATGGTCGCTTTTGTCGGGATGAGCGGAGGGGGAAAATCCACCCTTGTGAGTCTTGTTCCGAGGTTTTGGGATGTAACGGAAGGAAAAATTTTGTTGGACGGCATTGACGTTAGAGATTATAAAGTGCAAAGCGTCAGGGAGCAGATCGGCATAGTTTTGCAGGATCCTTTTTTATTCAGTGAATCGATAAAAACGAATATTTTAATTGGCAAACCAAATGCAACGGATGAAGAGGTCATAAAAGCGGCCAAAGCAGCTAACGCTCACGAGTTTATTATGAGTTTGCCTGATGGCTATGATACGAAAGTGGGCGAAAGAGGCGTGAAGTTATCCGGCGGTCAAAAACAGCGAATTGCAATTGCCCGAGTATTTTTAAAAAATCCGCCGATTTTCATTTTGGATGAAGCTACGTCTGCTTTGGATTTAGAAAGTGAACAATTTATCCAAGAAGCCCTTGATAAACTGGCAAAAAACCGTACGACCTTAATTGTTGCCCATCGTCTGTCTACAATTACTCATGCAGATAAAATTGTACTAATTGAAAACGGGAAAATTGTTGAGACCGGAACTCATGAAGAACTAATGAAAAAGCGTGGACATTACTATAAACTATTTCAAATTCAGCAATTGGGTGAATGGTAAAAAATACCGCAGTAAAATGGGTAATTAGTCATTTGCTTTGAAATCCATAATATACTTTAATTTTAGCAAGACTTTTGCCAGTCAAGTTTTTCATAAATTTTTGATTCAATCCCTTTTGAAAAAACGATTTTGGTAGAATAAAAGAAAAGACTAAATTCGTATAAGAACGGAGGTTGTCATGGCGGCGGAAAAGCAGTTAATTGAAAAAAACTTTTATCAAACATTATTAAAAGAAAATGAAACGAAACATCCGATCCAACTGCTTGGGGAGCTTTTTCAAGAAGAACAAAAAAAGGTCGCATATGATCTGTCTTATGTACGCTATGCTCAAGGAGAAGTGTATTTCCACCACAAAGATTATGAAGCGGCAATTTTTAAATGGGAAAATATAGAGAATGAGCTGGCGCCATGGGCGAGAAAAAATATCGGAGATGCATATTTTGAATTAGGATTATTTTCATCTGCGGAAGAAATGTACCGTTCCATTGAAACGGATTCAAAAGTTCTTAAAGCAGAAGCATCGCTAAAGCTGTTTTCGCTTTACCGCCTTCAAGGAGAAAAAGAAAAGGCGTATGAGGCGATTCGTGATGCGGTATCGATCAACCCTGACCATGGTCAAGCATCCACCATCGCTATTCAATTTTATGAAGAACAGGAAGATTGGGACAAAGCTGTCCATCTTACGGTTGAAGAATTAATTCGGACTGAAAAAGCGGAATGGTTTCAGCGTTTGATCAATTATGTTGAACAAGGTTTTGTCAAAGAAAAAGAGCCGGATTATTTCTTTAAAGCATTAACGGTTTTATACAGAACCGACTTAGAGCAATTCGAGAAGCTTGCTGTTTCGCTGTGGCGATGCTATAAACACGATCAAAAATATTTTATTCCATGGTTAAAAACGATCAACAATCTAATTTTCAATGTGAAAGTGGACGAATTTCAGCATTGGGATGAAATATCGCGCTTTTATGAAGAATCCTATAATAAGCTTCTTGGCGGATCATATTTACTAAAAGAGCTTCAAGATATTATGCCGGACATTTTGGCCAATTGGCTGAAACTATCGACAGGAAAACAACTATCGACCGCTGCAGCAGCTGTCGTTGCATGGAGTGAAATTTACCGTTCAAGCTTAGATGAGAAAGTGATTGAAGAAGCGGAGCACGTTTTGGCATCAGTTAGTCATGATCGTGCTGATGGTCATGAAGCCAAAAAACGGCTATTTGCGAAGCTGGTCGATTGGGCGGAAATAAATCAAGTAAATCTTGGGCAGAAAAATCATTGGATATTAAAAAAGATTTTTGAACAGAACGGACATTATTTGCTCATTGTTGGAGAAAGCGGTTTTGCCCGATCTCTGCTTGGCCATTCTCTTCCAAGCATTCCTTCATCAAAAATTACAATTTACTCCCATGAAGACCGGACAGACATAAAGCAAATAAATAATGAAAGCATAACAGATGTATTCGCTAAAGAAGATGCGGCAGTTCGTGAAGATGGAACAATTGTTGCGGTATGTGCGCCTAATAATTTGTTAAACGATCATAAGCTAAGTTTAATAGAAGTACCTGACATAGAGCATGTTGATCAAGAGGAGCTAAAGGAATATATACAACTGGCTGATGGGTTGGTATATGTCCATCCAGAGCATCAACCTGCTTCAGTTGAAAAAATGATAGAAAGCCTGGCACCGATTGCTTTAAAAAAGGAGCTTCCAATTTACTTTTTGCTTGAAGATAGCGGCATGCTTCATGATCATTTTAAAGAACAAATACTTGACTTTTTCCCGGAAGCTGAATTTTTCCCATTCCCTTCAAGAAATGAAGGAGAGAAGCGGAAACAGTCCTTCGCTGAATTTATTCATTCACGTTTTCCGTTTCATCAAGATAACAAAACGGAGAAGCTGCTGTTTTTCTTGAAAAAAGCTATTAAATACGCTTATAGCAAACGGATGGAATTAGAGCAGCATTTAGAAGAAAACATCGATAAAAATAAAGAAATCGTGTCTCGATTAAAAGGATTAATACACAGCCTTGGCGATATGGAAAATGAAAAAGCTAAGGAATTGAGGCAGTCACTCCGCTCCACATTGGAAGAGATAAAAAAGGATCTTCATGATGAGTTAAGGACTATTTTGCGATCTGCATCGAAATTCATAACGGAAAACAGCGATTTCAGCCATTTACACATAGAATTGAACAAAAAAATGAACGATCAGGTGAAGGCGCATTTTGCTGAAACGCTGCTTCCAAAAATGTCGCAAAAAATGGGAGAATGGGTTTCATTTGCTGAAAGCGAGCTAAAACAATGCCAAGTCTATTTAGATGAAATGTGTGAATCGTTTAATTCATTGTACGGTCATGACCGTGTGAAGCTTATGTCTGATTTCAAAGTAGTGGATGATTGGCGGCGGGATATTGATCGTCTGACAACAGTGGTGAACATCGAAGAAGAAAATATTATGAACCGCTTTAAGCCTGCACAAGTTATATTAAAAGGAGCAGGAAAGCTGTTTTCGTCCATTGGGAAAAACAAGCTGTTTATCGCACAGCAATACAAAAAATACATTGAAACTGAAACATTCGACGATGCGATTCAATCGATGATCCGAAAATTTTTTGCTCAATTCGACTTATTTGAAAAAGGAATTGAACGAGATGTGAAAATGTTTTTCCGTGAACCTGTTCACAACCTTGAACAAATTGTGCAAGAAGGAGAGCAGCAAATTTGGACAGATCAACAACAATTGGACAGCTTGAAAACAAACCCAGAGATTTATTATGATCCGCTGACAGTTTTTGAATTAAACTTAAGACAATGTGAAATATTGAATGAATACCATTCCTTAAACAATAAAGCGGTCGAAACGAATATAAATAAGTTTTCTAGCGGAGATTAAAGCAATGCTTAGCACATTTTTAGATTAGGGGCTGTCCATAAAGTCAAATCCCCATTGAAAAACAAAAAAATCATAGACATCGATATATCAACGTTTCTAAAACATTAAAGGGGGCGTCTATAAGCCGAAAAAACGACTTATTAGACAGCTCCTATTTATTTTATTAGTAGAAGTGAAACGCAGGTCGAGACTGTCTGAGAGCTTTGAGCTCAAAAAGCTGACGTGATTCTAAAGGAGCCTCCTTGTGATAACATCCAACAAAGCTTTGAGTTGGAAAGCTGAGAAAATACAGCTGTTCCAAATGATATAAAACTTGCCTGCGCTTGGATGATATAAGACGATTTCAATTTAACAAGATGAAGCGGTTTGGAAACAGCGTTTCGGCGGGGATCAGTTGGATCTTGAAGACAAATTAAAACGCAGCCTTTATCTGCAAAGCTGCGTCCATGAAATTCCAGTTATCATTTGCAGAGGATAAAAATGAAATAAGATTTATTTCCAAGGCAGAAAAGCTCCCGATACTTTTCTGAGAGAAGAGAGGTCATTCAGCTTCTCAAATAAATTAAATGATTGTCTTAAAAAAGATGAAAGACTACAGAATTTATGAATGAAATTCTGTAGTCTTTTACAATTTTTTGCTTTTTTCATCGCCTTCTGAAGGCTGTAAGACACGGAGATGAACTTATTTACTCTTCATCCTCCACATGAATTTTATTTTCTTTTTTATGGAAATGTTGAAAGCTGTTAATCAATGTATCTAAATGCTCCAATTGATCGTGATAATCAACGATGGCGGAGACTAAAGATAGTATTTGGTAAAACGAATCGGAATCTTCCGCTTCTTTTTCAAATTTCAAAAACGCTTGAATGAATTCTTTTCGATTAAATTTGTCATAAGGAAGCAGGTCTTCAGCGTGATTATTTTTAATTTTTTTTGTTATTTTTAACAGCGCCTGCTCATGCAAAATTAATAAAAAGTCAAGCTCTGATATAAGCATTTCATGGAGCTTTCTAGGTATTTGCCGAAGTTCGTTTTCCAAGCAATGAATTTGGCGCAATGTGTAAAATGCCCTGTTCGTTGTGATAATCATCTGTCTATACAGGACAAGTTTTCTTGATTTTGGCAATACCTTCGCTTTAGAATAAGTTCGCTCTTCTTTGTAAAGCAAAAATAAATGATCAAGTTTTATCAGCTGATCTTTGATTTTGTCTATTTCCTCTTTAAGAGGGGCAAACTCAGATTTATTTCGAATATTGATCCGAATCCATTTCATAATCTCATGGGAAATTTCGGTGATTTTATGGTAAAGCTTTGTTTCGTATTTTGGCGGCATAAATATCAAATTAACAAAAAAAGCTGATAAAACCCCAAGTAAAATCGTTAAAAACCGTATGGTAGCAAACTGTACAAAATCGTCACCTGTTGTTTCAAGTATCGCAATAACCGTTACTAAAGCAATTGCGATTGTGTTTTCAATCTTTAATTTTAAACAAATAGCAATGGTAATCACTGCTGTAAGACCAATAATAAACGGGTTTGTTCCGAAAGAAATCCCGAATAAAACTGCGACAACAGCGCCGATTATATTTGCCTGAACTTGTTCAATGACGGTTAAATATGATCTATATATTGACGGCTGTATCGCAAAGATAGCTGCAATCCCTGCAAATGCTGGAGATGGAAAATGAAGCATCTCTGCCAGCATTAATGCCAGTGTAATTGCAATACCTGTTTTTAAGATACGGGCTCCAAGTTTCATGTTGAATAAAAATTTTTCCTTCCTTTCATCAAAAAGGTTGTAAGCTATTCAGACTATACATTGTTTAACACGAATATTCAAGGTTATTTTAAGAGAAAGGAAAAAATTAACACTCTTGTAATATGATATGATCCTTTAATATAGACAGACCAAATAGCTACGTTGTGATCGAGCGAACTTTTGCACTTTTTTTGTACAACTGAAGAGGCGGCAGTTTTACATCACCTCCATCGTTTCCAAAAGAAATAAACAACCTGAGTCCATAAATATCGGGCTCAGGCTGCTTAAAGATTTACTTTTTCATTTTGCCTGCTTGTGCAGTAGGCGCTTTAGTAAGACTCATTTTTTGTCATGTGAAAGCTGTTTAAACGATTGTTCGACTGCCGAAATGGTTTTTTTAATGTCCTCTTCTGTATGAGCGATTGTAATAAACCAGGCCTCATATTTAGACGGCGCCAAATTAATGCCTTGATGAAGCATCAGTTTGAAAAATTTAGCAAACATTTCTCCGTCTGTTTTTTCGGCTTGCTCATAATTCGTCACCTTTTCGCGTGTAAAATATACTGTTAATGCACCTTTTAAACGGTTGATGGTGATCGGTATATTATATGATCTTCCAGCGTTTAAAATGCCTTCTTCAAGCATCATGCCGAGCTTATCAAGATAGTCATAAACTCCTTCTTCGCTCAGCACTTCCAAACAAGCAATTCCTGCTAAGATCGATGCAGGGTTTCCTGCCATCGTCCCTGCCTGATAAGCCGGTCCTAATGGCGCCACCTGCTCCATAATTTCTTTACGGCCGCCGTAAGCTCCGATCGGAAGGCCTCCGCCGATAATTTTTCCAAGTGCGGTTAAATCAGGCTCTACATGAAGCAGATTTTGGGCACCGCCGTACATAAATCGAAACGCTGTAATAACTTCGTCAAAAATAAGCAGCGCGCCTGCTTTGTGAGTAAGCTGTTTGACTGTTTCTAAAAATCCTTCCTTAGGTTCCACAATACCAAAGTTTCCGACAATTGGTTCAACTAAAACGGCTGCAACTTCATTTCCCCATCTATGAATAGCTTGTTCAAACGACTCCACATCATTAAAAGGTACAGTGATAACTTCTTGAGCAATGCTTTTTGGTACCCCTGCGGAATCAGGCGTTCCAAGGGTAGATGGACCTGATCCTGCTGCGACAAGCACCAAATCGGAATGTCCATGGTAGCACCCGGCAAATTTAACGATTTTATCCCTTCCTGTGTATGCACGGGCAACTCGAATTGTTGTCATTACTGCTTCTGTTCCAGAATTGACGAAGCGGACCTTTTCTAGAGAAGGGATAGCTTCTTTTAACATTTTTGCAAATTTGATTTCATGAGGCGTCGGTGTTCCATATAGGACGCCTGTCTCGGCAGCGTGCTTGATTGCTTTTGTAATATGAGGGTGTGCATGGCCGGTGATGATCGGGCCATATGCTGCTAAGTAATCGATATATTTGTTGCCATCAACATCCCAAAAATAGGCGCCCTGCGCCCGCTCCATTACAACAGGCGCTCCTCCGCCGACAGCTTTATAAGAACGGGACGGGCTATTTACCCCTCCTACAATATGTTCGAGCGCTTCTTTATGCAGCTGTTCTGATTTTGTAAAATTCATTGTTTCACCTTCTTTTTTACTTAACTGTACAGCCAAAAATATTCAAGCATCCTCGTTTATTCTAGCACTTTTCATAAAAAAGAAAAAAGGTGCATGCAAATTGTTAATTTCAAATAATTCGAGTAAACTAATGTTTGTGATTGATCGATGGAGGTTACAGCTATGAATGTCATTGAAGTAGAGAATTTGCGCAAAGAATTTAAAAGCTATTCAAGCCGCTCTGGATTAAAGGGGGCTTTTCGCGATTTATTCACTAGAAACTATAAAATCAACAGAGCTGTTAATGATATTTCCTTTACAGTGAAACAGGGAGAAATGGTGGGTTATATAGGCGAAAACGGCGCAGGGAAATCGACAACGATCAAAATGCTAACAGGGATTTTAACACCGACATCAGGGAAGGTCCTGGTGAACAATATGAATCCTCATAAGGAACGGGAAAAGTTTGTCCGGACAATCGGTGTTGTATTCGGACAGCGTTCACAGCTTTGGTGGGATATTGCTGTTCAAGAGTCATTCAGGCTTTTAAAAAAGGTATATAAAGTGTCCGATCAAGATTATAACGAACATATGGATCATGTCATTAAAACGCTGGATATCGGCCCTTTGTTAGATAAGCCGGTGCGAAAGCTGTCATTAGGGCAGCGGATGAGATGCGAGCTTACCGCAGCATTAATTCATAATCCTCCTCTTTTATTTTTGGATGAGCCGACGATCGGCTTGGACGTTTTAGTCAAGCTGAAAATTCGTGAATTTTTGAAAGAGATAAATGCAAAATACAAAACAACGATTTTGCTGACGACACATGATATTGCGGATATAGAAGCATTGTGTGAACGCGTCATAATGCTTGATGAAGGAAAGATTATATATGACGGCTCTTTGGACCATTTGCGCGGGAATTGGGGAAAAGGGAAGCAAATTGAATTTCAATTTGCCTCTTCTGTTGATGAATCCCTTTTATTGCAATTAACGAATGGTTTTCACGTGCAATGGATGAAGGGAGATAAAAGCAATGTTTGGATCGCGCAAATTGCGAATCATGAGGAAATGCCGGAAATCATTAGCCGCGTCATGAAGGCTCAAACTATCGTGGATCTAAGCATTAAAGAAATATCAACGGAGGAGATTATACGCAACATTTATGAAAAAGGTGATGCGAACAGTAACTTAGAAAAGGTGATCATGAATGTCTAAATATTTGGAAATGATCCGCATCCGTTTTTTAATGATGCTCGCTTACAGGACAAACTATTATTCTGGAATTCTCATATACAGCATTAATATCGGTGCTTACTACTTTTTATGGACAGCCATTTATGGGGGAAAAGAAAGCATTCAAGGTTTAGATGCAGCGCAAATGGTGACATACGTGGCAATTTCATGGATGGCAAGAGCATTTTATTTTAACAACATCGACAGGGAAATCGCAATGGAAATTAGAGAAGGAAAAGTGGCAGTGGAGCTGATTCGTCCCTACAATTATCTTGGCATGAAAACGATGCAGGCGTTTGGAGAAGGCGTTTTTCGCCTTTTCTTTTTTTCCATGCCTGGAATGGTGATTGTAAGCTTTATTTTTCCGCTCGAATTGCCGCTTGATTGGCAGGCGTGGTGTTTTTTTGCCATTTCCATATTTTTTAGTTTTGTTATTAATACAGAAATTAATTTATTGACAGGAATCTCAGCTTTTTTCTTATTTAACAACGACGGACTAATGAGAGCAAAACGCGTCATCATTGACTTGTTTTCCGGACTGCTGCTCCCCATTAGCTTCTACCCAGTTTGGGCTCAAGAAATAATGGAATATTTGCCTTTTCAAGCAATCAGTTATATTCCAAGCATGATCTTTACAAAAGGATTCCAAGAGGCTGAAATTACAGACGCTATTCTTTTTCAATTGTTTTGGTCCATTTTATTAATCATTCCAATTTGTGCTATGTGGGCGGTTGCGAAAAGAAAAATGATTATTCAAGGGGGGTGAAAAAATGTTTTATGTGTCAATGTTTTTTCAATATATCGCTCAATATTTAAAAACAAGGATGGAATACAGAGCGGATATGATTGTAGAGATATTGTCTGATCTATTGTTTCAGGCAGTAAATTTAGTTTTCATTCTCGTCGTATTTGGACATACAGAATCGCTTGGCGGCTGGCAAAGAGATGAAATTATTTTCATTTATGGCTTTTTCTTAGTTCCATATGCTTTATTCAGCACCTTTTTTAACATTTGGGATTTTAATGAACGATATATTGTAAACGGTGAAATGGATCGCATTTTAACGAGACCGATCCACAGTTTGTTTCAGGTGATATTGGAGAGGATGGAGCTTGAATCGCTTTTTGGCGTTATTACAGGACTTGTTGTCATGGGGTATGCAGCAGCCCGGCTGAATCTTACTTTTCATTGGTATGACATTTTTATTTTTATTCTATTTGTATTTGGCGGCACCCTTGTCAGCGGCAGTATATTTGTTGCGCTTGCATCCATTGGGTTTTGGTCGGATGCAAAAACATCGATTATGCCAATGATGTATAATATTGGAAACTACGGCCGCTATCCAGTAAATATTTACAACGATGTGATACGTTTTATTTTAACGTGGATTTTGCCGTTTGCCTTTGTGGGAGTTTATCCGGCTTCCTATTTTTTACGAAAAACGGATTGGTATATTTACGCTTTTTTAACTCCTGTGATAGGCCTTCTGTTTTTTATTTTGTCGGTTATTATTTGGAATATTGGAGTGAAGCGATATCGAGGGGCAGGAAGCTGATCATAGTTTCCTTTCGTTAAGCGATAAAATTCAAAGGTTGTTGACATCGGTTTGGTTGACGAACAAGTTTCCTTTAGCTAGTGATAAAATTCAATAAGGCTGAATAACATGTACAAACAATAATTTTCGGGGGAAATTATGGCGATTGTCGTAGGAACAGGGATAATGTTCTGTTTGGTTATGAGCATTCGAACGATGTTTTCTGCTGTGAAAAGAGGCACGTTCCTTACGTTTGAAACTGTATATTTAATTGCTTTAGTATATGCCTCTTTTTTGTTAGGATTTGGTGTGATTTATTTAATTTTAACTCAATACGGCTTTCCGATTTTAGCTGAATCTGGGCGGCCTCTTTATGGGACGTATTTAGAAAATTTAACCACCTGCTTATACTTTAGTGCAGTTACGCTGTTTTCTGTAGGCTATGGGGATATCACTCCTTTCGGCATTGGAAGGTGGATTGCAATTGTACAGGCGATGATTGGCTACATATTGCCTACGGTTGTTGTTGCCAAAACAATGATTGATATTGAGAAGAAACAATAGTTGTAACATGAAGCGAAATTCGGTACGCTGAAGATAAAATGAACAACTGGAGGGATTAGATATGGCAGCTGAAGTGGGAAAGCCTGCACCAGATTTTGAGCTGACTGCTGATACTGGAGAAAAAGTAAAACTTTCTGATTTTAAAGGAAAATATGTAGTGCTGTATTTTTACCCGAAAGATATGACTCCGGGATGCACAACGGAAGCGTGCGATTTTCGCGATAAATATGAGAGCTTTCAAGAGCTTGATGCCGTCATTTTAGGAGTAAGCCCTGATCCGCAGGAACGACATCAAAAATTTAAAGAGAAGCACGGGCTCCCTTTTTTGCTTCTCGTTGATGAAGATCATAAAGTTGCGGAACAATACGGAGTATGGAAATTAAAGAAAAACTTTGGAAAAGAATACATGGGAATCGAACGATCTACTTTTATTATAGATAAACAAGGAATATTAGTGAAAGAATGGCGAAAAGTAAAAGTGAAAGGACATGTTGAAGAAGCTCTCACATTTATTCAAAATAGAGAAGAATGACAGCAAAGGATTTGCACTGTTCACCTATGTTGTCAAGGCGGGCATTTGTGCCCGCTTTTTCCCGTGCAAAAGCGAAAATCTTTTTCTTAATAATTGGTGCATTTTTTTAATGAATAGATAAAATGTTCTAATAAATTAAACGCTCCCATTGACAAAAGTCTTATAATCAATGTACACTAATTATAAATATTATAAAGTAATAATGATACAAAATAAGAATGTTTTCAAGAAATGAGGTGCATGGCGATGTCAGACAATACGTTAAAGGAAGCTCTTGAAATTTTAAAACAAACGGGAGTCCGCATCACTCCGCAGCGTCATGCGATTTTGGAGTATTTAGTTAATTCAATGAATCATCCAACTGCTGATGATATATATAAAGCGTTAGAAGGTAAGTTTCCAAACATGAGTGTTGCAACTGTTTATAACAACCTTCGGGTATTTCGTGAAGTTGGACTGGTAAAAGAATTAACGTATGGCGATGCATCTAGTCGATTCGATTTTGTGACAACGGAGCATTATCATGTCATTTGCGAGGAATGCGGAAAAATCGTTGATTTCCATTATCCAGGTTTAGACGAGGTGGAGGCTCTTGCAGAGCATGTAACGAACTTTAAAGTTAGCCACCACCGAATGGAAATATACGGGAAATGCCCTGCATGTCAGCAAAAAGAAAAAAATATGCACTGAGAAAGCTGGTAGGAAAACAAACTATCAGCTTTCTCTTTTCCTTGATTTACGATTGTACTTTTCGTCGAATTCTTTGCCTTCAAGCTCTTTATCAAGAGTCAAAGGCTCTCTGCAATACATGCACATATCCACACGACCGAGCATTTTTGTCACTTTCCCGCATGAAGGACATACAACTTGAACAGCTCTCGTCGATAGCATCCCGATCCAGAAATAGACGACAGTACTTCCGATGATGGATAATAAACCAAGCAGCATGAAAATGGTCATGACCCATACATGTTCTCTGAAAAAGATGCCTATGTACATAATGATAAAACCAACAAATACTAAACTTAAGGCAAAAGTGCGGATTTTATTTATTTTGCTTGTATATTTTTTAGCCATTGTACAAACCTCCTGAACACTACTATAGCATATTTTCACTTTTTTTTCGTCACAGAACGGCCAATTGCTAACAGTATTTCTTTTTTTATTTATAGAAGCTTTTGTTTAATGTGTTTTATTCAGACAGCGGATGAATAAATGATTTGCAGCGAATCTATATACACTTAAAGAAAGGACTCGCCATCCAGATACATTAGCTGTATTATTTAATAGAAAAAGAATGCTGCTTCTCTGCAATCCGATTATTTGGCCTTTGCTTTGCTGCTGTTGTTTATACAAACCTCCGATAAACCTTTGATTATAAAATATTATGGATTACTTAATGAAAAGGCAGCACTCAATATAGCAACAAATTTTTTAGGCAGTAGCCGGAGAATTATCGACTGATGTTTAAATAATGGAAAAATATTGTTTGACTGGAACGAGTATCTTTCCGATCTGAATCGAGCGTTAAAATACATTACCATTTCGGGGCGGAAAAGTTACCATCGTCGAAGATAATCAGGAACTCAACCAGAAGAGAGAAAGTGGAAAAATTCAGTTGAATTTGCAAAATTAATTAGACAGTGTTGGCTAAAGGAAAAGCATTGTTGATGCAAAACGATATCTTTGAAGCATATAATCATATTGTTGCTGCACTGCATCACTTGTAAAGACCGGAAGTGATCGGTTTCTGGTTGCTATATGTGCTCAAGTAAACCAAGCTGTATAAATAATTGAATTAATTGAATATGATAAAGGGCAGTATAAAAACGTTTCAAATTATTTTTATATTGCGTTTGGCTGTCTAATCCGTTCAATAGCTGATTTCTGTGCGGCTCAAAAAATGTTTTTCCGAGTTATTTGAACATCTTAAAGTCAGACTGTATTTTGCGGATTAAGTGTGCTGCTGGAATATTTAATCGAGCGGATTCAGTTGTTTAGAATCAAAGGAACAGGCGTTGGCAGTTTTTATTGATATTTTTTAAAAAAAGTGTTGACACTAAAATTTCATGATGATATATTATAAAGCGTCGCTGTTGAAAAGATGAATAATCTTCGAAACAGCAAAATAATCTATAAATGTAAGTTTAAAAATTTTATTCCGATTGTTGACATAACTTCATTTATCTGCTAGAATAAAAAACCTGATCGGAAATGATCTTTGAAAACTGAACAAAACGAAAAGCGTGCCTGTTGATTCTAAAAGA
>ERZ1673781.17-NODE-17-length-65925-cov-28.733171_pt1 | contig 65925 bp, 63 predicted proteins | sample MGYA00580135_ERZ1673781 | MGnify/ENA primary metagenome ERZ1673781 (study PRJEB41219, sample SAMN04549612) | soil metagenome | isolation source: soil | place: USA: New Mexico, Bitter Lake NWR | collected 2008-11-15 ...
ATATGAGTGAAGCACCAATAAACCGTTTGTGATGTTACTTAACGGAAAAAGTGACTATCTACACAAAGACGTGAAGCTTGTTCCGTGATCATTAACGAAAATCACGACTTTTGTCATCAGCATCTAGTGGGAACCGGATATGAGTGAAGCACCAATAAACCGTTTGTGATGTTACTTAACGGAAAAAGTGACCGTCTCGTCTACACAAAGGCATGAAGAAAGTTATTTTGTATGTTTGAAATCGACGATTTCCATTTACTGTGATTCGGATATCTTTTAATGGAAACCATTTTAGAAACGAGGTGCCTAAAGAACATGAAAAAGCAAGAGGCTATTGTAAAAACAAACAAACTGGAAATTAAAGTACATTCCCTCGGTCGTGTAGAAGGAGATTTGGATGTAAAAGTAGCCATTGATGATGGCGTTGTTGTAGATGCTTGGACGGAAGCAACGATGTTCCGCGGTTTCGAGATGATTTTAAAAGGAAAAGATCCGCAGGCCGGTTTGATTGTTACTCCTCGGATCTGCGGCATTTGCGGCGGCAGCCATCTCACGAAAGCAGTTTATGCGCTCGATACGGCTTGGGGGACGGAAGTACCGCCGAATGCTACGCTCATCCGCAATATTGCTCAAGCGGCGGAAACGATTCAAAGCATTCCGCGTTGGTTTTATGCTTTATTCGCAATTGGTTTAACACATCGACATTACGCTTCTTCTAAGCTGTACGATGAAGTGGTTCGCCGTTGGGCTCCTTTTGAGGGAGAGCATTATGAGATTGGCGTCACTGTTTCAGCTAAGCCGGTGGAAATTTACGCGATCTTTGGCGGACAATGGCCGCATTCTAGCTTCATGGTTCCGGGAGGCGTTGTCAGCTCGCCGACATTGTCCGATATTACTCGCTCTATCTCGATTTTGGAATATTATCGGGAAAACTGGCTGGAGAAAGTTCTTCTTGGTTGTTCCGCTGAACGCTGGCTGGAAAACAAGACTTGGGACGATGTTCTTGCATGGCTGGATGAGAAGCCGGAGCATCGCAATTCTGATCTTGGCTTATTCATTCGCTATAGCATGGAAATCGGATTGGACAAATACGGAGCGGGGCCGGGCCGCTATTTAGCCACTGGAAGCTTTTTTAACCCGCAGCAATACCGCTATCCGACGATTGAAGGACGCAACGCAGCGCTGATTTCCCGTTCGGGAATATTTGATGGGGAAAATTTCCATGATTTTGATCAAGCACGGATACGCGAGGATCATACCCATTCTTTCTATCGCGGCAGCGGTTCTTACCACCCATTTGAAGGAGTAACCGATCCGGTGGATCCGATCGAAGGGCAAAAAGAAGGAAAATATACGTTTGCTAAAGCACCGCGGTATGATATTCCAGGCATCGGAGAAACTCCTCTGGAGGTAGGTCCGTTGGCCCGCCAAGTAATTGCTGGTCGCTCTGGTGCTGAGGAGTGGCAAGATTATGATCCTCTCTTTTTGAACTTGATTAAAGAAATCGGGCCAAGTTCAATGGTGCGTGTGTTGGCTCGCCTTCACGAAGCCGCGAAATATTATTTGCGCATGAAGAAGTGGTTGAAGCAAATCGATTTAAACGAAAAATTTTATATCAAGCCGAAAGAATTGCCTGAAGGACGCGGATTCGGAGCTACGGAAGCAGCCCGCGGCGCTTTGGCTGACTGGATTCAAATTAAAGATGGAAAAATTGAAAATTATCAAGTCGTCACTCCGACAGCATGGAACATTGGACCACGTGATCGTCACGGTCAGCGCGGACCTATCGAAACAGCGATGATCGGCGTACCTATTAAGAATCCTGAAGATCCGGTCGAATTGGCTCATATTGCTCAAAGCTATGATTCATGCCTTGTTTGCACCGTTCATGCTTATGATGCCAAGTCACATAAAGAGTTAGCCAAATATAAAGTGATAAATATATGCTGATATCTCTAATATGCAACTTTAAGTGACGTGTTTTTCTGCAGTGCAAGCATATCAGCAGACGTTTCATATGCAATTGTAAAACTAATAGTCTAGTAAAACAGACAAAGAATGGTAATGGGAACGGTACGCCTGCAGAAGGAGGAATTTTGTATGAACGTTATGATTATTGGATGTGGCAATTTGCTGCGAAGTGATGATGGGGCGGGACCCATGTTGATCCGCAAATTGTGGGAACATGGGGTCCCACCGGGAGTCCGTTTGGCTGATGGCGGAACTGCTGGCATGGATGTAGCTTTTCAAATCGGGGATGCAGAGGAACTGATTCTAGTAGATGCCTGTAAATCAGGAGATGAACCGGGCACGATTTTTGAAATTCCAGGTGAAGAGGTGGAAACTCCTCCGCTAAAAGATGTTAATCTTCACGATTTCCGCTGGGATCATGCGATTGCCTTAGGCCGGTGGCTTTTAAAAAGCCGCTTCCCGAAGAAAGTGACCGTTTTCCTGATCGAAGCCGAAAACATATCGTACGGATTTGGATTGTCTCCAACGGTGGACAATGCCTTAGATCGTTTAGCGGATGAACTGCTTCAGCGCTTAGGAGGGAAAAAAAGTGAAGCTTGAACTGACACCAACTGGCTATCTTCATATTCCCGCCGAAGAAACGGTGCGGTTTCCTACAGGAACAGCCATCGTTTTAATACGTGACGAAGAACTGTGGGTGATGCCAGTAAGTCATTTGGGAGCGGGCGGATTACTGTTAAAACTGCGCAATTCTCGTGGAGATCGAAGCATGTTTGTCCAAGAAATTTTGCCCGAAGGTGTGCAGCCGGGAATTCGTGACGCTGTATGGGATGAACGATATGGAGCGCTTCGCATGCCACTTTTTTGTTCCTGTGCGATGTCGGAGAAGTAAAAGTATATAAGCCGCTTCATCCCTTGACTTGAATGGTCATGATGAAGAAACAGTTTTGGACCTGGCCGACAGGACGATAAGATGATATCCATACTAAATGAAACGAGAGTGAGTAATTGCACAAAAATCGTTAGTACGTTAGAACATGCCGATCTTAGTTATTTAGAGGTTTCGTTGTCTTTCCAATTACAGTTTTTAAAAGGGGGAATAACAGTGCTGCAGCCACAGCCAATCGGTGTTTTTCCTGGAGCGGCAGGTTTTTTTCTTCTACCACCTGTTCCAAATGCAGATCAATTCATATCCCTTCTTCTCCGCGGACATTTTCCTGATCGTTGGCCGGAGAACTGGCGTTTTTTTGCTGCGGCGATTGAGGGAAAAAGCGAAGACGAGGTGCTAACATTATTGCCGGAAGGACCGGAAGCTGCTTATAACCGATTTATTTTAGATCCACAAACATATACATACACTTTAGCCAAAGAAGTGCTCTCAGACGATTTCTCCTTGCTTTTGGATGCAGCGGCGTGGCGCCTGAAACTGTTTGAAACTCCCCCACCGCTTGGCGATGCGTCAGGAGAAATACGGGCGTTTTTATTGGCGACTCAAGCGTACGACGCGTTTCAACAAAAGGATTGGCCGACTGGGCTTTCGCTTCTTTCCGAAGCCGCCGCTACAGTAGAAAACGTGTCACCTGTTTTTTCCGCTCGCCTTTACGCGGAATATGCGGCGACAAAACAAATGCTTGGTGATTGCGGGAAGGAGACAGTAGAAGGATACCGGAAAGCCCTCTCTCTTTTAGAAACGTCTTCCTTTCAGGAAGCAAGGGCTGAACTGTGGTTTCAATTAGGCACAGTACATCAAACTGGCGCCGATGGACGGAAAGGTTCTCTTCTAGAAGCAGTCAGATGTTATCATGAAGCACTAAAAGTATATCGGAAAGACACTTATCCAGAAGAGTATGCTACCGTTCATATGAATCTTGCTTTAGCGTATTTAGCCATTCCGTCTTTAGACCGCAGCGCCTATTTGCGCACAGCGACAGCGATCCAGTCATTAAGAGAGTCTTTACGCATTTTTAAAAAAGATAAACACCCTGAGCTTTGGGCAAGCGCCACGGTCAATCTAGCCAATGCGCTGCAACATGTAAAATCCTCTCATCTTGAAGATAACCTTTGGGAAGCAGTAGCTCTTTATGAAGATGTGCTCGAAGTACGCCGCTCTAAAGGCGATCCAATAGCATATGCCCGCGTTTTAGCTAATCAAGGGAATGCGTTGGCACATCTAGGTGCGTTTTCCCGAGCGGTACCTCGGTTGGAAGAGGCCAGTCAATTGTTTCGTAAATATGGAGAGCATGAGGCAGCGAGTGCCATCGAAGACGTATTAGCGGAAATTGCCCTTAAGCGGAAGCAAGCAGCAGTCAATGAAAAAATGGAACAGTAAAATGTGCGAAAGAGAGGAAGGATTGCATGAATCCCCACGAACAGCAATATTTTAATCTTTTGTTGGGTATGGCGGTTGACCGCTTTTGTGAACGTATCATCCAGCGCAATGAAGGAGCTCAAAAAGCTCTGGAACGGCTTCGCGCAAATCCTCAAAGTGAGGGAATTTGGCTGAACGAATTTGTGGACGCTTTCTTTCGCGATGCCCTTCTTGATAATCCAGCGGGCTCTTGCCTCATTTTGCAGGCTTTAGCCAATCATCGCGTCAATGATTTTACTAACATTGTTGACCGTAATACGGTTGAAGAAATGCTGCAGGAGATGGCCAAACAAACATTTGCCGCTTTATTATATCGGAAAATCGAAGAAGCTCTGGAGCAAACATTGGCTTTTGGAGGTGAGTGATCATGAAAGTTCAGCAGGAAGAGGATTTTCAAGCTTTGGCTGGACGGGTGGATCGCGTGCTGGACTCGATAAAGGGTCTGCCAGAAGACGCTCGGATGAAAGCAATGGAATTGAAAAAAGCCATTGAAGCCTTTCACGAACATGCTCTTAGAAAACTCGTTCGCACGTTTCGTGAAACGGAGGCGGGAAAAGAATTGCTGCTGAAAGCTGCAGAAGACCCTTCTATTTATGCGATGTTTTTGATGCACGGAATCATTAAACAAGATTTATTTACCCGTACCGCCGCCGCGTTAGAAGAAGTGCGTCCTTATATGCGTTCCCACGGAGGTGGCGTGGAGCTAGTTAAAGTGGAAGGAAATACAGTTTATGTCCGCCTTCAAGGAGCTTGTTCCGGTTGCTCGCTATCCGCTATGACGTTGAAAAATGGGATTGAGGAAGCAATTAAAGCCCGCGTTCCAGAAATTGAACATGTTGTCATGGTCGAAGAGGAAGTGACCTCCGGCTACATGCCATTTCACGCTATGAATGATACTGGAAATTTAGAACAAAACGGATGGGTGCAAGGTCCATCCGCTTCGGAACTGGAAGAAGGGAGTCCTGTTCGCTTTTCGCATGAGAAGCTCGATGTTTTGCTGGTTCGCTTAGAAGGAAAAGTAATGGCATTTCGCAATCAATGCCCTCATATGGGGATGTCTCTTGACGGAGGACTGGTGGACAACTCTATTATTACTTGTCCATGGCACGGCTTCCGTTTTGATTTATCCACCGGGGAATGCATGACGGCACCTCACGTGCAGCTAGAACCATTTCCAGTTCGGGTAGAGGATGAAAAAATATGGATACGATTAAGTTAACCGCATATCCCGAACGGTGGTTAGGGGGACCGGCCCCAGGCGGTCTTGTGCTGCCCCCTGCCCATCCAAACAGGATTCATCTTTATGCACCAAGGGGAGTGTATATAGACGATGATATTGTAGTGGCGGCCGACAGCGGCAACCATCGCGTACTCATTTGGTACAGCTGGCCGGAAAATGATCATGCGCCAGCTGACATCGTGTTAGGTCAGCCTGATTTTGAAACAGAAGGACCAAAGCTGTTTCATCTCCCGACTGGCGTTGCGGTCATTGAAGGAAAGCTATTTGTCGCAGATGCTTGGCACCATCGTCTGCTCATTTGGGAAACATTTCCAAAAATAAATAACCAACCTCCCGATTATGTCTTGGGACAAGAGGATCTGTCAGGGACATCCCCTAATCGAGGAGGAAAAGTTAGTCCGACTGGATTTTATTGGCCATATAATTTTGCATACATTGATGAATGGTTTTACGTAGCGGATACGGGGAATCGCCGAGTTTTGGGATGGAAAGGTTTACCGGAAGATGGGCGTGTTCCTGATGTCATTCTTGGTCAACCGAATGGTTATGTAAACAGTGAGAATAGGAGAAAAGGCGTAGGAACGGATACGTATCGCTGGCCGCACGCTCTTGCCGGCGACGGAAATACGTTATACGTTGCCGATGCGGGCAATCACCGCATTCTTGGCTATACGCCGCCTCCAGAGACGGACCGCCCAGCTGAGTTAGTTCTCGGTCAACAAGATTTTACTCAGTCATTTGAACTTCCACATGTACCGCAAGGACCCCGGCGCTTCCGGTTTCCTTACGGAATCGCACAATACGACAATTTGCTAGCGGTGGCTGACACGGCAAACAACCGCATCCTTCTTTTTACTGAGTCGCCGCGAAAAGGAGCGTATCATCCTGCTTCGTATGTTATTGGCCAAGCAGATTTCGAAGGAATGGGAGAAAATCGCTGGAAAGCCGTAACAAGGGATTCACTTTGCTGGCCGTACGGGATTTGGTGTCATCAAAATCGTCTGGCAATTGCTGATTCAGGAAATAACCGCGTCATCATTTGGCGCCTTGAATTTACATGATTGTTCTAAAGAATCTCTAACAAAAGTTTCAGTGTTTTAGTGTTCGAATGAACTTCTAGTTTTCTTTACGGACAATAAAATATCTAAATTTTCATATTTATTGCAAATCGGGGGGAGCGATTCATTTATGTGTTTAGCTATTCCAGGCCAAATTGTAGTAATGTTAGATGGTGACCGCCATTATGCTGTGGTGAATGTTTGCGGTGTGCGCCGCAAAATTAACATTGACTTATTAAAAAATGAACATCTCCTTCTTGGAGATTGGGTGCTTATTCATGTGGGATTTGCGATGAGCAAAATCAGTGAAGAACAAGCAAATGAACAATTGAATTTGCTAAGCATGTTAAATGAATCGGATGAAGCGATCGAGGAAGTACAAGGTTACCAATTTGATAACGAAAAAGTTTAAACATGTTAATACACAGCGCTGGAGACTTAAGGCAACAAAAGGCATATGATTGGTCAATCAAAACCCGTTCCGAAAAAGACGATATGCATGCAGGCAGTCGTTGTTGATCTAATTTTAGGAGGTGCAGTTTAATGACGACGATGAAATATGTTGACGAGTTTCGCAATCCGGAATTAATCCGCAAAATATCGGAAGAAATCCACCGTCTCGTCGATCCAGATTATCACTATCGTTTTATGGAGGTTTGCGGAGGACATACCTTTTCGATTTTTCGATTTGGATTGCAGAATCTGCTGCCTGAAAACATTGAGCTTGTCCATGGACCGGGATGCCCTGTCTGTATTCTTCCAATGGGACGTATGGACAATGGACTTTCGATTGCCAAGCAGCAGAACGTCATTTTTACCGCATTCGGTGATGTAATGCGCGTTCCTGGGAAACATGGAACGCCTCTCGAACTAAAAGCTAAAGGGGCTGATATACGTATGGTGTACTCCCCTTTAGATGCTTTAAACATAGCGATGAAGAATCCTGACCGGCAAGTTGTGCTGTTCGCGATTGGCTTTGAAACTACCGCCCCATCAACAGCATTGACGCTCATGCGCGCACGTGAATTGGATGTGCCCAATTTCTCTGTATTTTCCAATCACGTCCTAATTATACCGGCAATGCAGGCAATATTGGATTCTCCGGATATGCGCATTGATGGGTTTATCGGACCTGGTCATGTTTCATCTGTAATCGGCGCCCGTCCTTATGAAAGCATCGCAAAAAAATACCAAAAACCGATAATTATCTCCGGTTTTGAACCGCTCGATTTACTGCAATCGATCCTCATGCTTGTAAAACAAATGCGCGAGGGGCGGTTTGAAGTAGAAAATCAATATAGCCGCGTCGTTCCTTACGAAGGAAATATGTCTGCACTTGATGTAATGAAAGAAGTTTTTGAAGTCCGCTCTCTTTTTGAATGGAGGGGACTTGGGGCTATTCAGCAGTCTGCGCTCAAATTGCGGCCTGAATTCGCCAAGTGGGATGCGGAAGTTCGTTTCCAAGTCGAGGGATCTCGTGTGAGTGATCCGCAAATGGCGCCTTGCGGACAAGTATTAAAAGGTATATTGAAGCCGCATCAATGTCAGCTGTTTGGCAAAGAATGCACTCCGGAACATCCGGTGGGAGCTCTTATGGTGTCGTCAGAAGGGGCATGCGCCGCCTATTATCATTACGTTCATTTGCAAGAAGCAGTGGGTGAATAAAAAAAGAGGAAATTATATAGATTGTTTTCCCTGTTAGGTGAAATACAATGCGTTTCGATTTCGGGCAGTGGCAGGGTTCATCAGCTTACTTTCAGACGTTATATGATTTGGGAGACGCTCACTGAACTTCTTAATTAATCGTTGCATCAGGAAGAAAGGAAGGAACAAGCATGAAGACAGCCAAAGTGAATTTTACTGATTCTTATATCGAATTGGCTCATGGCGCTGGTGGGAAAGCCAGCAGAAGACTGATCGAAGGACTGTTGGTTCCCTATATGATGGGGGACAAGCCAGCAGAATTAAATGATGCGGCATATGTTGAGACAAATGGGAGCCGATTGGCGTTTACTGCAGACAGCTTTGTTGTCAATCCACTCGTCTTCCCAGGGGGATCTATCGGCGAACTTGCCGTCAATGGGACTATAAACGACTTGGCGATGGGAGGAGCAAAGCCGTTGGCTTTGGTGACAACACTTATTATCGAAGCGGGATTGACAACGTCGGAGTTGGAACGGGAGGTGGCGGCTATCGCCAAGGCAGCTCAACGTGTCGGAGTGCCTGTGGTCGGGGGAGATACGAAAGTAGTGGAGCACGGAAAAGCGGACGGTCTGTACATCACGACAGCCGGTATCGGCCTTACCGATCCGCGCGTTTCTCTTTCGTCCAGAAACGTTCAACCGGGTGATCATGTCATTTTGTCTGGTGCAATTGGTGATCATGGGATTACCGTTCTCTTGGCTAGAGGGGAGTTGGATTTAGAAGCTGACCTTACTTCCGATACTCGGGCGGTTTGGCCGTTCGTATCGGCACTTATTGAGGCGGCGGCGCCGGGGCTTAGATGGCTGCGCGATCCAACCCGAGGCGGTGTAGCTACGGCATTAAACGAATTGGCAAGAGACGCTCAAGTAGCTGTTATACTCGATGAAGAGGCAATTCCAGTTCGCCCGGCAGTGCGCGGTGCCTGCGAAATTTTAGGATTGGATCCCCTTCATATTGCCAATGAAGGGCAGTTTCTTGCCGTCATTTCGCCTGAATACGCCGATATCGCATTAAAAACACTTAGAAGCATGCCGGGCGGGGAGAATGCGAAGCGCATTGGTGAAATACAAGCAGAGCCAAAAAAAGCAGTTTTAGCACGTTCTCAATATGGAGGTACACGCTTGATCGATATGCTGATTGGCGATCCGTTGCCTCGCATCTGTTAATCAATCATGAAAATGCTTAATAATAAATCATCTCTTTGGAGGATGAGAAATAATGCTGGAGCTTTATGGTGCGAAAGGATGTCCTTACACGAAGGAATTGCGGGAAAGTTTATTATGGGACGGAAAAGAATTTGTCGAGTATGATGTCGAAGAAGACAAAGCGGCATTGAAGCAGCTTGTTGTTTTGACGGGAGGAGGTACTGTTCCAGTCTTAGTAGAAGACGGGCAGGTCATTCAAATAGGAGTTTCCGGCCGCGGATGCATGGTTGCATTACCGTCCGCAAAGGAGGAGAAGCCGTTTTCTTAAACGGGCGCCCCCTCTCTTCTCTTTAGGTAAGATACGTGCAAAATAAACGGATACATCTCTAGGAAAGTGGAATATGTCGGCATGAAAAGTTCTGTTATGTATACGCCTTCAGTTCAGAATGCGAGAACAAAGCTAAATGCCAGCGCATTAAGTTCAACGGACAATGTTTTCTTATTCAAAGTTCGGACGGTCCACTGAGCTCTATTTATCTGTTCGAAAGCTCCAAAATCTCTCGTTTTATAACGAAAGCAGGTGATTCATCATGAAAATAGCGCAGCGTATTTGCATATATGGTGTTGTGCAAGGGGTCGGTTTTCGTCCTTTTGTCTTTCGTAAAGCAAAGCGGTGGAAGCTCAGCGGATGGGTGCGCAATGGAGAAAGCGGCGTGGAGATTCATGTGGAAGGGGACGCAGATGCCATTCAACAATTTGTTCAAGAAATTACAGATCGATACCCTTCCTCAGCTAAAATAACCAATTTGGAAATTAAAGATGCGCCTTTACAAGAAGCAGCTGATTTCGAAATTTTGGCCAGCACGCTCCATAATCGGCCGACAGTGCAAATTCCTGCTGATCTTGCGGTTTGTCCGAAATGCTTGTCAGAATTGTTTGATCCAGCTAACCGCCGATTCCTTTATCCATACATCAATTGCACGGATTGCGGTCCACGATATACGGTCATTGAGCGGCTGCCGTATGACCGGCCTTATACGACAATGCATATGTGGTCTATGTGTCCGGCTTGTTCAGTGGAATATTATGATCCGGCGGATCGACGGTTTCATGCGCAGCCAACTGCTTGCCCCGATTGCGGTCCTCATTATCATGTGCAGGGACAGGATGGAGAAATACATGGTGATGAAAAAGCGATCAAAAAAACGGCCGAGCTCCTTCGTTCTGGGCGCATCGTTGCGATCAAGGGGCTTGGCGGCTATCTTTTGGCGTGTGATGCTGAAAACGAAGAAGCGGTATGGGAGCTTAGAAGGCGGAAGCGACGCGGGGAAAAGCCGTTTGCCTTAATGGTAAAAGATCTCGAGACAGCAAGGTCGTTTATCGATATATGTGCGGAAGAAGAAAATCTCCTTACATCTTCCGCCCGACCCATCGTGTTGGCACAGGCTCGCCGATTGCTGCCGGGAATTGCTCCTGATAATTCCGATTTAGGAGTAATGCTTCCATACACCCCTCTCCACCATTTGCTGTTTCATTTCGACGCACCAGAAGTGCTTGTAATGACAAGTGCTAACCGTTCCAGTGAACCGATCATCTATGATGATGAAGAAGCGATCAAGGCACTTGAAGGCATTGCGGACGCATGGCTTATTGGGGAGCGCCCTATTGCCCGCCGCGTCGATGATTCCGTCGTTCGCGTCAGCCCATTTGGCCCTACTGTACTTCGGCGGGCGCGGGGGTATGCGCCGCTTCCTGCTGCCCAATTGCCCAGTGATCGGCCTGTTCTTGCGGTTGGAGCTGACCTAAAAAATACCATTACATTAGTGGTCAACGGACAGGCGATCATGAGCCAGCATTTAGGAGATTTGATGAAATACGAAGCATATATGTCATTTGAGCAAACGGTCCATGATCTTTTGTCGATGTATGATGTTCGATTGCAAGAAACGATTGTGGCGTACGATCTTCATCCCGACTACCAATCTACCGCCTTTGCTCACAATCTAGAAGCTTATCAACATATTGGCATCCAGCACCACCGCGCTCATGTGGCGTCCGTGCTGGCGGAGCGAAATGCATTGGACAAACGGGTGATCGGAGTGGCGTTTGATGGAACAGGTTTTGGCGACGATGGAGCGATCTGGGGCGGCGAGCTGTTTGTCGGAAGCGCTGCGGAAGGTCTAAAACGGCGCGGACATCTTCGTTACGCCATGCTTCCCGGCGGAGATGCGGCGGCACGCATGCCGCTTCAAGCGCTAGCTGGTTTCTTTGTGGATGATCCGAAATGGGCAATAAATGTCGGCAAGCAGCTTTCGTTTCCTGAACGATTTTTCACGGCAGTGAAGATGGTAGAGAAACAATTGCGCACCTTTCCAACAACGTCCGTCGGCCGTTTGTTTGATGCAGCAGCGGCCCTTTTAGGATTTACCGGTCCTATCTCATTTGAAGGACAAGCAGCCATTTGGCTGGAGCATTTAGCACGTACAGCTCCATTAGAGAAGGTATATTCTTTCCCGTGGAATGGAAAAGAGCTAGACTACCGTCCTTTTTTAAAGGAAATGGCAGAAGACCGTCTAAAAGGAAAAGATGCAGCGGTGATTGCTCGCGCATTTCATCGAAGCGTCGCAGAAGGCATATTTAGAAGTGTTCGTTCTTTAGGAGCGGCCTATGAAATTGACACTGTTGTGTTGTCCGGCGGTGTATTTCAAAATTCGCTTTTGTTAGCTGATTTGAAAGAGTTATTTTATGAAAGCGATATGCATATCTGGATCGGTGAAGAAATTCCACCTAACGACGGCGGCATTAGTCTCGGGCAGGCAGCGCTTGTAGCTGCAGCGCATTCGAATTTATGAGTCGTTATTGCTTCAAAAGCTGTAAATATTTGTCTATCACTTGCTATGTTTTAATTGTTGTACATTCATTTTTTCCAATTCAATGTATTGTAGACCGCTGACTCGAATTCGAGGAAGCCCAAGTATGACCCCACATCAATTTATGTTTCATTCTTCGCATCGTCTATTAAAAATTTTTTACAAGACATCTTTCGGCGGCTGCACTTAAAGAAGGAAAATTCCTTTTCCGTCCAATTTGTAAAAATGAATAATAAAAGCAGATTCATCAAGGGCTGCTATGCCAAAAATGTGCAGAAAAGCTGTTCAGGCTGCTGCCCTAAACGGATGAATCTGCTTCTTATCTATTTATCTTCCTTTTGCATTAGACCCGTTTAAACACCCATCGAAATATACTTAACTTCTAAATATTCGTCTATTCCATGGTGTCCCCCTTCTCGGCCTATTCCGCTCTCTTTCACGCCTCCAAATGGCGCTTGGGCGACAGCAGGAATCGAATCGTTCAAACCGACGATGCCAAATTCCAATGCTTCCGAAACTCTAACGGCTCGGCTGATATTTTGCGTATAAAAATATGCTGCTAAGCCGTACTCGGTATTATTGGCATATTGAATGACTTCCTCTTCTGTATCAAATGGAATAATCGGAGCGACAGGCCCAAATGTCTCTTCCTTTGTAATCAGCATATCTGTGTTGACTCCAGCTAATACGGTTGGTTCATAGAACAATCCTTCCGACAGTTCGCCTCCGATTCTTTGTCCACCGCAAAGAACGCGGGCTCCTTTTGCCAAAGCATCATGGACATGCTCTTCTACCTTTTCTAACCCTTCAGAGCTTACGAGAGGTCCTACTTGAACGCTTGGATCTAAACTATTTCCAACTTTCAATGCTTGCACCTTTTTCACGAAAATTTCCGAAAACTTGTCTAAAACGGAACGCTGAACGTAAATTCGATTGGCACAAACACAAGTTTGTCCTGTATTTCGAAATTTACTTGCCACTGCACCAGAAGCAGCCGCTTCTAAATCAGCGTCTTCAAAAACGATAAACGGTGCATGCCCGCCCAGTTCGAGCGATAGCCGTTTCAATTGAGAAGCCGACTTTGTCACCAGTAATTTTCCGATCTCAGTCGATCCGGTAAAAGAAATTTTTCTTACAATTGGATTTTCGAAAATTTCATCCGAAATCGGACCCGCGTTGCCTATTACCAGATTGATGACTCCGCGAGGAATCTCTGCCATTTCGACTAATTTGCAAAAAGCAATGGCACTGATTGGAGATTGCTTCGCAGGCTTCACGATTCCTGTGCACCCACTTGCCAAAGCGGGGCCTAGCTTTCTTGTCATCATAGCCAACGGAAAATTCCAAGGGGTAATAGCGGCCACCACGCCGATTGGCTGACGGATCACTAGCAATCTTTTATTCGGAACAGATGCAGGAATCGTTTCTCCATAAATCCGGCGGCCCTCTTCAGCAAACCATTCTAAATAGCTGCCGGCAAAAACTACTTCCCCTTTTGCTTCCGTAATCGGTTTTCCCATTTCCAAACTGACGATTTCCGCTAATTCATCTTTGTATTCATGCATCAAATCCCGCAATTTCAGCAAATATTGCGCACGATCGTTTGCTGTTAATTTCGACCAGCTTTTAAAGGCATGCTCTGCCGCTTCAATCGCTTGGTGCGTCTCGAAACGACCTCCATTGGGGACATTCGCTATCATTTTTCCTGTCGAAGGATTCATAACTGAAATGGTCTTTCCGTCTTTTGCCTCTATCCATTCGCCGTTCACATACATTTTTAGATCTGTTAAATCAACTAAAGAATTAGTTTTTAACACGGTTAACCCTCCTTATGATTGCTAATTAAAGCTTAAGTTTGCAGCAGTGGAATTTCCCCATTCTGTACTTGTCTTTCACCAACTATTAAGTGAAACTCAAACCTAAAAGAGTTGCCATTTCAAATAAACTCATCATCATTTTTTCTGTGTATTTTTTGTCCTTTATGAAGAGCCACCCCAATCAAACTTGTTCATTTATCACAAAGCTGTGCTTTACATCGATGCTTCAACAATTTTCTAAAACAACACATAGAGAACACATTCGTTCTGTGGCTAATGTATAAGAAGGTCATAGAATCCTTTGAACTTCTTTTTTGGAGCTTTAAGATTGAAATTTGGAGGTTTGAAAAAGAATCAAACTCCCGATGATTTCGCAAAATGAGAATAATCGATTTTTAGACAACAGAAAATCGCAACCATTCGATTTTTTTACAATGCCTTTATTCCCTGTTTAAGAAGCAGCTAGACGACATGAACCACTAAGGCTGCTATTTTCCACTATACCCATCACATCAATTTTTCCATTGACGATTGACAATCTGTGTAACTAGGATTTCAGCAAAATATACTAGAAAGTCCACATCAAATAATCCGCTTCGCGACAACAAAGAAGATTGAAAAGCATCCATGCGCCGGAAGTCCGTTTCTCCGCATTACATAAAAGCATGAAATATGATGATAAGAAACCTGATTTTGTAAACTAAATCGTTTATCCTCTCTATTATTAGAACTCTTCTAAAATACCGTCATAAGCTCTCTCAATGATTAATTGAATGTCGGCCGGCCTTGTCAGTCTAGGATTTACATGCACATTTCCACTTCTCATCGAATCCTCCACTAATTTCGGAATCAATTCTTTTGATACACCCAGGTCTTTTATATTGAGTGGAATTTTCATCGTTCGATTCATTTCAATGACAGCGTTTATTGCTTCTTCAGCGGCTTCAATAGTAGATAAACCGGTAACATCCTTCCCTAAAGCGGCCGCTATATCTTTGAACTTTTCTGGACACGCAGGCAAATTGAATTTCATCACAAAAGGTAAAAGCACTGCGTTTGCAATTCCATGCGGAATATTAAAAACTCCTCCAAAAGTATGTGAAATCGCATGCACATTTCCTAACCGAGACTGCGCAAAGGCTATTCCAGCAATCATGGATGCAACCAGCATGTTTTCTCTACTTTTTATATCTGTTCCCACAAAGTAGGCTTTCGTTAAATTTTCGCCAATCATTTTAACAGCGTGAATAGCTAATGCTTGGCTTACAGGATTGGCTGCCTTGGATGTATACGATTCAATCGCATGGGTTAACGCATCCATGCCAGTTGCTGCAGTAATTTCCTGCGGCAGATTGAGTGTAAGAGCCGGATCCAGTATAGCTAATTTTGGATATAAATAAGGACTAATGACTGCTAATTTAAATAATGTTTCTTTATTGGTCACAACGGTTGAGGCCGTTACTTCACTTCCAGTACCTGCCGTAGTCGGTATAGCTGCGATTGGAAGCGGCGGAATGGCAATCTTTCCTACCCCTTCATAATCAAAGATATGGCCGGGATTTTTCGCCATCACTGCGATGCCTTTGGCAGTGTCAATACTGCTTCCGCCGCCTACAGCCAAAACGGCATCATTTTGATGCTGCTTCAGATATTCAGTGCCTTTATGAATCGTTTCATCAGACGGATTCGGCTCTACCTCATCATAAATTTCATAATTCACGTTTGCAGCATGGAGCGACTTTTCAATTCCTTCTAAAAGGTTGGCTGCTCTTACCCCTTTATCAGTTACAATGAGTACATTTTTAACGCCTAATTCCTTTATCATTTCTCCCGTTTTTTCAGATATTCCATTACCACATTCTACTCGTGTAGGCATAAAATACGTATAAGGCATTAAAGACATTGCTGATAACTTCCTTTCTACAAGTCTTTCCTGATTTCAAAACTTTTTTTAGTTCATGTTTTTAATCCATTCACTATAAAATGAATTGTTTATTGGCCTTCAGCTAACATTTCATATTGTCAAATTTCATGCAAATATCAAGATTAAACATCAGCTATAGTGTGCGAGAGGCTGGGATTTTTTAATTAGAAATCACTACCTAATTTTGATCTACATTTATGTCACGGGACAATTGGCCCGCATGTTCCTTCCGCATTGCAAATAGCAGAATGCTTGGAATCAAAAGCGAAGCGCTTAAAAAGAACAAGGCAACGTTTACGCTTCCGGTAGCATCTTGAATCATCCCGATCGCATAAGGTCCTGCAAAGCCGCTTAAGTTTCCAATTGAGTTAATTGCGGCAATTCCCACAGCTGCAACAGACGAACTTAAGAATTGAGTCGCTAAAGACCAAAAAGGACCATAGAAGCTGTACATTCCCGCAACTGCTACTGACATCATTAAAATCGACAAGAAAGGAGATGACATCATTCCCGATCCAAACAATCCCACACATCCGACGATTAGAGCAATGGCTGCGTGAATACGTCTCTCTCCTAAGCGATCAGAGCGGCGAGACCAAATATTCATAGCAATTGCACCGAATATATAAGGAATCATCGTCAGTAATCCAATTTGTGTGTTTGATAATACATCTGATAGTGATTTTATAATTTGCGGCAGCCAGAACCCGATTCCATACAAACCGATGTTGAACGTAAAGTAAATGACAGCCAAATACCATACTCTAGGATTAGTCAAGGCATATTTGAATCCATGATGGTTTGAGTTTGCCTCAGCATTAGCCTCTCTGTCTTTCTTTAATTCTGCAATTAACCAATTCTTCTCATCATTCGTAAGCCACTTTGCTTGTTCAGGGCTGTCCGTTAAATAGAAGAGCGTTAAAATTCCTAAAATAACGGCCGGTATACCTTCAAGGATGAACATCCAACGCCATCCGTCCAACCCGAGCCAATTTATATTGTCCAAAATCCATGTTGAGACAGGAGCCCCAATAATATAAGAAACTGCGATAGCTGTCATAAACATGGCAATTGTTTTGGCCCTTTCTTTAGCTCTAAACCAGTAAGTAAGATACAAAATTATGCCTGGGAAAAATCCTGCTTCAAACGCTCCGAGCAAAAATCTGAGTATATATAGATGGATGGCGTTTTCAACAAATCCGGTTAAGACCACAACAATTCCCCACGTTATGAGAATACGGGCAATCCATTTGCGCGCCCCAACACGTTCCAGCATTATATTGCTTGGCACTTCAAATAGAAAATAACTAATGAAGAAAACGCCGGAAGCAATTCCAAACATTTGGCTCGTCAGCCCAAGTGCATCGTTCATATCCAAAGCAGCATAGCCTAAATTCGCCCTGTCAATGAACGCAATAATATACAATAGAATAATAAAAGGAACAATTCGCATAGTTACTTTTCGCACTGTTTGCTTTTCCAAAGATACTGCGTCATTCATCATACCCACTCCCCCTAAATTTAAAATGAATATAGAAAAAACTGTATAGATTGAATGAAGTAAATGTTCCGAAAATTATTGAAACGACGTTACTTCACTTTATTTACAATTAGGAATCAACACATCTTAAATTTCACAGGCTGAAGGCCAAAAATCTTATAAAAATGTAAGTGTTTACATTTTCAGGCTAATATAAAGGTTCCCCATCTTGTGTTGGATCCTAATGTAAATAACATGTTCTAATAATTTGTTATTTGTAATACAAATTAGTAATACAAATTTCGTTGTATGTCTTGTGTTTTTTATTTTTTTTGTTTATTATAATCATAAAATAACGTGTTGTAAATTAAAAATTCAAAAAAATCATTGAAAAATTATTATAAATTTGTTATATAAATCAATAAATTTGTTATACAATTTTCGTCCATTCCCTATTTTAGAACTACGAAAGGAGAGGGAGTCATGGCCAAAAAAGAAAAAGTTTCGCAAATGATATCTCGTGAATTATTGAAACAAATTGAAATCGGAAAATTTCCACCAGGCTCTAAGCTGCCGACAGAAATGGAGTTGGCTGCTCAATTCGGTGTAAGTAGAGTACCTATTCGCGAGGCTTTAAGTATGCTGCGTGCAGCAGGTGTCATTTCCTCGCGTCAAGGCGGCGGGAGTTATGTAGAAGAATCAACAAATTCATCATTATTACAGCGTATTCGAATTGAGAGCGATGATGTGGACAGCATTAAATATTTATTTGAAATGAGAAAAATTTTGGAGCCGGAAGCAGCATATTTAGCAGCACTCCGACGTACACCTGAACAGCTAGAGCAAATGAAACGAATTTTAAAAACAATGGAAAATGAATCTTTAGAAGAAGGAGACATTTCAACAGAGGCCGATATCGAATTCCATCGTTCGATTATTTTGGCTACACATAATCCAGTTTTAATTCAAACACTTGAAAATCTATCCTCTCTTTATGAAAAAACATTAAAGATTACGTTGCGACCTAACGTGGAGTTAAAACAAAAACGAAAAGCTGTATATCAAGAACATTACAATATTTTACAAGCAATCGAAGCAGAAGAACCGGACCTCGCCAAAATCCAATGTCTCATCCATTTAAAAAATGCTGAGAAAAAATTAAGTCTGCTTTTAAGAGATTATACGATATAGAAAATTGGAAAGTGAGAGATTCATATGAAGGTAGTTACACCGAGTCATATTGAAGAGATTAAATCAATAGTTAAAACCGGTAAAGTACTCACTGATGAGAGCGACCGTTTCAGCTATTCATTTGACGGCTCTTTCGGAACATTTCTGCCGGATGTGGTCATTCAAACAAAGAGCGTGGAAGAATTAGCATCCCTTGTGAAGCTTGCCAATCGCGAGAAGATCCCAGTTTATCCTCGCGGTCAGGCCACATCATTAAGCGGCGGCCCGCTGCCTGTCAAAGGCGGTATGGTATTGGATTTATCGGTATTAGATGATGTACTTGAAATTCATGAAGAAGACTTAATCGCCGTTGTATCCCCGGGAGTATTAACAGCGGATATTCACAAAGCAGCCGAGAAAAAAGGATTAATGTATCCTCCAGATCCAAGCAGTTCACATGTGTCTACTATTGGTGGAAATTTAGCTGAGAACTCTGGAGGTCCAAGAGGATTAAAATACGGAGTAACGAAAGATTATGTGATTGGTTTGGAGGTTATCACTCCTGAGGGTGAAATCATTCATACTGGCGGACGCACTGTAAAAAATGTAACCGGTTATGATTTAACAAAACTCATTGTCGGATCAGAAGGAACCTTAGGCATCATTACAAAAGCAATTTTGCGCCTTCTTCCAAAGCCGCCCGCTTCCGAAACCATTATGGCGGTATTTGACAGCCTTGTTGATGCGGGAAGCGCCATTTCAAAAATTTTATCGTCAGGTATTTTGCCTGCCAAAATGGAGTTAATGGATCAAGCTTCGATTGTGGCGGTCGAAAATTACGAGCCTTTAGGGCTACCTGTAGATGCAGAAGCGATTATTCTCATTGAGCTCGACGGCCATCCTTTAGCTTTAAAGGATGAGATCAAACAAGCAGCGGAACTATGTTATCTTGTCGGAGCAAGAGCTGTTCGCATTCCAAAAAATGAAGCGGAAAAAGCGGAGATCTGGAAAGCTCGAAAGCTGGTATCTCCGGCTATCGTACGTATAAAACCGACCAAAATTTCAGAAGATGCCACCGTACCACGAAGCAAAATACCTCAAATGTGCGCAAGATTGCAGGAAATTCGAGATAAATATAATGTTCACCTCGTCGTATTCGGTCACGCAGGTGATGGCAACCTGCATCCAAACATTATTTGCGACAAAAACGACAAAGAAGAAATGCGCCGCGTAGAACAAGCTGTCGCTGAAATTTTCACAGCAGCAGTTGAACTTGGCGGAACGCTTTCAGGCGAACACGGCATCGGAACTATGAAGGCTCCTTTTATGGAAATGGAATTAGGACCAGTCGGTCTGGATATGATGAAGCGGATTAAAAGAGTTTGGGATCCAAATAACATCATGAATCCAGGAAAAATTTTCCCCGAAAAGGGGCAGAAATTGGAGTTGAGTTAACATGAAAGAATCTCTTGAAGAACTAAGGAAAGAATTTCAATATAATAAAACGAACAGCTGTGTACAGTGCGGTTATTGTCTGCCCGTCTGCCCGACATATGTAACTATGCGAATAGAAACACATTCACCTCGCGGACGTATTAATTTAGTCAAAATGGTTGGCGAAGGAAAAATCACGGATTTATCAGTGCTTGAAGAGCCGCTGGATTTATGCCTTGGATGCCGGGCTTGTGAAACGGCTTGTCCGACTGGAGTGGAATATGGTTCCATCCTTGAATCAGCAAGGGCTGCACTTGTGAAACGCAAGAAATTTAAAGCTCCTGTTCGTCTGCTGAGAAAGACAATGTTTCAGAACGTATTCCCTAGTAAAACAGCCATGAATGTGATCGGCAATACGTTTTGGCTTTATGAGAAAAGCGGATTGCAAAAAGCGATGCGCAAAACTGGTATTATGAAAAAGCTGCCTTATCATTTAGGTGAATTCGAAGCGACAATGTCTCAGGCAGTTTCACCAGCAGAGCGTAAACAAGCTCCTTCCAAAGCGAAAGCAAAAGGTGAAAAAAAATATACAGTTGCATTTTTCACCGGATGTATCATGGATGCTATGTTCCATCGCATCAACCGGTTGTCTGTACAGCTGCTTGCAGAAGCGGGTTGTGATGTCATTGTCATCCCTAATCAGACATGCTGCGGCGCACTGCATGCGCACTCTGGTGAAATAGAGGAAGCCAAGCGTCTCGCAAAACAAAACATCGCCGCATTTGAACAAGAGAACGTTGATTTTATTGTGAATAATGCCGGAGGATGCGGAGCTATGCTGCATGAATATGACCACCTGCTCGCAGATGATCCAGAATGGGCTGATAGAGCGGCTGCGTTCACTGCAAAATCAAGAGATATCAGCCAAGTGCTAGTCGCTTGCGGCGGACTGCCTAATCTTCGGTCAAATCCGGAAGAACGAGTCACATATCAGCCTTCGTGTCATATGACCAATGTTCAAAAAGTGACTGAGGAGCCTTTAAACCTTCTAAAAAGTATTTCAGGAATTAATTTTGTTGAGATGGAGCAAGCAAACATGTGCTGCGGTTCAGCAGGAATCTATAATATTATTAACTATGATGCCTCAATGGACATCCTTGATGAGAAAATGAAGCATACGAAAGCGACCGGAGCATCAGTCGTGATTACGACCAACCCAGGATGTCTCATACAGATGAAGCTTGGTATCGAACGCGAAAAACTGTCTGATTCTGTGCGGGCATTGCATCTAGTCGAATATTTGGCCGAAGCTGCCGGAATTTCATAAATTTTGCTTACACTTATGATGGATACGTGTTTATTGTACATTTGATAGAAGCATTAAAAATGACATTCCGCACCTGAAAGGAAAACTTCCATCTTTTTTTCAGGTGCGTTTTTTAAAAGTTTTCACTTATCATTTAATTCCTTTTTAATCAACTTCTTCCACCTTCATTCTTTTTTCGATAATTTCCATCGATCATCTATTTTACCTGCTCCGACACACGGATGGAAAGGAAAGATTATAGCCAGTCTCAAGTTCAAATAACCCTTTTGATTGTTAGCCGGTGTAATCAAGTCAGCCGGAAAAGAATTCGATCCGCTAATACAATCGGATTTTCTTCACGCTGAAAATCTCCAAAATGTGTCCAGTTAAATTGAATTGGACGATGTTTCAGAGCAACGTTTTTCGTATTGGCATAGAGAATCTGTCTGTAAAAGTAAGAAAATGAAGCTTTATATGACGTTTTATTAATGTTTCTGTTTATTCATATAGGTTTGTAAATTCCGCATATCCGAGAACAGCCAAGTACGATTAATTCGAAGTCATAAACACCTTGATATTGCCATTCTCAGCCAAAGAATCCCTAGTTTGGTAACAAACTAAACCGGACCAATTTTTATTTCTCGAAATATTTAAAAAAGATCAAAAAAAAAAAAAAAAACATTTATTGATTTTTAATAAATATATTGGGTCTAATCTCTTCTGTCATTTCTTCTTAACCCTAACAGTCCTGCAAGACCAACTAAACCAATCCATCCCCAATCTGTATCTTCATTATCATCGCTATTATCAACATCTGTATTTTGAGCCATTTGAGTAATTTTGTTTGTGTTGTTATTGACGTCTATGCTGTCATTTTCAGCGTAGGCAACTATCCCAAAAAGCATCAACGCAACTGATAGAGCGCAAAATGAATGGAGAATTTTTTTTAACATGGTTTTCACCTCCTTTTAATAATTGTTAACATTTAATATGTCCATCAAAAGAACAATTATTCTTTAGATATAGAAGCCGTTTAGGGCGTCATTTTTAAACCTATTCAATTCAATAAACGAGTGCGTTAAAGAAAAAATAGATGGTAAAAAAAGAGAAATGAATGCAATTACAAGGTATATATCTTCTATAAAAGAAGGGAAGCTATTATCAAATGTTTTAAGGCAGGGATTGGGGATTTACTGTTATTCCACAAACGTGATGAATGGTTGGCATACAAAAGACGATTTTTAAAAAGTAAAAGCTTGCGGCATCGCAAGCTTTTCCATATTTAGCAATCCGAACTTTTCACGTTGAGCGGCGGTGGAACTAGCCAGCCTTTTTCTTTGTTTATTCTAAGCAATTTAGCACCATATTGCGCTTTTTTTACGTGAAATTGACCAAACATTAAAGCAATATCTTCCCTGATGCACTCTCCTATAATTGTACTGCATGCCACTAAACCAGCAGAAATATCTTTGCTAAGCATTGCAGCTATTTCCGGGTCGGCAAATCTCGCACCAGCTGGAATATCTTCCAAACATGCTTTTGGCCGTTCTGGGGGTGATGGCGGAAGTGCTATTCCATTTTCTTTTAACAAGTTTTCTATTTCTTGTATTTCCGGTTTTAAAACGTTTTCGATGCTATCCTCTATAAAACGTTTTAAATCCTTATCGCCTGTGTGGTTGAGCAATGTTTGATATCCGGCAACAAATCCTTTAGCCGTTTGTAAATACGACCATACGCCAAATATTTCTCCGTAGTGCATTGGCTCTTCTTTTGGATTACCGCTTAAAATTCCCATAATAAACCTCCTAACAAAATTCATATATCACCATTCTTTAGATAATATGGATTGATTGAAATACAATTATGCAAAGGAAAGTGAAGTTTTAAAAAAACTTATTATGTTATTGGAATTTTGTACGAAGGATGAACAAAGAAGTTTGTGTAATGCATTGATTAGATCATCAAATTTAGTTAAATTTTCAATCCTTCTAACAGTACTTTTCGATAGGAAATTTGACTACAAAAAAGGACTACCTCCTTTCTTCTTAGTAAGGAAGTAGTCCTCACTTATTCTATAGACCAGTTCTCAAAAAAGTGGTCAAATTTTATTACATGCACCCTACATATCCTTTTATTGTAATAATTTTACAGTTCCCTTTGACTTTCTTGCATTTTGATTTTAGAGGGCAATGACTACAGTCTTCACATTCAAGATTTTGAAGCTTTGCTCATAACCAGACGGGTCCTTTTTGTTTTGGTATTTTTTAAACGCAACTCTTCTTCCATTTGGGCAGATAAAACAATTATCTTGCTCACAATACGTCCAGTTTTTCGCATTTTTGTGTCCTTTTTGTATTTGTGTGTTGTTCTTGTACATAGGTTCCATAAGGAATCAGAAAATCAAATCGAGGCTCTTTCTCAACACCAACTGCATATAGTTTTCTTCACTGCCATATCCTGCATCCGCAATGACTGCTTTCGGCTTGGGTAAAGAAAATTTGCCAGTTTCTCCATATTTTCTTGGATGAGCTTTTCGATTCCCCGGCAGGAATAAATCTTTTGGGAATAAGCGTACAGAAAACTATATTTTTTGCATCAATTTTTCTATTCGATTGGAGCTTCCGAAAATCTCAATATGGTATTTGACATTTTCATATGCGGCACGGATAACATCTTGATGAAACACAAAATAATCTGTATAGCAAGAAGATTGGACATTTTTATTTATATGATTGATAACATTGTTGAAGGTTGAAGTAGCAACATTAATTTTTCTAATTCCTAACTTAATGCATTCTTTAAAATCATTCTCTTCGATTCCCGATCCACCGTGCAATACAAGCGGTATTTCAACTCGCTCATCAATTTCCTTCAAACGGTCAAACCGCAAATTTGGTTCACCTTTATATACGCCGTGGGCGTTCCCGATTGCAATTGCTAATGCATCTACTTTTGTTTCTTCCGCAAATTTCTCAGCTTCTTCAACCCCTGTAATAGTTATTTCGATATCTTCTGACCCATCTTCGCTTCCTCCGACTCTTCCAATCTCAGCTTCAACGGTTGCACCGTAGAAGTTCGCCAGTTTAACAATTTCTTTTGTCTTTTCTATATTTTCTTTTAAAGGTAAATGTGATCCATCATACATGACAGATGTAAAGCCGATATCAAGTGCCTGCTTGATTTTTTCATAAGTTAAACCGTGATCAAAATGAACTGCTACTGGGACAACAGATTGTTTCGCAGCTTCAACCATTAATGGGCCGATTAAATGAAGTGGAGAATGCTTCAAACGAACTTCGGCAATTTGCAATATAATGGGCGATCTTAATTCCTCTGCCGCTTGGATCGCCCCCATAACCATTTCCATATTTGCAACACTAAATGCACCGATTCCAAAATTATCCTCTTCTGCACTTGCGAAAATCTCTCGCATTGTCACTAAAGGCATTTATTCATCATCCTTTTCCTATACCGACTATTTTCTGGGGAAAATCTGTACTTGCTATTACGTTTTCTATACAAAATGTTCAATGAAAAACAACGAATTTTTTTCTTAAATGGTTTGTTAAAACTCGACTTTCACCGGTACTCCTTTTTCAAATGACTCTTGCGCAGCTTTGGCAATTCTTTGTGCTTGCAAGCCATCAAATCCACTGCACAAAACAGATTCATTATCCATGCAAGCATGAACAAATTGCTTAACTTCTTCAATATAGGCTTCGGAATAACGTTCAAGAAAGAAATAGAGCGGTTTATCCTTCACAACATGGTCAGATGTTGATAATTCAACTGTTGTCGGCCGGCAATTATCAGCAGTTGCCGCCCCTTTATCTCCAAAAATTTCTACTCTCTGATCATATCCATAAACGGCCTGTCTGCTATTATCAATGACACCTAATGCACCATTTTCAAATTTTAGTGTTACAACCGCCGTGTCGATATCACCGGCTTTGCCAATTTCTGAATCTATTAAAACGGCTCCTTGAGCAAAAACTTCAACTACTTCACTGTTTACAATATAACGAGCCATATCGAAATCGTGGATCATCATATCCATAAATAAACCGCCTGAAGTCCGCACGTAATCAATGGTTGGCGGTTTTGGATCCCTTGAAGTAATTTTTAAAATATGAGGTGTTCCAATTTGTCCTTGTTGAACAAGATCGTGTAGCCTTTTAAAATTCGGATCAAAGCGTCTGTTAAATCCTACTTGAAATTTGACGCCAGCCTTTTCAACTTCATTAATTACCTCTACTGTTTCTTCAACTGAAAAACTAACCGGTTTTTCACAAAAGATATGCTTACCGGCCGCCGCAGCCTTTTTAATAATTTCGGCATGCGTAGAAGTTGGAGAGCAAACAAAAATGGCATGGATTTCCGGATCACGTAAAAGATCCTCATAATTATCCGTAACTATTGAAATGTTCTTTTCTTTTGCCCAATCTTCCATTTGAGCAATCATTACATCCGATATTCCTTTAATCTTTACATTTGGTATATGCTGCATGTTTTCTGCATGCAGCCGCCCGATTCTCCCTGCTCCAATAATTCCAATGTTTATCATGTTCCGATCTCCTCCATTTTCACCAAGAAAATGACCATCATTTGGCATGATGAAATCTGCTTGCTCATCATTAAAAGTTTTTTATTTAAGTAAATAAAGGATCATTATATTAATGAGCTCGAGCTAAAGAAGCTCGAGCTATTTAATGGTTTTACGTGTCCGACACACTTGTTGTTGCGAACAACCATCTTTTCATCAGTTAACAAAAATTTATTCTTTCGTAATGCTTTTCAAGAATTCTAATTTTTCTTGCGCATTTTCTTTTGTGATGACATCAATGCCGCTGTCAATTCTTTTTTCAACTTTTTCACCTTTTATGGCTTTAATTGCATTTTCAACTCCTAAATATCCCATGTCATAAGGGCTTTGAGCAATTGTTCCGGCTAATTTTCCGGCTATAATCGATTCGACAGCTTCAACTGTACCGTCTGTGCCAATGACCGGGATTTTCATTCCTTTAGCTTCAACTGCCCGGAGCACTCCAAGTGCCATATCATCGTTTGCAGCAAATACACCTTTAATATTTTTATTGTTCTGTAATATATTCTCCATTACTGACATCGCTTTTGATTTATCACTATCTGCCGGTTGTTCAGCTACTACTTTCATCCCAGCATCTTCTAAAGCTTTTTTGGCTCCTTTTATACGCTCATCTGTTGCAGTGTTCCCAAGAGCACCGCTAATAAGAGCTACTTCATCCCCTTTATTCAACATTGATGCAAGCAATTTTCCAGCTTCCTGACCAGCTGTGAAGTTTTCTGTTCCAATAAATGTTGTTTTATCTTTCAGTTCTGCGTCTGTATCAATGAGCAATACAGGAATTCCCTGTTGTGTAGCCTGTTCTAGTGAAGGAACAACAGTTGAAGGCTGAGTTGGCGAAACAACTAATGCCCCCGGCGATTGATTGATTTGGTCCTCAATCATATTTACTTGTTCGATCACTTGAGACTCTGAAGCTGGTCCTACAACATTTACTTCAACACCCAATTCTTTTCCAGCTGCTTTCGCACCAGCCTCTACATATTTCCAATATGGGCTGCTTAACGTTTTTAAAACGACTGATATTGTTTTTCCTTCTAAATCGTTGCCTTCTTTCTCACTACTTCCCCCTGAAGATTTTTCACCCCCACATCCAGATGCAATAATCATGCTAGCAGCCATTGCTACAACACCTAAAGATTTCACCCATTTTTTCATAAAATCATCCCCCTTGAATTTATAAATAAATTTTTAAATATTAACACTATTTTTAAAAAAGTTAGTCTTTCTTGCTTTTTCTCTGTCTAATCACATCTACATAAACAGCCGCTATAATAACAAATCCTATGACTGCCATTTGAAAATCGGCTGAAACATTCAATAAGTTAAGGCCATTTCTCAACACAGCAATAATTAAAGCTCCTATCAGAGTTCCCCAAACTGTTCCAACTCCACCAAAAAAGCTTGCTCCGCCAATAATTACCGCTGCAATGGCATCCAATTCATATGATAAACCTGCTAGCGGGAAGGCAGAATTTACTCTTCCTACCATAACTAATCCTGCCAGCGATGCCATAAAACCACTGATCGTATAAACAATGACAAGAACACGATCAACATTGATTCCAGATAAATGAGCTGCTTCTTTATTTCCTCCAATTGCATAAATATATCTTCCGGTTTTTGTTCTAGTTAAAAATATATGGAAAATGATATACATCACGATAACTAGCAAAAAGCTCACAGGAATTGGACCGACAAATTCTCTCCCCAAAAATTGAATTAAATACGGAAATCCGGCAATTGGTGCAGCTGCTGTTACAATCAGCGCTAAACCACGTGCTATGTTCATTGTTCCAAGAGTAGAAATAAACGGATGAGGCAATTTAAGCTTTGTCAGCAATATTCCGTTTAGCCACCCAAAAAAACATCCTACTAATAAGCAAACAAGAATTCCTAAAATGGGATGCATGCCCATATTAACGGAAACAATCCCCATTAACATGATTGAAATAGCTAAAATGGATCCGACCGATAAGTCGATACCTGCAGTCAAAATCGGCAAGAGCATCCCTAAAGCCAACAATGCATTAATGGATGACTGTCTGGCGATATTCATGATGTTGTTGATGGTTAAAAACTTATCCGATAGAATCGTGAGAACTGTACATAAAATGATAAGCCCGATCAGAGCGCCAAACTTACTAAGGTAATGCTTGACAGATTTCTTTTCAACATTCGTTTCCGAGCTGTTCACCGCTAACTCTCTCATCAATTACTCCCTCCTGTAGCCGCTTTCATAATCTTCTCTTGCGAAGCTTCATTTATAGGAAAGTCTGCTGTTATTTTTCCTTCAGACATCACCAGTACGCGATCGCACATTCCTAAAATTTCTGGCAAATCAGATGAAATCATTAAAACGATGGCTCCATTTTCAACTAATTGATTCATCAACCGATATACTTCCACTTTAGCGCCAACGTCGATACCACGTGTCGGTTCATCAAATATAAAGACTTTCGCTTTTGTACAAAGCCATTTGGCTATAACGACTTTTTGCTGGTTTCCTCCGCTCAGCTTTCTTGCATTCAGTTCAATATTTCCCGGGCGGATTTTCAATTCTTTTACATAGTCCATGGCTCCCTGCTTGATTTTTTTCAAATCTATTAATTTGCTCTTTTTTCTAAAGTTATCCATATTAGCAAGGACAATGTTCATGTATAACGGTTGATCCAGCAGCAAACCTTCACTTTTTCTATCCTCTGTAATAAAGGCTATTCCGGCAGAGATGGCGTCCCTAGGTGATTTAATGTCGACTAATTTTCCGTCAACATAGATCTTCCCTTTTTCCTTTTTATCTGCACCAAAAATGGCTCTTGCCAGCTCCGTTCTGCCGGCACCAACAAGTCCGGAAATACCGACAATTTCGCCGCGGCGAATACTAAAGCTGACAGGTTCTTTAAAGCCGCTAACTTTTAAACCTTCGACTCTAAAGCCTTCTTCCCCTAACGTAAAGGTTTGTTTTGGATATTTTTCTTCAAGAGTTCTACCTACCATCAGTTCAATCCAATGATCCGTGCTCGTTGTCTTTACTGGAAGTGTATCGATTTTAAAGCCGTCTCTTAAAATAGTGATTCGATCGCCAATTCGTTTAATTTCTTCAAGTCTATGAGAAATAAATATGATAGCAATTCCTTTTTCTTTTAATTGTTCGACCGTTTTATATAACTGTTCTACCTCCGACTGGCTCAAACTCGCTGTTGGTTCGTCCATGATAATTAATTTCGCATCTAAAGTAAGAGCTTTCGCAATTTCGACTAGCTGCTGCTGACCTATTCCTAAGTAACCGAGCGGCTGCTCTGCAATAGCTGGATCTTGTCCAAGCATCTGCAAAAATTGCTTCGCGCTTTCTTTCATTTGTTTGTGGTTGATAAATGAAAATTTTCCATTCCCTTTAATTTCCCGGCCTAAAAATATATTTTCATAGACTTTCAGCTCTGGAATCACGTTTAGTTCTTGGTATATCGTTGCTATTCCAAGCTGCATGGCATCCAAAGGTGAGTTGATTTGAACCGGCTGGCCTTCCCAATAAATTTCTCCTTCATCTTTTTGATAGGCTCCCGTCAAAATTTTAATCAACGTTGATTTACCAGCCCCATTTTCACCTAACAGCACATGAACTTCCCCAGGTTTCACTTCAAAATCAATGCCCTTCAAAACATGATTATTTGAAAAGCTTTTTTTAATGCCCTTCATTACCAGTAAGCTTCCTTCAGCACTAGCCAATGTTTTTTCCTCCTTTCTCTGCGTATAGGAACTAATCTATTAAGAGAATCAACAGCTATTCTGAAGACAAAATCATAATATTTTAGATGTTTTCAAGGAAACTTTTTCTTGCTTAAAAAACGATTCTTGTGCCGCAACAGCAATTTCTTGAGCTTTTACTCCATCTTCAACAGTTACTTTAGGTTGATACCCCTCTAGTAAAGCATTGAAAAAGTCTTCCAGCTCGAGATAATAGGCGTCTTTAAATCTAGTCGGAAAATCTTGAACAATATCATGAACTGCGCCAGAACTGGTCAAAACTTGAATGTTATGTTGACGCAAGCCGCCAATAAAAATAGTTCCTTCCGTACCTATTACTTCCGCACGTATATCATAGCCATAATGGGCATTTCTGCTGGATTCAACGTCACCAACGGCTCCCGATTCAAATTCTAAATAACAGAGAGATTGATCCACATCTTGATATTTGGACATAAACGGATATTTTAAAACTTTGCCGTGAGCTGATACTGCTTCAACGTCTGATTCCATTAAATACCTTGCAATGTCAAAATCATGAATGGCCATATCAATAAATATACCGCCGCTATTTTTTATAAATTCTTCAGGAGGCGATGCTGGATCGCGGGAAATTCCCCGAAAATAAATTGGTTTTCCGATATCTCCTCTTAAAATTCTTTTTTTGGCTTCAGCGTACGCTGGATCGAACCGTCTCATAAAGCCGACCTGACAAATTGTGTTATGCCGCTTCATTATTTCAAAAATTTCTTTCGCTTCGTCTAAATTGCTGACAAGCGGTTTTTCAACAAAAACTGCTTTATTGCTAAAAGCTGCTTCCTTCAACAGTTCAAAATGCGTACTCGTAGGAGAAGCAATGATAACAGCCTCAATCCGATCATTGGAAAAAATATCACTTGGATTTGTAGTGAAGTTAGGAACATCTAATTCTATGGAAACTTTTTTGGCAAGCTCTTCATTTCTATCACAAATGTATACTAGTTCAGCGGATTGGATTTTTGTCTTAACGTTTACGGCATGCCAATATCCAAGACGTCCCAGCCCGATCACTGCACAGCGAATTTTTCTGTTCATTTTCATTACCTTCCTAAAATTTATTTAGACTTGCTACTACGGATTGATTGCGCAAAGATTCATAACCTTTTTCTATATAATGAATAACTTGAATAGAATTTCGGATTCCATAAACTGGTTGTTTTCCGTTGATAATGCAATCATTTACATGCTCCACTTGATTGAAATACTGATTATCTTTATATGTTTCAAACAGTATTATTTCGTTATTGTCATCTTTTACAATTACTTTGCCCTTTTGATCTGATGACACATCAGGCCGAAAAGAGGAATCTACTAAAATGGTTCCGCGCTCTCCTATAATTTCATACCGATTAATAAATGGCAGCTTCATGCTGGCGGTAATTTCAGCTGTTCTTCCAAACTCATCTACAAAAATACAAGTTGATAACATATCCACTTTATGTTCAGGGTCAACTTCCCCCAACATAACAACTTTCTCTGGTTTTATTCCGATGATCTGGCTCATCGCATGAACTCCGTAACACCCGACATCCCACATAGCTCCTCCGCCTAATGCGGGGTTTAAACGAATATCATCCCGGTCTTGCAAACTCCAAGAAAAATGTGATTTTACATGCAATATGCTTCCGATCATCCCCGAAGCCAATAAATCCTTTACACGTGCATGTTGTTTATGGAATTGATACATAAAGGCTTCCATAAAAATTACGTTGTTTTGCTCTACAGCTTCCTGAACCTTCAATAATTCTTTCGTACTAACAGCTGCAGGCTTTTCTACTAAAATATGCTTTCCCTTCTGTGCAGCTTTTATTGCCCATTCGGCGTGCAGGGCATTTGGAAGAGGAATATAAACTACATCAATCGATTCATCTTCTAACAATTGATCGTAATCACTATAAACCTTTGGAATATTGAATCGGGCGACTTTTTCTTTGCTTCTGCTCGCAATCGCTACAACTTCGGAACGAGAGGATTGTCTCAGGGCAGGAAGAAGCTGCTCGTAAGCAATATTAGCTGCACTCATAATTCCCCACTTTACTTTTTCCATTTTGATCACCTTTCACAAAATTTTCTGAACGGCAAAGGTAAAATCATGACCGCCCAGCATCCCATTACAATCAAAGTTACGAATCGATTGTTTCGATTAACGGGTGACATTTTTTTAAAGAGCGAAACTGTTGTTTGTTTCATCCTCCATGCCCTGCTTAAGAGTTGTTTAATAATTTTTCATTTATATACTTACGAGCAATTAAAGCGTATTCCAATGGATGGGCTATTGACGGATCTTGTTCGGCTTCAACGATAATCCATCCTTTGTATTGATGGTCCAATAGTTTTTGATAAAGTACGGTAAAATCAATGCAGCCGTCCCCTGGTACCGTAAAGATTCCGCTTAAGAAGGAATTCATGAATGATTTTCCTTCTTTTTTGCACTCCTCCATTATCTTTTTTCTTACATCTTTAAAGTGCACGTGTTTTATGCGGTCAATATGCTTGTTTAATAGCTGCTGGCAATCTTCATCGGAAACATAGATGTGGCCTGTGTCATAGAGCAGGTGCACGTAGTTTGCATCAGTGTTTTCCATTAACCGATCAATCTCCGGAAGGGTTTGAACCCCCGTTCCCATATGATGGTGATAAACTAATTTCAAACCGTACTGCACAGCGATTTTTCCCAGTTCGTTCAGGCCTTCGCACAATTGGGTCCACTCGGCATCTGTAAAGTGCGGCTTTTCGGAAAAAACATTTTTATCGGTACCTTGAATGCTGTAAGTCTGCTCAGAAACTACTGCCACATCTGCATGAACTTCATACAAGTATTGACAATGCTGATGGAAAGCCCGTTTAGCTTCTTCTATGCCGTCGCGGATAATAAAACTGCTAAACCACCGTCCTGCTATTTTTAAGTTTCGCAGCTTCAATTCCTTGTTTAACACTTTCGGCTCAGGGAAAAAGCCGCCGACTTCGGTGCCTTCAAAACCTGCGACAACAATGTCGCTTAAAAGGTGCTGCAACGTATTTTCAGCTCCGATTTCCGGTATATCATCATTTCTCCAGCCGATCGGCGAAATTCCCCATAAGATGTCTTGCTCTCCCATTGTTTGTCTCCTTCTTTAATATTGTTTGGCAGTTTTTAAATTTTCTTGTTTTTCTTTAAATGCTTTTTGCACACTTTCCTTTTCAGAGACTTCCGCAACCCCGACATGCCACCAGCTTTCATAGCCATTTGTCATGGTCTTTGGAAGCACTTTCATTTCTATTAAAGTAGATACATTTTGTTTCTTGGCATCTTCTAATGCTGCTTTCAATTCTTCGACTGTATTGGCACGGTAAGTTTTGGCTCCGTAGCCTTCAGCCACTTTTGCATAATCAATGTTCATGATTTGATTGTCATGTGTTCGGAATTCGCAATAATAGCTTCCCATTCCATTGCCCATTTGCAGGTTGCTAATACAGCCAAATCCTGAGTTGTCAAACAGCAAAATATTAATTTTATGATTATATTGAATGGCTGTAACCAATTCAGAATGCAGCATGAGGAAGCTGCCGTCACCGACCATGGCATAAACTTCTTTGTCAGGCTGCGCAAGCTTGATTCCTAAAGCACCCGACACTTCATATCCCATACACGAATACCCGTATTCCATATGGTATGTGTTAGGTTCTGTTGAATGCCATAAGCGTTGAAGATCTCCAGGCAATGAACCAGCTGAACCGATGATGATACTGTCAGGCGAAACCGCTTCATTAATCGCCAATAATGCAGTGGTCTGCGCCAATTCTGTATTTAACGCATCTGCATATTCATTCAGCACTTCTTGGGAAAACTGATCTTTTATTTCCGGTGTAAAGTTTTCCCTGTCAAACACTATCTTGCTTAAACGGTCGCGCTCTCTCAGCCACTCCTCTTTTAATTCGACAATTTGATCTCCGAATTCGCTTTTATACCCGTCCAACAGCGGGAATAACAGCTCCAAAGTTGTTTTGGCGTCTGCAACTACTTGAAAACCATCCATTTTATAGGCCTGCAAACGGCTGACATTAATGTTCAAAAACTTTGCCTGTTCAAAATTGAACGCTGTTTTCGACGAAGTCGTAAAATCTGTATATCTTGTTCCCACTCCAATAATCAAATCCGCTTCTTTAGCCGCTTTATTGGCAGCTAATGTTCCGGTTACTCCGATTCCGCCCAAATTATTTTTAAATGTTGATTCGACTGTCGATTTTCCGGCTTGCGTTTCGACAAGCGGAATATCATGCTTCTCGGAAAGCTTGATTAAAATATCCCTCGCTTGGGAATATTTTGCACCGCCGCCCACAATGATAAGTGGTTTTTTGCTTGATTTTATTAATTCTGCAGCTCCCTTTAGCTCTCGATCGGTCGGCAATTTGCGGTCAAGATAGTGCACCCGTTTTTCAAAAAATTTCTCATCAAAATCAAACGCTTCCCCTTCGGCATCTTGCGAAATGCAGATGGTCGCAGGACCCGCTTTGGCCGGATCTGTCATCACTTCAAAAGCTCTGATTAAACTTGACATCAACTGTTCAGGGCGTGTGATCCGATCCCAATATCTTGATACGGGCTTGAGCGCATCATTGGTTGTCACCGCCGTACTATATTCATGTTCCACTTGCTGCAAAACAGGATCAGGCTGGCGGGTTGCAAAGGTATCTGCAGGGAGCAGAAGGACGGGAATATTATTGGAAAGAGCTGTACCCGCTGCCGCGACCAAGTTGGCCGACCCCGGTCCAACCGACGTGGTGACGGCAAATATTTTTTGCCGAAGCATTTGTTTGCTGTAAGCAATGGCTGCATGCGTCATTCCTTGTTCATTTTTCCCTTGAATTACTTTTAAATGGCCGGGATCTTGCTCAAGCGCCTGACCAATTCCTAAAACATTGCCATGTCCGAATACATTGAAGATTCCTTCCACAAAGGGAAATTCTTTACCGTCAACGTGAATGTATTGTTGGTTCAAAAATTTGATTAAAGCTTGAGCTGTTGTCAACCGGATAGTTCCCATCTTTTTCACCCCTGATCGTATTCAATTATGATCTTTCGGCAATGAGTTGTTCGATTTCTTCCGCCTCCGGCATTGCATCAGAAGAGCTGTGTCTGCTGACGACAATAGCTGCTGAGGCGCTCCCGTATTTTAAAGCCGTCTCAATGTCCTTGCCTGTAATTAGCGCATACAAGAAGGCTGAAGCGTATGCATCCCCTGCACCGAACGTTTTTAATACTTTTGTCCGATAAGCATTCGCTTGAAATGTTTCACCTGATTTCGCATACGCATAAGAGCCTTCAACGCCATGCTTAATGATAATCAGGTCGGGCGAATGCTGAAACAAATAGCGAACGGTCTCCTCGTTTTTCCCGTCTTTTGTTCCTTCCATGATATCGTATTCGTCGCGGGTGCCGATCACAACGTCTGCCTTTTCCGCCACCAATGAATAATAAACAGAAGTTTCATCAGTAGATATCCAAGTGTACGGGCGATAATCCAATTCAAATATGACTTTCACATCATGTTTTTTCGCCAGAGAGATCGCTTTCAAAACAGCTTCTCTCGAAGGGCTTTTAGATAGCGCCGTACCGGAAACAAGCAAAATTTTGGATCTTTTGATATATTCCTCATCTACCTCGGACGGTTTCAAATAGAGGTCTGCTACATTTTCACGATACATTAAGATGCTGCAGTCTTCCGGACTTTTAATTTCTGTAAAAGCCAATCCGGTTTTATGCCCCTCCTGATCAACGACCATATGGGATGTGTCCACCCCAACATTGCGCATATACTGCTCAATAAAACGGCCATGCTGATCGTCTGAAATTTTTCCGATGAATCCAGCCTTCAGCCCTAATTTTGAACAGCCAATGGCAATATTAGCCGGAGAGCCTCCAACATATTTTGTAAAAGTCATCGTTTCTTCCATCGGACGGTTGTATTCCACAGCGTTTAAATCAATGCATGCACGGCCAATTGCAATGATGTCAAATTCTCTGTCGGTATTGAAATCATATCTCATCTTTGATAAACAGCTCCTTGTATTTTTTAACGTTTCAATATCCATTCATGATCAGGGTCATTGTAAAATTTCCAAATCCGTTTCGGGCCTGCCATAACATTTAAATAATAAGAGGTATAACCGTCTGGTACGCCGACCGGATGATATCCTTTCGGCACGATGACAACATCACCGTTTTCAACTGTCATCGTTTCATCTAGTGAACGATCGTCCGTATAAACTCGCTGAAAAACGAATCCTTGAGGCGGATCCATTTCATGATAATAGGTCTCTTCCAATAGCGACTCATTTGGCAAGTTATCACGGTCATGCTTATGTGGAGGATAGCTTGACCAATTGCCGCTTTCCGTAAACACTTCCACCACTAAAAGACTATTCGCACTTGGATCTGAATCAGGCAAAATATTGTGGACAAAACGTTTATTGTTAAGTATCCCCCTATGCTCGATTCCTACATTTTCTGCTTTAATCCATTTCGTAGGCAGCTGACGTTCAGACGGGGAATAGCATAAGGCAACGCGCGCTTTTGTTACTCCTTCAACCTCAAAATGGCGCTGATTGGAAACATATACGCTGTCCGTCGGGATCTTTTCAAAAACACTTTCCCGCGTGCCTAAATTTTCGAAATTTTCATCACCGACTGAAACATTAATTTTTCCCGTTAAGGCGACGATGCAGCATTCTTGGTTTCCTAATAATTCCGAATATTTTGCGTTCGGATCTAAATCGATGACTTTAAATCCCACATATTCCAAAGGAGAGTTTTCTGATGTTACTTCATGAACAACTATTACTCCCTTTTCGATTTCTTTCTTGTTCGGTTTTCGCAGCAAATGACTCATATATACCTCCCTCACATGGCGGCGGTTTTCTTTTTCTTAAAGGAAAGAAAACCGAAAAAACAATTGTTTTCTTAAAGCTTTTGACAAAGCCGTCGCGCTCTCTTTTCCGATTCATTTTCAGGCTCATGAAGCTGAATTATGAGCCTGAAGGATGAATCTTCTATCACATTACCAATCTATTATTCAAAACTTGGCGTTTTATAGCGCGCTGTTACAACCTTTTTGCGCGTATAAAAATCAACGCTGTCTTTTCCGTTGGCGTGCAATGTTCCAAAGAACGAAGACTTCCATCCGGAGAACGGGAAGAACGCCATTGGAGCCGGCACTCCTAAGTTAACGCCTAGCATACCTGCATCAATATTTTCACGGAAATAGCGAATGGCTTGAGCGTTCGTTGTAAAAATACATGCGCCGTTGGCAAACTCAGATCTATTTGCAATTTCGATCGCTTCTTTTAAATGTTTCACCCGAATGATCGATAAGACAGGTGCAAAAATTTCGTCCTTCCAAATGGTCATATCAGTTGTAACATGGTCAAAAATCGTTGGTCCGATAAAAAACCCGTCGTCAGTTGCGCGATTGCGTCCGTCACATACCAAGGTTGCGCCTTCTTCAACACCCTTTTCAATATAACTGATCGTGCGTTTTTTATTTTCTTCTCGGATGACCGGTCCTAGCAAGACACCGTCATCAAGGCCGTTGCCCATTTTAATATTTTCTGTTTCTTCTTTTAACTTGGCGATAAATTGATCAGCAATTTCTTCCTCCACCGTCACAACTGAACATGCCATGCATCGTTCTCCTGCTGATCCGAATGCTGAAGAAATAATGTTGGTAACAGCATCATCCAAGTTGGCATCCTTTAACACAATCGTATGGTTTTTCGCTCCAGTCAACGCCTGAACACGTTTTAAATTTTCACTAGCCCGTTTATAAACGTATTCGCCAACCGGCTTGGAGCCAACGAACGAAATCGCTTTGATATCCGAATGATCCAAAATTCCATTGACAACATCATGCGCTCCATTTACCACATTTAATACACCTTTTGGAAGACCCGCTTCTGTAAACAAGTTGACTAATTTTTCGATTAAGAGCGGTGTTCTTTCAGATGGTTTTAATATAAAAGTATTGCCAAGCGCTATTGCCATTGGGAACATCCAGCAAGGCACCATCATCGGGAAGTTAAACGGAGTAATCCCGCCGACCACGCCGATCGGATAGCGGTAATTGGTCGCCTCAATATCAGTCGCAATCGTTGATAAGGAATCCCCCATCATTAAAGTAGGCGCTCCTGCCGCAAACTCTACATTTTCTATTCCGCGCTGAACTTCTCCTAATGCTTCAGAATAACTTTTTCCATTTTCAATCGTAATGATCCGCGCTAATTCTTCCCTATGCTTTATTAACAGCTGCTGAAAATTAAATAGAATTCTTGCACGGCGAGGAACAGGGACGTTTTTCCATTCCTCAAAAGCTTTTTTGGCAACTTCTACAGCTTCATCCACTTCCTCTTTTGTAGAAAGCGGAACTTGGCCAATTACTTCTTTTGTAGCAGGATTGTAAACATCTTCATATTTTGTTGCTTTACTTTCAACCCATTCGCCATTAATGTAATTTTTTAATTTTAATGCGTTAGACATTTTCTGTCCCCCTTAATTCATCAACACTAGTTGACCATAAATAGTTGGTATGTTTTTTAAAAAATTGATGATATTATTGTTATATATTAGTTATATTTTGGTTATATCTCGATTTTTATGATAATATTAAAAGCGTTTTCAGTCAACAAAAATTTAAAAATATTTCTGCGACTAATCGGCTAAATCTTCATTATTATTGAACTTATAGGGTAATATAGATATAATTAACGTTGATGGTTAAGTTTTGGTTAACTTTATAATTTGTTTCAAATATTAGCCAGTGAAAACTAAAGAAAGCAAGAGGGATCCACATGTTAAAATCTAAACGAATAGAACAAATAGAAAAATATGTTTTTGAACATCAAACCGTTTCGTTGGACGAACTTGTTAAGGAATTCAATGTGTCAAAAAACACCATCCGGCGCGATGTTCAACAATTAGTTGAACGGGGAACGATCAAAAAGGTGTACGGAGGAGTTGCTGTTAATCATACAACATTAGAATCATTTACGGTCAGACAAACCCGCAATCAAAAGCAGAAAAAAGCCGTTGCCAAAGCAGCCGCAAAATATGTTGAGGACGGCGATATTATTTATATTGATTCGGGAACAACAACATTGGAAATGGTGGAATATTTGCAAACAAAACAGGTTACGATCATCACAAACAATTTGGACTTTATCATAAATTCGTACCCTTATCCAAACTTAAACGTTCTGACAACAGGTGGAGTATTTGAACGTAAAACGAAATCGTTCGTCAGTCTCAAAAATATGGATATATTACAAAGCTACAATATTAATAAAGCTTTCATGGCATCAACCGGCATCTCCATTTCAAATGGCGTAACGAACTCTTCCCCGCTTGAAAGCGAAATAAAACAAACAATTGTAAAAAGAAGTGAACAAGTTTATTTATTGGTAGATCATGATAAATTTGATAAATACGCTTTAATGACTTATTGCCGTCTTGATGAGGTTGATTATATTATTACGGACACTGCTCCGAGCGAGCAATACCAGGAATTTGCCAAAAAACACAATATCCAGCTTGTCATTGCTGATAATGAAAATTAAACATAAAACATCGTTGACAAGCGGCTAGCAGCTTTTTCTTTTGTCAAATTGTTTTTGAGGTGACTGAATCCTTGTTCTCATCATGATTTCCTCAAGCTTGTTCACCTTTAACGATGGAGACATATTTTAATAGATTTTCGAAATCGTTCCTGCTATTCTATGGAACAGGAAGAAATTGATTCATTCAGTAGATAAGTGTAAATGTTTTTATTTTAACGGACACAACAGAGTGAAAGCCATTCGATTATTCTATTTTCAAGCTGCTGGTCGAACCAATTGGCAAAAAGGATTTAAACCTGCGGCTACAATTGGACAATTTGCAAACAAAGAAGCCCTCCCTTCAACACCGCTTGATCAAAAATCAACTTAGTTATGCAAAAACCCCCGCCTTTTTTTCGTTTTGGGAACTAACTGTTGCAAAGTATGTATAAAGATTTTTAAGGCAAATCATGAAAACCTCCTTCGGCAAACATAAAACCCTTGGACAAATCCTTTTACTGGATTGCCCAAGGGTTTAAGAATATTTGCGAAACGAATTCATGAGTTGAGGAGCTACACCACATGTCGCTCACCGCCGCATATTTGCTTAGCAAGTTCTTCCTGAAACATTCTTCCGGTGATTATACCCCAACAGCTTACGAAGCAATGTTTCCAACCACCTTTTCCTCATCTAAGAGATGGTTTCAACAAAAAAAGAGAATTGCCATAAGATTTCTATAATCAGGAACTGTATCATACGACTGGAATTTTTAGTAAATCCTCAAAACAAAACCTATCAAAGGAAAAATACCTCCTTTAAAGGCTCTGCCTTAGAAAAGGCTGGGACCATAAGATGCGAATGGGTAATTATAAGGGTAATGATGGTAATGATGGATATAATTTGGATTTTGGCGGGTCGAGCTAGTTTGATCATTTTCATATTTCTTACGTTTACAGTTTTTATGTGGGCCGATAAATGTGTTCGGTTGAATAGGAGCTATAGTTTTCTTCCATTCCTGTTCATTCAGGCAATAAGTATGCGCCATGATATTTGACGGAGTAAGCTTTAAGATATCTGAACCTAAAATCACCTCAGGAGTCGGGGCATCAAATATTGCCAGAAGGTGTGTATTATCCTTGGTTGCTACTTCGTAATGCCACCATGCTTGCGGAATATTTACCACCTGCCCCGGCTTAATTGGATAGTTATGAATTTGTTTTGTAAATGGGTTCAACATCGAGACAGTGGCAGCACCGGAAATACAATAGACCAGCTCAGCTGCATTTTGATGATAGTGAGGTTCTATAACATTATTTTTGCTTAAAAAAATATCCAATAAAGATATGTTTTCTAATGTGTTTAACTGTTTAATTCCCAAGATATTTATAAAGTTGTGTTTATCCTTTGTGAACGATCTACTCTTGTTGACATCGAAGGTGAATTGCGTTTTAGGTGATGTGTAATCCAAATATGCAACCATGTGCACTCATCCTTTGTGTTTAAATATTTCACCATAATCTATGCAGACACGTATTAGTAGTGCAAGTACCTAAATAAAAAAGCCAAAGATCTCCCTGTACCTAAAATATGGGCGATAAAAAATTAGGGATAATCTTTTCCGAAAGGGTAATATGCCGAAACTTCCTTGAGCTTTCTCGCAGCCAAAGGCAATTTTCCCCTTGACCGATTCGCTATATATGCAGGATGGAATTTTGTCATGAAGACGTACACATTAATCGGAGCGAAATAGTTGAACTTTTATCGTTGCAAAAACATCAGGCAGCTCAATATCAACGTCATCTCTATTTTGTGATTTGGCCAGTTATTTTTCAGTCAAAATCATTTTTGAAAACAATAATGACTTTGTTTTAATTCGAAAATAGTTGCACAACTGACCAATGTAAGACTATACTTTTTGGGATAAGCAAATCACATACTGCCTAAGCCTTCCTTGGTCAATGGTTATAAATTCAGCATTCTGTTTGAGAGAAGAGTACTTCCTAATTGTAAAAAATAAAATGTTAAACAATAACTAATTTACCAATATTCCAAACCATACTAACTTGATACTTGGTTTATTCATAATATTCATTTATATACCCCTCGTAAGAAGATGATTTATTAAAAAAAATGAGAGTATAAAAAGAAACAGAAATTCAAAGCCCCAAAAAATGAATTTTAACATTTTATTGTTTATCTTTCCTCCTAATTGCCAAGCAAGAATAAACATAGACAAAATTAAGGGGAATAAACCTAAATATAGATTTTTAGTTAGTACTATAACGATCAATGCTAAGAAAAAAAGAGCAGTTGATAGAAAATTTGCAAATTTTGCACTCATGACATGACCTCCAATATTATAATGGGGTTATATACCATTCTATTATTGCTGCCAATGTAAGGAAAATTAATATTATACTGGTTAATAGGGTTATTTCAAATAACGTCTGTTTTATTAGCTGTTTTGCACTTAAAGAAGTACGGAAATATTCAATAATAATTGATACGCCTTTTAATCCAATGATTCCACTTATTAATATCGCAGGTATCTCAAATATTCCATGCGGGATTAGCTTTACAAAAATACTTGAAATAGACAATCCAAGCTCCAATTGCTGCTGAATAGAGGAACCGACTATTAACCCATTAGTTATCAAAAATATAACAGTAGAAATACCAAGAGAAAGTAATCCTGAAGCAATAACTAGTGATGCCTTTATATTATTAAAAAGTAAGTTTTCTACATCAGAAGCCTGTATATAGTTTAAGTCTCCTCTTACTGCATCTATTCTAAACAAATACCCCCCTGCCATCCCCCCAAAAAATAAAAGTAAAGAAATGACAAACAATATTTTGTTATTAGATACAAGCTTACGAACAACATCTTTTATACCCCTTCCCTGAAAATTCATTTGCTCATCATTTCTCCAGAATTTTTACCTAAGTAAACTGATGTAATACGCTTTTCTATTGAATCGAGACTTAATTTATTGGTTGAAAATTCCTCGACAATTTTACCTTTATGTAAAATCCCTATTTTATCGCATAGAGAATGTGCCAATTCAAGTAAATGTGTCGTTAGAATAACTGTTTTATCTGCTTTTACAAACTTTTTTATATACTGTCTTATAATATGTGAATTGATTAAATCGATTCCTGTCAAAGGTTCATCTAATAATAATATATCTGGATCGTTCAATAATGCTGATGCAATAGATACCTTTTGTTTCATTCCGTGGCTATATGTCTTAATCAATTCATCTTTTGCTGATGTTAAATTGAAGAGGTCAATTAAATAAGAAACTTTATCTTTTCGCAACTCTTTCGGAACATCTAAAATAGATGCAAAGAACAAAAGATATTCTTCCCCGCTTAAATATTCATATAAAGAAGCGGAATCAGGAACAAAACTTATTTTTTTATTGCTTTTATTACCAACAGGATTCATATTATCAATGTATATTTCACCATTATCTGGTTTGGATAAACCTGCAAGGATACGTAGAAAGGTAGTTTTCCCAACACCATTCGTACCAACAATCCCATAGATACAACCCGTATCCACTTGGAAATTAAGGTTATCTAAAACGATATTTTCATCATATCTTTTAGATAAATTTTTCACCTTAATCATTTTTTAAGAAAACCTCCCTGACTGAAATTTGTTTAGTATACGCAGCAACGATGGCATAAGCGCAAAAGAAAAAAGCAACGAGAATTAATATAAGAATACATGCAACCATAGTGTTTAATTTTAATCCGAAAAATTGATCTGCGATCAGTAATCCTCCTATGAAAACCGTGTATAGATAAGTTAGACCATTATTTAAAATGCTTTCTATAAAATTAGCTTTATGGGATTCACCAATTTCATAGGGATGCTCCCAATTTATCCGTGGGTATAACGCTGTTGAGAATATTTGAAATAAACCACTCAGTCCACCATAGGTGAGCATAATAGTGATTGATAAAGCATACAGAAAAATATTTACATTTATAAAAACAGAAGATAATAAGACGACGAAAAAAGTGACTAGAAATGTAAAAATAAAATATATATACCATTTTTCTTTGACAATATCCCACATTGTATATTTGGTATAAACAAGCAAGTGTATATTCTTGGCCTCTGTATCAATCGCTAATATCATTTTTAGTGATTCGCCAACAATTTGAAATATGGCAAAAGCAAATACTGTTATAATGGATAAAAAAAACAACGGTGATGTTGAATCAATAAAATGTTGTACGACTGGCAAGGCAATTCCGATAAATACTAGCAAGCCTAATATAGTTTTTCCTATATGCCCAATAAACCATGAACTAACACGCTTAATATGAAGTATGTCTTTTACAAAAAAATATTTATTCGTATTTATGAACTTATCTTTATCAGATATAGAGTTTTTACGGGTACGAATTTGGTAATAAGGTATTAAATCTAAATGATTTAATGTTTTGATCCATATCAAAGTGAATACACCAGCTATGGATAGCATGAAAAGAAAAACGATGAAAAGTATATGAAATTCCAGATTATATATGTCCTTAGGCAGACCGAGTTCCATTAAAAAAGACTGATATTTTATCACAATATTTGCTAATTTAATTCCAAATTTTTGTGAATTGAATAACAGTGAAGCGATCGTGAAGGGTAATAAAAAAAATAAGAGCGCAACGACTATAAATAGAAAAAAGCGATTTAATAAACGCAGTGATTGTATATAAAAAAAATGGGCAAACAAAAAGCGGAAGTATGAAAAAAACATAGTCATTATTAAACTTAATAGACTAAATAGCGGAAAATAGTAAATCAAAAATTTCAGCTCAAAACTTGGGTAATTTATATGTATCCCTAAAACTACAGGCATTAACAAAACGAACCACATTATCACTGTATTTTTCAATGAGTCACCATAAATAGAAGCAATGACTTGCAACACTCTATAACTTTTTAATTGAGACAACATTTTTGTCGTGTCATAATAAAAAACAGAAGATTTTTTATTAAAGAAACTTAATGAGTTGAAGAAAGCAAGAAATATTACAAAGCTCAAAAAGGCATTTAACCATGTATTTGCATCTAGATCCTTGATGATATAACCAGTTAAAAATACTGTGAAAAAAAAACAAAGCACTCATAATAAAAATCACAATGAGTGTAATCCATCTATATATCTTTCTAAGATCAATTTTATCCAGCTGCCAGTCTGCTAAAAATTTTCGCAGAGCAGATTTTCTGTTATATTTTATTATATTGATCATTTTATCTATAAAAGAAAAGACAGAATTACTAGTAAACATTATTGAATTGGCACCTCCTGACTAGGTAAACAGAAAAAAGAAGGGGCATGTTAATTTTAGTATTAGCTGCGAATACAAGTTTTGCCGGATTTCCGCAGCTTGTGCTTGTACTCTTTCAGCTTTAATTACCAAGCAATAGCATATTTTCTTCCTGAATTTTGAATAACGGCTTTAATTGCAGTAATACCTCCAATTGCGCCGCTAAGTCCAGCTACTGCCGCTACAATCGACCAAAGAGTTGAACCTCCAGAAACCAAATCAATAATAAGCCCTGCTGTAGCCTGTTTAATTCCGAGTTTAGTAGCTAATCATGCGAAAGATGAATTTACAGTTCCTATTTCAGTAGTAACTTGAGCTGCCATTAAACCTAATGCAAAAGTTAAAAGACTAGCAAGAAATCCTTTTTTTCAGGTCTACACATTGCTTCATTGATACTATCTCCTAAATTAGCAATTTTATACAAATACCTTCAATCCCCTAGATTACCATATATAGGGTTGATTGTAAATTAAATTCCATATAACACTTGTAAAATAGGAACTACTAACTATTATCATGCTTTCATCCTGGTACACAATTTTATTAATAGTTAACCGTGTCCGATTGTTCCATATAAGCCAAATTTTTTTCATATAAGGCCCCATTTCTCAAAGCCTTGTTGTATAAGACCTTCCATTAACGCTGCCAAGGGAAGAAAAAATACATAGAGCACAAACAGTATAAGACATATCTTTAATATCTCTTTTTTTGGAAAAAGGGCTTTTTTAATCACTTAAAAGTCACTACTGCAAGCTTTAGTGCGAATGCCCCAACAAGTATAATTGCTAGGATTCCAAAAACACATGAAAAATTGTATATTTAAATACAAATCAAAAAGAGAATGGGGGTGTTTAATAAGTCGTTTTTACGGCTTATTGACGCCCCCATTAATGCTTTAGAAACGTTAATATATCGGTGTTTATGATTTTTTATTTTCAATGGCGATTTGACTTTCAAAGACAGCCCCTACTAGTACTTAATAAATATCCTTGTAAAAGGATATACCAAAAAAACGAAACCAAATGAAAACACACCAATACATGCTGGCAATAAAATCATGAAATTATGAAAAAATATAGACTGCCACGTAAGCTCCTCATCATCGAGGTTTTCTGAAACTATTACTACAGCCTCCTGTTCCATGTCTGTTGCTTCTCTTACATCAGTTAACTGCAAATAAATCATTGGTCCACAAAAACTTATTAAAACAATTAAAAGTGAAAGTAAAAAAACATCTCGATTTCTTTCCAAAAATGCCATACCAAACGCCTTAAGTCGAAATATATTTTTCACGTTCATACCAAGTCCTTGATAAAGTTAATTCTTTTTTGGAAGGATGGATGAGTTTCTTTCCACTCTTTCCTTTTGAAGTCAAACTCGTCATTCTCTTTTTCACTGATTCGCTCTAACTTCATTAATGTTTGAATATATAACTCCTTATTCCCCAATTGCCTTACAGCAAATTCATCTGCTTGGTGTTCAAACATTTTACTAATTTTATTCGGAAGCCATTCTGTGAGCCCTATTAAAGCGATTATACCAACTGGGAAAATAAGGATATACTGTCCCCATCCAAATCCTAGCATAATTTTTCTAGTAAAGAACATCAGCAAACTAATAAGCGTCGCTACTCCAAAAGTAATAAACAGTATCCAACGACCATGCTTTCGTTTGATATGTCCAATTTCGTGAAATAACACTGCCTTTACCTCATCTAAAGTAAATTTTTTTATCAAACCTTCTGTCATGTAAATGTTAATGCTTTTTTTAGATGCAAAAGGAGTACTATACACCCAAGCATTCGTCTCATTCTCGGACTCTTTCTTCGTAAATAGGTTAACGTTTATACTACATGCAGCTTCTATCGTTTTTTTCAAAGAGTAAAATTGCTCGGTGAATCCCACTTTTTCATAGTTCCCCATGAAACGATGTATTACAGTATAAACTAGCATTATAATAAGGGTTAACGATAAATACCAAGCAGCAAATAAATACCATTTGTCCACAATTTTTACATATAGGGATAGTGGAAAAAGGAAAAATGAGAAAAAGTAAGCAAGACTTCCTATGGTGAGTACAAAAATTATAACTTTTTCCCTTTTTGAAAATTCAAGGAAATCTGATTCCTCCATTTCAGACTCTCCTTCAATATCCTCATCACTTTTTATCGTCCATTGGTATATAGCAGTTGTCAATGAAACTGATAAAAACGTCGGGAGAAAGATACATAACAAAATGCTCCAAATGTATGATTTTGTTAAAAGTAGTGCGTAACCCATCGAAAAATGATAGTTTAATATCAATGGAAGGATTCCAGCTAAGATAAACGGAACAAACAATGTAAAAAGATTGCGCCATGGAAGAACCTTGTTAATAAACAATGCCAAAAGAAAAGGCAATAAAAATGAACAACCATATATCAAAAAAGTAAGAGTTTTACTAAACTCCGTCTTCAATTGGATGGAGAATGATCCATCATTTTTTGCAGCACGTATTATATATTCATTAAAAAAAAATTTCCTCTTACTAGACTGAATCGTCACTTCCTTACTAAAAGACGGTTTAACCCCTCTTCTCGTCATAACAGTCAGCTCTTCTCGAGCAGGTAAGATAATGTTTTCTGTATTGACTTTGGTAAATTGATAATCAATAGGTCCAATATGAAAAGCGAGCGGACGATTGGTAGAGTCTTCTTCAGTATTTTCAATATCTAAAAGATAGTCCCCTTGGTAGATGGAATAGCCAGTTAAAAGCTTCTGGACTCCTACATTTTTTTTTGAATCGAGAAGAATAAATGGCGATAAAACAGCTGAACGGATACTTAACTCAACCATAATAACCGAAACTGTAAAAAACGCCGTGACCAATAAAAATATGAGCATTCTTTTTTTCATAATAACTACTCTCCTTAATTTATAGGAAACTTGTCATAATCGATGGAATTGTTTTTAATGTCAAGTTTGCTACAAAGATAATACTTACAATAAGTAAAGGAGCAACCCGTCTTTCAGATTTCAATAATGCTTTAACACCAAAATACAATAAAACAAACTGCCATATTAAAAAAGGCTCAACTTGATTAAGAAGAGCAACAGCCACATCATGATCTAGATTTGGAACCAGAACCTGCAGTCCTACCGGTTCAAATACTTCTCCTGCAATTAAAACAAGTGTAGCAAAAGATATTGTTTACAGAAAATGATGAAGAGACGACAATTTTTTTGCATGCCCCTTTATTTATCAATTACCATATATAGGGTTAATTGTAAATTTTATTACAGGAAATACGTGTAAAACAGGAAATATTAACTATTGGAAAGAAAGATGAAATAATAGGCCGGAAGAAGCAGAAAATCTGATATAAGAAGAATTAGACTATCTTGTAAATGAAGAAAGAACAAGCTGAGGACTTACCTGTTTGAAGCTGCAAAACAATGAATGGAAGAAGGAATTAAAGTTATAGATTCTGAATCGGAAATTACTATTATATTTGATCCGCCAACTGTAAAACTAAGATAACAGGACTAGATCCGTTTCAACAAAATTGCAATAACTAGTATTGAATCTGTGAAAGCTTAACAGATTCAAAATCTTATAACTTATAGTATTCAGAATATTTCAGATTTTGATACAATCTATAAATAATAGAATTGTATAAATTACTACTTGCCGGAGGGAAAATAATATGAAAAGAGATTATGGTCTTTGTTTATGGACGTTTGGAGATATAGATTTTGAAGAGAAATGTAAAATATCCAAGGAGATTGGTGTTGACGGAGTGGAAGTCCAAGGGGATTTGTCACAATCTCCGGAAGAGTTAGCAGCGATTTTAAAAAAATATGACTTGAAGGTATTGTCCGTAACACCTGAAAATGTAGACATTTCCAGTTCTGATGAAAATATTCGAGCTAGTGCCTTACAATATTTTTTAGACCTAATCAGTTGGGCGAAAAATTTAGGCGCCAACAGAATCTGCTTACATGGTGATGTTGGGAAAATACATGGATGCGGAGATTTAACAAAAGACTGGGATTTGCTTGTAGCTAGTACGAAGGAGATTGTAAATAAAGCGGAGGAAGTTGGCCTTCAAGTTGTATTTGAAGTACTCAATCGGTATGAGAACCATCAAATCTTAACAGCAAAGGAAGCGATTTCATTAATTAATGAAGTAAAAAGCGACAACCTTTATATATTATTAGATGCATATCATATGAATATTGAGGAGGCTTGTCCAATTCAGGCAATCAAGGACGCAGGGAATAAGCTGGGTGTTTATCATGTCGCTGATTCCAATAGGCAAGCTATAGGTAACGGACACTCTGATATTAGAGGTCAAATAAAAGCTTTAGATGAAATTGGTTTCAAAGGACCGATTATAATGGAAATGGTCGCAGAAGGCCCCAATCCATTTACGCCGATTAAGCATGGAAACTATTTAGATGTGGTGGTCAATTACTATAAAGAATCTTTAAGACAACTAAAACAATGGGATGAAATGAAAGTTCAAGTATAAAGAAATCTCCTGACAGAAGTCGTTTTATTTCGATTGATATGATTTCAAAAACATTTTAATCCCTGTTTAGACCTTTTGAAATCACTTGTGAATCATTGAGTTTTTATACAATCAAAGCCTTGTACAGTGGCATCATATTCAACCTGTGGGGCGGGTGTGGTGATAGACTGGTCTGTATGCCGTGCAAAGTCCTATCACCTGCCCCTTTTTGCAAAAGCTCATGCCTGAATATAGAAATGAATGTTATACAGGAAGGGAATGTTTTTGTTTTTCAAACAGACTCCATACCAAGTTTATAGGAATCAAATGAACAGCATTTGCGGGCTAACTAAAAGCAATGGATTTCGTCGAAAGCGCCATTTGGTCATTCACTCCGTTTAAGCAGCCACATGAATCAATACGTTTTGAAATTTGATTCAAATTTCTATATTTTTAAGTATGCTGCTTCTCTGCAATCCGATTATTTGGCCTTTGCCGTAGTTTCCAATGTTATACATCATTGGCATAATCGATGTTTTTGCATCCGACCAAAACCCAATCGATGCAAGCGCAACAAAAATACTGCCGCATTTTGTAATCTTCCATATCACTATTAAACAAACTTCTTTCTGAAAAAACTAAATTATATCCAGAATTTCTTATCTAAACTATGCTAATAGATAGGCTACACGGTATTTTGTGTATGCTCTATCTATTATTTTTTTACATAAGTAAATATCAATACTGAACGCAAGTTAAAACGGGAAATGACAGATGCAAGCAAAGATGTCCTTATCGTTGCTAAAAACAAGCGTATATAAGAGTTAGAGGAAGAATTCAAACGGTTAATAGGTATTCTGGCACAGACATTGTGATGATTATGATAAAGGTATATAATGACAATAGTTAATGCATATTTATTGCGTATTAGCAGGAAATAGCGAAGCTATAAAAGGAGTGTGTACATAATGGTTGGAGTAGAAATTGATATGGTTGTTACAGACAGCTTGAAAGCATTGGAATTATACGAAAAAATATTCGATATCGAGCGTGTTGAGGTTACAGATTTTCCTAAAGGTGAAAATGAAGTCATTTTTACCCTATATGGAGTACGCTTTCACATGTTGGATGAAAACCCAAAATTCGGATTGAAAGCCCCAAACCCGGATGAACCTAAAACGATTTGGTTTAACATCCTTGTTCCTGACATCAAGGAAACATTTTCAAAGGTGACCAGTGCGGGCTGTACTGAGGTGCAACCGGTGACTGAAATGCCTGATTACGGAGTGTCAAATGCCATATTTATTGACCCTTTCGGCTATCAATGGATGCTGCATCAAATACACAAAGAAGTGAGTTTTGAAGAACGCACACGACTTTGGGAGGAAAAAAGGGATAATTAACAATTGGTGCATTATAAGCATAATACGAAGTTAAATTGGTTTATTGTACGAAACGAGTTACCCGCAAAGTTATACACAATTTATAGTAGAGTAGAAAACTGTGGTATGTCAACACTAAACGAGACACTTTTTTTGAGGTGTTTCTCTTTATACTCCATCGGCTCAAATACCCTAGCGTTCCATGGATTCTAATATGATTAAACCAATGAACATAATCATCTAATTCCATTTTGAGTTGTTCTACACTTTCGAAATATTTACCCGGTCTTCATGATTTTACAGGTTGCTTCAGCTACTGCGTTGTCATAGGGGCAGCCTTTCATGCTTAACGACCGATTAATCTGAAAAGTATCTAGAGCTTCATCAATGGTCTTGTTTTTGAATTCGTTGCCTCTGTCTGTGTGGAATAATTGAATTTGCTGCAAATCAGCTTCCACAGTCGACAATGCTTCATAGACGAGTTAGGCATCTTTGTTGGGACCTGCACTATGGCCAATAATTTCTCGATTATAAAGATCGACAAATAAACAGATGTAATGCCATTTTTTCACTCTCACGTATGTTAAGTCGCTAACTACAACTGTTAATTCCTCTTGTGGGTCAAATTCCCTTTTCAACACGTTTCTGTTTATTGCAGAAACGCACCCGTTTGAAAAAAGAACATCGTTGCTATTTGAACAAAACACACCAAAATTTAATTAATGGGAATAGATACGTTGCTTAACTGATGACCTTTAGCATCATAAGCCACTTAGAAATATTTTGTCACGACCAAAGTATCGCCTCTTTGCAGTTCAGCAAGCAACTTCTTGCTTATACACGTATGAGCCCCCAGCAGTTTTAAGCCATGTTAAATTTGCTGCTTTGTATGTTTTATATTCCATGTTATTTTCTCCTTTGATTTATGTCACTATGTTTTGACACCTTTTGAAGCCTTCATAATACTAGACTTTTAATGTAGAAGTTATTGTGCACCTATTTTAAGCATTATTTTATAAAAATATAGTTTTTATATATTTACTTAAATTCCGATAACCAAACTATCCCGTGCAGCTTCATGTATTTAAATTAACGTTACAGGCTAGTTGAACAAGTTGTAAATTGAATAGTTTAAGTTATAGAGTATTTCTTTGGAAATGAGGAATGCTTTTTATTTTTGTCTAAAATTAAAAGGATATTTCTATAAAACAATAAAAATATAATAAAATTAAATAATAATTTATTGTAAAACGATAAAACGCGTATTAAAATCAAATTAACAATAAATAAGTGAGGTTGTTTTTATGAAACAAGGATCAACATTGTTTTTAAAAATAGCTGTTTTTATTATCGGAACTCCAGTTCTTGCTTTATGTATATTTGGGTTGCCTATGTTAGCTAAAGAAGCAGCAGAAAGTGATTCGGAGTTCGCTTATGTACTATATAGCTTATTAATAGTTATGTATGTATCGTCGGTACCATTTTTCTTTGCTCTGTATCAAGCTTTTAAACTTTTAAGTTATATTGACAAGAACAAAGCTTTCTCGGAATTATCTGTAAAGGCTTTAAAGAATATAAAATACTGTGCAATCACAATCAGTTTATTGTATGTGCCAGGTTTGCCATTCTTCTATATCGCTGCGAAGTTAGAAGACGCCCCAGGTATCATGCTAATCGGATTGGGCGTTATTTTTGCTTCAACGATTATTGCAGTCTTTGCAGCTCTTCTTCAAAAGCTTTTAAAAGCTGCCATTGATATAAAATCAGAAAATGATTTAACGATCTGAGGTGAATAACTTGGCAATTATAATCAATATTGATGTAATGCTGGCTAAAAGGAAAATGAGCGTTACAGAGCTTTCGGAGAGGGTTGGAATAACGATGGCTAACCTTTCTATATTGAAAAATGGAAAGGCAAAAGCGATTCGATTATCAACTTTAGATGCGATTTGTAAGGCTTTAGAATGTCAGCCTGGAGATATTTTAGAATACAGAAGTGACGAAGACACCCAAGGATAATAAAGCGGTGATATTTTACAGGATGTTATTGTTGACATTTTTTATAAGTACTAATTCTTTCAAAAATGGTGGCAGTAGGAGGGTTAACATTTCATTTTTTCGTTGGCAATCTCCTATTCCACCATGATATTCTGAGTTTCTATCATTGCTGTAATAATATCCAGTATCAAATGAATCAAATTTATAAGGGGAGTTACTCATGAGTTTAACCATTCATAATGTTTTGGAATAAAAAGGAATTAGATGATATAAATCTTCTTTAAACAGCCTTTTAAAATAAAAGAAATTATTCGGTGGTGAACCTATGTACATAACCCTAAATCTATTTAGCTACTATACTAAGCAGGGCTTACATATATTCAGAAAAAACCTTTGGAGGCACAGATCATGAGAGCCCTAAAACAACTCGTTCGTTTTGGTTGGGAGCAGGCTCTATCATGTTTGTTTCCTGTCGTTATTTTTGCCTCTTTGGCTTTCACAAAAATCATGCCACTTCCCTTCCTGCCACGGTATGACTGGCTGCTCATCATCTGCCTTCTGATGCAGTGGTGGATGGTGCGTTCTGGGCTTGAAACACGGGATGAACTAAAGGTTATCACATTGTTCCATCTTATTGGACTTGCTCTTGAACTTTTCAAGGTACATATGGGCTCCTGGTCTTATCCAGAGGAAGGATATTTCAAAATTTTTGGAGTGCCTTTGTATAGTGGATTCATGTACGCAAGTGTAGCGAGTTATCTTTGCCAGGCGTGGAGGAGGCTTAAGGTTGAACTGGTTAATTGGCCACCATTTTTGGTAGTTGTACCTCTTGCAGCTTCGATTTATTTAAATTTTTTCACCCACCATTATTGGATTGACGTTCGTTGGTGGTTAACTGGAATTGTAATGATCGTTTTTTGGCAATCATGGGTCGCATTCGAGGTTGATGGAACTCGTTACCGTATGCCACTCGTACTTTCTTTTGTTCTCATCGGATTTTTTATATGGATAGCCGAAAATATCGCAACGTTCTTTGGAGCTTGGGAATATCCAAACCAAACCGATGCATGGAGCCTCGTTCATCTAGGAAAGGTAAGTTCGTGGTTCTTATTAGTGATTGTTAGCTTTCTTATAGTAGCGACGTTAAAGCAGGTTAAGGGAAAAATTGTTTCACCCAAGAAGGATAAGGTTTAAAGAGGCGTTTGATAATCATTTAAAGGAACGAGATAGAGGTTCTTTTTAGGCTATACCCACTAATGAAAGCTCACGTGTTATTCAGTTATCGGGCGCCTTTTTGGAGTCACGATAAAAGAGGCTGTCCAAAAAGTCAGGGTAACTGATTTTTTGGACAACCCCGTGGAGGAAACAGTCCCTCTCTATTCCAAATCCATTTCAGCGATCCCCTATCTATCTTACATTACACAAAATTGTTGACGGTACCTAGTCAGTAAATATTGTCCCTATTAATTATCATTTCTCTACATCGTTATTCTATTAAAAAGAAAATAATGTTGCGCCATTAATAATAAAGAAGCTCCCCAAAAGCCCAGTGAAACTTATGAGAAGCTTTATAAAAATTTGTGATTTTTTCGTGGTCAAAATGTGGTCAAAAAAATAAGGAACACCAGGAAACCCTGGTGTTCCAAGATTTTTGAGCAATTATTACATCATTCCGCCCATGTCAGGCATGCCTGGGTTGCCGTTGCCTTTGTTTTCTTCTGGTTTGTCAGCAACAACTGCTTCAGTTGTTAAGAACATAGCGGCAACGGATGCTGCGTTTTGAAGAGCAGAACGAGTTACTTTTGTTGGGTCAACGATACCAGCTTCGATCATGTTCACCCATTCGCCTGTAGCAGCGTTAAAGCCGATTCCAACTTCTTCTTTTTTCAAGCGTTCAACGATAACAGAGCCTTCTAAACCAGCGTTGTGAGCGATTTGGCGAACTGGCTCTTCTAAAGCGCGAAGAACGATGTTTACACCAGTTTGCACGTCGCCTTCTGCTTCAATTTCAGCAACTTTTTTGTAAACGTTAACTAGAGCTGTACCACCACCGGAGACAATTCCTTCTTCCACTGCTGCACGCGTGGAGTTAAGAGCGTCTTCGATGCGAAGTTTACGTTCTTTCAATTCTGTTTCAGTAGCGGCACCAACTTTGATAACTGCTACGCCGCCAGCTAATTTTGCTAAGCGCTCTTGAAGTTTTTCTTTATCAAATTCAGAAGTTGTTTCTTCCAATTGAGCTTTAATTTGATTTACGCGAGCTGCAATTTTGTCGCTTGCGCCTGCGCCTTCAACAATTGTAGTTGTTTCTTTCGTTACAACAACTTTTGCAGCGCGGCCTAATTGAGAAATAGTAGCGCTCTTAAGATCTAAACCTAAATCTTCTGTAATAACTTCACCATCTGTTAAAATGGCGATATCTTCTAACATTGCTTTGCGGCGGTCACCGAATCCAGGAGCTTTTACAGCTACAGCATTAAATGTACCGCGAAGTTTGTTCACAACTAATGTTGCTAAAGCTTCGCCTTCAACATCTTCAGCAATGATTAATAAAGGTTTGCCTTGTTGTACAACTTGCTCAAGAACTGGCAAGATTTCTTGGATGTTAGAGATTTTCTTGTCAGTAATTAAAATGTATGGATTTTCAAGAACAGCTTCCATTTTATCAGAATCTGTTACCATGTATGGAGAAGCATATCCGCGGTCAAACTGCATTCCTTCTACAACGTCAAGCTCAGTAGTGAAACCTTTAGATTCTTCAATAGTGATAACGCCATCGTTACCAACACGTTCCATTGCTTCAGCAATTAATTTACCTACTTCATCATCCGCAGCAGAAATAGCAGCAACTTGAGCAATTGATTCTTTTCCTTCAATTGGTTTAGAAATTGCTTTTAATTCTTCAACAGCTGTAGCAACTGCTTTTTCAATACCTTTACGTACACCCATTGGGTTTGCGCCAGCTGTTACGTTTTTAAGTCCTTCGCGGATCATTGCTTGAGCTAAAACTGTTGCAGTAGTTGTACCGTCCCCAGCAACATCGTTTGTTTTGCTAGCAACTTCTGCAACTAATTTTGCACCCATGTTTTCAAATGGATCTTCTAATTCAATTTCTTTTGCAATCGTAACGCCATCGTTTGTAATTAACGGAGAACCGAATTTTTTCTCAAGAACAACGTTACGGCCTTTTGGTCCTAAAGTAACTTTAACCGCATCTGCTAATTTATCCACACCACGCAGCATTGCACGACGTGCTTCTTCACTGAATTTAATTTCTTTTGCCATGTTGCGAAAACCTCCTCAAAATTTAAATTGTCTATGATATTGGGCTGTCTCTATTAGCCGATCACAGCCAAAATGTCGCTTTCACGCAAAATTAAGTATTCTTTGCCGTCATATTTTACTTCTGTGCCGGCGTATTTTGAGAAGATAATGCGATCGCCAACAGCAACTTCAACTGCAACACGTTCACCGCTGTCTAATACACGACCAGTACCAACTGCTACTACTTTACCTTCTTGAGGTTTTTCTTTAGCTGTGTCAGGCAATACGATGCCGCTTGCTGTTTTTTCTTCTGTTTCAACAAGTTCAATTACAACGCGATCACCTAATGGCTTTAACAAGGGAAACAACCTCCTCAAATATCTTTTGAGATTTTCAAAATTTATTCCTTATTCATTATTAGCACTCATTGCTATCGAGTGCTAACACCAATTATTATATTAAAGAAACCTCCTCTATTTTTCAAGTCTCTTTTAAAAAAATTTTAACATCCTCCATTAAGTGCTTACCTTGTCAAAATTGTTTTTCTTTCTTAAAACCATTGTGTGTTAAAATAGTCATATGAATCTTTTATAAAGGAGAACTATTCGTGAAAAAGCAATATTGGTGGATCATCATTACGTACATCATTATGCAGCTCTCATCCTATATTGGAGTTCCCCTTTTTTATGAACTGGGTGTTGGCGACGATGAAAATCTCAATGCAGGACTTTTTCAAGCGCAAGCATATTGGTCGATTACAAGTTTTACTGCTGCGTTCGTCATTATTTTATTTCTCCTTCGTCATGAACGGAAAAATAATGTCCGGATTGAAAAAGCTTCTTTCGGCGAATCTGCCATATGGGCTGTTTTCGGAGTTTTTTTAGCTTTTTTCATTCAAACAATCGTTGGCAATATTGAAATATATGTACTTAAAGTTAATCCGATGTCGGAAAATACTCAAGTTATTATGGATTTAATTGAAGCAACGCCTTATTTGATTATTGTCACATCAATAATAGGACCGATTATTGAAGAAATTATCTTCCGAAAAATTATTTTCGGGGTGATTTATCAAAAAACGAATTTTTGGATCGGCGCGCTTGTCAGCTCGCTATTGTTCGGCATCGTGCATGGGGAACCTGAACTTTTATTGCGTTATACAGCAATGGGGTTTACGTTCGCTTTTTTATATTATAAAACAAAACGCATATTAGTCCCTATTTTTGCCCATACAATGATGAATACAATCGTAGTCATCATTCAAACAATTTATCATGATGAGATTGAAAACATGATGAAGCAAATGGAACAAATACAAATCATTATTGGAGGCAGCTAAGATTATGAATTTTCATCCCGTTTCCATGGGACTCTTCTATTTTATCATGGGAGTTCTATTTACATATTTAGCAATTCATCATGCTGAAAATGGTATGTGGACAGCTACAAATATGATTTTAATGATTTTAGCCACGTTTGATTTTGCTGTTTCCATCCGCATGTTCACTTTCTCATATAAAATTCGGAAAGCAAAAAACAACCGATGAGGTGTAATGATATTATCCCTCTTGTGTAGACAGTAGGAAAAAAGCCTATACTGTCTTCACAAGAGGGATATGTTTATAACAGCCCATCGGTTTTACTTTTGATCTGATTCTTTTATTTGAGAAGACTGTGCTTTTTTGTAAGCAAATCTTGAAACAATGATACTTATTTCATACAAAATGAATAGCGGAATCGTGACCATTAAATGCGACACAATTTCAGGCGGCGTAATAATCGCTGCGATAACAAGCAATACAAAATACGCATATTTTCTAACCTTTGCCAAAAACGCCGGATTGATGATCCCGAGTCTTGTTAAAAACATAATGACAACGGGAAGCTGAAACAACAGTCCGAAAGGCAATGTTAACTGCAGCAGGAAACGAAAGTATTCATTTATTCCTATCATTTGTTGAATGTTTAAATCATTGGAAAGCCGCCCCATAAAATCGATGACAAAAGGAAACAAAATAAAATAAGAGAAGCTTATTCCTAAAAGAAATAAAGCAACCGACAACGGTATATAGCTTAATGTGACCCGCCTTTCTTTTTCATACAGTCCTGGGCTGATAAACGCCCAAAGCTGGTACAATAAAACAGGGAAAGTTAGAATTAAAGCAATAATAAATGTAATCTGCATATAAACGATCAATGGATCTGCAGGACGAAAAGCATTTAAGGCGAATTGCTTTGCTTCATCAGTTTGCTGTAAAAAAACAATAATTGGCTTCGCTATGAAAAAGCCAGTAATCATAGCAACGAAAAAGAAAACGACTACAATAATCAGCCGTTTTCTAAGCTCCGCTATATGCTCCAACACGGACATTTTTTTTTCGCTCATCATTATTCATCCATTCTTCTTGCTATTCATTTTTCTTGTTTTCTTCATCATCGTCTGCTAAGCCCTTCGTGGCACTTTTAAACTCCTTTAATGATTCTCCTATAGCTTTTCCAAGCTCAGGAAGTTTTTTCGGCCCGAAAACAAGCAGAGCTGCAAATACAATCAACAGCAAGCTTCCAATTCCAATTGTTGGCATTTAATATCGCTCCTTCAATCTTCATTCGAATAATGTTTTAAAAAATATGCAAGAGCCTGAAGTTCAACAGATAGATCGATATGATGAATCCGAATTTTATCCGGAACATTTAAGCGAGCCGGCGTAAAATTTAAAATGCCTTTTATGCCTTTTTCCACTAACCGATCCGTTATTCCTTGAGCGGCAGTTGCCGGGACCGTTAATATCGCAACAGGCACATCATCAGGCAATTCACTTTCTAGCTGATCCAAATGATAAATTGGAACTCCACCAATTTTCATTCCTACTTTTCGTTTATTAATGTCAAATGCAATAACAATTTGTGTGTTGTTATTTTTTGTAAAATTGTAATTTAAAAAAGCTGTTCCCAAATTTCCGACTCCAATGAGGGCAACTTTGGTCAACTCATCTTGGTCAAGCGTCTTTCTAAAAAATGATAACAAATAATTGACATTATATCCATAACCTTTTTTGCCCAGCGCTCCGAAATATGAAAAGTCCCTTCTAATTGTCGCAGAATCTACTTTTACTGCTTCACTCAGTTCTTGAGAGGAAACACGTTGTTTTCCCGAGGCATGTAAATTTTGCAAAAACCGATAATATAGAGGTAATCTTTTTGCAGTTGCTTGCGGTATCTTAGATTGATCTTGATTCAATGCTCATCCCTCGCAATCCAAAACAACCTGACTAATTTTGTTTTTAACTATGTTTTCTAGCAAGCGGCTGCTCGCCTGTATGAAACAATATCAGACTGATAACGCTTCCATCCTGATCTTCTTCTCCGTCTACATTTCTTTTTATTTGTTTTTTCTCCAAACTCTCCTTATATAAAAACTATACACTATTTTTTTATTCGTGTCTTTTGAACGATTGTTACAATTTCTTGTCCTTTTGTTCATCAGGTCAGTTGCCTGCAGTCAAATATATAGGCTACACTTATTCTAGCAAAGATTGAGGTGAACTATGGATGATTTTATTGCAGTTAAACAAAATCACAAAATATTATGGTGCTGACCTTATTTTATCGAATATTAAGCTGGAAATCCAAACAGGAGATAAAATCGCCGTTGTAGGCCGCAATGGAGCCGGAAAATCAACATTATTGAAAATCATTGCCGGTGAAATGCCCTTTGATTCTGGTGAAATTGTGAAGCCAAAAGATTTAACAATCGGCTATCTGGCACAAAACACAGGATTAGAATCAACTAAGTCGATATGGGATGAAATGCTAACCGTTTTTGAAGAGCTGCGGAACATCGAAGCTGAGCTGCGAAATATTGAACAAAAAATGGCAGCTATCTCCTCAGCTGGAGATTCTCATGCTTTGCAAAGCTTAATGAAGGAATATGATTCACTCCAACATTTATATAAAGAAAATGGCGGATATCAATATGAGGCGGATATCCGTTCTGTGCTGCATGGATTAGGGTTTGCTGATTACGACTATTCAACTAAAATTTCGGTTTTGAGCGGAGGACAAAAAACCCGGTTAGCACTCGGAAAGCTCCTGTTGAAAAAACCGGATCTGCTCATACTCGACGAGCCGACAAACCATCTCGACATGGAAACATTAAACTGGCTCGAACAATATTTACAGCATTATAATGGAGCGGTTCTAATTGTTTCCCATGACCGGTACTTTTTAGATCGCGTTGTCAACACTGTTTATGAAATATCACGAACAGTTTGTACGAAGTATGTTGGGAATTACAGCGCTTATTTAAAACAAAAAGCGGAAGCGTACGAAAGGGAATTAAAACAATTTGAAAAACAGCAAGAAGAAATCGCGCGGATGAAAGATTTTATTCAACGAAACTTAGCAAGAGCATCGACAACGAAACGTGCGCAAAGCAGAAGGAAAATGCTTGAGAAAATGGAAATACTGGACAGGCCCGCTGGGGACGAGAAGTCAGCCAGCTTTTCCTTCGAAATCGAAAAGCAAAGCGGCAATGACGTGTTAAAAGCCATTGATTTGTCCCTTTCCTACGATCAAAAAACTCCGATCGTGAAAAATATTAACTTTTCGATCAACAGGAAGGACTCAATTGCCTTAATAGGGCCAAACGGAGTTGGAAAATCTACCTTATTAAAAACGATCATCAACCGCTTAAAGCCGCTGAGCGGAAAAATTCAGTTTGGATCTAATGTCCAAATCGGATATTATGACCAGGAACAAGCGGATTTGTCTTCATCTAAACGGGTTTTAGATGAATTGTGGGATGACTATCCCGAAAAAACAGAAAAAGAAATCCGAACGGTTTTAGGGAATTTCCTTTTTTCAGGAGATGAAGTGCTGAAAACCGTCTCGTCTTTAAGCGGAGGAGAAAAAGCTCGGCTCGCTTTAGCGAAATTAATGCTAAAAAAAGCTAACTTTCTCATCATGGATGAACCTACGAATCATCTGGATCTCGACAGCAAAGAAGTATTGGAAAACGCTCTGATAAATTTTCCTGGAACAATCTTGTTTGTTTCGCACGATCGTTATTTTATCAACAAAATCGCGACCAAAATTTTTGAATTATCCACAGAAGGCATTGCCGAATATATCGGGGACTATGATTATTACATTGCAAAAAAAGCGGAGATGATCGAGCTTGAACAGTTGAAAGAACCAACTATCGAAACCAAAGAGCAAAAACAAGGAAAATTATCTTATGAACAAGAAAAAATATTGAAAAAAAAGGAACGGCAAAGACAGCGCCGCATTGAAGAACTTGAAAACAAAATAGCAGAAATTGAAGAAGCGATCGCTGAAAACAATGAAATGCTTTGCGATCCAAATATATACCAAGATCATGAAAAAGCTCAAAAACTTCATGATCAAAATGTCATGTTAACGGAACAACTAGATCAGCTGATAGAGGAATGGGAATCACTTCTTTCTGAATAACCGGCTCATGCCGGTTTTTTATTTATTTTGTTTCCTTCAGCATGTTTCTCTCAAACAGTTATCCACATCATTAGTTCCTTACCTTATAATATTTTTCTTATTTGTTCACATTATCCACAACAAACCCCTTTAGTTATCCACATGTTTCACCTTATTTTTTCTTCTTCTATTTCAACGTTTCGTCTTATTTATCCAAAATGAAGATTTTCTTTGTGGATAACCTGTGGTTAAAATAAAAAAATAGGGCCGCTGTTCATTCGACCCTATTTTGCCTTTATATATATGACGTTAATTCCAATCCAGGATGAGCATTCATACGATAATCACCGAAAATTCCTTTTTCATAAAGTACATCAGCGAAAGCTGCAATCATGGCCGCATTATCTGTGCATAAGGACAATGGTGGAATGACAAGGTCGATCCCTTTTTTCTTTTTGAATGCTACCTCCATAGCAGTTCTTAATCCTTTATTCGCCGCTACTCCGCCTGATAAAAGAACTTGCTTAGCTTGATACTTCTCACTGGCACGAACAGTTTTTTCCACTAAAACTTCTACAACACTTTGCTGAAAACTTGCAGCCATATCTTTCGGATCTATCGTGATCCCTCTTTGCGCCGCGTTATGAAGAGTGTTAATCACCGCTGACTTCAGCCCGCTGAAACTAAAATGAAACGAGCCTTCTTCAAGCCATGCTCGCGGCAAATCAATGGAAGCAGTTCCTTCATGTGCTAGCCTGTCGATATGAGGCCCGCCCGGATAAGGCAGGTTTAATGTTCGCGCTACTTTATCATAAGCCTCTCCTGCTGCATCATCAAGTGTTTCCCCAATCACCTCAAAACAACCGTGCTCCTTCATATAGACAAGCTCTGTATGGCCGCCGGAAACAACTAATGCAATCAGCGGGAAAGAAAATTCTTTCACAAGACGGTTTGCATAAATGTGTCCTGCAATATGATGTACTCCGATTAGTGGAAGATCATACGCAAAAGCTAAAGCCTTTGCGGCATTGACTCCAATCAATAATGCACCAACCAGCCCCGGTCCTTCTGTCACGGCTATGGCGTTCAAATCGTGATACGAAAGATTCGCCTGTTTTAACGTTTCTTCTAATACGAGAGTAATTTGCTCGACATGATGGCGTGAAGCGATTTCTGGAACGACTCCGCCAAAACGTTTATGGCTTTCAATTTGGGAAGCAACGACTTGTGCAACAATTTCTTTTCCGTTTTTCACAATGGCAGCTGCTGTTTCATCACAGCTTGTTTCAATTCCTAAAATTAATCGATCTTTCATTATAAATTCACCTGCATTAATATCGCATCTTCTTGGTTATCCGTATAATAGTTTTCCCGGATTCCGATTGGTTCAAAATTCAATTTCTTATATAATGATTGCGCAACCGTATTCGAAACTCGGACTTCTAATGTAACGGTTTTGGCTCCTTTTTCTTTTGCTACGTTTAAAACGCTTCTAAGCAGGGTCTCTCCCAGCTTTTTTCCCCGATACGCTGGAGAAATAGCAATATTGGTAATCTGCCCATCATCAACAATCACCCATAAACCGCAATACCCTACAACTTTTCCTTCATATTCTATTACTAAATAAGTAGCAAAATGATTATGGACCAATTCCCGATAAAATGATTCCTTTGTCCAAGGAACCGAAAATGACAGCTGTTCGATTTCATAAACACGATGTATATCTTCAACTGTCATTTTTCGAACATTTACTTGATTATTAATCATGTTGACGTTTTTTGCTGCTCGATCCATTTCGCTTCCGCCTCTGCTAACCTTAAATAATTTGGCACAAACTGATGAACATTGACTGCTTCTCTAGTCATTCCCATCAAACCTAGCAATCCCGGACGCGGCTGGTGCAATGACGGATCCCCGATGACTGCCAACTCACCCATTATTTCTTTGATCAGATCTAAATGAAGAGAAACATCATTCCCTAAAAAGAGCACCCGCTTTTTGAGCTGTTTTATTTCATTCAACCAATCTTCTAGCAGAATATTTCTGTCTTCTTTCACACAAAGTATGTTTTCTTTAAATTCATACAGCCCGGTATAAACTCGTCCTCTTCTTGCATCAAATAAAGGGCAAATCAATCCGTCAAAAAAACGCCCGTTCAGCGCAAGCACTTCAAGACTGGAAACGCCCGTTAAAGGAATGTTTCTAGCCCATGCAAGCGTCTTAGCAATTGTTACACCGATTCGCACACCAGTATAAGAGCCAGGACCTTGGGCAACCACAATCTTTGTTAAGTCGCTGGGCTGAACGTGGCACTCTTTCAAAAGATAATCAACTGCCGGCATTGCACGAACAGAATGGTTTTTTTTCAAGTTCGTCATATATTCGCCAATAATTTTAGTTTCGTCTACTAACGCAATGCCTAAACAGTCGTTTGATGTATCAATCGCTAATACCGTCATCAGTGAAAAACTCCTTACACAGCTTAATATATCTTTTTCCCTTCGGCCTAAAAATTAGAGATCTTGCATTGTCCTGAATGTAACGGATGAATATATCCAGTCTTTCCTCCGGCAGTTGATCTTCTATATATTGCGCCCACTCTACAACTGTTACACCGTCTCCATCAAAAAACTCATCAAACCCTAAATCCTCATCGCTATTTTCAATCCGATAAACGTCCATATGATAAAGCGGCAGTCTGCCGTCTGTATACTCCTTCATGATTGTAAAAGTAGGACTGTTCACTGTTCTGCCAATGCCCAAACCTTTTGCCAGTCCTTTCACAAATGTAGTTTTGCCTGCTCCAAGATCTCCTTCAAGCGTAATCACATCGCCCGCTTGTAAGTGCTGAGCCAGCTTCATCGCCATATTCCCTGTCTCTTCAGGATTTGTCGTTTTTATTTCAAATTGATCCAAATGAATCACCTTTTTTAAAATGATTGTAGCCTTTGCTTAGTAGCCGTTTGCGAATATTTTTTTCTTGCAAATAAACCGATGGGCTGCCTTCAAATACTTCTCCGATCTTCGTTATGCGTATTCCTTCTTGCTCGCATTTTTTTTTCAACACTTCAAAGGAATGTTTAGAAGTCGTCCCTACCAGTTCAAAATCTTCTCCTCCAGTGATAGCCCACTCAAATTGCTTTTCTAACGGCAATAATTGTATTGAATCACTTAATGGAAGAAGATCTTTATGTACGACGATTTGTACGTTGCTCATGTCAGCTATCTCATTCAATTCGCTTGCAATACCGTCACTAATATCATTAAGGCTCGCCCGATCCACTTCAGAAATAATCCTGCCCGCTTTTACTTGCGGCTTCGGACGTCTATGGCGAGATACTAAATATTGATAATCGTCCTCCGGCAAATTGAACTCATCGTTTAATAGAAGGTGCAATCCAGCAGCTGAATCCCCCAGAGTACCCGTAACAAAAACCACATCCCCCGGTCTTGCTGAGCTTCTCAATTGGGCTTTCCCGCGTTCAACTTCTCCAATCAAGGTGACGGTGATGACGAGGTGATCAGCAATAGAAACAGTATCTCCACCGATTAAATCCACTTTATATTTTTCTGCGGCATCTGCCATTCCTTTGTATATAGATTGTAAGTCTTTCTCGTGCCATCGAGAGGGAATCGCAATGGAAACTAAAAAATACTTTGGAATCCCGCCCATTGCGGCAATATCACTAATGTTCACTGCCAAACATTTAAAGCCGATATCAAAAGGCTCCATTGTTTTACGTAAAAAATGAACCCCTTCGACCATTGTGTCTGTGCAGACTATTTGCTGAAAACCTTTATTCGGTGTGTAAACTGCGGCATCGTCACCTATTCCGACAACAAGGCCTTCATGAAAATAATGTGCTGGCCGAATACTTCGGATAAACTCAAATTCATCCTGAATTGACATATAAAACCTCTTTCTTTAAAAGATGCTCTCCTAAAGAATCCAATTCAATCCTCTTGTATAGTTTACCGCATATGTTTAGCTTATCCAAGATATTCATAAAATAAAAAAACGAAACGTTGAACGTTTCGTTAGTTGTTCGTATATTGTTGTAATGGCGGTCCCGACGGGAATCGAACCCGCGATCTCCTGCGTGACAGGCAGGCATGTTAACCGCTACACTACGGGACCATTGGTTGCGGGGGCAGGATTTGAACCTGCGACCTTCGGGTTATGAGCCCGACGAGCTACCGGACTGCTCCACCCCGCGATAATTTAGAAAGCTTATATTCAAATGAATTGCCTGGCAGCGTCCTACTCTCGCAAGGGACAAACCCTCACTACCATCGGCGCTGAAGAGCTTAACTTCCGTGTTCGGGATGGGAACGGGTGTGACCTCTTCGCCATTGCCACCAAGCAAATTATTGTATTCATTGTTCCATTCAGTTCGATGGACAACTAATATTATAACTTTTTGATCGCAGTTGTCAACACTTTTTTGAATATCATTCTTTCAAAACTAGATAACGGTTCCTTCACGAATAGATGCTCTTACTTGGTTAAGTCCTCGATCGATTAGTATCCGTCAGCTCCACGTGTCACCACGC
>ERZ1673781.21-NODE-21-length-37598-cov-22.250433_pt1 | contig 37598 bp, 29 predicted proteins | sample MGYA00580135_ERZ1673781 | MGnify/ENA primary metagenome ERZ1673781 (study PRJEB41219, sample SAMN04549612) | soil metagenome | isolation source: soil | place: USA: New Mexico, Bitter Lake NWR | collected 2008-11-15 ...
GATTTAGCGGTATAGGCCTTTCAGAATTATCAACAACTACTGTTAATTTATTTAAATCTAGCCTAACTGGATTATTACTATGTTCTAATTTTAATTCATCTGACCATTTTGTCATATCTAAACTTAATCGGGATAATATTGAATCTATTTTTTCTTGGACCTTTTCTGCATCTATTTTTTTCTCTAATTCTTCAATCTCATTTTCCAGAACTCTAATATTTTCCCTTAATCCTGACAAGTTATCGTTTAGCTTTAAGCTATCTAACCATAAGCTAATCCTTCCTACAACGCGACTAATTTTAAGATATTTATCATTTAATGTCTGAGTAGCTTCATTTTGCAATATAAGATCTTTAATTTCAGCTTCTTTAATGCGTATCTTCATTTTTAACTCCGCTAACTCATCTTCAAGATTATTAATGTAATTTCTTATTTTTGTTTTTTCTTTTTCTGTTTTAGCTAAATTATTTTTAACCCTTCTTAAATTAGCGTATATTTTTTTTATTGGGTCATATGTCTTGTTTAATTGACTTGAACATAAAGGACATTTCTCAATTTCTTTTTCACTATCTTTAAACAAATTTATAGTTTCTAACCTTAATCTCTGATGTTCTAATTCTCCCATATAACCACTAACTTCATTTTCAAATACTTTAGCTGATTTTACTCTCTCTTTTTTTTCAAAATATTCTTTTTGCAATTTTCGAAGTTCATCTCTTAACAAATTTACTCGATCATTTTCAGGATAATCAAACTCTTTAGGGTCCCATTTTACAATCTCATTGAATTCTCTTATATATTCTTCTAATGAAACAGGATTCTTTTTATATTCATCAATTAATCCAACAGATTTTGCCTCTTCAAATAGAATAGTTGCTTTACTTATCCCTTCACCTTCAATCATTTCAGCTTCATTTAATTCTCTTTTTAATTTTCGAAGGATCGTGTTCTTCCTCTTAATTTCTTGTTTTATCGCAAGGTCATCTGCTCTTAATGCTCCCAAAAAATAAGGTAGTGTGTCTTTAATTGCAAAACTTAAAAAGGCGTCAGATTGACGATGAAATAAATTATTTTTTGACGCAACCTCTTCTTGTGCTTGCAAACAAAATAAAAGAGCATGTTTAATATTTGCCTCAATAGGTTCTCTAGTGTGTCCCTGAGGAGGAATATACAAGTTAGGTGAAATTCCAATTTGTTTAGTAAGTGTTTGAATTACAGCTTCAATTGTAGTATTAGGTTCCTTGATTTCTTTTGGAATAGATACAATATCTTGTTGTTTAATATATGCTCTATTAGTACTTTTTTGGTCTATTGGTGGATTTTCTCGTGCTATAAAAATTTGTCCATTTGGAAGTTGAAGCCTTATCCCAAACCATTTTACAGTTCTCCGAATTATTCCTTCAGCAATCCTACATTCATTACTACCGAAACAATACTCAATGATGTCAATTAGTGCAGATTTACCTCTCTTTGAAGCGCCAGTAACTATGTTAACAGAACCTAAATCAAAATCTAAAATTCTGCTTTTTCCACTATGACTATATAAAACAATATTTTTAATTTGCATTCCTAAGGTTTCACCCCTAACATAGCATAAATAGTTGTCTCGTCCCCTACACGAGCAAACCATCTCCCAATTATCTCAGCCGCATTAAAACAATCACTGATTTCACCATTTTTAAAACCTTTTGTTTTTTTTCGATATTTATTTAAATTAATATTTCCATCTTCGTTTATGTATATAGAATTTGTGTGTAATAAAAAAATTAACGTTTCATTAGAAATACTCACAAGTGATTTTATTCTATTAGGTAAATTAATTAATATTTCTTGGTTTTCTTGTAACCATACATGCATTTGTTTTCGTCGATTCTTTAAAATAGATTCTCTTGTGAATTTATGTAATACTAATGCTAAAACTAAATAAATTATTGATACAGGGAATGCAGAATTGGTGTACTTTTGATATTCACTTATACATCTTCTAAAAACTTCACCACAAAACGCAGGATTTAATAATATCTCTACCTCAATGGGCTTTTCTTCAAAAATCATGTTACTTCCTCCAAAAGTTCATTTAACAAATGTCTTAATCTATTTTTAAATTCTGCATGCCAGCCTACTTTCATTTCATTAGCTAAAATATGGTAACTACCTCTCATAATAAATGACTCTGTACACTTTTCTCTTATATTTATTTCCATATCTTGAATAGTTTCATATAGATCTCTTCCATAAGAAATCAACTTCTCCTCAGTTTTATCTTCCTCAAAATCTAATTTTTCTAACATTGCTTCAAATTTTCTTTCCCATTCGTCAACTAAAGTCTTTTCATATTTTTTTAATTCGTCATCAAACAATAAATCGTTCCGAATCCATCTTGATCTCTGCTCATAGGCTTTAATATAATCACTGATAGCCTTTTGCACTCTCTTAGGACGTAACATAATTAGTTTAAGTTGTTCAATAAATATCCTTCTATCTTTACTTAAATCATCTTCAGACGGAATTTCAAAATCAATTTCATAAATAGGTAAATTATTTTTATGATATTGTTCGGTTATATCATTTAATTTATTAAGAACTTCCTCTTGAGTAATTGATAATACAGAAGGTCTTCTCTTCATAAGAAATTGTATTGTTTTTTCAAACCACCATCCTTCTAACCGATCCAATACTTCCTCTAGAAATTCTATTCTTGTACTTGTCTTTAATATTTTTTTAATTTTTTCTCTTGTATCAATAATATTAGGCGATCCATCTAATATTCTAATCGCTTTTACAAGTTGTCTCCTTTCTTCTCTTGTTAATGATAAAAACTCTTCATATGCTTTTTTGTTAGTTTCATTTGAATTTGAATTAGCCACTTCCTCTAATAATTCTAAAGCCTTATCTACATCTCTTTTTACAGTACCTTCTGGATACAATGTTTGCGCAATAATATTTTCGCTTGTAGCTTTAGATGTTGTTACTAATGTTAGAACAGTTTCGTTAGGGTTTATTTTCCCCTTTTTTAAAGCATCACTCCAAACTCTAATTGTTCTCCATAAATCAGTTGATGTATCTGCAACAGAAGCATTTTTAGTTGTATGATGTTTTGTTTGAATAAGCTCTTTCGGTGTTCCATGTTCTTCAAAAGTTATATCATCTAAGCTTTCAATGGAAATAGAATAATCTAGCTCTTGTTCTAAAATAAGAAATAAGGCATATCGAACTTGGTAAAGATAACCTAACATTTGCGATGAAGCTGAATGTGTTGACATAATTCCCCTCCTTTCTACTAATCATTTAAAAAATATCAAATTCAAAACTATTTTTCTGTCGAAGTTTGTCATTTATAACAATTTGAACGTGTTGCAAAATGCATATAAAACTGGTAATCGGAAATAATATACAGTTAAAAAATAACACCTAAGGAGTGAACACGATCATAATTACCAATTCTGTGTTTGAACATGCATTATTTTAACCAAATGTTCCTTCTCTCAGAGGAATTATTTCTATACATTGATCAACTTTTTTTCTTGAGTCACCTTATATGATTGGACGATCGCCCTTATCTAAAAATCACTGATTAAATATTTCTTTGTTGAAAACATACTTCTCTATTGATTCCTTACGACAGTTGGTGAACATTCTACGTCGATTTGATGGTTTTTGTTGCATTTTGATGACTTCAAGGTATTCTCCATTGGTTGACATTTTCACGAACCAATAAGTAACTCCAAGAACATGGATTTTCTGCCTTTCATCATCAACTTTTAAACTACTTCAGTATTCAATCCCCGTACCACTCTTCGAAGTAGTCTCCACAACTGACAAACAAAGTGAGGAATATCGACTCGTTATCATTGGTTCAAAGAATACAAACTGCATCTTTAGACAACAATAAAAGGAATGATTTGATTTCATGTTTTCACCACAGTCAACAGAAATAACGCGGCAGTGATACCGGAATTACTTTCGCCTTTGCAAGACAGGGACATTGAGTTTGTGCTTGTTGATGTAACATATGACAGCAAAACCATTCGTAAAATGGGGACCAAGTCGAGTTCTTTTTTATTTCTCGGATTAACTGTCGCAACAGTGATGAACGAAAAAATATCTACGATTGTATGATTTCTTCTTGAAAATAAGATTTGATAAGTAAGTGGTTATTCCGCTGTCGAGGCACCATCGAACGGTTGGTTAATTAACTGAAGAATGATATTATGGAACAACTTCGATGGTATGGGTTTGATCGGTATTTGTTGCATATGTAAATTTGTATACTTATAGATAATTTTAAATTTTTATATTTTCTTTCTTGTCTTAACTATTTATTACTAGCTGATCTATGTTTTTCCTGTACAGGCCCTTTGAGTCCTGAGACTTTTAGAACAGATAAGAAAAGAAAAGGAACCAGAGCCATGTAGCCCTGATTCCTTAACATTAACAATTTATGCTGTCAACTTTTCGGATCGCAATTCACGAGCACTTGTGTGATAATAAAGTTTTTGCGTGTAATACACGGCTAAACTGCAAGAAAGACTTCTTCTAGCACTCACAACTTAACTTTATTTTATCCTAAGTATATTTCACTCTCTTCATTTTCTCCAATGTTTCATTCTATACATTGCATTAAGTATTTCCTGATTATACTACCCCTTAATATTCTACTACTACGATTATTTGTTCCCTGTAAAGTAGCATTATAATATTTATAGAAATCTGTATTAGGATCGGCTGAATCCTTTAATTTATCAATTGAAGTATAGAAATCATCTAAAACTTCCCTAGTCTTTTTGACGGATAGCTGCTTTTTATCTTTGAATAAAATCCTATGAATTTCTACAATCAGCGTAAATAAATCAGACTTTTTGAAGACACGGGAATTTTTATCAAATTCAAGCAACTCAATAAAGTCTAACACCTCAACAATCTGATTAAATACTATTTCCTTTTCAGGAAAGACATCATTGTACTTCTCTAAAAACTCTTCAAACAAGTTATCACGATTAAAATATGTAGAAAGAATTGTAATAAAAATTGTCAAACAAAACTTTATATCATTCATCCTTCTGATATCATTTACACTAAATACATTATATTTTTCAAAAAAATTTTTTTCGGAGAGTGTCAATGAAATCTGCTTTAATTCACCGTCATATCTGGCATTATTAATTTCCATTGCATTTAAAGAGTAACTAGTAGAATTGATTCTTTGAAATACTTCTTTAATTTTGTCGATAGATATTGCACCTAAATCCCTCACAACAACTTCATATTCCAAAAATTTTAATTTATCTTCTTTAGACAAATCTTTATAAGATGGAATACCTTTTTCAAGTACCAACTCATCCGATCCCTTGAAATATTGTTGTAAAGTAGTTATTCTTTGTTGTCCATCCACTAACAATTCAATACCTTCTGCGGTTTCTTCATCAACATCTCCTGCTGCAACATATATTTCTGGAAAAGGTAGACCCTCTAATACAGTTTTAATAAACGCATTCTTATGTTTATTTGTCCATACTAATCTTCTTTGGAAATCCGGTCTAGGAATTAAAGTTCCAGAATCTATAGCGTGTAATAAGACCCTTATTTTTCTATTTGTTGCTGACGTCTTCAAGAAACCCACTCTCCCTATAGATAATTTCTTTACATAAAGTTATACACTTTTTCTGGTATGACTCAAAAAAGAATCTTGAGTAATAAAGTCCAGCACTTATTTTATAAGGACCAAACTCTCCTGATGCAGTTAAATTTCTAAAAAAATCCCACCATTCTTGTGCTTCTGAAAAACGTTTAGCAGGAGGTAAAAGGTCTGGCCGAATCCATCCAGATAAAAGATAATTCTTAAACCTTTCCTCTTTCGGCCAATACTTAACCTCATTTTTATATAAATATACTGCCTTCCAAAAACGTTCGAATAATTCTTCTGAAACAATTGCTATATCTATATCAGAACTATCTCCAAATTGCCTGAATTGTTCATTTGGTTTAATTGTAAATCCCAATTTACCTGAACCAACCATGAATACATCTATAGGATGTAAGCCAAAATGTTTTGATATTTTACTTTTTAGCAAAAAATATGTATCATTTGATATACAAACTGGCTCCATGTTGTGTTGGAAACATTTTTGAATAATCTCTTCTTCTTCTAACTCAAAAAGATCCCTTTTAAAGGCACCTATTCTTTCCTCTATTAACGAATACTCAATCATTTTATATTCTATCCCCCGCTATTCTTTAATAGAGTAACCTAAAAACTACTATAATAATTTGAATTTTTGTTTTGCAACAACCCATTCGACCACGGTACATTAAGATATGACTGTAGAAATAAAAAGTTTTGAAGTTCTTTATTACGACTTATATAGTAAATTAGCGATAAATAACTGAATGTTCACAATATCTCTTGCTACATTCAAATAATATCGAATTGTCGTAAAAAATATTGTCGAATTCTGTCGTAAAAAATCGAGTAGGAGGGGGTGACTAACCCCCGACCTCTCACACCACCGTACGTACCGTTCGGTATACGGCGGTTCAATTAAGTTTGACGTAGTGCTTGATATCTTTCGAATAGACTTCTTAACCCTCGACGCTTCCAATAGGAGTTCTCGAGGGTTTTGTGTAGAATGGGACTGCAGGCAATCCGCCAATATTTCTTGCGTGTATTGCCCCATTCGAATGCTTTATGGCTTGGAACCCCTAATCCTCTGAGTTTCCGAATTCTTGTTTTCGAGGTTTTCCATTCTTTCCACAAACACATCTGAAGCCTTCGTCTAATCCATTCATCAAATTCTTTGAACTTACTTGGTGTTTCTGCCAAGGCAAAATATCCGCACCATCCCATTAAATACTTGTTCAGTTTCTCAATCCTTTTCTCCATTGGATACGGTTTCGACCTTGATGTAATTTCACGGATCTTGTTCTTCAAACGTTTCACACTTTCGTTCGCAATCCGTACCTTTGGAGTCTTATTGAGTGTGAAGCTGAAACCGAGAAACTTCCGTTTCCACGGACGGTCTACCGCCGATTTCTCTTTATTTACCTTGAGCTTTAACTCCTTCTCGATAAAGTTCGTAATGGAGTTCATGACACGAATTCCTGCTTTCTTTGTTTTCACATAGATGTTACAGTCATCCGCATACCGAACAAACTTATGTCCACGTTTCTCAAGCTCCTTATCCAATTCATGAAGCATGATGTTTGATAAAAGTGGACTAAGCGGGCCGCCTTGAGGCGTTCCCATGTCCGTTTCCATTACCACTCCATTGATCATCACGCCTGATTGAAGATACCGGCGGATTACCTTCAGTAGAATTCGATCTTTGATCGTTTTCGCCAAGATCCCCATCAGTTTGTCGTGATTCACCTTGTCAAAGAATTTCTCTAGGTCTATATCGACTACCCAACGATATCCTTCTTTGATATAACCCTTTGCTTCCCTAACCGCATCATGTCCCCTTCTACCTGGGCGGAAACCATAGCTATGGTTCGAGAAGGTCGGATCAAAGATTTTCGTCAACACTTGGGCAATCGCTTGTTGGATGAAACGATCCGTCACGGTAGGGATCCCTAGAAGCCTTACTCCACCGTTCGGTTTCGGGATTTCGACTCGACGGACGGGTAAGAGCTTGTAGGTTCCTTCTCTCAACGACTGTCGAATGGAGTCCCAATTTTCGTAGAGGTGTCTTCGTAGGTCTTTTACGGACATGCCATCTACTCCGTGACCTCCTTTATTCTGTTCGACTCGTTTCAGTGCCGCCAGGAGATTTTCCCGTGACAAAATCATTTCCATCAACATTGATATCCTCTCCACGTGAACGAATTCTTCTATTTGTGCCATCTTCTGCTCCACCCTCTTGAAGTCCCCCGTGGGATTCACCACTTCCTCCTTCAAGTAAGTCCTATCGGATTGTCTGCTTCCACACAGAAGATGAACGCCTAGCGATTCGTTCTCCTTAATTGTTCAGTCCTTCCTCTTCCATCTCGAGCTTGAAAGAGTACTATGACTTCTGCTGACTTCTGACTGTTCAGCTATCTATCACTAGATAGGTTACCAAGGTTACTTGGCGTGCCAGCCAGACCTCCCCGGGTAAGAGTGTAATCTTTCCTTCCATCCATCTGCTTCATTTACTTTGTATCACCTTCGGCAGAAAGGGCTTTGTTTTGTTGTGCAAACTCACCCAGTGATACCTAGCCTCATATGAAGTTCGTGTTCCGAGAGACCTTAAAGTTTGCCGCTCGCTTCCTTCAGATTCCGCGTCGCCACGGACACCCTTGCGTTAAGCCAACTGCTACTTCTGCCTTCGCAGCTCGGGACTTTCACCCTATAGATTACACCCATGCCGGGCGCACACAAAAAAACACTTACAGAGCGTAAGTGTTTAGCTGATTTCCTCAATTCTTTCAATTTCGTTTTCATATATACAAATACTACTGGATTTATCGGGCAACATAATAGATAAACTATCTTGTTCTTCCTCAAAATCTTCTTTGTCATTATAGGTGGCAAAGCCTTTGAACGATTCCGAGTCCTTTGTATAAACAATTACGACCTTACCGTCATACTCCCATAATTTCACGTTAGTCACCCCCTATCTATTAGAGCTGGTACGATATGTGTACCTGATTTCGAATAATGTATTTTAAAACAATTGCTCGGGGTTTCAATACCAGTAGATAATGACACATGAACACCTATATCTCGATCAACTTGGATTATCTCTTTGTTTGTCCAATTTCCCTTATGGTCAAACTCAAGGATTCCCGTACCTGCATACTTGTTTATTAGTTCCTGTGCTTCTTCTGCACTGATGGTTAGATAACTTGACCCAAACAGTCCTTTTGCTTTCATGGAGATTTTCATGCAATGGCTATTTTTTATGCTCGGTAGTCTTTATCTAACACCATGGATCTTTTATATACTTATCTTACATAATTTTCACAAAAATTCTGTCGAATCCTGTCATAAAATCAAAAAAACAGAAGCACTTTCAGCTTCTGTCGTAAATGTATAATTAACGGCTAAGTGCCCGAAGCATAAATTGATTCACATCTTTCTCCGGTCCGATGAATTCGATGTTGGTGCCGATGGCTTCGAAGTGTTTGCAGGCGAAGTCGATTTTTGCTCTTTCTTCTGGGCGAAAAAATTCCTCAATTTCAGTGCCTTTTGTTTCGAGAACGAAGTATAGTCTTTCTTCACCATCTTTGTCAATGACAAGCGCCCAGTCAGGGTTATAGGAACCGATTGGAGTGTCGATTTTGAACCAGCTTGGCAGCTTGACGTATACTTTGACGTTTTCGTCGTTTGCAAAGCGCTGGGCGAAGCTTGCTTTAATATCGAAATCGTAAACGACATGATCAAACGGTGACTTCTCGCTGCGGATGGCGTTGTCGTTTAAGTAGGCCAGTAGCTCTTCGTTTTGGAACAATTCGACGGCATAATACGCATCGTTCCCGATTTTGTAATATTTGACACCATCATTAAGTAATAATCTCATTTCCCGCTGAATGATTTTCGTCACTTCTTCGATAAACTTTTGCGGGTTGTTTTTAAAATCGGCAAGTCGCTTGCATCCGGTTAAAATTTCCACAATCGTCTTCCGCATTAAATTTGTACGATTTTGCAGTTCGGTAATAATATCCGGCAATGTATGATGAGCGGTAACATAGTCTTCGACACGTTCGCTGACCGTTTGCGTATGAATTCCTTCCACTTTGTTCGTCTATCTTACATTACACAAAATTCTTAACGGTACCTTCGTGCAAGGTGACAATTTATTAAAAGAGCAAATAAAAAACGAGGCGTTTATTGTACGGAGTCGAAGAAGAGCAAAAGTATAAAATAAAATTAAATCAAGCATATATCGCCAAAGAATTTACCAAATGGCTGAAACAAAAAGCACAAATTAAGTCAGTCACTAATCAACGGATTCAAGGTGGGTTATATCATGTCGAATACAAAGACGGAACGCAAATCGGCCTTGTCGGCGGGGCGCCATTCTCAAGTCCGGGATTAGGCTACAGTAACTCCTCAAGTATGTACATTAATAATATCGTTGATGATGCGGTGACAAATGCCCAGCTTATCAGGAAATTCGATGCGATTTGGCAAAACGAGTACGCCTTGCAGGATGTAAAAGAACAATTATTGCGTCGTTTAGAAGTATTGTATAAAGAAAATTCGCCGGAGTTTATTTAAATCTGTACATTAAAAGATTCAGCAGGGACATATGTATCAAGGCTGCAGGAGATCGGCCGCTGCTTACGTTTAGCGGTGAACCAAAACGGGGAACGTGTCCAAGATTATAACGTCAACAAGTTAACGGTAATGGCCAATGAATCATATGAAGAATTTGTTGCCTCATTGCAAAAGGAAATAGAAGAGGAGACTGGAGTGACATTTGGCAAATTCGAAAAGCATGTGTTTGCGAAGTTAGTCTATATCGATCTAGATACAGAAGAACCTGTGCAAATGGGGTATGAGTTGTCGGCAAAATTATATGAGGAACTGAAACAACATGATTATATTGACAAAAATGGGAAGGCAAAGTCATCATTAAAAGAAGCGTTAGATAGGGTATCTCTGAAATGGATTTAGAATAGAGGGGGGATATTTCCTCCACACAGGAGACTGAATATTCAGTCTCCTATGTGGAAAGGGAGAATCCCCTTATTTTGTTGATTTACAATATTTTGTTAACAATAACGTTCTTCAAACATTCGTTAAAGGGCTTCATGCGCTTCGGCAAATCCTCGTAACTTTCGCCCTGCCCATTTCTCATTAAAGTCTTGGATGGTCAAATACACGACTTTTTCCGCGGCTTCTAAACTGTTCATCGGCTTTATGCGTTTCCGAGTCTCCTTGATCGTTCATTCGATGGCATTTGTCGTGAAATCACACTTCGAATACTGTTTGGATAATCCATAAATGTAAGGAGGACATCCAACTCATTTGCCCAAGATTGAACTTCTCTTGGATATTTGCTGGATCATTTTGACTCAAACTGTTGAAACATCTCCAGTGCAATTTTTTTATTCGGAGATCGATAAATGAGTTTCAAATCTTCCGCCATTTGGTATGATTGCCTCAAGACGAAGAATTGGCAGAATCATGAAAGAAAACGGGCTAGTATCAAATTATACGATTGCCCAGTTTAAACCTCATGTAGATAAATGCAATGAATCAAAAGTTGAAAATGTGTTAAAACGAGAATTTGATCAACAAAAAGAATGAACAGTTGTGGTTAGTGACCTAACATACGTTAGAGTAGAAAAAAGCTGGCATTACATCTGTTTATTTGTCGATCTTTATAATCGAGAAATTATTGGTCATAGTGCAGGCCCAAACAAAGATGCCCAGCTAGTCTACCAAGCTTTATCGACCGTGAAAGCAGATTTACGGCAAATTCAATTATTCCACACAGACAGAGGCAATGAATTCAAGAACAAGACAATTGATGAAGCTCTAGATACTTTTCAGATTAATCGGTCGTTAAGCATGAAGGGTTGTCCCTATGACAACGCAGTAGCTGAAGCAACCTTTAAAATTATCAAAACAGAATTTGTTAAGGGTAGATATTTCGAAAATTTAGACCAATTGAAACTAGAATTAGATGATTATGTTCATTGGTTTAATCATATTAGAATCCATGGAACACTTGAGTATTTAAGCCCGGTGGAGTACAAAGAGAAACACCTCAAAAAAATTGTCTAGTTTAGTGTTGACATACCAGTTTTGGGTCAATAGATTGAAAGGGAATTTCGTGAGGAGCAATAAAAACTAGGGAGTACTCGCTCTCTTCTTTTTTTAAGTTAACTAGATTAGCCAATTAAGATTAAGTGTTTTTAGGTCACTCAATGGACTTTCCAGTATAGAAGAGGCCAATAAACCGTTTATCCAAAAACCTATGTGCAGCATTGTGTAGTTCCCAAATTTCGCAACAAAATTCGAAAAAAAGAAGTCGAATCGGCAAAGGTCTTCAAACTGATTTATCTCGCACAAGGAGTGGGCAAAACAAATGTTTATTCAACAAAGGCATTGCTCACGCATTGATGTCCGGATCTACAATACGTTCCTCCGACCATAAAAATAGATTAAGCACGACCGTATTGATATTGGCCGTGCTTTTTTGTTTAATATTTTTCTCAGTTAAAAATAAAAAACACGCTGGAACTATGCATTTTCGAAACAAAGTGCCTTATTTAAGTTCCTTAATTAAGATAAAAACTTTTCCCAACAACCATATTTAAAAAATCATTCCACGGTTTCAATTCATCTTAGTTAAGATATAAACCCAAAGCGCTCAATGTAACGTTACAATTGCTATGATGTTTCAATTCCTCTTAGTTAAGATAAAAATATTGGTCGGAAAGAATCAAAGATGTCGATAATTATCGTTTCAATTCCTCATAGTTAAGATAAAAACCTTGCGTGGACTAACGAAAAATGAACTCGAAAAGCGTAGTTTCAATTCCTCATAGTTAAGATAAAAACAAAAATGCCATGGCAATTCGTTACGCCGTTCATGCGTTTCAATTCCTCATAGTTAAGATAAAAAACTAATTGCCGAAAAATTGGAGGAAAAGGTTTAATCCTTGCGTTTCAATTCCTCATAGTTAAGATAAAAACCATGTCTACAGTTAAAGTGACTCCCCATTGACCTTTGTTTCAATTCCTCATAGTTAAGATAAAAACAAAACCCGTTATATTACGGATTCATTCGAACTTATTTGTTTCAATTCCTCATAGTTAAGATAAAAACGTCATTGAAGATCGCATTGTTAAGATAACATCTGGGTTTCAATTCCTCATAGTTAAGATAAAAACCTTTGTTCCTGTATTCAGATCAATGCACTGTGCCGCGTTTCAATTCCTCATAGTTAAGATAAAAACCCCAGAAAATGTTGTTAAATAAGCATTTCGTTTTAAATGGTTGATTGGTTATTTTCATTTTAACGAAGGAGTTATATTTTATCAATCCTTTAATTTATGCGGGCTCAATGGAGATTTGAAAGAGTCGTCGATCCCCCAGGTTTTTTGCACGATTGGAGGTCGACGACAAATTTCATTATTTTTAAAACATAACGTTTGTTTGCAGATCGACAATTCCAGTTTGTTTAAATCCGTGTTTTTTACAGAATGCTTTTTACTGCTGCTTCTGTATCTTAGACAATATTCCACCAGCTTTTTCTCGATCTCTTCTTTCTTTGGAACATTTTGATCTATTGATTTTGTAATATGGTGATTGTTTTGAATCTCAAATTGATTATACACCAGATGTAAATTTATACAAGAATTGATTGTGAAATCCAAAAATTATATGAACAATATTTCTCAAGCATTTTTGGGTCAACTCGTCCGCTCCGGCGCATACATAGCCGGCAGCGTTAACTTCTTTACGGTTTAAACATAATCTTTTTCACCAAGTTCAGCTTTGCAACGTTTATTATCAACAAAAAAGCGTCTAGATGTTCGACGCTTCCTGCCCAGATTTCGTACTTTTTAACTTCGCATTGACAACAACCCTTCATGCATTGTGATGGTGTTGACCGAAAAACGAACCATCTGGTTGTTACCATTTCCGGCCAAACCGCTTGTTCCTCTAGCTGATTCAAGTACGCTTATGCAGCTGTCAAGAAAGGAAACACTTTATACTTTTCCAACCAGCTATCGCCCCGGATTTATGTCTGCCATTATTTCTCCGTTGTCTTTTCAAGAGCATATTTGATTGCAGCGACGGATCCGATCCCATACAAGGCATATTTTAATCCGTTTACTAAAACCTCAAACGAGAAAGCGCTGGCTTCAAAAATAGAGAAAGCAACGCCAAGTACAACTGCGACAATCGGAATGTAGCGATTCGAAAGATTGGTTGCTTGACGGATTGCGTACAGCAAAACGGCTAATGCCACATATGCAGTGAACTCAATTGATAGAATAGCTTCCATTTGAACATCTCCTTTCTAATTGTCATTGCTCCAACATTAGTGTATTCAAGACCTAGGGCAAGAGAAACAGCAGAAGCATAGCAATTCAACAAATGAGTTACTTGTCTACCGCACGATTTTTTCCGTCACTGAACACTTACTTCAATGCAGCAAAAATAATAGCTACGACTCCTCCGATCACTGACACAATAATTGCGCTTGTGATCGTTAGCCGTAGCCACTTTGTATCGTCCTTAATAGCTCGAATGTCATTAAATTTTTGTAGTCGCCTTGTGGTCAAGAAGGCAGGAGTTTTACGTCCGGCTTCTTTTCGTCCAATAATGATCGCCAAAACAATTGACATAGAACCGTAATTAAATTACATTCTTATCCTTTGAATTTCAAATGTCGATATTTAAAACTCAATCGTTTGCTCGATTCTCATTAAGAATTTTCAAAAGAAAAAATGAACTTACTAATAAAACAGGTATTCCTATCAAGATGTATAAAAAATTTTTCGGCATAATCATATCGTATACATACAAAAAGAGTTGTCCAAACAAACAGGACTATATATTTTAATATTTTTCAACTCCGCATTCATTTATCCATCGCTGCTTAACATAAAATCTCTATGAAACTGTCATTTACTGCTAATTTACATTGTATTAAAACCGATGGATAAACATAAAAAAGGTCGTGTAGTATGAATGAAAGCATTTTTATTTAGAAATCTCACAACATATTGGTTGGTATCAGTACTGATAACGATCTGTCTAATCCCTAGATTCAGGATGGAAACTCCTGATGAAATATTTCCTATATTTTTATCTGCTGGCTTCTATGTATCTTTCATTGTTTTGTTGTATGGGGTATCCGCATCAATCCTCTCTGAAATTTTAAGTAAAAGTATTATGAAAAAAGAAAATCGACTATTAGTCAAAGCAATTGTATACTGTCTTTCTATATCTATATTTGCATTACAGTCTCCTCCTGAATTACTGATTTATGCAGTTATTCGTGCAGTGTTCTATTATTCTGTGGACGAATTTATTCGAAAAATATAATAGCAATAAACAATAGCCCAAGGATTTTTCTTTTGAACCTAAATAAAAATGCTCTATCAAATACAACTTCTAAATTTTATGTCGTTGGACGAATTTTTAACGAATGTTCCGTTCTTCTAATTTCGCATATTCACCTGCTTTTTACATTTAGATGAACAAAAAACACATAGTTTTGACGGCATCTCCTTTTTTATACGATTCAGCGAGCGATTAGTCTCACGCTTTTAGAAGTCCTTACGCAATTTCCTGCTGGATTAGTTTGATGATCAAAAAAAAATAAATGTGTGATTCTTTAAGGCTTGTAATTGCGATTGAAGAATATATTCATTTTTTACCATTACAGTCGTTTCCAAGAAAAAATAACGGCCTTTCCCCGGTTGAGTATCGAGAAAAGGCCGCAGCTTCATATACTCTTTTTTTAATATCTGCTTGACAGAGTTATGTGCAAGTGACTATTACAGCATTGTTGTTCGATCTCAGTCGGAAATGCCCACTTGACAGGGTTTTGCGAAAGCGCCTGACATTTTTTATATCTTACACTAATAAATCCAGCAACGCAATCAGCGCAAAAGCGACGACAGAAATAATTGTCTCCATTGCGGTCCATGTCATCAACGTTTCTTTGACGGTCATGCCGAAATACTCTTTGATCATCCAGAAGCCGGAGTCGTTGACGTGCGATAAAATGAGTGATCCCGCTCCTGTCGCTAATACAAGCAATTCAGCGTTCGTGCCAGGAATGCTGGCCGCAATTGGGGCAACGATGCCTGCCGCTGTCATCATCGATACCGTCGCAGAACCTGTCGCAATCCGAATGAGCGCGGCAATTCCCCAACCTAACAGCAGCGGAGACATTTGCGAATGTGTAGCCCAGTCTGCGATTTGGTCGCCAATGCCAGAATCAAGCAACACCTTATTGAACGCCCCGCCAGCGCCGATGACAAGCAAAATATTGGCGACAGGACCAAGGCAGTCATTGGCAAATTTTAATACTTTATCGCGATTGAATCCTCGAGCGTAGCCAAGGCTAAAGAACGAATAAATCGTCGCGATCAAAAGCGCGATGATCGGATCCCCGATAAAGCGCAGCACTTTCGATGCTTCCGACGCTTGATCCAGCGTAACATTAGCTATGGAAGCAACCAGCATTAAAATAACCGGAAGCAGAATCGTAAATAACGTGTTGCCAAAGCCAGGGAGGTCTTTCTTTTCTTTATGCTGTACAAGCTGCTCGGCGATTTCACCAGGCACTTGTTTATACATGCGCGACCCGATCCATTTTCCAAACAACGGGCCGGCGATAATGGCTGTCGGCAGCCCGACAATAAGCGAATAAAGAATTGTTGTCCCGACATCGGCTTTAAAAATGCCGACGGCAGCCATAGCAGCCGGATGCGGCGGAACAAGTCCATGCACGACAGATAATCCGGCAACTAGCGGAATACCAATTGTCACAAGTGAAATTCCTGTTTCCATTGCAATTGTAAACACAAGCGGAATTAATAGCACGAATCCTACTTGGAAAAATACTGGGATCCCCACTAAAAATGCGACGACCATCATTGCCCAATGGACGCGTTTTTGGCCAAAACGGTCAATCAATGTTTTCGCAATGCGTTCAGCGCCTCCGGACTCCGCCATCATTTTTCCAAGCATCGTTCCAAGCGCCAATACGATCGCCAAAAAGCCAAGCGTATTGCCAAGACCTGCTTTAATCGAATCAATAATTCCCGGCGTTTCCGGCGACGGTGCGATCAGCGGCATCCCCATTGCCAGCCCTACTCCAACGGATGTCAAAATCAAAGCGACAAACGGATGCATTTTCGCAACCGTGATGAGCAGCAATAACACAACAATCGCAGCAATAACAATCGCGATTCCCATTTCCATTCCTCCTCTTTTCTGTTTGATGCAAACTAAACCGATTTAGTAGCTATCCATTTCTACGCTGGAAAGAAGCAATCACATCAAACTCATCCTTTAAGCGATCATATAATCGTGTATATATATCAAATAGTTCGGAATAAATAAGCGTATTTTCTTCATTTGGCACATGGCGTGATAAAATATGAATCCACGTTTTCACCGTATCAAGCGATGGAATATCGCCAAGCGCATACAATGCCAATGCTGCAGCGCCTAGCGCAGACGCCTCGTGCGTTTCCGGTACTAACAGCTCTTTTCCCATCATATCGGCAAGCATTTGCCGCCAAAACGGAGATTTCGCAAAACCGCCAGATACGCGGATTTCCGACAGCGGCCCTGTGACATCGCGAATCGCCAGAGCGACAGAAAAGACGCTCATACATACCCCTTCCATCACCGAGCGAATAAAATGCTCCCGCTTATGACGGAGGCTGATGCCGAAAAAAGTCCCTCTTGCGTTCGCATTCCAGTACGGTGCACGTTCGCCAGACAAAAATGGAAGAAACAGCAATCCTTCTGAACCTGCTGGAACTCTTTCAGCGTACTTTGTCAGCAGTTCATATGGATCAATGCCGAGCCTTTTCGCCACTTCGCGCTCTGGGCTGCCAAATTCGTCACGCAGCCAACGCAGCAAAATACCGCCATTGTTCGTCGGCCCGCCAACGACCCAATGATTTGGTGTAAGCGCATAACAAAACGTCCGCCCTTTTTCATCTGTTTTTTGAATTGGGGAAATCGTCCGCACCGCGCCGCTTGTTCCTATCGTAATCGCCGCCTCCCCGGGCAAAATCGCTCCGACGCCGACATTAGCGAGCACCCCGTCACTAGCTCCGACAACGACAGGGACGTTCGGATCCAAGCCCATTTGCTCAGCCCATTCTTTCCTCATCCCCCGCAATATGTGCGTCGTTGGCACCAAGCTCGATAACTGCGCTCTTGTCATTCCGAGAAGTTTAAGAACATCCTCATCCCAATCAAGCGTATCTAAGCGGAACAGACCCGTTGCTGAGGCGATCGAATAGTCGACAACATATTGGCCATATAATTGATACAGCACATATTCTTTCATCGATACAAATTTGTGCGTCTGACGGAATAAATCAGGCTGTTCCTCTTTCAGCCAAAGCAATTTCGGAAGCGGGGACATCGGATGAATCGGGGTTCCAGTCCGTTTGTAAATGCTTATGCCGCTTAATTCATCCAAAAGCCGCTCCGCTTGTTCGACACTGCGGTTATCGGCCCAAATAATGCAGCGGGTAAGCGGGCGTCCTGATACATCAAGCGCCATTAATGAATGCATCGCCGCGCTGAATCCGATCGCCTTCACTTGGCTAGAAGGAATTTTTAACTTAGAAATAACAGCGTTTACAGTTTTCACAACAGCTGCGAAAATCTCCTCCGGATCCTGCTCCGCCCAGCCTGGATGCTGCTGTATTATTGGATAATCAATTGCGTGGGAGGCTAGCGTCCGCCCCTGTTCGCCAAACGCCACCGCTTTTGTGCTCGTCGTTCCGATATCGACACCAATTACAACTGGTTGTTTTGCTTCCATGTCTGCTCCCTCTTTCTATGATGTTTTTTCCTTTACCGATCCTCGTTCGATAAACGTAGGCGAAAAACGAAAAACTTGCGGTTGATGCTCGCTTTTTTTGGCGATTTGCAAAAAAAGCCGTTCTGCCGCTTTTTTCCCCATGGCAAACGTCGGCTGCGAGATCGTCGTCAACGTCGGCGTATAAACATGGGCAAACGGCACATCGTCAATGCTGATGATCGCCAATTCGTCAGGAGTATTAATATGATTTCCTTTAATAAAATACAAAACTTCCATCAATGTTAAATCATTGATCGCAAACAATGCTTCCGGCAAGCGGCCGGATTCATACAACCTTGTCAATTCTTTTTGAATACGAGGGATCTCCGTTGTGATAAAATAATCGTCAACAACTGGAAGTCCCTTTTTTACTAACGCTTGCCGAAATCCTTCAATGCGCTCCATCCTCGGAACGATATGGGAAACAAGCGGCGGAGTGACAATTCCGATGTGTTCGTAACCACGCTCAGCAAAATATTCGACCGCCAATTCAGCAGCCTTTTGATTATCAAGCAGAACTGCGTCCGCTTTGACCTCCGGAACCATCCGATCGACAAACACAAGCGGAAACCGTTCTTCAAGTAATTTTTGATATATATCAGCGTTTTTTCCTGTTGGAAAAATAATCAAACCATCGACTTGTTTTGCCCGCAGCATCTCAATATATTTCTTTTCTTTCTCCGGATCATCATCGGAATTAGAGACGATAACATGGAAACCCCGCTCTTGGCACTCTTCCTCAATCGCATGCAGCACTTGCGTCGTAAGCATATGCATAATGTTGAAGACGACCACTCCGATTGTCATCGTTGTTTTCTGTTTTAAGCTGCGGGCGATAATATTCGGTTGATATCCCAATTCCTTAATCGCCATGGCAATTCGTTTTCTCGTTTCCTCGCTCATATATTCATAACGTTTATTTAAATATTGCGACACCGTGCTTTTCGAGACATCCGCCAACTTTGCGACGTCAGCCATCGTAACTTTCTTCAAAGGGATCCCTCTTTCATTACTAAATCGATTTAGTATTTATAAGCGTTTTCATAAACCGGTTTAGTAAAATTATAAAACAAAATGAAATCGTTTTACAATTATTTTGTTAAAATTTTTTCTTTAAAAATCAACATATCTGGCTGCCAAACGTTGTAAATAAATTGATATTTTTGTGAACCAGTTAAATGCGGACAAATCCAATTTAAAAAAAACTGCCCGTTTATATGGATAGATTCATTAATCGCCGATAAGAAAAAATCTTCGCAAAACATTGACGGAATTACCGGCTGTGCGCAACAGCGATCATAAAGATGTAATTTTCGACATCTATGACCCGGCACAGAAAATCTGCGATACTAGTTGACCCTTAACGATGAGCCGAAAACAACATGAGTACCAGTAAAAATCCATCCCCTCCCCCGTTTCAAATCCAGAAACCGGATAGTGAGAAATGGCTGGATAGCAAAAGATTGGGTAATTGCTGAACAAAAACAAATCGCGTTCAACAAAGCTGAACATTTCTGACCATTGAAAGTCGTGTAACTTAACATTCTCTTGACCATTCTTGTCAAACCGTGATACGCTCGTCTTACAAATTATTTTAAAAATTCTAAAAATAATGTTACAAAGGGGTGAATATGATGCACATGGCGGATGCCTTGATTTCACCAGCTGTTGGTGGAACCATGCTGGCAACTACTGCTGGAGTTGCAGCTTATTCAATCAAAAAACTCCAGAATGAGCTGGATGAAAAGAAAATTCCTTTAATGGGAGTGATGGGAGCATTTGTTTTTGCAGCACAAATGATTAATTTTTCAATACCAGGCACTGGTTCAAGCGGACACCTCGGAGGAGGAATGCTGCTGGCAATATTATTAGGTCCTTATGCGGGATTTTTAACAATGGCTTCGATTTTGTTGATACAGGCATTGTTCTTTGGTGACGGCGGATTGCTTGCTTTTGGCTGCAACGTATTTAACCTTGGTTTTTATACGTGCTTTATAGCATATCCATTCATATATAAATGGTTTACACGTAAAGGGATTACTTCCAATAGGATTTTTGCTGGTTCGATGGCTTCAGCACTGGTTGCTCTCCAATTGGGTGCTTTTAGCGTTGTCCTTGAGACTCTTTTATCAGGAAAAACTGAATTGCCCTTTGAGAAATTCGTATTGTTAATGCAGCCGATACACCTTGCGATCGGAATAGTTGAAGGGCTGGTAACCGCAGCAATCATTACCTTCGTATGGAGAGCTAGACCTGATATTTTGGAAAAAGCAGCAAACGGGAAAGCCTTTGGCAATATTTCTATGAAGAAAGTATTGACAGCCCTTTCAATCGCTGTAGTTGTGGTTGGCGGTTTGTTTTCTTGGTTTGCATCCGCTAATCCTGACGGACTGGAATGGTCTATCGAAAAAACAGCAGGTACGGCAGAATTGGAAGCTCCTGACGGCATTCATGAAACACTCTCTGAAATTCAAAGCAAAACAGCATTATTGCCTGATTATGATTTTAAAGCAAGTGAAAATGAAAAAACAGCTGGACAAGCTGAAAATGCGTGGCCTGCTGTTAATGCTGGGACAAGCGTTTCGGGTATAGTAGGAGGAGCATTGACTCTTGCATTAGCCGTATTTACAGGGTGGGTCATCATGTTGATTAAAAGGAAAAAAATAAAAACGACCGCTTGATCATTTTTATGGTGGGGCCCTCCCTTTAGTTTATTAAAATATATAATAGGAATGGATGTAAATGTCGAACATGATAAATTCGCTGTCTAATATGAGGCTTCTGGATGATCTGGCGCGAAAAGAGACCTTTATACACAGAATTCATCCACTAATAAAGCTGTTAACCACAGTCGTCTATTTGACTGTGGTTGTATCATTTGAAAGGTATGAAATAATTGGTCTTTTGCCTTTTATTTTTTATCCTATACTAATTTTTGCTTTTGCAGAACTACCAGTTGCACCAATTTTAAAAATGATATTGCTTATTGAACCTTTCATTATCGGAATTGGAATATTAAATCCATTGTTTGATCATTCTAAAGTGCTGTTTGGTGGAATTGCCATTTCAAAAGGTTGGGTTACTTTTTTATCTATTTTAATAAAATGCAGTTTAACAGTGACAGCCAGCATTTTACTCATTGCAACAACAGGGATGGATCGGTTTGCCGTAGCTTTGCGGATGCTCAAAATCCCTAAGATTTTTGTCTTACAGCTTCTATTAACATATCGATATATATCGGTGCTGATCGAAGAGGTTTCCAGGATGATAAGGGCGTATTCACTTAGGGCGCCAGGACAAAAGGGATTAAAGTGGAGCGCTTGGGGCTCTTTTGCCGGACAAATATTGCTCAGGACTTTTGAAAGAGCAGAGCGGGTATATCAAGCAATGAATTTAAGAGGCTTTACAGGAGAGTATTATACAGGAGATATTGCAAAACTAAGCTTTAAAGATCTTGCCTATTTTGCCGGATGGAGTCTATTTTTTATTATTGCAAGAATTTACAACATACCTGTATTGATAGGGTCATTGTTTACAGGAGTGATTTGATAGGATGAGTCATCATAAAATTGAAGTGAGGAATCTGCATTTTTCGTATCCGGATGGACATAAAGCAATTAAAAATATGTCTTTTTCCATTTATCATGGTGAATCAGTCGGAATCATTGGTGCAAATGGTGCTGGGAAGTCTACGCTGCTAATGCTGTTGATGGGAGTTTATTTTCCGGATGGCGGAGAAGTGCTGGTAGGAGATGTGCGTGTAACCAAAAAGACATTACCGATGATTCGCCAAAGATTGGGAATGGTTTTTCAGGACCCTGACGACCAATTGTTCATGACTACTGTTTATGAAGACGTTGCCTTTGGACCACGAAATTATAAGCTGGAAGAGGAAGACGTGGAGAGACGGGTGATGCAGGCACTGGAGAAGGTTGGAATACCTCATTTGAAAGACAGGGCCCCCTATAAACTATCAGGAGGAGAAAAGCGCTCTGCCGCAATTGCATCCGTTTTATCCATGCAACCTGATGTATTGATCATGGATGAGCCAACTTCTGGCCTGGATCCAAAATCAAGACGGAGAGTAATTGATTTGTTAAAAAGCTTTGAACATACAAAAATAATTACCAGCCACGATTTGGACATGGTACTTGAAATCTGTAAAAGGATTATTGTGATAAAAAAAGGAGAAATAGCTGCAGATGGAACCGCAGTGGACATTTTATCCAATGAAGATCTGCTGAATAGCTGTGGCTTGGAATTACCTCTTTCACTTCAAAAATGTCCTGTTTGCGGAACTTCAAAAGGTAAATTCGGATATATCCATGAGAAAATTGTAGTCGACAAAGAAGCCAAAAAAGAATTGAGATTGACCAGAGAATGAGATTGCTTTTGAAATTTGAAGAAGCTCAAATAAATTCAACTATTTCGAAGCAGTTGACCTTATGAAATAAGCACTGCCTAATCTGACGAGAACCATAAAATATTCTCTCGTTTATTTTGATGTTCCATGCCCCCCCCCGCTCCGACATCACTTTCACAAAAAACATCGGCTGGCTCATTGATGTTCCGAACTTAACTTATATCCGTTTCCCCGATTATAAAAATGATGAAGCACGACCGCAAAGGCCGTGCTTTTTTGGTTAAAATTTTTCCTCATAGTTAAGATAAAAACCTATTGGCTGGGTGTTTGGGTTTTTGCCTGACAGCCCAGTGTTTCAATTCCTCATAGTTAAGATAAAAACAGATAGTTGGAGTTTAAAAAAATCAAAAATAAAAGAGTTTCAATTCCTCATAGTTAAGATAAAAACAAGCATTTGAAAAATTTCAAGTGCTTTATTTCGATGTTTCAATTCCTCATAGTTAAGATAAAAACCCAAAAAAATGTTGTTAGATCAGCATTCCGATTTAAATGGTTGATTGGTTAATTTCATTTTAGCCAATGAGTAAAAATTTATCAATCCTTTGATTTGCGCGGGCTCAATGGAGATTTAAAAGTGTCGTCGATCCCCGGGGATTTTTGCACGATTGGGGGTCGACGACTCTTTTTTATTTCCGTTTAAAACAGATTTCAAAGTTTGCCTGCCGACAATGAAATCCATGTTGTATCAACCATTTTACCTGATCCATCTGTTTTAATAAAGTAAACATCTGGCTCATTCCCTTCTCATTCAATTGAAGAAAGAGTGAGACCATATTTTTAACGTTTCATTCTGGAAAAAAATAATTGGTAGTTTTTACTTAAAATTCCCTTTTTTTCTTTCTGTTTACCAAAAGTTTCATATTTTCTCTTATAATGAAACAGAAAGCTATTCCACATGTTGGAATCCATTTCGTTTCAATCGGAGGCATGAAGGCAGTGAATGTCAAGTATATCCCTTCTGAATGGGAAAAGACGAAGAAAGGCATTGACGACCTGATCGGTCTCGGTGTATGGGCAAAGGCATGATTGATAAGAAATCCCGCACCATTTGAAAAACAGTGCACTGAAAGTCGGCCGGTTCGTAGACAACGCCCTGACCAATTTGAAAAATACAATCCCTGACCGGCAAATGGGATTGGCCATGGAAGGGATTGAGAACGTTAAGGTTCCGTCTGAAAACACCAAAAGGGGTACTCTCCAAAAGATAGTGCGAATGATACAATTACACTTCATTATCACGAACAAAAAGTTGAAGGACCTAATTGAAATGCCTAGTCGATATCACGACCTTGGAAATAGAAGGCAGCATCCGTTTGGAAATAAAGATGGAGTTGGAAAAGGAGAAGATAGGCAACAGTTCGATAAATGGCGTAAAGACTACTGGAAAGCAAGATATGCAAATGAGATGATTAAAAGGGGGATAACTGAATGAAAATAGAGCTATTAAAAGCAATTGATGAAGAGTTTGAAATGTGTCCTGAAGCATTTGGAGGCCCAGTTAAAGATGATGAAATTAAACAAGCTGAGAATGAATTACAAGTAACATTGCCTAATGATTATAAAATGTTTATTTTGAAATATGGAGCTGGTGCTGTGGGAGAAGCTATTATTTTAGGGTTAAGAAAGGCTGAATATGTTGCTACACCATCATTTGTAGAACAATCTCTTAAGCATAGAGAGAGCCTTCCAGATGGTTATGAAAAATTTGTTGTAATTGGAATAGATGGTTCAGGTAATCCAATAGGTTTTAATTTTCCAGGTAAAGAAATCATAAGATTCCATTATGATACAGGTGATAAAGAAGTTATTGCTAAAAGCTTTGAAGAATATTTAGAAAAATCACTGAAAGAAGAGATAAATATCCAGTTTTAAACACTACTAAATGAATGATGAGTTGTTTAAAAATCAAAAACTCATGGAGGGTGTACCATCAAGGTTATGTTTTAATGCTTAGTTTGTGTGGAAAAGACGATAAATGGGCGAAATCATATTGGGGCAAAAATAATTATGTAGAGAAGTTCTTCTTGAACAATAGAGACATAAAAAACTTGGTTGACTTCATGCATTTCAAGGTTTTTATTTATTATTTGGGTTAAAAATAAATTGCTCATAAAGAAAAGCTTAAAAGCCATTCTCACTGCTGAGAATGGTGGCAATGGGAAATTTAGTTGACCAGGCACTTGGTGGAGATAATCACATCTTTAGTTCCGTAAGCAGTTTTTCTCCATCATAAGATGCGAGAGTCTTTCCGCATTTGGCGATAACGCGGATGGTTACGGAACAAGCTCCGTATCTCCCGTGCCACATGGAAACGATCAAGAGAAAAGAAGGCTCTGTCTTGAAAGTAATCTCAGCAAGCCGTAATCCATCCAGCTCCATCCACGTTTATCACGACTTTATGGACGGTAGGATCATATTCAAAGTGATCAACGAGAAAGGACTCAAACACCTCCCCAAAATGGCTGATCTCCGCGATGAATGAAATGACGTTTATTCTTTAATCTCACTCGTTTTCCGCTAACTTCCCATCCCTGATGAATAGCAGCGATTTTTTCTTCCTTCCCCTTTTTTCGTTTCCCTTGGCGATGGGAACCGCCAATACCTGCAAGCAAAATATCGGTAAAATGACATGAAGCAAAATCAGAATAAAAACATCTAAGCTGTCTTCCTCCCTATCGTTTTAACTTGTAAATTCTCTCTGGCCTTCCAACAGAGCCGTACAAAATGTCAGCTGTCACTTGAGAAATGGAAACAAGATATTCTAAATATCTTCTTGATGTCGTTCGGCTCGCGCCAATAAGTTTCCCTACTTCTTCCGCTGTAATGCCGTCTCGATATTGCTTCACTACCGCCAGCACTTTCTCCAATGTCAATCGGTGAATTCCTTTTGGCAGTTCCCCTTCTGCGTCTCCAAAGGTACGTTCCCGTCGAATTAATTGATCGATTTCCTCCTGTCCAATCAATTCTTTTTCCTTCATCAGTTCATGCATTTTATAAAAATATTCTTTGTATTTCACCAATGTTTCGGTAAAACGGTCAAGCATAATCGGCTTGATAATATAGTCAAACACTCCGCCATGCATCGCTTGCTTTAATGTATCAATTTCTCTGGCAGCTGTAATCATAATAATATCGATATTCGCAAAATGCTCGCGAATCCATTTTAAAAATTGAATTCCATTCATATCAGGAAAATAAATGTCCAGCAGCACTAAATCGGGTTGCAGCACTTCTATCAGTTCTTTCCCTTCCTGTTCGTTTGTGGCAATCCCGACCACTTTATATCCTTCTACTTTTTCAACAAAGCGGCGGTTAATTTCGGCAATACGTTTATCATCTTCGACAATGAGCACTTGAATAGTGTATTCCATCATAATTCCTCCCGTTGCTTCGGAATGATAACGGTAAAAACGGTTCCTTTTTCTCGCTCTGATTGATAAGTAATGTGCCCTCCAAGCACCTTTAACGAATTTTTTACTAAATCCAGACCGTATCCTCTCTGTGCTTTCCCCTTGGTGGAAAATCCCCGTTCAAATATTTGTTCAGCAATCTCTTCCTGAATACCCGTTCCGTTATCTTCCACTTCAATGATTAGATCGTCGCCAAGATCGGTTAAAAAGACGTTGACCCGCTTTTGGTCACGCCCATTATGCAATGCCGCCTCCATGGCATTATCAATAATATTGCCGATAATCGTAACAAGATGATCGCGGTCCAATTGTTTCGGAATATCTTTAAAGCTGCTTTGCCGATCAATATCAAATTGAATTTTCAGCTCATTAGCTCGGTTAAATTTTCCGATTAACAGCCCTCCAACAATCGGGTCAGGTACTTCTTTCATCACAAAACGAACGATATCCTGCTGCATGTTTGTTTCTTTTGTAATAAGTTCCAACGCTTCTTCATAAGATTCCAGCTGAATCAATCCAGAAATAAGATATAATTTATTGGAAAATTCATGTGTCTGCGCCCGCAGTGCATCGGCATAGCTTTTAAGCTGGGAAAGCTCTTTTGTCAATCGGTACAGTTCCGACTTATTGCGAAATGTCGATACCGCCCCAATGACGTTTTCTTTTTTATCAACAATCGGAATGCGATTAGTAATGATCGTTTCTTCACCTAATATCATTTCGTCATCATATTCTGCTTCACCTGTTCGAATTACTTCTAACAGCCTAGAATGAGGAATAATATGTAAAATATATTTTCCTAGCACATCTTGTTCTCTCTCATAGCCTAACAGCGTCATCGCCGTTTTATTGACCATTGTAATGATTCCATTCTGATTCACAGCAATAATTCCTTCGCGAATCGCTTCTAAAATCGCCTGCTTTTCTTGGTATAATAGCCCGATTTCTTTCGGTTCCAATCCATGAATCGATTTTTTTACCGTTTTGGCAATAACAACCGCTCCAATAATCCCTAGCAATAGTGCAAGGATAGAAAATAAAAAAATGTTTGAGGTATATGACCAAACGATATCCTCAATATCTTCCAGCAAAAAGCCTACCGATACAATGCCCACCACATTTCCCCGCTCATTGAAAATCGGTGCTTTTCCGCGTATCGCCGGACCGAGCGAACCAACCGCTTCAGAAATAATCGCTTTTCCTTTAAGCACCTCGTGATTATCTCCCCCGACCATCTTCTTCCCAATTCGATCTGGGAGCGGATGGGCGTAACGAATTCCTTGTCTGTTTCCCACGACAACGTACTCTGCGCCTGTTTTTCGACGAATCATTTCTGCAAACGGCTGAATTTGTTGATGAGGGTTCGGCTGTTTAAAAGCGTCCCGAATGTGCGGCGTAGCGGCCACCGTTTCTGCTACATTCAGCGCCCGCATTCCGATTTGTTCTTTCAGTGTTGCCGCAAGCATGTACTGAAACAAAAAGGAAAGAAAAATAATAACAAATAAAAGCAATGAACAAATAATGATCACCAGTCGCGTTTGCAGCTTCATTTTTCTCTCTCCTTGACTAAAAATAGAGAAAGACTATCCGCCAAAAGGCAATAGTCTTTCCCTTATTACATATCTTCATTTACAATAATCGACTTCCCTTTTAATTTCATGATAAATGGCACAACAATCCATAAAAACGCTATGATCAGCAGTACAAGTGAGATTGGTTTTTCAAAAAACACCATAAAATCGCCATTCGACGCTGTAAGTGCTCTTCGCATGTTATTTTCGATCATCGGACCAAGTACCAGACCTAATACAAGCGGAGCAAGGGGAAAGTCATGTTGTGCCAGCAAATAGCCTAAAAGGCCAAACCCAATGAGTAAAAACACATCAAATATTGTGACTTGCACCGCATAAACACCGAAAACCGAAATCGCAACAATAAGCGGCAGCAAATATTTAGTCGGGGTTTCAATAATTTTAGCAAATATTTTGACAAGAGGCATGTTTAAAATAAGCAGCATCACATTGCCGATAAACATGCTGGCAATAAGCCCCCATGCAACATCTGGATGTTCGTCGAAAAGAAGAGGACCCGGCTGGACGTTATACATAATTAACGCACCCATTAAAATCGCCGTCGTCCCAGAGCCAGGGATTCCGAGCGTCAACAGCGGAATCATCGCCCCTCCTGAAGCGGCATTGTTCGCTGATTCCGGCGCCGCCACGCCGGCAATCGTTCCCTTTCCGAATTTTTCAGGCGTTTTGCTTAATTTCTTTTCCATGATATATGAGAAAAACGAGGCGAGCGTCGCCCCTGCTCCCGGCAATACGCCGACGAAAAAGCCTAGCAGCGATCCGCGCGCAATCGGACCCACGCTTTCTTTTGCTTCTGCTTTCGACGGAAGGATGCGGCCGATTTTTGCGATTTCGCCGTCATTTTTCTCCTTATGAAGAATGGCTTTGAATACTTCTCCTAAGGCAAACAAACCGACCGCTACCGTTAAAAATTCCAAGCCCCCGTATAGAAACGAAATGTTATACGTAAACCGTGCCACACCTGATACATTATCAAGACCAATGGTCGAAAGCAATAAGCCGAAAACAGTCATCATCCACGCTTTTGTCATCGAGTTTCCCGCCAGTCCACTGACAGCAGCCAATCCGAGAAGCATTAAGGAAAAATATTCCGCTGGGCCGAATTTCAACGCTACATTGGAAAGCGGCTCTGCCAACAGCACAAGGGCAATTAAGGAAACGAGCCCGGCGACAAATGAACCGATCGCCGCAATCGCTAAAGCTGCCCCCGCCCTTCCCTGCTTTGCCATTTGATAACCGTCCAATGTCGTTACAACAGAGGAGGACTCTCCAGGCGTATTTAATAAAATCGATGTTGTCGAACCGCCGTACATCGCTCCGTAATAAACACCAGCAAGCAAAATAATCGAGCTTGTCGCCGCTTGAGCTGGGTCAAGACCGGACGTCATTGAAGCGGTTACCGGGATGAGCAGCGCTACCCCGCTCATCGGCCCAATTCCTGGCAGCACTCCTACCGCCGTTCCGATGAGCACTCCAAGAAAGGCGAAAAACAGATTGTGCGGCTGCAATGCGGTCTGAAAGCCATCAATTAAAAATGTCAATGCATCCAAACTTTTCTACCTCCTTTACTGCAACCAAATTGGCCAGCTAGGCAACGTTCCTTGCAACAGCTTGACGTATAGCCCGTATACCCCTAGAGAAAAACAAGCGGCAAACAACACCGATTTCCACAGCCCACCTTTTTCCATTGCCTGAAATCCAATAACAAGAAAGACAAAAGTGGTAATCACATAGCCGACTGTTTCTAATAAAGCGGCATAGAAAACGGCGGCAAGTAAAATGATGAAAAACTTTTTATATTGCAGCGGCAGCTTTTCGCTTTCTGAGTGCGCATATTTTGCTGTTTCGAAGAGCAGTTTAATGCTTAATAACACAAGAATAAGTCCTAGCAAAAATGGAAACACGTTTGGTCCGACGGCACTCCCATACGCACTTTTCGAGATTCGCAGACTTTCCACCATAAACAAAGCTCCAACAGCCAAAAAGGTGATGGCAGCAATGCGATCAAACGTTTTACTCACTCACATCCCTCCATTCTTGTTTTAAAGATGGGGAAGAATTCTCTCCCCGTCCACTTACTTATGCATTCCGAGCGATTTTAACATGTCGCTAATAAGCTGTTCTTGCTCTTGTAAAAATTGTGTAAATTCTTTGGAACCTTTGTATTCAGGCTCCCAGCCTTGTTTTGTTAACTCCTCTTTCCATTTTTCATGCTCAGACAATTTTTTGAATGTATTTTCCCAAAACTTTTTCGCATCGTCAGACATTTGTTTTGGACCAAAGACGCCGCGCCAAATTGTAAATTCCGCATCAATGCCAAGCTCTTTTAACGTCGGTACGTCCTTCAAAACACCGTCAAGACGTTCCGGCGCTGAGACAGCAAGCACCCGCACTTTTCCTGCTTTTACATATTCCCCGACAGAAGAAGCATCGGTTGCAATGACATCGGTATTTCCGCCAAGCAGCGCTGCAATTGCTTCCCCTCCGCCATCGTATGACACGTATTTCACTATTTTCGGATCGATACCGGATTTATAAATAGGAAGAATCGCAACCAAATGATCCATAGATCCTGGTGCAGATCCGCCGGCAACCGTCACCGATTTCGGATTTTGCTTAATCGCATCCAATAATTGAGACATCGACTGAAATTTCGAATCCGCTCTGACCACGATCGCTCCAAAATCTTTGGTTAGTTGGGCAAGCGGTGTTGTGTCTTGATAACCATATGGACTGTTCCCTTCCGCTTTTAAGTTGTTAATAATGATCGGCGGGGAGTTGACAAACAGCTTATAATCATTGTTTTTATCTTGTGTCGCATATTCTGCCATAAACACGGTTCCTCCACCGCCCGGTTTATTCTCTACCGTCATCGTTTGCTTCACTAGATTTGTTTCATCCAATATTTTCGTAATCGCTCTTGCTGTTAAATCCCAGCCGCCCCCAGCACCTGAAGGAGCGACAAACATAATCGGTTTTGTTGGATAATTTTCTTGTTTGTTAGATGATTTTGTCGTCGCAGTACTTCCGCAAGCCGCCAGCATCACCGCGACAATCCCCATCACTAGAAAGAACCACCACTTTTTCATTTCAACAGTACCCCCTCGTTTTTTGACAGCGTTTACATTTTCAAAGGTATTATAGCAGCAATTTTCTGAATAATGTTTTTTTGCAAATAAAAATAATTATGTGCATTTTGTTCATGAAAATAGAAAAAAACCTGTCCCCGACTGATGTGGCAAAGAACAGGTTAAATTACAAAAGGATGGCCTTCTTCTCATTGTGAATATTGGAATAGAGCCTCGTCTACTCTGGATTTTTGAATAGTTTGTTGTAAGGTGACGGTTTACTTGTCGTTTTATAATTAACAGAAATAACGGAGCAATTCCTTTGGTTAAACCGCATAATATTACACGGCTAGTCCGATCAGATGATTATTCGTCCCAAGTTTGCGGATTGGATAACGCAACCCGGACGACTTCGTCGGAAATGAAATATCAATAAAGCGTTGAAGGATTTTTGAATATGGATTCATATGCGCTCTACAGTTTTTTTCGTCTAGCATTCGATTGGCTGCAGTTTAACTTCTTTCTTCCCGATTGGTACGATCCGGACGAGCTTCCTCGTCTTTTATGGTGTTCCATTCTTTCGCTTTCTTTTACTTTGTACTTACGAATTTCATAGTTTTGAAGCTATCACTTTTGAATACATTTTTTATAAGATTGTGCGTTATTTTTCACAAGTCTGTGCATAATTTCCTGCTGGATTGTAGAGATGATCGCTATAAAAATAGATTGTGATTTCTTTTTCTTGAAAAAGTATAGCTTGTATATCATGAAAATACTTCAATACTGAAAGATGGATAAAAATGTTCCTGTCTACTTGACATGGCTCACTTCACATTGGCCGTGCTTTTTTGTTTAAAGTTTTTCTTCATAGTTTAAAATAAAAGCATATTTTTGGGCGGAAATTGCGCCATCCACAACAGGGCTTCAATTCCTCATAGTTAAGATAAAAACATATGTGAGTGGGAAGCCTGGAGCGAGAAGCCAATTAGTTTCAATTCCTCATAGTTAAGATAAAAACCTCTCATATTTCGCACCCTTTCTTACGTTTCAAAATTTGCTTCAATTCCTCATAGTTAAGATAAAAACGCCCAACCAACAGGCCCAATTGTGATCCAGATACCGTGTTTCAATTCCTCGTAGTTAAGATAAAAACAGTTCAATCAGAATCAGAGAGGGAAAGCAAGGGGAGCTTCAATTCCTCATAGTTAAGATAAAAACGTCGATGAGAAAGGAAACCAAATGTTTTTGCTGTATGAGCTTCAATTCCTCATAGTTAAGATAAAAACCCCAAAAATGGTTGTTAGATATGTATTTGGTTTAAAGTGGTTGATTAGTTATTTTCATTTTAGCGAAGGAGGTACATTTTATCAATCCTTTGATTTGCATGGGCTCAATGAAGATTTGAAAGAGTCGTCGATCCCCTGAGATTTTTGCACGATTGGAGATCGACGACAAATTTTATTATGTTTAAAACAGGTGTTCCACGTGTACCGATCAACAATTCTATCATTTGGAACTTGATTTAACACCTCTTACTTAATTACAATTCCGGCCTCCAAATAAAGAATGGCATACTTACCGAAACCTGTCCATCCTTCATGAAATGACAGAAAAAGGTCAAACGCATGGCGATGGGATAAAAATACGAGGAAACATTCCTTATCGAATATCGATTTAAGAAAAAAGTTGGCAGATTCACCCTCTATTTTTTACATTATCTATATCTATTATAGGTTCCCTTAAAAATAAGCAAACCAATCCCTTTTTCTCCGCACAAAGGCAGAGCCTTGAATGGTTCCCAATCATGCGGATTCTCTACTCGAATTCCAATTCGATCCCTCCCAGAAAATTTCCGAAAGTGCATCTTTTCCAATAAAATCTATCCATAAAGGCTATTAATGTAGGTTCATAAAGGTTTGTTACGAATTTTGATGGAGAATACAACGAACACTTTTCTTATTCTAAACGTTCTAACAAGAAGTATCGCCACCGGCTCTCCAAGTATCGATCGTCTTTTTCACAAAATCTTCAAGTCCGCTATTATGCAAATCAACTGACTTTTTTATGCGTATACATCCTTTTCCATAATCCAATCCGGTCAGCAACTCCTTGGAATTTTCTATTTTCTCAATATTGCCCACGTATAGACTCCCATAAGATTTTTGAGCATTCAAATGGAATAATTTTGAGGGCCCGCTGCCATAACATAGCATCTTGTATTGGATGCCCTCCTCGAGTTCAGGTGCATTTTCTAATATAAATTGTCTTACAATTAGGAGCTTCTCTTTTCTCCAGTCGTCGTCTAGCAGTTCAATATATTCTTTTGGGGTTTTAGCATCGTATTGCATTGTCAATCCTCCATAAAAATCTTTTTTTTATCTTATCTTATTTTCTAGTTTTAAGCAAAACTACCGTTAATGATATGTGTCAAGATTTTCTCAGGATGGTTATCGGATCAATATTTCAGACGTCCTCATCTAGTACACCACAGCCAATGATTTTTTGGAAGTCTCAGTAATGTTTGCCATTATGGGTGACCTTCCGCAATCGTCCCGCTCCGCTTGAATTGGACGTGTATACTGCTACACACCCTGATCAATGGCCGGGTTCTCTGATACAATATTGCGGACATCTTGACGGGTCTTCTCGGCTTCCTACTGCTTACGGACGCTCCTTTGTCAGCCCTTCACGTCTGATTCATGATCCCCTGGATGATTTTGACCCTAGCTTCGCCACTCCTCTGTCTCCAGTGCATTCCCCGTTTTTCATCCGGTAGATAGCAGGTGATGTGCGCTGATTGGATTCCATCCCCCTCAGTCCGTGAGCTCCCTTCTGAACCTCTTCTCCCGGTCCCGCCAGTCCCAGATGTACTCCCAATTACCAAGGATATCGTTGCTCTAGTAAGTTCCTAATGCCTTCTCAACAATCTGGACTTTAATAAACCGTTATAGTTTTTAAGCAACTCTTTGAACATTTAACAAATGTCTTGATAAGGTTTTTGTGCCATGGACATTTAACCCTACTAAAAAACTTTTTAAATTAAAAAACACACGTTCGGAATTACTTCCATAACGTGTGTTTGTTGCTTTTAAAGCATCTAAAGACAAGTTTTATGACTTTTTCATCATCTCATCTAATTGTAAACACAAGTTGAGACAATACTATCAATTAAATTTCATATAATCTCTAGTAAACCTCCAAATTTTAAACACTTCATTGCAAATTTAAGACCTATGTTATACCTAAATGCTCACGCAAGGTACAACCCTTATATTCGCTCCTGAACAAACCTTTTTCGACCAGCATTGGAATCAGCTCATCGAAGAATAATTCCAAAGATTTTATCGAACCGCCTGGAAGAGCTATAAATCCGTCCATTGCACCGGCTTCAAACCACTCTGTAATTTCTCTCAGTGCATCCTCAGCCGTTCCGACGACCACCCAATGTGCGGATCCGACAACCTCTGGCCTTGACAACAGCTCTTCCACTGTAGGCTGCTGATGCATGATCAGCCTGCGTAACAGATCAGCGTGTGTTTGACTTCGTACTGGTTGATTCGGGTCGGGAAGCAAATCGGCAGTTACTGGCTGATCCAAAGGCAGATGGCTAATATCAATGCCCAGAATGGATTTGACGGCTGCATATCTATGTGCAATGCTCATATGTGCATGCGCCTCCCTGTGCAAATCGAGCGCTTCGCCCCGGGTCTTGCCTAAGAAAAAATACAGTCCTGGCAAAACTCGAATCGCATCCGGACGGCGCCCGTGCTTCCTCGCTCGTCTCCTCAAATCATCACGCAATTCGATGCCTGAAGCAATGTCTGGTGTTGCGGCAAAAATAGCATCCGCTACTGAAGCGGCAAAATCTCGTCCAAAAGTCGAGGCACCTGCCTGAAATAAGGGAATCGATCCTGATTTATGGGCTGGAAGATTGAGCGGCCCTTTGACACTGAAAAAATCACCGGAATGATTAATTGGAGAAACCATCTCCCTGTCAGCATATTTACCCGAAACGCGATCAACAATCAACGCTTCATGCGGGTAGCTCTCCCAAAGCTTGAGTACGACATCAGTGAATTCAATGGCTTTTAAATACCTTTCTTCTGTTGACGGCATGGGGGAATTACTGAAATTTTCGGCTCCCTCAATAGAGGTTACAATATTCCAACCGGCACGCCCATTGCTGATCCAATGCAAAGACTGAAGCTGTCTTGCAACGACGTATGGCGGGTTGAAGGTAGTGGAAACGGTCGTAACCAGCCCGATTTGATCGGTTTCGCGGGCAATTGAGGTAAGGAGAATCGTCGGATCGAGGCTGCTGAAAGCAGGAGAATTCCCCAGCATCTCTTCTTTGAGAAAAAGTGCATCAGGCTTAAAGACAAAATCAAGCTTTGCCTTCTCTGCCATTTTCGCCAGCTTGGCATAAAAGTCGCTCGAATACAAATTTTCCACGCCGCTGTCTTCTTGTCGCCAGCCATTTCCTCTCATCCAGGTTGTTGACAATGACAACCCGATGCAAAGTTGTCTATCTTTTGTCAATCGCACCACCCTTTCCTATAAGTAATTTGCGCTCGGAACATGCTCCAATCAGATGTATGGCTGCAATAGGTCGTAGTGATCTGATCTCTAATGTCTTTCGATATCGGCTGTCACTTCTCCCCAACCTGCAGGGCCCGTACTGTGTTTCTTTAAATAATGGTGGAAAATATCCGTCCAAACTTATGGAACTGACCGATGCAGCAACACTAATTTCTTTATGTTTTAGGAACGTGTCATCACGATTCGTTTCGTTTCGATTAAAACAATGTATTTCGTTTCGAAATTATTCTGTTGTATTTCCTTATTTTCTCCAAGACCGACTCATCACCGTTTAGTCCACCATCCAACTGCCGTCTGCAGAGTCCATCTCCATGTCTAAACCTACGAAATTTGCTGTAGTGATTTTTATTTTAATAAAATTGATAATCATTTTCATTATAATACTAAAAATGCCTCCGTTCCATGAACAAAATCCAGAATTTTTTTTGTACTATTTGCATTGTCATCCAAGCAAAAGCAATATTTCCATTCTACATGGACCTTGAAGTAGCTATAGAAATAAAGAGAAAAGATCTACAAGAACAAAACCATTTCTCGACAATGAGAATGGCTTTTATCTTTATTTAGAAGTTGTTACAACCCGTTCACTTGAAGTTTTACTAAACATAAATTTTGTTGAAGCTGTTTCATGATTTTACTTGTAATTGTGCTGCCTAATTTTGCGCCAATTCGCTCACGTTGTCATCTTTAAGTTTCAATTTTGAAGTGGATAAATAAGATTTTAACTCTGATCCTGTTAAGGTTAACCAACAAATCCTTATTCCTTGTCGTCATTTGCTTCCACTTTAGCATCGCAAACAGACAAAAAGCATGGAAAAGCTTATATTATAAGAGGAATCCCGTATTTTTGACGTGATTATAATACTCCCGTTTTTTTGCAGAAAAACCGTATTGAACACTTCCTTTACTCTCTTTCCTCAATTAATTGCACTTGATTTTGTTAATGCGAAATATAAATCGTTTTTTCACAAAATTTTTTCTTCCTTAACTTTCACCAATGATCTGACAGCTTCCTTCAACCCTTCATGGCAAAAAAAATACGCCACCCCGGATCGGAATGACGCTCCATTTCGATAAAATTTCCAAGAAGCAAACATAACACGTCACTTTTTCTGTCATGAAGGCACATTTTATATGTGCAGCACAAACTTCTAAATAATGTGTTTGTTTGTAAATTTGTTCAAATACTGTTTAAAGTAACTTCTAAACGTTTTTTGTTCTGCCCTTTACTTTTGATTTTCGAAATTTGAAAAGAGCCTATTTCTTTTGTTTCCTTTACATGTGTTCCTCCACAAGCCTGTTCATCAATGTCCCCAATAGTAACGAGGCGAACATTTTGAATAGAAGGAGGAAGCAAATTAATAACTGTTTTAATAAAACCATCAATTTCCTCAGCTTCTTCACGGCTAACGGTTCGTATTGAGACATGATGATTTTCTTGGATTAACTTGTTTGTTGCTTCTTCCACCTCATTAAATTGTTCATCTGTTAATGATTCTTCAAATTGAAAATCTATTCTGGCCCGATCCTCAAAAATTTGATTCCCTGTCGCCAACGCCCCAAATTTGCTATAAAGATAACCGGCTAATACATGCAGCAGAGTATGGTAACGCATAAGTTTATATCGTCGATCCCAGTCTATTAGTATTTCTACAGGACCTTGCTTTAGTTTTTCAGCATTGTCTACATAATGGACAATTTGTCCGTTTTCTCTTTGAACCTTATTCACTTTAAATATTTCATTTCCTTGTTTGATCATCCCTGTATCATGAGGCTGGCCGCCGCCTGAAGGATAGAAAATTGTCTCGTCTAAAATAATTTTGTTTTCTTTAATGTCTATGACTTCCGCCTGATGCTCTTTTTTATAACTGTCTTCTAAAAAAACTTCTCTTGTCATTTGTAAATCCCCCTTTAAAAATTATGGAAATATTATGTACTCTTAATTTATTATAACAAATGGGATTTATCTGATTATGATTGACACAGAGATGGATCG
>ERZ1673781.22-NODE-22-length-33488-cov-19.715909_pt1 | contig 33488 bp, 33 predicted proteins | sample MGYA00580135_ERZ1673781 | MGnify/ENA primary metagenome ERZ1673781 (study PRJEB41219, sample SAMN04549612) | soil metagenome | isolation source: soil | place: USA: New Mexico, Bitter Lake NWR | collected 2008-11-15 ...
GCTTATTTAACAACGTTTTTTGGGGTTTTTATCTTAACTATGAGGAATTGAAACAGAAGTTTGCAAATTTATCATCAATATTCGGTTTGGTTTTTATCTTAACTATGAGGAATTGAAACTCAAAGTCTTAACACTTCCTTCGCTTCGGCGATTTTTGTTTTTACCTTAACTATGAGGAATTGAAACTATGAACCTTTCACGCCAAAAAGATTTTTTCCCTTGTTTTTATCTTAACTATGAGGAATTGAAACCTCTTTTCGACTGCTTCTTTTGGAACTGCCATTCTCGTTTTTATCTTAACTATGAGGAATTGAAACGCTAATATGTGTCGCAACGTATAGTAGTCCAAGTCGTTTTTATCTTAACTATGAGGAGTTTTCATCTTAAATTATGAAGAAAAGCTTTAAACAAAAAGCACGGCCTTTTGATATGATCCCCTTATAGTAGACAGAAAAAAGAAAGCCCATTAATCTGTCTACTATGGAGGGGATTTTTCTATGATATGATGCAAAGTTTAAAAAGAAAGCGGTGGATTTATATTTGAAAGAGGGTATGGGATACAAAGCGGTGGCAAAAGAATTGGGAATTAGTCATTCCATGGTACGTCGATGGCTGAAACTTTTACATAACTGAACCGGATTATTCTAATCGATTTACATAAGCATTTGATCATTCTTCAGTATTTTTGGTTGAGGTTGTCTTCCTGGATCATAAATATTGGGGTTGCATTTTTTTGCTTAATCACATATAGTAAGTAGTAAGTGATAAGTAGTAAGTGATAAGTAGGAAAATCGTAAATACATTTTTAAGGAGGTAAGTCAATTGTTAAAAGATTTAACTATTCCTCAAGAATTTGTATTATTAGCTTTAGACCGTGAAACAAATAAACTAAAATCGATTTTCCGGCAGCATATCGCACTCTATACAGTCATGGCCTGTCTAGTCGAGTTATCTCTAAAAGGAAAGGTACAATTTGAAGACGATAATACAGTAACTATCTTGGATTCTACTCCTACTGGAGATAAGGCCATTGACCGTTTATTAGAAATCATGACTTCGAAAAAACCGAAAAAAGTTAAAAATTGGGCATCTTATTTTTATCAGCATTGGTATAAGCAACGTGAAATTTATAAATTAGTGGTAGAAAGCCTTATAGAAAAAGATATTCTAAAAGTGGAAAATACCGAAATCTTGTTTGTCTTACCAAAGAAAAAATATGTAGATGTTGCAAGCACCCGCAATTACATTGTTGAAAAAATCCGTGTTGAATTATTAGAAGAAGGTAATGTGGAAGAGCATACCGTTGTATTAGTATTATTCTTAAATGCGAAGAAAATGTTAAATGATTATTTTTCTGATTTCGAGCGCAAAGAATTGAAACGAAAAATAGCGCAACTTAAAAAAGAAAAGGTATTTGAAACCATTAAATCTATTGATAAAGCAATTCGAAATATGGATGCTGCAATTACTACCAGTGCATCTGCTGCAACATAAAAGGTGAAAGTAAATGGCAAAACGGAGAAGTTTAGAGAAAATCAAGAAATCAGAGTTTGTAAGTATTAGTGAATTAGTTCGACTTTCTGGTGTTCGTTACAGTACCATTAAATTTTATACCGAGGAGGGACTCGTTCCTTTTGAACAGGAAGATACCAGATTGATGAGAAGATATCCTCGTGTGAAAGCACTTGAACGATTGAAAGAAATAAAAAGGTTGAAAGAAGAAGAAGGGCTAACAATAAAAGAAATTAAAGAGAAGCTGTTATAGTTGTTAATTTGGTCAAATGCTGACAAGCTGGGCTCAGATCTGGTTTAGATCTGAGCTCTTTTAATGTAACACACCATTTTGCATAAATTGGAAATACAATTAAATGGTATCGTATTATTTATTAGATAATTTGTGGAATTTTCTTATAGTTGATGAGTTTGTCCAATCTAACTCTTTTTTAAAAACATAACTTAAAAGCAGGGATCGCAATTAGCCGTCCACCAATATTCAAAAATCTCCTTGTCAGAAAGGAGGGATAAAGTGGAACATTTAGGGAGATATCAGGGAGAGCCAGTTGAGGTTATCGATCGTAATGGATGGGTTCATAGAGGAGTAATAGAATGGGTCGATCCAGTACGAGGAGGAATGTTTATTCGCACCGGCTTTAGAAGAAGATTTATCCCATTTTTCTTAATCGCTGCTCTTTTTCTCTTAAGATTTGGAAGAAGGCGGGTTTTCTAAAAACGATAACTAAAAATCTTTGTCTCATCATTTGAATCCACGTTCCTCGATTTGCAAACTCAATAAATGATCAATTGATGGTTTAATCAACACCATCTTTAAAGAGCATATAGGTTCTTTTCAGCTAGCCAATTTTGTCAACAAGCTATAACCTTGCCGTTTGGCAGGGCTTTTTTATTTTAGTGGAATGAATTATTTGGAGGTGATGCCGCGCTTGAAATTGTTGGGAGGCTGCGCTGTCCCATTTGTGTTTTTTGCAAATTAAAAGTGCAGAGAATTGCAAAATCCTTATGCAGTGATATGCAATGGGCTTTACATGGAGGAGGAGCCATGATAACCTTTTTTGGTTTTGCCGAAAAGCTGGCGCTTGGCTAAAGAATCATGGCTACAGAAGATCCATGTTAAGCCCTTGATGGATAGATCATATATATGTATATTTATACAAAATTTTGATAAAGATATACTGCAACACTCTGTAATTTTTTCTTGCAGAAAACAGATTAAACGTCGAGGATATGGATACAGAAATATCCAACGTTTTACTTTGCGTATCCGTTTATAGACCTCTATCACATTTTAATGTAAAAATCAAGTACATCTTTTGGTGGTGAACCAAATAGAAATAAAAAAGGGAATTTTAAGAAAAAACTACCGAAAAGTTTTTAGATTATTTTCTTAATTAGGTAATAGAGGCTGATCAGATTGTCTCAAAATAAAAACTCCACTCATACGAGCGGGTCTATTTGTTTGTTAAAAATTGATTATTTAGAACATTCTGATTTAAAATAATAAACAGGGTGCTTTTTATGAACAAAGGTGAAATTTTATTAAAAGAAATTGACTTTGACTTTGAAAAAATTAAAAAAGCAGATGGAAATATTAGAAAAGTACATCAATGTATGATAAGTATTATAGCTCATCATCAATAGTGTTAGCCCTCTGTTTAAAAATTGTTCAAAAAAACATGGCCTTTGCGGTCATGCCAATTTAATCGGGGGAAGATTTCAAAAGTTCCTCACGTTCTTTTATTAATTGCTTCAACTCCTCTAAATCATTCAAAGTAGCCTGTCTTCTAATAAAACTTCTGGCCCTTGAACGATTGCTTAAATATTTGGCGTATTCTTTTTTTGCTGCCATTTTTTATTTGCCTCGGTTTGTTTTTTCGGCATTTAATTTATTCCTCACTTTTTTCAAGTGTTCCCGTTTCTTTCTAAGAAATAAATAACGGACGCCTAATAAAACAATAAACACCCATATAACAATAATTAATATTAGTAATATATCCATAATTTTTATGGTATACTTAGGATCGATAAGGGAGGATTAATCTTCTCTTCTCTGTCTTCTAATTTCTTACTCTAGTTTTTCGATCGCTAATTTCGTCTTTCGGTTGGTGAGCCAGAGTTAACGAAGCGTCAGGATCGAAATAGCTAGAGCAATTATTTTTCCTAAGTCATCCATTTGTTCACCTCCATATGGGTTTATTTTACTATGCATAATAAATAAAGAAAATAAGTAAAGCGATGCAATGAAAAATAAGTAACTTTGAAAATGAAATTAAACATGATATTCTTAATTAGTAAATATAACCAAATAAGAAAAAAGTTATAAGAATATTTAAAAGTCTATAAACGTTTTATAAGAAACTAAAAAAAATCGAGCGAAAGGATTGTTAGGGGAAGTTGTCTAACAGAAACTAATCCATCAGTAGCTGGTACGAGGACTCTTGAATTTGATCGCAAAGGAATTGGAACCATAAAGAAGTTGTTTAGGCTGACGGGATATAGACGTACATATTTCATTGTTTAATAGGACTTAAACGCCAAGTAACCGTTTAAAAACACGATTCTAAATCAGAAACTCATGTCATGCCTATTGAAAGAAGAGATGAACATGAAATTATGGGAATATAGTGGAAAAAGTGTGATTGTTTATACGAAAGATGGCGAATCGATCAAAGGCTTTGCTACTTATAATGACAAGGAAGATTTTGAAGAAGAACAGGATAGTTTGTCCATTGAATTATCAGATCAACCTATTGCTATTTGTATATACGAAGACGAAATAGATCATATTGAGGTGCTCAGTTAAACGGTCACTATTGATGATGGCCGGCTTACCATGACGTAATGCCCGCTTCAGACAGTTGATGACAAATCCTTTCTCCAGCGTGCTAGTTAACTAGATAACTCGTAATCGATCACTTTGCGGCTGAACCAGTCGATAATGGTAAACAGGTACATAAAGCCCCGTCCCATACGAAGGTAGGTGATATCCACTCCCCACACATGGTTCGGATGGGTGATCTCCCATCCACGGAGCAGGTAAGGTCGGCAGTACTTGGCATGTAGCCTCTTACTAAGGTTGGGTTTAGGGTAAATAGCTTGTATACCCATAAGACGCATGAGACGGTGTACGCGTTTACGATTCACATCAAATCCTTTCTCACGAAGTTTCGCAGTCATGCGCCTGTAGCCAAAGTAGGGATGAGCTGTATAAAGCATATCCATTTCGTGCATGAGCATGATGTTTTCTGAGCTTTCTGTTTGCCCCTTTGATTGGCGATACACGCTAGTACGATGAATACCTAATAACTGTGCCTGACGCTTGATGCTGATCGATGGGTGATTGAATTCGACCATAGCTTTTCGTTCGTCAACAGACTTATTTGAGCCCAGATTTTTTTCAGCCAGTCAACTTCAACCGTTAACTGACCTACCAATTTCTCTAAATTTTCTTGTTTGGCCTCATATTCTTTACGGATTTTATCCACTTCGCTTGAGCCTTTTTCAAAGACCATCGAGGATCGTTCTAGAAATTCTGCTTTCCAACAACTGACCATGACTGGGCTTAATTCATATTTGGCGGCTATTTCATTGACGGTTGGCTCTTCACGCAACACCTCAAGAACCACCTTAGCTTTAAAATCTGCGGTATATCGGTTTCTTTTTTTCATGGTATCATTATAACTTATTTATCACGCTCATGTGTCTCACCTTATGGGAGCATTATACTTTTAAACATTATTTTTGATATTTCACCGAAAGAAAAGGGGCAGTCCATAAAATAAATTTTTAAAATATTCCTTAATTTTGTAATAATTCACTTAGGGATTCTTTAGCCAATTCATTTTTATTATCGAGCTTTAAAATTTCCTTACAAATTTTAATTGCTTCTTCGTCACTAATAAGTTTATCTGGTATGGTATTTAAAAATAGTAAATTTTCTAAACTTCCCACATCTTTTCTATTTGTTAACTCAACAGATCTCAATGCATGATATAGTGCTGAATTATATGCACCTTCCAAATGGCTTAATGGATTTACTAATAGGGAGAATGCAAGGTCATGTATTTTACTAGTCTCATTTTCAATTAATAAGTAATTTAAGAAAACTAAAATAAATAATACTACAATTATTATACGCATTATAAAGAATTTCTTCAGAAAATGTCTTAAAATCTATTGATTCAACTAATCTTTTGGCATTTTCAAAATTATTAGAAAATATAAGACTATCTAAATTTTTTATCATTACTTATTCACCCACGCATCACTTATTTTTATTTGCCCACGAATTCGTGTAAAGGTAACAGTAACAGTATGGCCATTCATTTTTAAAGTTTTCTTTCTTACAGACTTATACGAAGATTCTTTCCCATAGCGCATCACATGTGAAATTACTTTTGAAACCTCATTCCAGTTGTTTTTCGTTATCTTATGCCAGTTGTGTTTTAATTGCATAATGTAATGAATTTTATTTTTATCTAATTTTGAGACAGAAGACTATACTTTTCCGTAACTATGTCTCTTTACCAAATTGGACTGCTTTTTTTCCGAATTTTTTTATGGCATAGTTAACTCCATATCTTGCAAAAGAAGTTCCGATGAAAGTGAAAGTGACGGTTGAGTTTTGAGGTTACGTTTTTAGAAAGAAGAATGAAAATGTTGAAAAAATTGTTAGTTTGTTTAGCAGGCAAATATGGGAGGTATTCTATCTGATACTAGCCCACACATCAACACCCCCATCATCATATGATACGAGGAAAATGAATGAAGGGGGAAAAACGATGGAGATACCCGTTAGCGGCTATTTGGTTCATTCTGATGATTCTGATTCGCATCACTCGCATAACTTGTATATTACTACTTGGGACGGTAGGCCTGTACATGTTCACCAATTCTCCGGAGTTACTTCTTTTGATGTAGGCCATAGTCATAAATTTGTTGGTGTGACAGAACCTGCACCAAGTGGTGTTCCACATACACACCGTTATTTTACCTTTACCTCCTTCAATGATGGGCATAGGCATGAGATAAGTGGCGTTACCGGACCGGCTATTCCACTTCCAGGAGGGGGACATTATCACGAATTCTCTGGAGTTACAACAATAAACGGACGAATACCTCACACGCATCAATACAGAGGAAAAACAAGTAGTGAATAAAACTTGATGTGGAGATTTGAAAAAACTTATTCGAAGATTGGATGCGGCGGAACCAAGGTTATAGGCTTAAAAAGGACAAGGTCGTTCTACAGGAATACGAGTCCTCGAGCTGGTGTAGGTAGATTTGACCTTGTCCACTGACTCAACAGATTCGAAATGAGTATCTCAAGTCACGAAAGATTTACGGCAGTCCAAAAATTACGCAAGAACTAGACAAACAAGGGATTCGTGTGTCTCAAAAGACGGTTGCTAGAATCATGAGTGAAGAAGGCTTGAGATGCATTACTGTCCGTAAATTCAAAGCCACACGAACAGTAACCATCCTTACAACGTATATTCTAATCTATTGAAACAAAGCTTCCAAGCAACGGTTCCAAATGAAGTATGGATGGCCGATATCACGTACATTCCTACTGATGAAGGATGGTTGTATTTATTGAGCACTATGAATTTATATACACGAAAGATCGTAGGATGGTATATCGATATACGAATGACGAAAGAATTAGTCATCAAAACGTTACAACGGGCTCTAAACAACGAAAAACCAACGGAACGAGTGATTCATCATTCGGATCGTGGAAGTCAATATGCTTCGAATGACTATCAGCAACTTTTACAGGAACATCATTTTCAAGTGAGCATGTCGAGACGTGGAAACTGTTACGACAACGCTTGTATGGAGTCGTTTCATAGCCTCATCAAGAAAGAGTTTATTTAGCTGAAGCGATTCCGCACGCGGAAAGAAGCGAAACAAGACATTTTTGAGTATATCGAATGCTTTTACAACCGTAAAAGAAGTCATTCTGCTCTTGGCTATGTATCGCCATGTGAATTTGAAGCTGCATATTACGCTAACCAGAGAAAAGTAGCTGCATAAATTCAGCTATTTCTCTCTGTTAACGTGTCCGTTTTCTTGGCATAAACACCAAACTTTCCTAACAGGAATGCTTCTATTTAATTGTATTACCGCCATCTATTACAATGTTCTCCCCTGTAATGAAGTTTGCTGCATCACTAGCTAAAAATAGTGCAACAGCAGCTACTTCTTCAGGATATCCGAAACGACCAAGTGGAATTTCTTTCTTTGCCTTTTCTCCCTTTTCACCACTCCATGCTTTTTTACCTAATTCAGTTAAGATAACTGTCGGGGAAATAGCGTTTACATTAATTTTAAATTGTGCCCATTCATAAGCTAAAACTTTAGTCATTCCAATTACGCCGGCTTTACTTGCACAGTAAGCAACATGATTATCCAATGCGATGAGTGCTGCCTGTGAAGCTAAATTAATAATTTTTCCCCCATGACCTTGTTCAATCATCACATTGCCGATTTTTTGTGACATTTTAAATGTACCGGTTAGATTAATGTCAATCGTTTTTTGCCAATAATCATCGGAAATTTTTTCAGCATCATCAAGTAAAGCAATACCAGCACAGTTTACAAGAATATCAATTTTCCCAAAGTAATTTTTCGCCATTTGTATTGCTTGGTCCATGCTATCATTATTTGTTACATCACAATAAATCCCGATTGCTTTTTCATCATTAATTTCTTTTGCGATATTACTTACATTTTCTTTTAAATCGAAAATTGCAACCTTTGCTCCCTTTTCAAGAAACAGTTCTGAAATTGCTTTTCCGATCCCGCTAGCACCACCGGTTACGATTGCAATTTTATCCTTAATGTTAAAGTTTTTATCATATCCTTGAAAAGACATGAATACCATCCTTTCTTTTTTATAATATTAAAAATAAAAAATATTAATTTTCGCTTTTTTATGCATTTTATTTCATTTTTTATTATTAGTCAATAAATGAAGGTAGTATATTTTCATAACGAAACAAAAAATAAAAATAAATAAATATTATTGACAAAAAAGAAAAGTAAGTGATAAAATAAAACCACCAAATGAAAGCGATTGCATTTTTTCTTTTCTTTTATTTGTAAATATTTACTTTTAAATGACGATTAAAATTTTTGGAAAGGGGATAAATAATAATGAAATTAACAGCTATTAATAACAAATCGCAAAATTTTGAAATTCCAAAAACAATGAAGGCAGTTGTTGCTTATGCACCAGGAGATTATAGATTAGAAGAAGTAGAGACTCCCAAAATTGAAAACGATAAAGAGATAATTGTAAAAGTGGAAGCTTGCGGTATTTGTGCCGGTGATGTAAAAGCATTCTATGGAGCGCCAAGTTTCTGGGGAGATGAAAAACAGCCTCCTTATATTAAAGCGCCTATGATTCCAGGACATGAATTTATTGGACAAATTGTTCAAAAAGGTGATGCTGTTACAGATTTTGAAATTGGTGATCGCGTAATTTCCGAACAAATTGTCCCATGCTGGGAATGCCGTTTTTGTAAGCGTGGTCAATATTGGATGTGTGAAAAACATGACCTTTACGGATTTCAAAACAATGTAAACGGCGGAATGGCGGAATACATGAAGTTTACAAAAGAAGCAATTAACTATAAGGTTCCGAAAGATCTACCAATTGAAAAAGCTATTTTAATAGAACCATATGCTTGTAGCTTACATGCTGTACAACGTGCGCAGATTGAATTAGGAGATGTCGTTGTACTTTCCGGAGCCGGTACATTAGGTTTAGGAATGATAGGTGCAATTAAGAAATCCGGGGCCAAAACATTAGTAGTTTTAGATCTAAAAGAAGATCGTTTAGAGTTAGCAAAAAAATTTGGTGCCGACATTGTTATGAATCCGACTAAAGTTGACGTAGTACAAGAAATTAAAAATATGACTGACGGCTACGGTTGTGATGTATACATTGAAGCTACAGGTCATCCTTCTTCCGTTGAACAAGGTCTTCTTGCCATTAGAAAATTAGGTCGTTTTGTTGAGTTTAGTGTATTTGGCAAACCTGTAACAGTTGACTGGAGTATTATCAGTGACCGTAAAGAGCTTGATCTTTTAGGATCACACTTAGGACCTTATTGCTACCCGTTGGTTATTGAAGGAATTGCTAACGGTGATTTCCCAACTGAAGGTGTTGTAACTCATAAGTTACCGCTTGAAGAATTTGAAAAGGGATTTGAATTGATGGAAAAAGGGGAAAAATCTTTGAAAGTCATTTTAGTGCCGTAATGTCTTTCAGAGAAAAAGGGGGGAAATTAATGACAAATTTAACGAAAAAACAGTCGTTTTTGGATCGTATTGGTATTCCTTCTCATCTGTTTTGGGGATATGTTGGAGTTTTAATCTTTATGATGGGTGACGGATTAGAACTTGCTTGGATAAGTCCCTATCTCGTTGATCGTGGGCTTACCGTCCAACAAGCTGCCGGTCTTACAACCGCATATGGAGTAACGATTGCGATTGGGGCATGGTTTTCGGGTGTATTGGTAGAAGCCATAGGTCCACGAAAAACAATGTTGCTTGGTGTGTTGACTTATACTATAGGTCAAGTACTATTTCTAACTATTGCGTTACCTGAATTACATTACGGTTTGATGATCCCTACATATGCTGTTCGGGGATTTGGCTATCCATTATTTGCCTACGCATTTTTAGTATGGATTACTTATCGGACACCTAGCTATCAATTAGGGAAAGCTGTTGGTTGGTTCTGGTTTGTGTTTACTGGCGGATTAAGTGTACTGGGGGCATATTTCTCCAGTTGGGCCATACCGGTTATTGGCCACATAGGTACTTTATGGGTAGCACTTGTATTTATCGCATTTGGAGCATTTTTAGCGGTAGTTGTGAACCGCGACCAAATTGATGTTAAAAAAGTGGATGAATCTAAGAAAGAAAATAAATTGAAAGAGCTATTAAATGGTATTTTAATTGTCAAAAAAGAGCCGAAAGTTGGAATTGCCGGGATTGTACGTGTTATCAACCAAGCTTCTCAATATGCTTTTCCGTTGTTTTTACCGATTTATTTGGGAAAACAAGGAGTTAGTACAACCGTTTGGTTGAATATTTGGGGAACAATTTTTATTTCTAATATCGCTTTCAACTTAATCTTTGGATATGTTGGTGATAAGTTAGGGTGGAGAAGAACGGTTAAATGGTTTGGTGCTGTAGGTTGTGGTGTATTCACATTAATGCTATTCTACACACCATATTTCTTTGAAGAAAATGTATTTCTAGTCGGTCTAGCAGGTATACTTTGGGGAGCTTGTTTAGCTGGATTTGTTCCACTATCAGCTTTAACTCCTTCTTTAGTTGGTGACGGAGATAAGGGAGCTGCAATGTCAATTTTAAACTTGGGGGCTGGTTTATGTGTTTTTGTCGGCCCTGCAATAGTAACACTATTCTATGATGCTCTTGGCGTTAAAGGTTTAATGTGGTTATTAGCTGGATTATACTTTATAGCGGCTATTTTAACAAACTTTTTAAAACTTCCTGATGAAACGGTCAAAAAAGTATCTAAGAATGTAAAAGAAAAAATAGTTTAAAAACTAAAAATAGTAGTACTATTAAAAAGAAAAGGATTAGCATTAATAATAGTATCATTAATCAAAGGAGTGTACGTCTGTGAAGAAACTGATAAATGATCCGAAAAATGTTGTAGAAGAAATGATTGAGGGCTATGTAAAAGCCTATCCAGACTATGTTAAACAACTACCTGAAAATAAACGAGCAATAGTTACAACACGTAAAACTCGAGAAGGGAAAGTAGGTATATTAATCGGAGGGGGTTCTGGTCATGAACCAGCCTTTATGGGTTATGTTGGTGAGGGAATGGCAGATGGTGTAGCAGTTGGCAATATTTTCGCCTCTCCATCTCCAGAACCAATTTTGGCAGTAACAAAAGCAATTGATAAAGGAGCAGGGGTCGTCTATTTATACGGTAATTATGCAGGTGATGTAATGAACTTTGGTATGGCAGCTGAAATGGCTGAATTGGATGAGGATATATGTGTAGGTACTGCTATAACAACTGATGATGTGGCATCTGCACCAAAAGAAGAAAAGGGAAAACGCCGTGGGATTGCAGGTGAATTCTTTGTATGGAAAGCAGCGGGTGCAGCAGCTGATTTTGGTTATAATTTAGACGAAGTTGTTCGGGTTGCAAAAAAGGCAAATGAAAATATTCGATCAATGGGTGTTGGTTTAACACCATGTTCATTACCTCAAACCGGTAAACCAAGTTTTGAAATTGGTGATGATGAAATGGAAATTGGACTTGGACACCATGGGGAACCGGGGATAGAAAAAGGTCCGCTTAAACCGGCAGATGAAGTAGCAGATCGCTTAGTTAATGAAATTTTAGAAGATATCGAAATCGAAGAAGGGGATAAAGTGGCTGTCTTAGTAAATGGCCTTGGTTCTACACCATATATGGAACTCTTTATTATTTTTCGTCGAGTTGAAAAATTATTAAGTGAACGTGGGATTAAGATATATCGTTCATATGTTGGAAATTATATTACTTCATTAGAAATGGGTGGCTGTTCAATTACATTAATGAAATTGGATGAGGAATTGGAAAAAATGATTGATCATCCAGTTAATACACCAATGTTTGTACAGAAATAAGTAAGGAGGTCTCTAAATGGAATTTACAGCAAAAGATTTCATGCGCTATTTTAAAGCAGTTGTAGATGTAATAGAAGAACAAAAAGACTATCTGTGTGAATTAGATCGCAAACTAGGTGATGGTGACCATGGTGTAACAATGTCCATAGGCTGGCAAGCTGTAAACGAAAAATTAGAAAATGAATTAGCAAATGAAGAAGATCCCGCTAAAGTAAATACAACTGTCGCCAAAACGTTCTTAAATGCAGTCGGATCATCTGTTGGTCCTTTATATGCCACAGGTTTTATACGTGGTGCAAAAGTCATAAAAGGGAAAACAGTGATTAATGATCAAGATTTAGCGGAATATTGGATAGCTTTTGGAAGAGGGATTCAAGAACGCGGTGGTGCACGGGTTGGTGAGAAAACAATGGTTGATACGCTAGAACCTTTTTTAAACGAACTTGAAGCAAAGGTTAAAAAATCCGGTGACTTTGTTGGTGCATTTACATCTGCTGTGCATCAGGCCAAAAAAGGAATGGAATCTACAAAAGATTTGCTATCGAAAAAAGGACGTTCTAGCCGGTTAGGAGATCGTTCAATTGGAGTTCAAGATCCGGGAGCAACTTCCTGTTATCTTATATTAGAAACATTCTTAAATTATGTAAATAATAAGGTAGAAAAAGTCGGTTAAAAAGCAACACAAATGAATCCATTCTTATTATTTAATGGCACCTTTATTGTATCAAATGTAATAAAGGTGTCTTTTTCAAAAAGAAAATACACCTTTCACTTTATAAATCTTTTAAATGGATAAAATGGATATATAAAAACATAATTTTTTATTATAAGATTCGAATTCTAGGAAAAAACAATAAAAAATAAAGATTTATCATTAAATTTTGTGATTTAGACAAACAATGAAAGCTCTTCTGAGATCCCGATTTTTGAATCCTTTTTAGGATAGAATGATTTCCTGGAGTAGTCTATACCCTTCATTCCATGAGGTAGCCCAGATAATAGAAAATTAAAAAGGTGAAATCTCCCAATATTTCTTATCTAGGGAAGCAAATATAAGATTAAAAATAGAGCATATTACAGAAATTTAGAACGTTTTCGATTGTATTTCTTGAATGTGCTGGATTTACTTAACAACAGACGTTCTGCCCTCTCCTTCCTCATCATTTTTTGTGATTGTATTTTGAAGGGATGAAGAAGGAGAGGTCTGCTTGTATCTTAAACTATCCAACTTATTATAAGAATTTTAATTAATTACAAAAAATGTTGATTAAATATAATAAAAAAGTAATCGTTAAACTTTGCACATTTTCTAGGCCTGATTATATTATGAGATAATCTCCTCATGAATCTATAGTATTGTGAAGACAAAGAAGGAAAATTTTTCAATCCATTTTATTATCTTTGCTATCTGTTTAAGAAATTTCTAAATCAAATATAGATAAGAATGATCGATACGGACGCCTTGATCAGCTACTTCCATGCATAGTCAGAAACGATCCCATTATATTGTCGTGTTTTTAATAACCTTACATCCAAATAATACATCCTTATTCTGATAAACAGGTTGGATTATTTTACTCTTACATAAAAAAGAGATGCAGCCAAAAATAATAATATTATGCACCTCTATTTTGAAAAATTTTTATAAAATTTTTATGTTATAATTAATCAGCTGATTATATAAATCGCTTGAAATATTTTGATCAGTAATTAATGTATCAATTTCCTCACAAGTAGCAAAGGTTGCAATTGAACTTGTTCCGATTTTTGATGAATCCAATAGGGCAACAACTTTGTTTGCCTTTTCAACCATCACTCTTTTTAATTCAACTTCATACACATTAAAATCGGTAAGTCCCTCTTCAACTGTAAAACCACTAGCTGATGTAAACAATGTATCAATATTAATTTTGTCCAACACGCTTTTACCAAGGAGTCCTTCGATTGCCATGGATCCCATTCTTGCGATACCGCCGATTAATATAACATTAATTACCGGGTTCTCCTTTAGTTCCAATACTTGAGAAAGGCCGTTTGTTACGACTGTAATATGTTTGTTTGACCCACGTAAAAGCCGAGCTAATTCAAGAGATGTTGTACTCGCATCAAGAAGTATACAATCTTTATGAGAAATTAAATCAATTGCCTTTTTAGCAATGGCAATTTTGGATTCTCGGTTTTTCTTTTCCCTCTCAGAGAAACTCTTTTTTGCAGGAAGATCTTCATTCAAAACAGCACCGCCATGTGTACGAGTTAAAAGCCCCTCTTCTTCTAATATGTTTAAATCAGCACGTAATGTCGCCTCGGAAACGTTTACATATTTAGCTAAGTCTTTAACAGTTACTCTTTTTTTCTCCCGTAATATATTTAAAATTAACTGTCTTCTTTCTGTCGCAAATAATTTATTCATTTTTTATCCCTCCTAACCTACATAAATTGTATCAATAACGTTTCATTAATAAGTAAAAGTAATTAAAAACAAATAAAAACAACCATAATAATACTTATATCAGTTTAAACAATTATTTGCAATATGGCAAGTAAATAAAAATTTAAAAATAATAAAAAGTTTTGTTTATATTATCGAAACGAAAATAAACGAAAATAAAACTTGAAAATAAAAAGTAAATATAATAAAATGATAATGGATAGTAAGAAATAAAAAAATTAAGATGAATTTGAAAGGGGAAACAAATATGAAAATTGGAATCGGATGTGATCATAATGGTTTTGAATTAAAAGAAATAATAAAAAATTTTATAGAGGAATTAGGACATGAGGTTATAGATTACGGCTGTTATTCGATAGATGCAATTGATTATCCTGACGTTGCATTTAAAGTGGCAGAAGGGGTCAACAAAGGGGAGATAGAACGCGGTATTCTTATTTGCGGTACAGGAATTGGTGTATGTATTGCTGCGAATAAATTTCCGGGTATCCGTGCAGCATTAGCTCATGATGTCTATTCCGCTGAAAGGGCACAGTTAAGTAACGATGCGCAAATTCTTACAATGGGTGCACAAATTATTGGACCGGAAGTGGCAAAGAAAGTTGTATCCGCTTACTTAAACGTTGAATGGCAAGGCGGCTCTCAACGGAAGATAGATAAAATTGTAAAGAAAGAAAAACAATTTTTAACCGAACAAGGTCAACAAGCTATTGCCGGTTCATGTGGTTGCTAAATATGTCATTGTTTTATTTAAAAAGGGGTGGACGTCAGTGCATCGATTAATGTTCGATTTTTTAAATGTGACTGAAACAGCGGCATTGGCTTCGTTTGCATGGGTTGGAAGCGGGAATAAGATGGAAGCGGACAGAGCAGCAACAGAATCAATGCGTACCTTGTTAAATCAGATCCCCATGTCCGGTACAGTAGTGATTGGTGAAGGTGAAATAGATGAAGCACCAATGCTTTATATTGGAGAACGGGTCGGTAATGGAAGCGGTCCTGAAATTGATTTAGCCGTCGATCCAATTGATGGCACAACTCCAACCATAAATGGTCAAAATGACGCTATAGCCGTTATCGCCGCGACTCCTAAGGGCGCTTTGCTCAATGCTCCGGATATGTATATGGAAAAAATCGCTACCGGACCTAGAGCAAAAGGTATAATTGATATCAATCAATCATTGGAAGATAATTTATATGCTGTAGCGGAAGCAAGTGGAAAGCAAGTAAATGAATTAACAGTCATTATTCAAGGGAGGGAACGCCATCAAGGAATGATAGATAGTATTCGTAGTCTTGGTGGGAAGGTACTTTTATTTGAAGAAGGTGATGTTATTCCTGCGATTTCCACATGTGTAGAACATTTAAATATTGATATGTTTATCGGCATTGGAGGTGCTCCTGAAGGAGTTTTGGCAGCTGTCGGTATAAAAAGTTTAGGCGGTGATATGCAGGCTAGACTCCTGCCGAGAACAAAAGAGGAGTATGAGAGATGTAAAAAAATGGGGTTATCAGATCCTGAACAAGCGCTTATCCTTAACGATTTAGTCAATGCTGATGATTGTCTTTTTATTGCAACGGGTATTACAAACAACATGTTAATAAGAGGGATTCGTCAAGACAAAAATAAGTTTATTACTCATTCATTATTAATTAACGGAAGAGATAAAAAAATGCGATATACCGAAACTGAGCATTTTTTCACAAGAAAGGCAGCTCTAACAGTATAAGGAGGTAGTAACATGAAATTTTTCCTTGACACAGCTAATATTGAAGAGATAAAACGAGTAGCAAGTCTTGGATTAGTCGACGGTGTAACGACAAATCCGACAATTATTGCCCGCGAAGGAAGAGATTTTGAGGAAGTTATTAAAGAGATTTGTAGTATTGTGGACGGACCAGTTAGTGCTGAAGTTATCGAGTTGACTACCGAAGAAATGGTGAAGGAAGCACGCGTATTGGCCGGTTGGGCGCCTAATGTTGTTGTAAAAATTCCGATGACTGAAGCGGGATTGGAAGCGGTTAATATTCTTTCAAAAGAAGGAATCAAAACAAATGTTACTTTAATTTTCACAGTTGCCCAAGGCTTAATGGCTGCTAAAGCCGGTGCCACTTATGTAAGCCCATTCGTAGGGAGACTTGATGATATCGGTACAGATGGTCTTCAATTAATTAGAAGCTTAAAAGTCGTACTTTCCAATTACAATTTTAAAACAGAAATTATTACGGCAAGTGTTCGTAGCCTTGAACATGTCGAAGAAGCAGCAGTTGTCGGTGCTGATATTGTAACAATCCCGGGTAACCTATTCCCCAAACTATGGGGACATCCATTAACAGATAAAGGAATTGAACGATTTTTAGAGGATTGGAAGAAAGTTCCGATAAAGGGTTAATTTTATTTGAAAGAAAAGGGCAATCGGAAGTTGACCGATTGCTCTTAGGCATTTATAAAATGTAAGGAGGAACACCAATGGTCAACACAGTTTCCATAGAACAATTATCCATTAATACAATTCGTACTTTGTCCATTGACATGATCGAAAAAGCCAACTCCGGACATCCCGGATTACTGATGGGGGCGGCTCCGTTGGCTTACGTTCTTTGGACGGAATTTATGAAACATATCCCGAAAAATTCAAAATGGTTCAATAGAGATCGCTTTGTTTTATCAGCAGGTCACGGTTCGGCACTTTTGTACAGTTTACTTCATCTTTCCGGTTATAACGTAACAATGGATGATTTGAAAAACTTCCGTCAATACGGTTCAAAAACACCGGGTCACCCCGAAGTGCATCATACAGACGGCGTGGAAGCAACAACAGGCCCATTGGGACAAGGAATTGGGATGGCTGTTGGAATGGCGATGGCAGAAAGATTTTTGGCAAGTAAGTATAATAAAGAAGATTTGTCGGTTATTGATCATAATACATATGCCCTTGTCGGTGACGGCGACTTGATGGAAGGGATCTCTCACGAAGCCGCGTCGCTTGCCGGTCACTTAAAATTAGGCAAACTTATTGTTTTATATGATTCCAATGATATTTCCCTTGACGGTGACTTAAACCGCTCTTTTTCCGATCAAACGGCAAAACGTTTTGAAGCATACGGATGGCAAGTTTTACGAGTAGAAGACGGAAATGATACGAAAGAGATTTATGATGCGATTAAAAAAGCCCGGGAAAATACGGAACAACCGACATTAATTGAAGTAAAAACCGTGATCGGTTACGGTTCGCCGAATAAAGCCGGTAGGTCCAAAGTTCATGGTGCACCGTTAGGTAAAGAGGAAATACAATTAACGAAAAAATTTTACGGTTGGAATCATCCGGATTTCCATGTGCCGGAAGAAGTTTATGCAGATTTTCATAAGAAAATAGTTGAGCCGGGCAAAACTACTGAGGATGCTTGGAATCAATTGTTTGCCACTTATAAAGAAAAGTACCCGGAACTTGCCGCAGAATTGGAAGCAGCAATAAACGGAGAGCTTCCGGCCGATTGGGATCAAAAATTGCCGGAATTTACACCAGGTTTTGATACTCTTGCAACACGTGTGTCTTCCGGAAAAGTGTTAAACGCCCTTGCGAAAAACGTACCATACCTATTTGGCGGCAGTGCGGACCTTGCAGAATCAAACAAAACTTACTTAAACGGAGAAGGTGACTTTTCTGCCGAAAATTATGCCGGACGGAACATTTGGTTTGGTGTTCGCGAATTCGGTATGGGTGCGGTATTAAATGGAATGGCACTTCACGGCGGGGTGAAAGTGTACGGAGGAACATTCTTAGTATTCAGTGACTATTTAAAACCGGCCATTCGTTTGGCAGCTCTTATGAACGTACCGGTTACGTATGTGTTTACCCATGATTCCATTGCTGTCGGTGAAGACGGTCCGACTCATGAACCGATTGAACAATTAGCCGGATTGCGTTCCATTCCAAATCTTTTGGTTATACGCCCTGCAGACGGTAACGAAGTCCAAGCGGCATGGCGCCTTGCCCTTGAAAGTAAAGATCAGCCAACCGCATTAATTTTAACAAGACAAAACTTGCCGACATTGAAAGGTACGCAAGAGCTTGCTTATGAAGGGGTAAAACGCGGTGCTTACGTAATAAGTAAAGGAGAAAAAGAAGTACCTGATGCATTGTTGATTGCGACTGGTTCTGAAGTGCAGCTGGCTGTCCACGCACAAAAAGCATTGAAAGAAAAAGGAATTGAAGTTAATGTGATCAGTATGCCGTCTTGGGATCGATTTGAAAAACAAGATGAGACTTATAAAAATGAAGTGTTACCAACAACGATAAAAGCAAGAGTCGCAATTGAAATGGCTTCTCCGCTCGGGTGGAAAAAATATGTCGGCGACCACGGCATCGTAATGGCAATCGACACATTTGGTGCATCCGGAAACGGCAATAAAATCATTGAAGAATACGGCTTTACGGTTGAAAATGTTGTTAATCAAGTTGAGCGGTTAGTAAAATAAATGTAGAAATTTTATGGCAAAAGAGTCGGACGGATGTCCGATTCCTTTTTTTGTGCGCTAGGGTAAAAGTCCTAATCTGTGATAGTAGAAGTAGCGGTTAGCTTAACTCAAGGATCTGAACGGAAGATGTTTGTAGTGATAAGGAATTTGCAGGAAACGAGCGACGCTCTGGAAATAAGCCGAGCGACGGTTATGGGAATATTAGGTATCTAGGATAATATAAAAATCATAATAATGAGATGGGAAAGAGCGAGAGTAAGTACTATCGTTTAAAAGCAAGGGCATTTTTATAAGCTTGCCTTTGCTCAGCGAATCGAGGTGTACAAGTCATGAATTTTGAGTAGTTGATATTTAACCATTTATCGCTTGCCATAACATTAAAAATACATCGGTGTCAACCAGGACTTAATGGATCGGGCCAGATGAATAAATCGGTCTTTTCTGTCAGTATTGTTCAACTATTGAACACGATAGTTGAAGTAAAATTATCACAATCTTTTTAAATCTTACCGTTTGAACAAGTACCTTTTCTTCTTTTACTCTTTTGTTTAGTAAAAAGTCTAAAAAACAATTGAAAGAGGAAGAAGCAGTTAGTTGAGTAAAATAAGAATTGAAAATAAAAAAGCACCCATTTATGCATAAGTTAAATGGTGCTTCCAAGTATTTGAAATATAAGTTAATTTCATCAATTGTTCTTTAATCGTTTATTGTAAGAAAATAAAGAATAGAATAGGGGGATGTATCTTCCAAAGTACAAAAATTATTCTACTATTGTTGAAATCTGCCAGGTTATGCCGAATTTATCTCTAACTTGTCCATATGATGGACTCCAGTGAGTTTCTTGAAGTGGCATGATTACTTCGCCACCTTCCTGAAGTTTTCCAAATACTTCTTTTGATTTTTCTACATCATTTAAAGTGATCGCTACTTCAACTTGTGAACCAAGTTGATATGGTTGACCTGGAAATGTATCAGATAGCATAAGAAACGTATTTCCGACTCTTAATTGTGCATGTATTACACGATCTTTTGCTTCAGCAGGAAGAGCGAATTCTGGGTTTTCAGGCAATTCACCGTAAGTTTGAACTCCCAGAACTTCTGCATCCAGTGCATTTTCATAAAATTTCACTGCTTCTTTTCCATTACCATCCATTCTTAAATAAGCATGAACTCCTAAAATCATTAAAACACACCTCTTTTTTCAATTTTTCATCATAATCACCAACAAGAACATACATTCGTAATAATATCACATATTGCATGTGTATGGAAGCACCAGATTAAAACAGAGTCAGTCAATACTTTGTGGGAACTTTTTTGATTCGCTGAAAACAGATGTAAGTCATAGGTTAGCGAACCATTTTTTTTGAATTTCATCCGTGAGCGCTTTCGGACTCTCATCCCTTGCCATGACAGACGAATATGTGGTAGCTAACATTATTGCCAAGTTTTCGTAAGTGTTTTCTTCTTTTTTGCCAAAATCACAAAAAGTGGTGATGAATCAAATTTTTTAAGGGGATCATTTTAATTGAAAAACATTTTATTCGTTGTTTTATTAGTATTCTTGGGGGATGCAGTACGAGCAACAAGGATGTAACGGCTGATGCTGATGAATCATCATCCACTTCTCTTAAGGTAGCTGAGGAAGAAGAGGGAAAAGAGGTTATTGAAAACAATGATGGTGAAAAGCAAAAAAATGACTCTAAACGGAAAGCGATGTAAAAGAAAATGTAACTGAGGAAAGTGATGATCAAGAAAAAGGGGAAGAAGTTTTAAAAGAAAATGTAACTAATGAAACGAATGAGAAAGAAAAGGAACCAGAAATGCAGTTCAAAATGAGAAAGCAACAAAAGAAAATAGTGAAAAAGAAGAAAGACAAGAGGAGAAACCTTTTAAAAAAAGCTGAAAACCAAATTGATAACGATTTTATAAAGAATAACTTAAAGATAGGGATGACTCAAGAAAAAGTAAAGAATTTATTAGGGGAACCAAAAGCTATTGGTACTAGTGCTTTGGAAAGCCATAAAGTATGGAGACATGGTTATGTAACCAAAGAAGGCTATGTTTTTGGGGAACAGAAGGATTTTCAAGAAATGGGGATTCGATACGGTGGATGAAAAAGGTCTAAAAAATGGAGATTTGCGAATGCAATAGTTCATATTATGGACAGATGGAGGAATTATAAATTATTTTTCTAACTTTTTATATTGATGAAAACAATAAACGCAAGGAATATCGTGTGTTTGAGGACGGAACAGTTAAGCAAACAGAACTTTAAATTTTGTAAAGATAAAAATAATAAAAGAATTTTACTTAGTTCTTCCAATATATTTGGAATGAAAGTTAAAACTTTAAAAAGCATTGATATTTACAAATATATAAGGATTTTCTTTTGAAAAGCAAAAATAAAAGCAAGTACAGAATCAACACTAAAGTACACTCTTGGGAACAAGAACACACAATATTAATACTGAAATAACAACATGTTTATTGTGTTTTTGGCATTAAAAAAATGTGGTTGCATTTGGACGACCACACTTTTTTATTTTGCACAATGATTAGTCCAACAAATGAAAAACAGGATTTGAAATTATAGATATACCAATATGAACACTCTTTCGGGTGTTTTTCTTTTTTGGGCAGGAAATCGACACATTTTGTCGAATTGAGTAGACCAAAAGGAGGTTGGTTTAAAATGAAAAAGTTTTTTCAATGTGCCAAAGATCAAGCAATCTGGATTTATTCAGGTATAGCCTGTGCTGTGTTGATCTTATTTCTAAAATAGAATTTAAAACAATAGTATCCTTCGGGGTGCCTTTTTATTTGGAGGAATGACGAACTGTATATATTTGTATCCTTCGTAGGAAGTATCATTAAGATTTTGAGAGTTATTGGATTAGCTTTCACAAATAGTATTTTTTGTATTCCTTGAAAGATGGAACGGAACGTTTTAACGATTATATTGAGAGCTTGTTGAAGAAAGAGATGGACAGAGACTAGTCAATGCATACGGAAGGTTGGCTTTATCTAGCTAGTATTATGTTTGTTTTCAAGGAAAATAGTCGGCTGGCATATAGACTGTTCCATGAAAAAGGAGCTACAGATTAACTAAATTTGTGATTTAACATTATATCTTATTCAATTAACGTGGCGGGATAGTTTAAGAGCTAACATTAAAAATACGAAGAAAGACAGGATGAGCTGTAAATGAAAAAAGTAATAAAGGTAATTTTTAGTATTAGTTTCATATTTTATTTATTAGCACTGGTAATGCTGTTATTTGTAGGAGTTATGTTTGTGGGAATTAGAGGTCATATATGGACAGACTTATCGTTAATAGAATATTTAAGGAGTTCTTCAAATTTCGTTCCATTTAAAACTATTAGTACATATATTACGGCAATGTTTGACGGAAGTTTGAATATAAGTATACCTATAAAAAACCTCTTTGGTAACTTAATTATGTTTTTACCAATGGGAATTTACCTACCTTACTATATTAAAAAGATAAACAAGGTAGGTGGATTTACGTTCTCAATGATTATATTGTTATTTGTTATTGAAGTAACACAATTAGTTACAAGAAGAGGAAGTTTTGATATTGATGATTTTATACTTAATATGGCAGGTGCTTTGATAGGTTTTGGTATTTGGAAAACAAAAATAGTTCAGAGGTTACTTAAATAAATGTCTCTTACTCTTCAACTAAAGGGGGCTTTAGGTGAATAAGACTAAACTACGATATATAACTTCCAGATAATTGGAAGTTCTACTTTTTTATATAAAATCAACATTAAACTTTAACATAGCCATTTTTAAAAGGCCACCAAGTGATAGCGCGGTAGCTGCGAAAAAAATTTATAAATTTTTGTGTCTACTTTATTGACCTAATATCAAATCTCCAGTGAATAGTTGTAAAAGTATATAAAGAAAAAACGCCTCTCTCATCATTTTCCAGCACCTCGTATCAAATGTAATTATCTCAATTTTTTACTATAAATTTAGAAAGCCGTTTTGCGCCAACATATACTGCGTGAATACATAAATACCCGAAAAACAAAAATAGGGAAACATAAAGACGACCTTTTTCTGTCATTACAATTTCATTAGATAGAAGAGAATAAAAGAACACATACAAATAGAAAAAGGCGAGCATGAGAAGAGCTTCGGAAATATAACCAAGAATTCCTTTTGCACGGTTTAACACGGCGGAAAATATCATATCCATGATCACTGTAATAAAGAGAGTAGTTACAAAAAATTTGAGAACAATTTTTATAGAAGATAAGGTTCCCGATGCATGAATATGAACATCGTTTGTCCATGAAATAAGATGCATTGCAAAATAAAAAACGAGAAAAGGAAAAGAAATAATGGCTAAGCACATGAAAGATACAACTGTTTTAGCAAAGATGTGATCTGCCAAAGAATATTTGCTTCTATCTTTCTTTTTCATAATATGAAAAATTCCTCTCTAATTTATTTATTAGAAACGGGAATCGATTTTCCAGATGTTGATTTAACAAAATTAGAAGAAAGTTCGCAAATGCCTCCGTATCAAAACTGGAGGAAATATTAAATTCTTCATAATTAGGACGTTCTACTTGAAGGGTTCAGTTGCTGCTGCAATTAGAGAGTGGCTAAGAGCACTATAGTTGCAAAACCGCATGTAACGAAAGTATGAAAAGCTGTAAAAAGGTATAAAATTATGAAAAAAATATTGGTACTAAGACAACGATTTTTGTTTTAAATTATAAAGAAGGAAATAAGCGGACAACTAAAATTAGAAAGCATCATATTAATCCCAAATGGGGAGACAAAAAATAGAGGTGCTTGCTTATGATACAATATAAATTTGACATTGAGAAAAACCGTTCGAAAGAGATATTGGAAAATATTATAAATCAATTGTTTCCTCAAAAAAGAATAATCTATGCAATGATTCCTGATTACTACGATGACTTCCTTTTAGAGCTTTCTCCAAAGTTTGTAACAATCAAAAACATTTTGGATGAAAAATATTCCTTTCCGAAAACAGAATACATATTAGGTTATGCAGAGGCTGAAGACTTGTCCTTAGTTTATGAATTTTATGAGCGAGCCAGCGTTATTCCATTTGTTGTTGCAAGTCAAGATATTCCATTCTCCGCTGGCAGAGAAATTGTTGATTTCGAAAAATTTTATGGTTACTTTAAAACGAATCTTATTTCTCACTTGACGATAGGTTATGATCAAAAGTTTTTAACCTTTTACAAAAATGAACCTTTACAGCATTAAAATTTTATCTAGCTTTAAAAGCACACTAATCCAAGATGAACTGCTTCCTTTCAAGCAGAACGTGGAAACAATCAGCGGTCTCGATCCTAAACTTCGAATGACTAAGACCATAAAGGGATCGACTGCATTAAGATTGGAGTCGCTAGTCTTGATCCGCAGGACTAAGGCCGTTTAATCATTTTTGATAACGATGGTTATGGTAAATTTGATTTATTCGTCAACTAAATTTTTTCACATTTGATGTTAGTCAAAAAATGTAAATGGAAACAGAGATTCGAGGTGTCCAAATCGGCCAACAAGCAGCCGATATAAATTATCAGACTGGATCTTTATTTCTTTTGCCATTTACGAACGCCCAAACTGAACCAGAAACAATAGACAGAATTCCAATAAATAAAGAACATTTCTGAAGAATATCGTTACTCTGTTCCGTTGTCAGACATATTAGAAGCAAAGAAAAACCTATAAGAAATTGAGAAATCACCATATTATCTATTTTCAAATGAAACACCTCCCAAGAAAATAATACCATATTTTATGGTGTTTTAGTGCATACGTGAAAAAGTGATTTGAAGAATTTGCGAAACAAAATTGTGTTAAATGAAAAGTATTTAAAAATGCTTTTTTCCATTTTAGAAACGAGTTAAAAGTAATTGCTTACTTTATTAAGGAGTTTGGATTCTTAAAATAAATCGAATTGTAAATATGGCTATTGTAAAAATTGATCGTGAATTATCAGCTTTCTTCCATGGAGAAATCAAGTTTTTCTTGAAAGCATATGAAGAGTAGTAGCACAGACTCCGGCCAATGTCTGTGTTACTTTAGTAGATTTGGAGAAAAGGTCTTAACAGTCCTAAAACATGAGTGCTTACCAAAAGCTGGCTTCCTACCATTGTCCTTGCCAGAATCAGTTTCAATGTTGGACCCGGCTGATGCTTGCTGTTTTCAGGATGTCGTAATGTCACAATTCCCAATTCAACATGTCCTTATCGAGTTCCGCAAAGAAAATCTGCAAAACGACGATTGCCCTTGATCTTAGCTAGTCGTTTTTGTTTTAGTATTTTTTAAGCGTAACCTTCTTTTTATTTGGTCAAAGAAATCAATCGTCTTGTTCTTTTCTTTTTTTGCGACTTGCCTGTCTCTAGATGTTGTTCAGCTTCTTTTTCAGTTGTGTTGATTCCTGATGATGTTGCAGCGTTTCATATGATTCAACATCCATCACATCAAATATAAAATGAAGGGTATCTTTGCAAGTCATCACCAAAGAGACAGGACATACCTTTCAAACGCTTAAAACATACCGATAAAAGAGATGGACATCAACTATCCCAGTTAAGAAGCATCCTTTGAATAGTACCGCTATCTAACTAATGATTCTAGAAAGGATTGGAGACATTTTGAACGTTACGAGTTAAGCCGAATTTTCTCGCAAACTTTCTTGAATTCTTTTGCCCTTTGCTCAATCGTTCGCAATAGTTTTGCATCATTTGGATATATCAATTCAATAGCAGCAATAATATGACCGCTTGTGTTTTTCAAAGGAGCGGCGACAGTGATGAAATCTTGATAATGTTCATCCGCTGAAATTGCATATCCATTAGTTTTTACATGTTTGAGTTCATCTAAAAAGTCCTCAATATTTGAAAAAGCGGTAGCAGTTAAAAGATATTGTTCGGAATAATGGATAATTTCCTCTTCAGATAGTTGCGACAATAAAATTTTTCCAGCACTTGTATAGTGTAAAGGTACCTTTCTTTCTATGTACGTCACATACCCCATGATAAGATGTTCGTAGTCTGTTTTATTAATATAGTAAACGTGTTCGCGGTGCATCACACCAATTTGAACCGTTGCTTTGAATTGAGAAGATAATTTCTTAAGTAAATAGGTAGAATTGCTGATAAGTTTTGTGTGGGCTGTCACAACAGAACTTAAGGAAAGAATGGACACACTTAATCGGTAGCTGTTCAATATGGAATCTTTCACAATAAAGCCTTCGTCTTCAAGATTTTTTACTAGCCGATGAGCAGTGCTGTAGGCGATTCCAAGTTGATCTGAAATTTCTCTAATGGAGTATTCACTTTTTTCCATGGTAAATAATTCGAGAATTCTTAAGGCATTTTCTAAAGAAGAGTAAGTTTTCTTTTTCATGTAATTTAGCAACTCCCGCCTAAAGATTAATTAAAATATCCGAGCATTTTCGAAAGCTTTTTGGCGGCTCGGATGACTTCTTGGGTAAAATAGGGAATATCCTCTTTGGTAATCCGATTACTTCTTCCTGTAACACTAATCGCTGCGATGACTTCATTTGTATAATCATAAACAGGAGCACCGATGCTAATCCCCTGGTAAAATTCATCAATACAAATAGCAAAACCTTGTTTTTGAATTTCCTTTAATTGAGTGATCAGTTCGTGAGCAGATGCAACAGTATTTTGTCCATAACGTACAATCCCGTTTTCTTCAATTTTTTTCACTAACTTTTCTCTTTTCTCCTCTTTTTGATAAGCTAACATGATTTTTCCGCAGGCTGTACAATAGGATGGATTTCTTTTCCCGATGTGTGAATTTAACCGGATCGGATGTTTGCTCTCAATTTTGTCTAAGTATGCGATATCAGTTCCTTCCAGGACTCCTAGATGAACGGCTTCATCCAATTTTTGAACGAGTTCTTCTAAAACGGGTCTGGCTTCTTTTCGAATTTCCATTGTTGTTGTAATGATTTCAGATAAATGGAGAAACATATAGCCTAGCCTATATCGTTTTGATTGAGAATCTCGCAAGATGTAGCCATAATCTTCAAGGGTCACCAATAACCTTTTGGTCGTGCTAATGTTTAAATGAAGCTGTTTCGAAATCTCTGATAGTTTCCATTCAGGATTCTCCTTCGTAAATAGTTTCAGAATGTTCATGGCATTTTTGATTGTGTGAATCGAATAGGTTTCATTCATACGCTTCCTCCAAAACTTTTGAAATTATCATATAGCGAGAATCTATATTTTTATACAACTATTTTTTTGATAAATGTCATATAGCGGGAATGTATACTTTTATTTAACTGTTTTTTATTATAACATCAAATCGAAAAATTCAATAAAAACAAAATATTCATAATTTAGGGAGGATAAAAATGATTCTGAAATTTGAAAACGAATTCAACGAACCTTATGTGGAATTGAAGGATTTTCAAGAAATAAAACTGAGGAAACAAATAAAGTATGTGTATGAAAATTCTCCATTTTATAGAGAAAAATTTAGACAAGCGGGAATTTCGCCTGATGATATTCAAACGATCGGGGATTTAGAGAAAGTACCTTTTACAACAAAGGATGAGATAAGGGAGAGCCAAAAAATTCAGCCGCCTCTAGGGTTGCACGCGGCCGCTTCTTTAGAAGATGTCATTCGGGTGCATTCTTCATCAGGAACAACAGGCAAGCCAACATATGTTGGGATCACAAGGCATGATTGGGATGTATGGACAGAAATTCTTGCAAGGGTATTGACGACCCACGGGATTGGAAGAGACAGTCGAATCGTTTTTGCCATGGGACTTACTTTTTTCGTTGGAAGTTCAATGAAAGACGGCATTGAACGATTAGGTGCAACATTTATTCCTATTGGTACCGGCGCTTCTGAACGCGTAGTTCAAAGCATTCAAGATTTTCAGGCGGATGTTCTATTTTGCACCCCTTCCTATGCAAGCTATTTAGCAGAATATGTACGGGATCATTTTCATATGGAGCCAAAAGATCTTGGCATAAAAATTATGTCTGTAGGAGGCGAACCGGGAGGTGGTCTGCCGGAAGTAAGAAGAAAAATAGAGCAAGACTGGGGATGTAAAGTTTTAGAGGCAATGGGAAATGCAGATATGGCTCCTGTCTTGTTTAGCGAGTGTCCGGAACAGGATGGAATGCATTTTATAGGCTCAGACTTTGTCATTTGCGAAATCATTGACCCGAAAACGGGTAAAACGATTCCAATAGCTGATGGAGTAGAAGGGGAACTCGTTTATACAGCGATCGATCGCGAATGCTGTCCGCTCGTTCGCTTCCGCACGAGAGATTTAGTTCGGGTTAAAACAGGTGAATGTAAATGCGGCAGAAAAAGTTTTCGAATCAGATGCATCGGACGAACTGATGACATGCTTATTGTAAGAGGTGTCAATGTATTTCCATCAGCTATTAAAGATGTGGTCAGCAGCTTCCGTCCACAAGTAACGGGAGAAATTCGAATCTTGTTAAAACAAAAACCGCCGTTAGTACATCCTCCTTTACCCATTCAAGTAGAGGTTGAAGACGGGTTAACCGAAAGTGAGCAATCGGCATTGAAAAAAGAGATAGAGAGTACTCTTCGTTCGAAACTGATTTTTACCTCTGATGTTCAACTTGTTCCAAAAGGAACATTACCAAGGTTTGAAATGAAAGCGAAATTAGTTCAAGAAATAAATGTGTAAAAAATTTTTTCTATATTAATACTGACTATTTGTTAATAAGATTCATAGAATTTTCATATAGCGAGAAATGTTACTTTAAATTTTAAAAAATTTATGGAGGGATAAAATGAATTTGCAATTTGTTGATACAACGTTTCGCGATGGATCCCAAAGTTTGTGGGCAGCCGGAATGCGTACAGGAATGATGGAAGCGGTTGCAGAAGATATTGGAAATGCTGGCTTTCGCGTTGTTGAAGTACCCGTTATGCCGATTAATTTCAAAAAGATGATAAGAGATTTAAAAGAAGATCCTTGGAAATTGGTTCGTATGTTGGCGGAAAAAATGCCAAATGTAACAAAAGGTACTATGGGGGAACCGGCCATTTTTCCCTTTGAGATTATAAACGCCCCTGTTGAAGTTGTGAAACTGTTTTATAAGCGGATTGTGGAAACGGGAGTATTAAACAGGGTACAAATTATGGCAAATATTTTCGGGAATGTAGACAAACTTTATCCATGGTATCTTCCGTTTTTAAGAAGTTTAAACTTAGAAGTTGTTCTAGCTCTTTCTTATACTGTTTCACCACGGCATACGGATGAGTATTATGCCGAGAAAACCCGTGAGTTAGCTGCAATGAAACCGGATGTTATTTATTTAAAAGACCAAGGAGGTCTTTTAACACCAGATAGAATCAAAACGTTGATGCCGGTGATTTTGGAAAACGCGGGCGGCATTCCTGTTGAACTCCATTCCCATTGTACAACGGGATTAGCCGAAGCGGTGTATATGGAAGCGGTTAAACTTGGCGTTCGGACCCTTCATACTGCCATTCCGCCGTTAGCGGACGGATCTTCTCAGCCATCCGTTTTCAATACAGTAAAAAATGCCGGATATTTAGGCCATCAAACAAGCTTAGATTTAGAAAGAATCCAGCGGGCTTCAGATAAATTAATGCAAATCGCGAAAGAAGAAAATCTGCCTATCGGACAACCGCTCTATTACGATTATTCCCAATATGTTTACCAAATTCCGGGCGGAGTGATATCAAACTTAAAACACCAATTAAAAGAATTAAAACTTGAAAACCGATTAGATGAAGTATTGGAAGAAACGGTGCGTGTTCGTGAAGATTTAGGCTATCCGGTGATGATTACTCCGTATTCTCAATTTGTTGTCAGTCAAGCTGCGATCAATGTTGCTACAGGCGAGCGCTACAAAGTAGTAATTGATGAAATTATTCAATTCGCTCAAGGAATATTTAGTGAAGACTCTGGTTACACTTGGATGGATCAAAATTTACGGGATAAGATTTTATCTTTGCCGAGAGCAAAACAGTTGTCAAAACCGTCAGATCGAGATGTACCTCTTCATAAAATAAGAGAGCAATTCGGCGGTCCTGATTTATCGGATGAAGAGTTTTTGCTTCGCTATATTATGAAAGGAACAAAAGAAATTGAAGAGATGCGTAAAGCAGGGCCTCATAAGACCTATTTTTCAGCGTCAACTCCATTAGTACAACTGCTAGATAAACTTAGTAAGCAGCAAGATATCACACATGTGCAAATACAAGGTTTTAACAGCTCTTTAGTTTTAACAAAATAAAAAAAGTTTCGGATAGAACGCGGGTTTGTCAAAGAAAACGTAGGAGGGGAAAATATGAACAAAAAGGGATTGGAAATTTTAAGTGAAATGGATGTACAAAACCTCACGGCTCTTATTGAAAAATTAGAGGCTTCTTCTTTTAACTTTTTAAAGCTTGAAAATGAAGATTATAAAATTGTAATCGGTAAAAATGGTGTGATCGAATCAAGTGAGACTGAAAAACAAACTGTCCAAGTCGCTGCTGAAACTCCTGTAGAATCAAAAACACAAGAAATTCAGTACCAAGAGGCAGCTGCAACGGAAGAACAAGCTGTGATTGAGGAAGCACCTTCAAACACTTCAAAAGAAATACCTGCCATACAAGAAGGGATTGAAATTATTAAAGCGCCAATGGCCGGTTTGTTTTATGCTCAATCTGAACCAGGTGCTCCTCCGTATGTAAAAGTTGGCGACCAAGTTGAAGAAAAGACAACAGTTGGATTAATCGAAGTCATGAAGGTATACAGTGCAATTCATGCGGGAGTAAAAGGAGAAATTGTCGACATTCATGTTGAGGATGCACAACTAGTAGAATACGGCCAACCGTTATTTTCAGTTAAAGTCAAATAGACGTAAGCACCTCTTATCATATTGGAAAAATATAAAATGGGTATCGCTTTTTAAGCTCAGAAATTAGAGGGATCGGTTTTATACCGATTTCTTCTCTTTACGTTGCTCTTTTTATGATAGGAAAAACTTAATTTCTATTAAATGAAAGATAGAGGGTGCAGGCCAAATGAATATTAAAAAAATTTTCATCGTCAATAGAGGCGAGATAGCAGTTCGAATTATAAGATCTTGCAAAGTTTTAGGAATCGAAACAGTTCTTGCTGTTTCTGAAGCTGATATAGACAGTCTGCCAGCTCGATTAGCCGACAAAACCGTTTGCATCGGACCAGCTAATTCAACCAAAAGTTATTTAAACATTCCCGTGATCATTACAGCAGCGAAATCAGTTGGGGCAGATGCAATACATCCAGGGTATGGATTTTTATCGGAAGTAGCCGAACTTGCACAAAACTGTCAAGATCATGGTCTCATATTTATCGGTCCAAAACCGGAGCACATTTCGAAAATGGGAAACAAACTTGTCGCTAGATCAATCGCACAGCAATGCGGCGTCCCTGTTTTGCCCGGTTCCGAAAAAGTGGCATCCTTTGAGGAAGTAGTTCAAACCATTGAAAAAATAGGTTTACCCATTATGTTAAAGGCTGCAGCTGGAGGAGGGGGCCGCGGTATGAAAATTATTACCGATTATGCCAATATTAAAACGGTTTTTGAATCAGCCTCAGCTGAAGCGAAAGCAGCTTTTGGTGATGGAACTATGTACGTTGAAAAATATATCCCTAACGCCCGGCATATTGAAGTGCAAATCCTTGGCGATCAACACGGAAATGTTATTCATCTTGGTGAAAGGGATTGTTCAACACAACGCCGGCATCAAAAATTAATTGAAGAAGCGCCCGCACCTAATATTTCTGAAAAGCTTCGCCAAGAGATCCGTGAAGCAGCAGTGAAGCTAGCAAAAAACATTTCCTATGAAAATGCAGGGACGGTTGAATTCATTGTGGATCAAGATGAACAAAAGTTTTATTTCCTTGAAATGAACACAAGAATTCAAGTTGAACACCCAGTGACTGAAGCTATTACAGGTGTTGATTTAGTACAGGAACAAATAAATATTGCACGTGGTGAAAAACTTCGCTTTACCCAATCAGATATTCGGTTTACTGGTCATGCAGTCGAATGCCGAATCAATGCGGAAGCACCGGAAGAAGGGTTTCGACCAAGTCCAGGATTAATTTCAAAATGGGAAATGCCGCAAGGACCTGGAGTGCGGATTGATACCCATTGTTACCAAGGCTATTCAGTGCCTTTGTTTTATGATTCCATGATCGCCAAAGTTATCGTCCATGGTTATGATCGAACACATGCCATGAAACGAATGCTTGTCGCATTAGATGAATTTACAGTTGAAGGGATTAAAACAACAATCCCATTTTTAAAAGAAGTTTTACAGGACGAAGAATTTGTAAGCGGAAATGTTAATACCCGTTTGCTTGAAAAAGTTATGAAGTAAACAATGGAAGCAGAAATAGACAGGGCTGTTCAAAAATCGATGAAAGAGCAGTCCTGATTTTTTTTAACATAAGCAAATTGTCTATTTTACTTTTAAATAATAAATGATGAAGGATTTAGATTTTACTTAGAATGTCTAGCAAAACATAACTTTATTTAACTTTCAAAAGAAGGCTATCGCAAAACTGTCGATTATCTCATTTTTGTCTTAATTTTATCGATCTGGTTATAAAAAGTCTCACAAACAGATTCCTATCTTCTTTATTCGCATATTTTTTAACTGTTTTAAAACTATGTCCCGTCTCTTTGGCGTTGGTATCAGAGACATCCCTTAATACAAATAGTTGATATGATGTTGTTGAATTATTGCAAGCATTTTTCTCTATTAACAGCCTTTTTTGTCCAATTAGAAGGCAGGGAAGAGGGAGATAACAATGATTTTTTATTTTGCAAGCTGCTAAATTTTTATTTTGTATTAAACAAATATGTTCCGTATTTCTTATATAATATTATTTTCTTTTAACCATTTTTCAAAAAGTCTATTTCCAACTTTATAAGATAAATCATCTGCATCAACAGTAAAAAGCTTGTAACCATATTTTGTATGGAAATCATAGTTATCTAATATTTTTTTAACTAATGTTGTATCTTGTTCATTATCTAAAAAAATTACCCACTTATTTTCATTCTGAATTTTATATGCGACTGCTTCTAGATCAACATTGTTCTCATAATACCCTAAATGGAGATGCTGATTTGGATCAAAATTCACGTTTAGTCCCCCTACTCATTGATTTACCAAGTAACTGAAATCATAAGAAGTGATGTTTTTTATTAGGAACAGTGTGATGATCTTGTAAATAAGCTCCTTTTCCGATAATCCAATCTAGAGATAGGCTGTTTTAGTTTTTTTGTTACTAACCCCATTACAATGGCAATCAAT
>ERZ1673781.32-NODE-32-length-10694-cov-23.310368_pt1 | contig 10694 bp, 10 predicted proteins | sample MGYA00580135_ERZ1673781 | MGnify/ENA primary metagenome ERZ1673781 (study PRJEB41219, sample SAMN04549612) | soil metagenome | isolation source: soil | place: USA: New Mexico, Bitter Lake NWR | collected 2008-11-15 ...
ATTGAACATTCTTAGTATTTTGAATCATCAGATTTAATTAGTGCAATGCTAGTGACAATGGATATTACCAAAAAAATTTTACCGGAAATCTTAAATTGATATTTGGAAATTCATCCCACTCCTCTTCACAAAAACCATATCTTAATACCTAATAATTGAATGGTATCATAGGATATTTTTGAAAAGAAACTACTTTTACACATTTTCATTTATAAATTTTTTACCAACTTTTTGACAGGGTATGGTATGGAGAGGCTTATATATAATAAAAGTTATTTTTTTAAGCAAGAAAACATAAGAAACATACTAAGATTAGTAGCACAGACCACGGCCATGGTCTGTGCTACTATTTTTTTATAGTAGAAGTGGAGAATAGGTCGTGACAGCCCCAGAACCTTGAGTTCGTATGAAAAACTGGCCTACTTCACTGCCCTTATAAGAATCAGTTTCAGTATGTTGGATCCTTGAGATCGTGTATAAGAAAAGGGAATCGATAAGGTGAAGTGAAGACTTCTACATAAAAATCAGGAGGAATGTATATGAAAAGCGTCATTGCTTTTGATGTCAGTATGGGAAAAAGTTATATGGTGATTTATAACGCTGCACGTTCTTGTATTTTTGAGGGGAAATTTTGCATAATCGCCCCCATTTTGAACAGCTAAATAAACGAATCATCGATTTAGTACAAAAAGATGGACAAGTTCCAGCCATTGTATTTGAAGCAACAGGCGTGTATTCCCGACCATTAGAGCGCTTTATGAATGATCACGGTTTTCCGTACTGTCTGTTAAATCCCCTTGAATCAAAGATTCAAACGGCTACTATGCGCATTCATAAAACCGATAAAAGTGATGCCCACCGTTTGGCCCAAACTCACTTTACAACCGAACGGCGCATAAAAAAACCGCAGGACCACTACTTCGACCAAATGCGTGCGCTTTCCCGATACTATCATGAATTAGACGAAGAATTAGCGATGCTTCGAAGTAGAATGCACACTTTACTACAACTGACTTTCCCAGAAATGGAATCGCTGTTCACACAAAAATCCGAACTGTTTTTAAATATCCTACAGCTATTCCCACATCCTGATTACGTTAAAAATCTTTCAAAAACGGTTGTACGCAACCGACTACTTGCCAACACAGATAAGAAATTAGCGCCTAAAACGGCAGAGAAAAAGGCCATACAGTTAATAAGTGCAGCACAGGATTCGTATCCAGCAGTGGATCAAGACGACATTCGCTGTGAACAGCTAAAAGATTATGCCAAACGTTCTTTAGCCATTTTGAGAAAACGTGAGGAACTGATTCAGCAGATGGTTGTTCTTTCAGAAGAACGAAATGAATATCAAATCTTAATCAGTATTCCTGGTATAGGGAAAAATACAGCCGTTCGTTTAATTGGAGAAATAGGCGACATGACACGCTTCGAAAATCATAAGCAACTCAATGCCCATGCAGGAATTGATATAAGGCGTTTTCAATCAGGCACATTGTTTTACAAAGATAAAATCAATAAGCGTGGCAACAGTCATCTGCGCAAAATCCTTTATTTTACGATTCAAAATATGATCCGCCAACAGACGCTTTGGACACAATCATTTTGTAGAATACTATGACAAATTAAAAACGCAACCCTATAACAAATGTTATAAAGTTGCGTCCATCGCATGTGTGAATAAGTTATTGAAGTGCCTTTTCCACCTTATTACACACAATTTAACGTACAATTACGAAATCGCTTCAGTATCTTCGTAATTGTGTAGTAAAAGTATAACATAATGGGCCTAGCGAAAAAAAGCAAAAATCGTTAGGTCTATTTGGCATGCGAAAATCTTTTTTTGGCGGAAGGGGTACCCCTTCCGCCAAAAAAAGATTAATGATCTCAAATAACTATTGATAAACCTCTTGACTAATCGTAAGAAAGCCATACAACTAAGGCATATAAAGGAACAAGCAAAACAGTTACACCAAAAAGAAGTGTATTTTGTGCATATAAAATGGCACCACCAATAACGACCATTAGAGTATCAATCATAATCGTTAAAGTCGCACCTGAAATAGCATCTCTTACTTTTGAGGCGTCCATTAGCCTAGAAATAATTTCTCCAACTTTTCTTGTACTAAAAAAGTTCATTGGTAAAGATAAAACATGATGATAGTATCCAAGTACAAGTCCTAAATCTAACTTTTGACTTAAATGAATAAGTAGATAAGATCGAAAAGCATTTAGTAACACTTTAAATGTATATAGTACTATGATTCCGATAGATAAAACATGAAGAGATTTTTCTAAACTCTGTGTCAATATGTCATCTATTAAAAATTGGAAATAAAACGAACCAATAATTCCAAAGATGGTAAATAAAATACTTGCAAAGAATATTTGTAGAAGAATGCCTTTTTGTGGCTTTAATAAACCAATAAACCTCTGAAATAACCCTTTAGTCTGATCTCCTTTTTCAAATGTTGGAGCAGGAACAAGAAGGACTAAAACCCCTGTCCAAATCTGAAAAAATTCTTCTGGGCTCATTTTTTTCAAGCCTTCTGCAGGATGCAGGATCAGCAATAATGACTTGCTCTTTTGTAATCTTATGAATAACAACATAGTGCAACAAACTATTATTGATTACGACATGTGCAATAGCGGGCAAAGGAAATGGACTAAAAAAACTCTCTTTATTTCCCTTCACACCTTTTGCTGTAAACCCTAGTTGCTCTGCTGCTTTAATTAATCCATATAAGTTTGTACCTTGCTTATCTGTTTTCGCTATCTCTCTTAATTTGGAAATAGGAATTTTTAGACCATATTGTTTCGCTATCGTTGCTAAGCAAGCAGGACCACAGTCCTTTATGTCATGTTGCTTTATACAATAGTATTTTTTTTAGACTATCATGCCCGCCACCCCATATAAAGTTGCTCGATAATCTAAGGAAGCATCCAGCATTCGATCTGTTTACTTAAACAGCGGTTGGGTCTTGTTTTTTTATATTGCCAATTTAAGGTTCCTTTTTTTGTTTTAATTTTCTGTGATTTCGATTTTTGTAAACGTTTTCTTTTTCTCGCATCCTGTTTGTAGGTGCGATTTTCGCCTTTTTGTCTTCAACGCTTGGCATTAGGAAGGATCAAGTACTAATCATTTGCTTCTCTACGCCATTTATCATATAGATTTATAAGTTTAACAACAGAATCATCTAAACTATCTATAATTTCCTTCATATCAAGAAAGTCCTCTTCGCTCAAACCTTTAGGTATTTTCTTGTTACTGATTTGGTCGGCAACAACTTTATTTTTGATTTCTTCCCTGCCCATAAGCAACGTATTAAACTCATATTCCTCTAAATATCTCTTTTCCCGCAACTCAGTCTCGTGCATCTTTTCTTTGAGGAGCTGCTTCCTGTACTCTGAAGGCGTTTTTCCAAAGTTTTTCTTAAATGCAATATTAAAAGACTTGACATCAGAAAAACCGTGTGACAAAGCGATATCAGAAATTTTTCTTTTTAAATCCGTTAAGTCATACGTAGCTTCACGAAGTCTAATTCTTGTGAGATATTCGTAATAATTAATACCGAGCTGTTGCTTTACAATTTGAGAAATATAACTTTCATGATATCCTGAAAATGATGAAAGCTCTTCAAGACTAATTTTATTTTTATAGTTTTTTTCAATATACGCAACAATATTGTCTACATCTTCTTTTCTCTTTTTATTTCTAACTAACTCTTTTGAAGACATCATTTTCGGAGGAAAATCTCTGATCAAATTGGCTATTAGCTGATTAAGAAGGCTCTCGAAGTAAATTTTTTCTTCAGGATGTTCACCTTTTATATATTTAACCATTTCGAGCGCTAAATTTCTTAATCGGCTAAAACTCTCATTATTTCTAGTTTTAAAGTTAGATCTACATGAAAACTGAAGTAAATGATAGTCTTTGTAATAAGAGCGAAAATATATCGGATTAATATGAATAACCATAGCTATTGAATTTATCTTTTTCGCAATAGTAGCATGCCCAACATTAGAGTTAACGAGCATAATATCGTCTTCTTGCAGAATATATATATTCCCGTTTACGCTCATTTCAACCTCACCTTGAAGAACGATGATGAACTCTAATGATTCATGCCAGTTGTAATGATAATGCTTAATATAATACACGTACTGCTTTACATCTATATCTTTTTTATCATTCTTCCATTCATAGTATACGATACTCATTAAATCCCCCCGACTTTTTCATATTTGTAAACAGCCCGACAACATTCTTTTACTTTTTTCGACACAAGCCCTATCATCCCCTCTCTCAGAGTGAACTTTTTCACCGTCCTTCTATGGGATAGTAAGTCCTAATCCCCTTTCTTCCACAACCGTATCCAGGATTGGAAATAATCCGCACAAACAATCAAAATACCCGTGGTGCTAGTTAAGTGTTAACGCTCAACTAGCACCACGGGTAAAGACTATTTGCTCTTACTTCACATAATTACAAAGCTTACCCATACCTTCTACTTCGACGACTACAGTATCTCCTCGCTTCATCGCACAACTGCCGGAAGGAGATCCTGTAGCTAAAACATCGCCGGGCTCTAACGTCATAATTCTCGAAACCCAACTTATGAGATAAGGGATCGAAAATAACATCTGATTCGTATTACCTTCTTGCACAACTTTCCCATTTAAAGTCGTAACGATTCGTAAATTAGTTGGATCTATACCCGTTACAATATACGGACCAATAGGACCAAAAGTATCAAATCCTTTACCTCTAGTAAATTGCGGATCCGTTTTTGTAAGATCCCTCGCAGTCACATCATTAAATATCGTACAGCCGAAAATATAATCTAATGCATGTTCTTCTTTTATATTTTTTCCTTGCTTTCCAACAATAAGCGCTACTTCTCCTTCCATCTCCACCTGGTTAGTTAAATCACTTGGCGGAATGATAATATCCCCTTGATCCGGAATCAAGCAAGACGGCGGCTTTAAAAACAAAAATGGTTCTTGGAGACCAACCTTCCCTCCCGTTTCAACAGCATGTTCAGCATATGTCCAGCCGAAATTAATAATCTTTGATGGTACTATCGGTTCTAAAATCTGCACATCACTATATTTTACTTTTTCACCATCGTATTTTAATTCATTGTGGACAATGTCCTTAAAATCACTAGACAGTTGTAAAATTTCATCTCCTTCTAAAACGCCATAGAAAATATTGCCCTCATATCGTTGATACCGAACTATCGTTTGGGTCTTGGTCATTATTCGCATGATTCACAAAACTCCCTCGACTACTTAATAAACCCTACCTGCTTGCTAATGTACTCATATTGCTCTTCTTTTTTTCTATTAAACTCCGCTTTATTTTGTTCGAATACATTGTTACCTTCTGCATCAATTGAAACAATTAAAGGGCCAAATTCCTTCACTTCACATACCCAAAGTGACTCCGGCATTCCTAAGTCTGTCCAATAAACTTCCTTAATTCGTTCAACTTTTGTTGCAGCATAAACTGCATTACCAGCGGGAAAGACGAGATGAAGAGCTTTATAAGTTTTACACCCTTCTTCTGTCCTTTTCCCCATTCCACCTTTTCCGATAATCAGTTTAACGCCAGTTTTTTCTATAAATTGTTTTTCGAATTTTTCCATTCTCATGCTTGTAGTAGGGCCGATAGAAACAATCTCATACTTATTATCCTCAGTTTCTCTCACGATGGGACCCGCATGGAAAATCGCTTTTCCTTTAAGGTCAATCGGTAACGGAATTCCTCCTTCAACCACTCTTCTATGAGCGACATCTCTGCAAGTAACTAACGTTCCGTTTAAGTAAATAATATCTCCTATTCTTATATTCTTTAGATCTTCATCTGTTATTGGAGTAGTTAATATTTTCTTATTCACAACTTTACCCCCTTGTGTGTGTGAATTTCATAGTTCAAATTTCTATCAAAAGTGATTTTGCCTCTTCTATGCGACCAACAACCTGTATTAACTGCTACTCCGATAGTAGAAGGATGTCTTGCTGAGTTCACGACGTTAACTCCCATGACAGACTTCGAACCTTTTAATCCTTGAGGACCAAGACCGATCGCATTTATTCCATCTTCGAGAAGTTTCTCTAATTTAGCAGCGTTTTCATTTTCATTTCGACTACCGACAGGTCTCATAAGTGCCAGCTTTGAATTTAAAGCTGCTGTTTCAACTGATGTACCGATACCTACTCCGACGAGAAGAGGAGGACATGCATTAATTCCGTAGCTTGTCATACGATCAAGCACAAACTTGACAACTCCTTCATATCCCTCACTCGGCATTAGAACCGTTGCCACTCCCGGAAGTGTACACCCCCCGCCTGCCATATAAGTATAAATTTCTGCTTTGTCACTACCTTCTACTACCTCCCAAAAAATGCTCGGTGTACCGCTGCCGATATTCTTTCCAGTATTATATTCATCAAATGTTTCAACCGAATTATGACGTAATGGAGTTTCTTTTGTTGCTTTATAGGTGCTCTCTCTTAAAATACTTTCTAACTGTCCAATTAAAGGAAAGTCTTCGCCGCATTTCACAAAAAACTGTAGTACACCAGTATCTTGACAGGAAGGTCTCTTTAACTTATAAGCTATCTTTTGATTTTCAAACATCGTTTTGTATATGGTTTTAGCAAGCTGGTTGCTTTCCTCTTCACTCAGTTCTCTCAATTTACTTTCCACATCATCTGGAAGCTTATAGCTAACGAGTGAAATAAAATTTGACATCAGTTCAATCATTTTTTCTTTTTGCTGTTTTTTATCCATCAAAATCTCAACCTCACTTTCTAATAAGATAATTTTTAAGTCGATTCAACTTTTAAGTATGAGTTTGAACAATGGTACTTTTGTTTATAAGCTAAAATAAAGCGCTTAACCACCATTTTACCTATAGAAAGGAAAGAAAATCGGTAACAAAATCATCGAAACAATAATTGAAATAATAATTAACGGGGCGCCAGCTTTTACATAATCTTTAAACTTATACCCCCCTAGACCATAGACCATTGTGTTTGCCGGCATTCCAATAGGTGTCGCATAAGCCATGGAACCACCAATTACTGTTGCCATTAAAACGGCCCTTGGATCTGCACCCATAGCACTAGCAATGGAAAGACTTATAGGAACGAGCAATGCAGTTGTCGCCGTATTCGACATAAAGTTTGTCATCATCGCCGAAAGTATTAAAATAACGAACAACAGAACGTAAGGAGATGAAGTGTTTCCTACAGCACCAATAATTGAATCGGCTATGACCGCCCCTGTTCCAGTTACATCTATAGCTTTAGCTAGTGCGAGAGAACCGACAAATAACATGATCGTATCCATATCTATTGACTTCATCGCATTACTTTTAGAAATAATCCGCATCGCTACTAATATTAATGCTCCTATCCACGCTGACACATAAAGCTTTATTCCAATTTGTTTTTCAAATACCATCGCCAAAATAGTTAATACGAGCACAATGAAGGACATATGCTGTTTCCATTTCGGTATGCTTGAATAATCGATTTGCTTATTGTAAATGGAATCTGAATCTAAAAGAGTATCTTCACCCCTTGGTAAAACCTTATGACCAAATAAACTGAAGTACAAAATACCTACAATAAGAATTGGTAAACCTGCTTTGGCATACTCAAAAAAGCCGAATTCTAATCCAATCTCTTGAAGCGCTGACTGAGCAATCATATTTCCAGGCGCACCAATTAAACTTAAGTTCCCTCCCATTGCAGCAGCCAACACAAGAGGTAACAATAATCTGGAACGCGAAAAACCGGATTTCGCTGCAATACCTATGACACACGGTATTAAAACTGCTGCTGTTCCAGTATTAGAAAGAAATCCAGACATTAATCCAGTAACGATCATCACAGCTATAATTAACTGTTTTTCTGTTTTAGCAAATTTAGTAACAACCTCTCCGACTTTTTGTGCCATACCCGTTTCAAAAAAAGCAGCACCAACAATAAACATCGCCATGAAAAGAAGAACATTTCCATCAACGAACCCAGCAAAAGCATCAGCAGGCTCAAGAACCCCGGAAACCGTAAGACCAACTGCAACGATCATTGCCGTGATAGATAAAGGGATTATTTCCCATACAAACATAACAATAGCAAATACTAGAAAAAATAAAGTGATAAACACCTCGCTCATCCAACATCCCCTTTCTCATTCTTTATTTTGAATATAGAAGACCTCTTCTTGATGCATATAGTAATCATTTACAAGCGCTTATTCTATCCAATTTTTTAAATCTTTATTTTCTCGTTTTAATTAGCACTTTTTGATATCGCCAAATAAAAAGTAAGCGCTAACAAAAAATAACCTAAATATTCAAATAATAAAATTAACCTTATAAGGCATAAACGCACAATATCCACAAAATTTCATTATCTTCAACAATATAAAAAAATACTTAGTAAAAACTTTATATTTTTTATTTTTAAAAATTTTTGTCTCATCACCATATTCTGTGATGTTCACACAATTCCGGTAATAAGTTAGCGAGATTGATACTCAATCTAGAGTAGCTCCTTCGTCAGCTTGCAGACCACTAAGTGGGTAGAATGGAAGTGGTCAAGCGCTTTCCTTGACGGCTTCCATTCTAGCCACTACAATGCGGAAAGCTGATGAAGGGCATGGTTAAGCAACCTGATTTGTATAAGTTTTACCTGTACATTCCAAAAATACACGTAGTCGAAATCTTTCAAGGTTTCTGAAGCCAAAAGCACGTCTTTTGATGTTCTTACTCTTATGGTTTGTACCTTCAATCCGGCCATTCGTAAAAGGTGTAAGAAAATATTGTAAAATTTGTGCCTTCCAATTTTCTATCGTCTTGGCAACTTGATGAAATGAAGGAAATGGGCTGCTCCATGCGAGTTGAATCCATTCTTCTAAGAGTGAATCAGCTGTATCATAGTCATTCACTTGGTATATTTCTCTAAAGAGTTCTTTTAGAAAATAGGCATATGACAATTCTGAATGCTCTTTGAGCATCTCGTCTAATTGTTGTTTTTCATTAGCCGTTAACTTTTCAGAACCTTTCAAGAGTTTAAACCGTCCCTTTTTTAGTCCAGGAGTTTTCTTTCTAACTTGGTCAAGTGCATGTGTCACCTTTTGCACCACATGATATTTATCAATGACGATACAGGCCTCTGGGAATATAGATTTAACAGCTTTATGGAAGGGATCCCACATATCCATAACAACGGTATGAACACATTTATTAGACAGAATCTTCTTGGCAAGTAAGATCTGAGTTGAATTATAACTCCGTTGATGTTCCATACCAAGCACACTCCCGGATTGGGTATCCATAAGAACTGTTTCATATCGGTGACCCTTTCGGACAGCGATCTCATCAAGGCTAAGGATTAATTCATTGTTTTCTAAAACACTTTCAAGAGTTTCTAAATGCTCCTTCTCTTTTTCTTTAGCAACGGAATAAAATATTCTTTCAACGGTTGTATAAGGTATTTTTTCCTTTCGACTCACTTCTTGGATAGTAGAGCCAATGCACATTTCGTACAGATATTCTCTGTACCGATTGGTCTGATGCTTATTAGGACTGATAGATTCAAATGTTTGTGAAAATACCTCATTACAGTTGTGACAACGGTATCTATACACTCTGACAAATAAGAAAAGGGGCTTACCCAATACGGACAAGTCACGAACCTTTCTTGTCCGCCAGTCATGGACATGACTAGAAAAAAAACCGCAGTAAGAACAGCGTTCTTCTGTAGTATTTTTCTCGACATGTAACAAATTGCAATCTTCAAGAAACACTTGTTTAACAACTTCAAATTCTGGCAAATCTAGTGATACGGAAAACTTAGAACCTCCTGTTATGTTAAGTGACGCTAACATTATTGCCAGGAATTCGTGAGTGTTTTCCTTATTTTTTAGGTTAAATCACAAAATGTGGTGATGAATCAAATTTTTTATAAAGTTGATGGAGAAAATAAATTGTTGATAGATGAAGGAACTACTATTGTTTCTGAAGTAGACTCTGATAAGATTGAAGTGGAATCAGAAGAAGGTGAAAAGATTCTTATTGATACTAGTATAACAATAGTAGTAATTTGAAAAGCAACCGTGTTTTTGCAGTAAATTATTATTATACTGATGGTGGATCTTACGTAGCAGATGTTAGATATAGAGTGTTTTCTGACAGTAAGGCGACAGCAATTATGGCTGGGCAAAAACCTTACTATAAAGACACAAGAAAAAATAATTCTAATTTTATTAGATTTCAAGGACATGCAGATGGGTTAAGGGGTAAAGAGCTTGATTTGGTTACTTTTGGAGTAGCAAGTTTTGCAGATGATATAATAAAAGCGTTAAAAGCTGGTAATCTATTGAGTTGGCTTTAATTAAAAAAGTTGTTGGAGGTGCCGTTAAAGTAGGTCCATTCGGTGCTGCTTTAACATTATATCAATATGGGAAAGAGTGGTTAGGAGCTAGAGAGGATTATCGAAAAATCTAATTTTTAAGAGGGGCTGTCCGAATAGTGTAAATTACTCCTGAATTAAATTTAAAGGAGCCTAAGAAGATATTTAAAACCCGTGGTGCTAGATAAAATCAGACAAGCATAAAAAAAGCCCTTGCATGAGGATCTCCTTAAAATGAAAGTGCGACCAAACATTTAAAAGGA
>ERZ1673781.39-NODE-40-length-3202-cov-25.625675_pt1 | contig 3202 bp, 3 predicted proteins | sample MGYA00580135_ERZ1673781 | MGnify/ENA primary metagenome ERZ1673781 (study PRJEB41219, sample SAMN04549612) | soil metagenome | isolation source: soil | place: USA: New Mexico, Bitter Lake NWR | collected 2008-11-15 ...
TTCACAAAAATTAATTAACAGAAAATTCTAACTATATTTATGCAATGCTAATGATTTTAAATAGTTCCTGATAGAATTTATAAAAAACTTTTGGGGAGTTAAGTCCATATAATTGTGTAAAAAGGGAAATAGAAAAAGAGCCATGTTGCTTCCCCTTTGGTAGTATAAACAGTGGACCAAAAACACCAAACATAAGGAGGAATGCAACCATGGCTCAATATCATATTACCCTAAATGATGAACTTTTGCACGGGTTATTCACCAGAGATGAAGGATTAGCTAAGCTATTGGAACAAGTCCTCAATCAAATCCTCGAGGCGCAAGTAGAAGAACAGCTGGGAGCTCGCCGTTATGAACGAACGGAAGAACGAAAAGGCTATCGAAACGGTTCGTATCCACACCAGCTGACGACCCGGATGGGACGGTTGACCTTGCGCGTTCCACGGACAAGAGATGGGGAGTTCTCTACGGAACTGTTCTAACGGTATCAACGGAGCGAACAAGCACTGGTACTGGCACTAATGGAAATGGTGGTAAACGGGGTGTCTACCCGAAAAATCACTCAAATCACGGAGGAATTATGCGGCACTTCGTTTTCCAAGTCGACGGTCTCCTCGCTGTGCAAGGGACTGGATCCGATTATCCAAGACTGGAATTACCGTTCCCTTCATGAACACGTGTATCCGTTTGTGCTAGTAGATGCTATTTATACGAAAGTCCGGGAGGATGGACGATTACGCTCCAGAGCCGTGTTGATCGCTACAGGAGTGAATGAGGAAGGATATCGAGAAATTCTTGGCCTGCAAATCGGAAACAGTGAATCGGAGTCCAGCTGGAGCGAGTTCTTCGGATGGCTGAAAGACCGGGGACTCCGGGGAGTGGACTTGATCATCTCGGATCAGCACGGCGGGCTGGTGCAAGCCATTGAAAAGCATTTCCAAGGCGCTACATGGCAACGATGCCAGACACATTTTATTCGCAATATCCTCGATGCCGCACCAAAGTATATGCAGGATGCCTTGCTCGAGGAGATTCGTGGGATTCTTCATGTAAGCAAACGGCCCGGCTGTTATTGGAACAAGTGCTGGCCAAATGGGAAGAAAAAGCCCCAAAAGCCATGCAAATCCTCGAAGAGGGATTCGAAGACGCCACCGCCGTATTGGACTATCCGGACCGTTATCGTCGGCGTCTGCGTACGACAAACGGAGTGGAACGGCTGAACGAAGAAATTCGCCGCAGAGAACGGGTCATCCGCATCTTTCCGAACCGGGAATCGGTGTATCGCCTCGTTGGTGCCGTGTTGATCGAAATCGATGAGAAATGGATGTCGGGACGTAAATACTTAGATATGTCCGAATATTGGCAGTGGCGGAAAACGAAAGAGCAAGAAGCTCGATCGGTGAATCAGGAGGCTCCGGCGATCAAGAGAGTGGGATAACCTCTATGCCGTGTCAAGGAGAACGTGGAATACCGGAGCGAAGCGAGGATATGCCGCGAAAGCTCCTTGACACGCCTGTTCCTTGACAACATGATGTTTTGTCCGGAAGGCGACTGGCAGGGAGACTTGCCGGACTTACCTACTATACGTCAAGTCATCAGGTCCATGTTGTCTATCAAAGGGGAATTTACACAATAATTTGGACTTGACCCTGCAGTGCTGGGATTAATCTTTGAAAAAATTAATGGTTATAGGGATGGCTCATACTTTACACCTGGTCACATCACAATGTATATGAGCAGATATATTATTAGAAAAGCTGTGGTTGATAAGATAAATGAGGTCAAAGGTTGGAACTGTAAAGATATTTACGAGGTTCAGTTTAGAATTACATCGTTAGATGAAGCAAAAGAAATTAGTGGAATTATAGACACTATTAAAATTTGTGATCCTGCGGTTGGATCAGGACATTTTCTTGTTTCAGTGTTGAATGAACTTATCGCTATTAAAAGCGAACTTAGAGTCTTAATTGATACTGAAGGGCGATCAATGAATGATATTCGTTGTACAGTTGTGAATGACGAATTAGTCATTCAAGATATGAATGGTGATAATTTTACTTATAGAAAAGGAAATCCAGAATCTGAACGTATTCAAAAAGCAATTTTCCATGAAAAAAGAAAATTAATAGAAAACTGTCTATTTGGTGTAGATATTAACCCTAACTCTGTTAATATTTGTCGCCTACGTTTGTGGATTGAATTACTTAAAAGCTCTTACTATTATCATGATGAAGAATCAAATACACAGCAATTAATCACATTGCCTAATATTGATATTAATATCAAGGTTGGTAATAGCTTGCTTCATAAATTTGGCATTCACGATAGTTTAGATAAACGGTTTTCTGAATTGAAAAATTATACACAACTTGTTTCTGAATATAAGGGTGCTAATGACAAACGGAAGAAACAAGATTTGATGAAGCAGATCGATGAAATTAAAAAGCGGTTCTTATCCAGTATTGAAACACCTGAATCACGGCGTGTAAAACGATTAAATCGCAAATTAGCACTAGTTGGGCAAACCAATTTGTTTGCTTCGGATGAAGATGTAAAAAAACAACGTAAAGAATTTGCTGAAATTGAGAAGAAACTTAAAGAAGCAATTGCTGACTTGGAGTATTCGCGTCAAAATCCTCTGTTCCGTAAAGGCTTAGAATGGCGAATGGAATTTCCTGAAGTTCTAGATGATGAAGGTAACTTCGTTGGTTTTGATGTTGTAATTGCTAATCCACCATATATATATTCGTCTGATGGTGCTTTTAGTGAATCTGAAAAACGGTATTTTGAAACAAAATATCCTCTTTGCAAGTATCAAGCAAATACATTTGGTCTTTTTTTAGAACTGAGTTTTAAAATTTTAAGAAAAAATGGATATTGCTCAATGATTATTCCAAATACTTTCCTTACAATTGGTCAATACGATACATTACGTCGATATATCTTGGAACACACAGGCGATGTATTCATTATAAATTCCCATGATAAGATTTTTGAAGATGCATCGGTTGATAATTGCATTGTAAACTTTAAAATGTCATCTCCTAATACAGTTGTTTTAGCGGAACTAATAAATGAAGAAGTATGTATAGTTAACAAAGTTACGCCAGATCAGTTATTAAGATTCAGTGTTATTAATATTTCTTCAACCCGTGGTGCTAGTTGAGTCTTAACGCTCAACTAGCCCAAGAACAACAAGGGA
>ERZ1673781.41-NODE-42-length-2169-cov-28.693472_pt1 | contig 2169 bp, 3 predicted proteins | sample MGYA00580135_ERZ1673781 | MGnify/ENA primary metagenome ERZ1673781 (study PRJEB41219, sample SAMN04549612) | soil metagenome | isolation source: soil | place: USA: New Mexico, Bitter Lake NWR | collected 2008-11-15 ...
ATCTGCGTCTTATTTTTAATCCCTAACGTCTCCATAATTTCTCGGTTGGTATACCCTGCTTGTTTCATCTCGATAGCTTTCCACTTGATCTCCTTTGGATAATGAACTCTTGTCCCCATAAGTAAAACACCTCCACAAATCGAAGTAAGTTATACATTCGATTCAGGAGGTATTTTTTCCTTGTCCCATTTTACTGGGTCACTTCAATCCTACCCATCAAGGTTTTTTGTAGCTACTATGACTCAAAAGCTGTTCTTTCTGGAAATATGCCACCTTCTCTTACAAGGCAAACTGCCAATCTTTGAGCAGCTCGATCAAAATAAAACTTAGAGGGAATATTTTGATCTGGTAAACTTTCTAACTCTGAAAATTTCCTAGTTATTTTATTTAACTCAATTTTACCCATAATCTCTTCATTAGGTCCGAATTTGTAAACCACAGTTTCATCATCTTCATATTCTTTTAATAATAAAACATACGAAGCCAATTTTACTCCTCCTCTGGTGGATACCACGGACGCCCAGATTCAATTGTTTTATCATGTGTGATCCTGTAATCCGTTTTGAATATTCCTTCAAATTTTGATTCAAAAAGTTCATGATTTAACAAATCAATATCATTCTTGATATAAGTACCTTTTTGAAGTCTATCCCAAGCTTGCGCAATTTGATAATCTGGATCAAAGCGTCCAATTCCATGTTCTTTTATGTGCTCTTTGATAAATAAATGCTCCTTAATTCTTTGTATTCTCTGTTCGGTCATTCCTGTGTTTTTAGCGATAGACTGGACATCAGTTTTGGGATTTTCTAAAAGATTCATACATCTCTTCTGCTTTATCAAGTTGCTTTAGATATTCATCAATTGAAAGTTCCCTGCCACTAGTTTGTACATTACCCGTACCCTTAGTGCCAAGTTCAACGCCATCGTTGCCTGCTTTACCTTCGCCTAGATTTAACCCCGTCTTCTCACTCAGATAAGCTCGAACTTTATTCTCCAATCCATTGGTGTTTTCGGGTGGAACTTTAACGTTCTCAATCCCTTCCATGGCAAATCCCATTTGCCGGTCAGGGATTGAATTTTTCAGATTGGTCAGGGCGTTGTCTACGAACCGGCCGGCTTTCAGTGCACTATTTGCGCTTTTGTTTTTCAAATGGTGCGGGATTTCTTATCAATCATGCCTTTGCCCCATACCCCGAGACAGATCAGGTCGCCAATACCTTTCTTCGTCTTTTCCCATTCAGAAGGGATATACTTGACATCCACTGCCTTCATGCTTCCGATTGAAACGAAATGGATTCCAACATGTGGAACAGCTTTTATTTCATTATAAGAGAAAATATGAAACTTTTGGTAAACAGGAAGAAAAAAGGGGAATTTTAAGTAAAAAATACCAATCATTTATCAGATCATGTTCTTATTTTAGATCGTAGGAACCGATCGAATAGACCTAAACCAATTTTTCCAGAATGAAACGTTAAATATGATCTCACTCTTCCTTCAATTGAATGAGAAGGGAATGAGCCCGGATGTTTACTTTATTAAACAGATGGATCAGGTAAAATGGTTGATACAACATAGATTTCATTGTCGGCAGGAAAACTTTGAAATCTGTTTTAAAGAAATAAAAAAGAGTCGTCGACCCCCAATCGTGCAAAAATCCCCGGGAATCGACGACTCTTTCAACTCTTTATTGAGCGCAAGCAAATCAAAGGTTTGATAAAAATTCCCCTTTTCGTTAAAATAAAAATAACCAGTCAAGCATTAAAAATGAAATGCTTATTTAACAACATTTTTTGGGGTTTTTATCTTAACTATGAGGAATTGAAACTTTTTTGTTTGTGCCTAGTTTGTAGTCGTTGATGACGTTTTTATCTTAACTATGAGGAATTGAAACTAAAACTTTCAAAGGTGCACTTTCAATAATTCGTATTGCGTTTTTATCTTAACTATGAGGAATTGAAACTACCAAACTTCAATCATATACTCTGCGATCAAATTGTTTTTATCTTAACTATGAGGAATTGAAACAGGCTAGAGGACAAAAAAAGAAAAGGATCATCGGATGTTTTTATCTTAACTATGAGGAATTGAAACTAAGATGGGCAGTCAGATAGTGATATGCTCCCCTTAAGGTAGACAGATTAAAATATAAAACATCTGTTTTACCTT